>MKWU01006077.1_pt1 | contig 12543 bp, 16 predicted proteins | sample 809101 | NCBI WGS metagenome assembly MKWU01 (sample SAMN05860141, study PRJNA318959) | sponge metagenome | host: Aplysina aerophoba | place: Slovenia: Piran, Adriatic Sea, Gulf of Piran | collected 2013-05-07 | reverse complement strand
GAACGAAGCAGAGGCGATCTTGCTTTTACAAGTAATGGCTTTAAAAATTGGAAGGATGCCACCATCAGCTTCAAAAACCATGAAGCATCTGCAAGCCATGAAGAAGCCTTGCAAGCGGTCATGGTGATACCAGCTACATGCTCAGATGTGGGTGAGATGCTTTCTAGGGAACATGCCCAAGAGAAAAACGAGAATCGTCAATGCCTACTTCAGATACTGTCAAACATTGGCTTTCTATCTAGACAAGCCCTTGCTTTACGAGGTGATGGTGACGTGACTTTTCATTGGGTTTATATTCTGTATATGTGCATGGGCCATGCATCTTTGCAGTGCTTTACTTACCTGCTTGCCTGCATTCAGCACTCATGAAAATGGTCTGGTTAATGTAGAGGTGATTTAAAAAAATTTGCAAGCGGAGTGAGCAAAAAATTTTCATGGCCTGACCAATCCTAAAATGCTTCCTCCGGCCCTGCATGTGTCTACTCCATCCTCAAGAGTAGACAAAGAGCATCACACTATTCTCCCTTTGCATGCACATTACATGCCGGTTATGCCAAGCAGGTCATGCATGCATGTATCTGTCCCCTTGCCACCCGAGAAGGTGAACAGCGATGCTTTGGTCCTCGGGAGCTGGCAAATGCATCACATACATATATGCATCGTGCAAAGTGCACGCAGCTACAGCAAGCGATGCACACTCTCGAGCCGAATGCATCCACACGGTGATGCCTGGGCGTCATCTGTGCCAAGCAGGACATCCATCTACGTGTCCCCTTGCCACCTGGGCACTTGGATGCATGCGTGGTCTGCTTGGCACAGATTGCACACAGCCATTGCCGTGTGCGTGCATTAGACCCGAAGGCATGGGTTGCTGCCTAGACTACAATATGTACACTACCTCAGCGTGTGTGATGCACTGCCAGCTCCCATGCACCAAAGCATCGCAAGGTGCAGTCTGTTCACCTTCCCCCTTGCCTCCTGAGAGGGTCAATAGGCTGCACCACACGATGCATCGCTGCCCGGGAGCTGGCAGTGCATCACACACGCTGCTACATGTAGCATGAAAAGAATTCACTTCCTTGGGCCTAGTGCATCCACACAGCGATGCCTGGGGGCCAGTTGTGCCAAGAGGGCCACGCATCAACGTGCACCCTTGCCACCTGGGAGGATGAACAGGCTGCACCTTGCGACACTTTGGTGCCTGGGAGCTGGCAGTGCATCAGATTCACACATGCTGAGGTAGTGTACATGTTGTAATCTATATAGGCAGCAACTCATGCCTTCAGGTCTATTGCACGCACACGGAAATGCCTGTGTGCAATCTGTGCCAGGCAGGCCACGCATCTAAGTGCCTCCTTGCCTCCTGAGAGGGTGAATAGGCTGCACCACACGATCCATCGCTGCCTGGGAGCTGCTGCAATGCATCACATACACAGCTACATGTAAGTTGGGAACGATTCACCCTCTCGGGCCTAGTACATCTACACGGCGATGCCTGGGCGCCCATCTACGAGTCCTCTTGCCACCTGGGAGTGTGAGCAGGCTGCACCATGCGATGCTTGCTGGCTGGGAACTGGCACTGCGTCACACACGCTGTGGTAATGTGATGCATTCTAGGCAGCAACTCAAGCATTCGGGTCTAATGCACGCACATGGAGATGTCTGTGTGCAATCTGTGCCAGGAGGGTTATGCATCTATATACGTGCCCCCTTGCCTCCTGAGAAGGTGAATAGGCTGCACCACACGATGCAACGCTGCCCGGGAGCTGCTGCAATGCATCATATACGCAGCGAAATGTAACATTAAGCGATGCTTTGGTGTTTGGGTGCTGACAATGCATCACATACGCAGCTAGATGTAACATTAAGCGATTCGCTCTCTCGGGCCTAGTGCATCTGGCACGATGGACGAATGCCCTCACTGCAAGGTGACTGCAGCACATCATGGGAAGTGCATGCATGGGCCTGTGCTAGGGCAGCATGTCTACTCTCTTACACCCCAGTTATGCCAAGCAGGCCATGCATGTACCTGTCCCCTTGCCACCGGAGAAGGTGAACAGGCTGCACCAAGTGACGCTTTGGTGCACAGGAGCTGTCAAATGCATCACATACACTGAGACAAAGTACAGGTAACTACAGCAAAGGATTCACACTCTTGGGGCTAATGCACCCACACAGCGATGACAGGGTGCCATCTGTGCCATGCAGGACATCCATCTGTGTGTCCCCTTGCCTCCTGAGACGGTAAACAGGATGCACTATGATGCATTGCTGCCCAGGAGCTGGCAATGCATCACACACACAGTATTTATACTTCATTACATACCTTCATTTTATGTAGGAAGCATGTTTTGACAAATGTACTCATTAAAAACCTTACCTTGTAGAGCTGGCACTCAAACTTCTTCAGGGCCAGCAGGTCGAATCTAGCCATTGCAAACCTTCCTGATCCCAAACCCATTGGGAAGGAAGTGATTATCATGGCAACACCCATTTTTTCCACCTTAGCCTTATTGAGGAGATCCTCCAAATGCCGAAAGCATTCCTTATACACATCTTTCTCCACAATGGTATAGAACAACTCACTCAAATCACTGATACCTATATTAGGGTCATAGAGGTGGTAATCTGGCCTCCAATCAGACATATAGTAAGACAATAATCGACCAAAAAGGCTCTCCATTAGATGGTGTCTGCTGCCCTCCGCTCCCACCACAAATACCAGCAACGGAAGGCTATTGGTCTTGCAGACCTTTGCCTCTTTGGCCGATAGACAACTAGGGGCACGAGAATGAAATTCATTGATGGTCTGGGGCATCCCTGCCTTACCTGGCCCAGGAGAAAGCCTCAGCACTAGCCTGACTGCAAGAATACTTGTTCAGCAACTGATACCCATCTTCGATTGAATATGACGACAAGCAGTGCTTGAGTGTCGACTTTACAAGTAGCTATATAAATCGTTTGAAAAGTCCTGAATGGCTAGGTAGGTCTGACATGATATAACTTCACTCACTCGAGCCAGAAAAGTCACAGTTATACGGACGTTTCGATAACCTACAGCTCCCTTCATCAATAATCACTGATGAAGGTAGCCGTAGTACAAAGTTTGATGACATCAGAACCTAGTACATTGTACTCGCACGTGTACATGCATGTCACACAGCTTAGTATTTTAAATCATCGTCAGTAAGTGTTATGCAAGCTGGTGTGTAACATGTCCAAGTTTGTCAACTAAACAGCTTGAAAGTAACGACTGGAGAAAAAGTATATATATGGCGATTGAGGACAAAGAATCGTGGCCACATCGGTGGCTTGCATGGCTGATCATGAAGCTCCGCGTTAGGGCGTAGGCTATGAGTTCAGGTGCCGGGTCATGGTTCGTTTTCTCCAGTCGTTACTTTCAAGCTGTGTAGTTGACAAACGTGGATATTTTAAATCATCACTGTACGTCCGTAGGTGTGTCTGTAACCAAGCCCCTTCTAGCTACTAACAAGTTGCTAGCTACATACTTTAAATAAAATTATAATACCTTCTGTAATCCCCTCTTTACCTCCCCACGCGCACCTCTCTCATCTGCCCCCCACCCTTGATAATGCAGTCTTCTGCAATGCGTACAGCCCATCAAATGTGGAGTTCTCTCCCCTCCACAGCGCCCATCATGAACGAAGAACGCCTGCACATTGCAGCTTAGTATGGCTTAGTATGGCTAGCGTGGTAGTGCTCCGAGACATCCCACGAACTCTTCACACTATGCGCCAAATCGACCTCATACGCGCGTGCGCTGGTCGTAATCTATCTATAACGACGCCTATTCGTGCGACAGCGATCGCTCGTGCGGTGACCTGGAGCCATTATACGTGTTTATCATGTGACTTCACGTGACCGTGTAATGCCACTGCTCTTCTACGGTCAAGTAGATGTCTCTTCTTGCGCTCCCCCTCGAGTGCCTTGAGAAGATATTGGGCTCCCTTTCAACGAGAGATGTCGTTGCTGTAGGATGCTCTTGTCGTGCACTTCAAAGGATACTATCTTCCTCGAGCAGGCTGTGGAGGAAAGTCACCTTTTCTCATGTCACTAGTGAGCACGAGGAGGTGGTGAGGAGTGTTTTGAAACGGTATGGACACTGGGCATACTCAGCGCATATATCTACTACTCTTCCTCATGGTAAAGTAGTGAAGCTTCTAGCTTCTTGTAAAGCCTGTACATCTCTGTCGCTGCGCTTCCAATCCGCTCGCAACAGTTGTATGTCTCCAGTGCAGTTAAAAGTCCTATTTAGCCAGATGATGTATTTAAAGTCAGTGGAGATGTGGAGCAGGACAAGTACTGCAACATGCCTAGCTGATGTTACCTTGCTCATCTCTGGTTTCGTTAACCTGGAGGAGGCCATCCTCCATCTGAATGGTGTTCATCCTGTCACTCTGCTGCGGGCATGGATCAGCCTCAAGTGCCGCCCAAGACGGATTTTCCTTCACACTGATTACAGCCAAGATGACATATTACATCAGATCTTGCATGTGCTGAAAGGCCTCTCTGTGTCCATGTCTGAGACCAGCATCTTTACATGCTGTATGCCATGTACTGACCCAGTGCAAGCTGACCTGTGCAAGCCAGAAATTCAAGTTTCTCTTGGCACTGACTCAGCACCCTTCATGATGGCTCCCCTCGACAGCCTTGCCATTCCTGTCAAGGGTTCGTGTTCTCTGATTCAGACCACCCGCAGGACTATTGCAATTTTCTCTACAGAGGCAATGCCAGGTATATTCCCATGTGTAGGGAATTTGTATATGGTCACTCATTTAAATCTGTCTAAACTTTGTATGTCAGAAACCTCAAACATCTTGTCACATGTTGCAGAATCCTGCAAAGAACTGGTAGCACTAAACATCAGTGGGAGTGTGGGTGTGCTGCAGAATCTGGAAGGGTTGCAAAGTGTTGTACTGAATTGCTTGGATTTGAAGTTCATTGACGTTTCTGGGATACCTGTTGCTAATACTAATGTCGTGCACTTTTGGAAAATTGTTGCTTCTTCATCATTAACTCACCTTACTGTCAGCAATTGCTTGCTTAGCTCTGCTAGCTCTTCTGTAGGACAGTGCAAGAAACCCCTGCAGGAAACACATAATGATGATGCTCTGGCTTTATGCAGTAGACTCACTTCACTGCATGCCTTGGAGCTGCGTTGTTGCAATGTTGCTGCTAAGAAACTTGTCTGTTTGAGCTGTGCATCATTCTCTGATTGTCAACTTGCAAAAGTCCAAGTATTTTCTAGTTTATCTTACCTGGCCTGCTACACATCCTCAGTTAAGCCCCATTCCTTGAAGTCCATCCTTTCTGAGTGTCGTGCCCTACGGTACCTCCGCTTTGAGCACCGATCAATGCAGCTTCAGGCTGGCTGTGGCAGCTTGTGCATGCCTGAACCAGCTCCTGGACTGTGTGCGTCACTCACTCAAGTCTGCATTGTCAACACAGCTCTCACTTTGTCTGATGACTTTTGTGCGACACTAGGACGGAATGGCAGACTTACTCATATTTTCTTACTGATCAAAGCTATGTCATTGAAGGCCATTGAGCAGATGCTCCGTGGGAACCGCAGACTCGTTGCTGTCCAAATAATGCTCATTGCTTTACTTGGAAAAGAGTTCAGGACATTTGTGCAGAGGTTGTCAGAGGATCTCAAGGATTACTATGCTGTCAAGTGTGGACACTTCACCATCAAGGACAACTGTGTGCGCCAAACCAATCCACTTTCTGCAATGACGGTAGACATTCGCTCAAATCTAGGAAATCTGTGGATGTTAGCTCCATGAGACCCAATCTCTATTACTTTTCTTGTGTACGTGTAGAACGTCTACAGTTACAGCTTACAGTTTGTCTTTGGCTGCCTCTCATGCACTTAGCTCTGATTTCTTCTGTACTCTTACACTTTTTTGTGCGCACTGTGATGAGAAATACATGCACACAGATGTACGTATAATATGTGGGCTGCAAAGTCAATTGCAGAAGGTTGTCCAAAATGGCAATCGGTAAATGGCGCAAGGGATTGGCAAATGGCATGACGTCATAGCAAATGGGAGACTCTAACACTGCACTGCTACGTACAAGCATAGCATCATCTACTGCAGTGTAAGCATGATCACAACTGAGAGCATGCCTGTGTCGCCCCCATGTGTATGACGTCACGCCATTTGTCATACGTAAACCATTTTTGCCATTAGCCATTTTTTCGACAACCGTACGCGTTCTGAACTTGACTGTATTGCATCTATTCTTAGCTGCTCCATTTCGTAATAGCTAAATTTAGTATCAGTAGCAGAAGCATGGCATGACGAAGCAGCGAAGCTTGTGTATATAAATACATCAGCACGACCCGAGTTTGGGCCACTTGGCATTTCTAGCTACTTTATTCGCAAACGATCCAATGGCTGGACAAGAAGGTGAGCAGATCACACTCAAGACTACCCCTGAGTTCACCGCGTACAGTCCGGGAAAGATAGAGACATGCTGGGCCACCGTGACCATGACTGCGCCTTTCTACGAGCCGACCAATCGTGCTGAGATCGATCTGGTGGCGGTGATCGATCGTAGCGGGTCCATGTCGGGATCAAAGATCAAGCTGGTCCAAGAGACGCTGAATTTCGTTGTTGATCAGCGTGAGTCACCACCTGCTATAGCAGGAAGCATGACATCATATGATAATTGACTGTTAAGTACGTCTCCCCATGTTGTCTTGCAGTGAAGGAAGGCGATCGTTTCTCTTTGGTGTCATATTCAAGTGATGCGACTTTAGACATTCCTCTAACCTACATGACCAAGGAGAAGAAGGAGTCTGCCAAAGCTGCAATCAAAGCTCTAAGGGCCGGTGGTGGCACTGCTTTGTGTGACGGCCTTGTCACTGGTACTTGTACATCTACAGTGCATTACACTGACAACTTATTTACCATCTTTGTCTTGTATTTCATGCATGCCTGTGCTCTTCAGCACAGCTTCTGATAATAGTCTGTCATGCAATGCATATGTTAGCACTGTGCCCCCTGAGTATCACAACATTGTACCCGTAACTGCAGGCATGCAGCAGGTGACCCAGAGGAGTGGCAGGAAGGCCCAAGTTGCATCTGTGCTTCTGCTGACTGATGGACAGGCAAATGTTGGACCCTCCACACAAGAGAGTATCTTGGATGCCATGCGTAACCACATGAGTTACAATTGTATGCAGAGTCGCCAGCCAATGGCCCAGAGAACAGGTCGAATGAACCCATTTGCTGTGAGTATGGCAGTTATTGCCATGACATGAATGACCCTGAGCAAACACAGCACGTGCTCTGGTGCCGGTCATACTGCAGTGAAGGTAGCGGCAAAGGCTGTATGTGTTGCAGTGGGTATCACTATAAACATATAGCTAAATGCGTAGTAAAAGTGTCAATGTATCAATGCAAGAGTACATAAGAGATAAGAGTGTGCAACCGCGTATAGTTACCGTTAACGACATTTTGCAGAAATGACGTAGTAAAACATCACACGTGGACATGGTAACAATATTATTATTTTACATAATGCATGAATACAATTACTCGCACTGGCCGACAACGTTGGCACTGGTCTCTTCGCTGGAGAAATCAAAATCTATACGTGTTGCGTAGCCATGGTGAAATTCCGAGGAGAGAGTTGTAGCGTTGTCGACGGTAGTGGTGCTCCTGACTGGCCCAAATCTACACTTGCATCCTGGTCCTTCCCCTCGTAGAGTGGACAGGGTGCCGCGCAGGTGTCCAAGCCATCGTTGCAAGGCAAAACTGAAGCACTCAAGTCCAGCGACATGTACTGACTACGTCGACTACAATCACTGCTTTTGCGAAGACACAAAGGCCCCTTTTGTCTAATCACCGGAACTGCAATGAATGCACTTGCAAAGACACAAAGGCCCCTTTTGTCTATCAGGAGGACCGACCAGAATAATAGTGTTAATCCGTTACATAAGAATCTTAATGTAGTTACCATGCCCACGCGTGACGTTTTACTACGTCATTTTAGAAAAACGTAGTTATACACGCGAGGATTCGCACACTCTTATCTCTTATGTGCTCTTGATCAATGATATTGGATGTTGCACGAATAACTACGTAATGAGAGTGTCCTCGTCAGGTTTTGTGAAAGTACAGGAGTGGCTAGGTGTACATGTATATGGCGAAGCTTTGTATAGCTATACCGTATAGCCGGAAAATTTGACGGCATTTATATTTGACGGTTTGGCTTCGAACTGGGTTTATTTAATATTGGCAGAATTTAAAATTGACGGTGTTGCAGCTCAAAGTTGTGACGTCATCGAGTCAACAATGACTGCGTACGCTGTCATTCGGTCTGGTTATGATGGTAGCCAACCATAACTTCGTTTAGTGCGAACGTATCAAGAGTGTTAGTCAGGTCATAGGTGTAGACAACCTTCCCCAGGCTCCGCACGCAGTAATGAGGAAGGTCGTATTCAATACGGGGGGAAAATGTGTGGCAGCTCTTGTGGGCCCATTCTCTGCCGCGTATCTGTCGGTCTCTACTCACTGTTCCAAGTGTAGTCGTTATACCTTGTCCGCTTTTCCTTCGGCTTCACTGACGTTGCCGAGTCTTTGCATCCTTTCCCATCAGCGATGTAGAGCTACAGACTCACTCGTCCGGTAATGCACTTCTCTTTCTCTCCAGATACTTCAGCAACACCATACTCACTCATTGAATATGCGGTATATAGCTGAGGCAACATCGTATTCGCAGTATTACACAATAAGTTTTATGCGGTTAGTATACGTAATATGAAATTAGCGGATTTAAATTTGGCGATTATCCGCGAGACCGCCAAACCGTCAAATTTAAATCCCCGTCAAATATTCTGGCTATACGGTATAAGCTATATAGCTAGAAAATGATATATGTTTTTCAATGTGTTGTAGTGTGCAGCTAACATCATCTTCAGTGAAAAATGACATAAACACTCCACTTGTTGCATTTTCTAATGGTGGCTGTACAATGCCAGAAAGTCTGTTAAAGAACAATCGTCCATTTAGCTACGGAGTTTTGGCATATCATCTCTTGTTCTGCAGGCTCTTTCAAACTGGTTCAATCCATCCGCTCCCTCGCCTCCCCCAGTTCAGCAGATGCAAGGACCTCCCCCAGTTCAGCAGATGCAAGGACCTCCCCCAGTTCAGCAGATGCAGGGACCTCCCCCAGTTCAGCAGATACAGGGACCTCCTCCTCCTCCTCCTCCTGCTCAAGCTGAAGGACCTGTTGAGGTGGGGTGCATGCTTGTGCTACTAATCACAGCTGGATTGTGGTGTGGCTGGAGCAGAACACACTTGTGTACACCATACTACAGGTGGTTCCATTTGACGGTACAGTGTACACGTTTGGATTCGGAGCTGACCACGATGCTAGCTTGCTGGAAGCCATCTCCCAGGCAGCTGAAGGGTCTTACTATTATATTGATAGTGCAGAAAAGGTACATATTTTTGTAGTGTTATCTACTTGAGCTTTAGGAGTGATGGAGATGTTTCTGTATATTTGCAGATTCCTGAGTCCTTTGCTGATTGTTTGGGAGGTCTTCTGAGTGTGGTGGGTCAGAACATGGAGCTCTTCCTTTCCTGTGCCAATGGGTGCTCCATTGTTAGAGCTCACGCAAAGAACCCACCAGTAATGTCTGACCAAAATACAAAGTGAATGACATACCGTACACAGTAATGCACTGTAAGGAACGGTGACCTATTTGGGCTTCTTTGGTCGATGGTGCAGGTGCGTCATTCAGTTGGGTGACCTCCAGTCGGAAGAGGAGAGAGATGTCTTACTGGAGATGAGCCTCCCAGCAACAGGCGAAGAAGCAAAAGATTGGGTCATCGTCCATCCAAAACTGACCTACTTCAATGTAATCTCCTCCATGATGGAAGAAGTTGCAGTGGACCTGAAGGTGCAGAGGTGCCAGGAAGGTTAGTTCATGCCCCTTGTGTCACTCTTGTTAGCATCTCGACAACTGTGCTATGTGATGATTGAGATTTATTCACATTAGCCTAATTTATATTCATAATTCTGAGCCATTCATTAGCCTTCATGTACCTTCATCAGTGATAGCAGTAAATAGCACTGTCACCAATGAAGGTAGCCAGAGGCTACCAAAACATCTGAGAATTGTTATTTTTTGGTCTACTGTGAACAAGCCTTTATCATGTCAGATTTACCTAGCCACTCCAGATTGCTCAAATGTGTTGTGTGGTATGCAGGAGTGCTGCAAGCCAATCAGTCTGTGCTGGTCCAGAAGCTGAGGGTCACCACAGTGGAGACGCTGAAACAAGCCAAGGAGCTGGGTTCCAGAGGTAAGAGCATGCGTGGTGGGGCAGTCTGCAGTGTTACATTTTGTCACTTTTATATATGTGTTGCAGTCGAGGTTAAAATGCGAACATTAGACCACTTTTTAAAATCAGATTTGTGCCATATTCTGACATAACAAGTCTTCGTCTACCTTTGTACCACATTTTGGAGCGAAAATGCTTTTACGACAGCTACAGAGCATAGAAGTCAGCAAGGTACGCTTAGTCTGCCTCCTCCACAACTTTATGAATATTAATGAGGCAAGTAAAATGGCTACCTGTGATCTGGGACAACGGAAATTGCGGCGATCTCTATCTACTTCGACTGTAACAAGCAAAGTGCTGTTCACACTGGCGTCCTGCGTTTTCCTGAAGTACGTTGGTGAACAACATGTGGCATAAATAATTGCCATGACGCATATGTAGCATTCACAGTGTTTACTTTAGATACGAAATAGGTTAGTAAGTGTTACACTGATAAGCAACGTCTAATGTCTGTTTCTTCGGCATCCGGCTTTAGTAGTGTGACCGAAGGTGAGTGCCTGCGCCTTTAAAAGGAGTGCGCGAGCCCTCGGGCTGGGTGCGTGCGTCTTGCGTGTCTCCTTCCACCCAATTACCACTGTTACTATTCGATGCACGGTCGTACGCACATGAAACAAAGACAAGCAGAATTCCCATTGAAAGTCTTACAAGCGTACAATAGGCAATCTAAAACTACATCAACGATCACGTCAAAATCGTTCAGAAACTTTAGACGTCATTTCCTCAAAATCAACTTCTGGTATAATGTTCGCTTTCTAACCTCGACTGTCACATGTGTTGTAAAGTGAAGACAATTACTCACTCACTTGCTACCACTTAGGTGAATTGGAGCAAGCTCGTGTTCTCATCAAAAGAGACATTGCTGCCATTGAGAAGAGTGGTCTCACGGAGCACAGCCAGATCAAGGTACAATGCTTGCTATACTTGTGCAGAGGTACCATCGTCAGACAACATTCATTCTGTGCATGTGAGACATTATCTTTAACTATGTTACTACCACAAGATGAAGCTTGAAATGTCTCCCTTTCTATTTGCCTCTGGACCGCAACTGGCCAATGAAGATATGTATGAAAGTGAAACTACGTACATCCTTGCACTGATCTGCAGTATGTTATATAAGAATCCCTTCCTAAATGGAGAAACAATAGCACTTGTTCCATTTAATTCTATCCCTCTTTGTAAGGGAACCCACCAGAGAGTTACACTCAGAGACAACAACATTCTTCCTATGTTTACATGTTGTTACACCTGGTAAGAACCTTACATAAGCAGCAGTCATGTGGAAGGGGAATGCAGCATTCGTGGCGTAATAAATCTGATGACAGCGCTCAGTAGGCTCCAAATGACAAATACATATATGTATGTATGTCTTTCGATGGAAGCACTTGCATAATCCCACTATCAAACCGTTTGTGTCACAGTGAGCCTGGATTCATGCTACTCCATCAGAATAAATTATATTGTCCACTCAGCTCACAAGTGCAGCACAACCGTTTCATGTAGCCCTCGAAGACAGCAATTTTACAAACTGTGTGAATATAATTAGGCCCAAGTTAGGTCTACGTGACTTCCAATTCTGCAGATTGTATTTCTTTGGCTTGCCTCAGTCATCAAACGTAAATACTGAGTTTGATACAGTTTGCCACCTCTGGTTTTGCATTGTCACACTTGTGGTACCCTCCAACATTGCAATAAGGTTCAAAAGTGAATGACCCAAATATCATGTGTGTATGCTAAATTATTGCGCTATGAACAGCTCTCCTTCCTTCCTGTCTTGTACAGTTCCTTCTGGAAGACCTGAAAGACATGCTGGAGTCATTCGCCTCACTGCACACCTTCCAAGGGGTGGGCTCAAAGAAGCTTGCCACTACGTATGTTTATCCCATCATCGCAACATGCGTATACATAATATTATACACATGCCTGGCCCTCCTATCTCAAGACATTGCACTTGTGATCCTATACTTTGTGTGTAGGTTGCAGAGCAACTTGCAACAGAGGAGCCAGAGCAGCGCTCCCAATGCTTATGTCACAAAGAGGAAGGCAATGTCCAAGGAAGCATTTAGGAAAGTTTAGCTAGAGTTGTATAGTGCTGTGTAATGAAACACAGTTTGGATTTTTACATGGCATACACATGATGTCCTTTAGTATAATTATTATATGCCTA
>MKWU01006076.1_pt1 | contig 12546 bp, 12 predicted proteins | sample 809101 | NCBI WGS metagenome assembly MKWU01 (sample SAMN05860141, study PRJNA318959) | sponge metagenome | host: Aplysina aerophoba | place: Slovenia: Piran, Adriatic Sea, Gulf of Piran | collected 2013-05-07 | reverse complement strand
CATCTGCTAAGGTGCATCTGCTAAGGTGCATCTGCTAAGGTGCATCTGCTAAGGTGCATCTGCTAAGGTGCATCTGCTAAGGTGCATCTGCTAAGGTGCATCTGCTAAGGTGCATCTGCTAAGGTGCACATCTGCTGAGGATGGATACAATGCAGTGAAGCTTTGCCTCCTGTCCCACTGGGCATGCACTTCAGAATTCAGTGTTAAGATGCAGTGTTGTACCAATTGGTGGCAGACTCTTGCTTGTGAATGTTGCCATCGGCAGACTGTGTGAGATTGCCTTTCCAACACAGAGCTCACATTATCTGTTGCATGTTCAGTGCTCAGTACACAATAGGGCAGTAATATAATGCTTAAAAATGTTTTTTGAGAAGACACATGGTCTGGGATGGTGGCTGCTGAGTGGACAGCACTGGTGTTCTCCCACTGCAGGTGTAAACATGCACAGGAAACCAAAAATCAATTGAATGTAAGTAACGCTTGTGTTTGCACAGCTTTTCTGTGGCCGCCAGGTGTTGACTCATTAATAAATATTTTTACTGCTCGGACGGAGGCTGGCACCATAGGAGCCATAGCAGCCCTGATGTGGAAATTGGTGTAGTTCTGTATTCCTTTTATTCTGTGTGGAGTGGGACAATAAGCTGTGAAATGTAAGAGTAATTACTGCTCTCTTGGTTCCCGAAGAAGTGTTTGTTCCAAAAATTGTGGGTCAATGAGTTTGTGGTTTTGTTGGCACGCTTGGAATGGGATCTAACCGTATTTGAGATTGCCTTATATGGCAGTGAAGCGGTACATTGCCGGAAATGGATGTACTAGATGCGTGGGTGCATGCGTGTGTTTGTGTAAGCCTTGCTCTTGTATGTCCCTTTCCCATGTGTGTGTGTGTGTGTGTGTGTGTGTGTGTGTGTGTGTTATGAAGTTCTTGCCATGTGTGTACTGTGCACGAAGTATGCTGGTTTCCTTTTGTGGTAGTTATGTCTCAATTCTTGGCTCTGGCAGTAAAGGCAGCTGACTCACTCAGTTGTGCCCTGTGCAAGCTGCCTGCGCTCAGTGTTGTGCCCTGTGCAGGCTGCCTGCGCTCAGTGTTGTGCCCTGTGCAAGCTGTCTGCACTCAGCGTTGTGCCCTGTGCAAGCTGCCTGCGCTCAGTGTTGTGCCCTGTGCAGGCTGCCTGCGCTCAGTGTTGTGCCCTGTGCAGGCTGCCTGCGCTCAGTGTTGTGCCCTGTGCAGGCTGCCTGCACTCGGTGTTGTGCCACGTGCAGGCTGCCTGCGCTCAGCGTTGTGCCCTGTGCAGGCTGCCTGCGCTCAGTACAGTGCAGAGGAGGTGATGGCTAGCATGGTGGAGTGTGCTCTTAAGGAGGAGGAGGCACTGAAGCACATCACAGCTGCTGTCGACCTGCAGAGGGACGCAGCAGAGTTGAAGTGAGCATGGCTGCAAATTAAGGATGTCCACGAGTGATCAGAAACCCTCCCAATGCTGGAGAATAGATCTTGATGAGCATAGACGTATCAGAATCAATCAATCAATTGCACCCAATTGCCGGACGTTTTGGCCATGTAGGCCTTCGTCAACTGCGTTATGCATGCACATCAATATCTATTCAGCAGTTGTCGCAATGTAGCAATGAGCCTCTGCAATATCCCTCCTAATGCTGCACGAGGCATTGTTACTGTTCAGTTGTGCTTGTGTAAATAGCATGCAATCTTGTGAGAGTGTCTTCCACTCCTACCCTCCATTTGCCTTCTGCCTGCGTGGTGACACTCTCAGCTGCTTGTGGACAGAGTCGCACAACTGGGTTGACAATGCCACAGGGAAGGGGAATTCTCCTTCAGAGATCGTCCAGTCTCGCATTAAAGTGAGTGAAAGTGGCTAGCTGTAGACCTACAAGCAACAACACCTCAGCCCACAGGAATGCTGTGTGATGAAAACACAGACACATTGAAGACACAGAATGGATGAGGATGTGCAATGAGTGGGCGTATGCATCCCCTGCCTCCCACCTAAACGACCTGGGTAGAGGCTGAGAGGGGCTAGCTGGCTAGACAGGTTGGACAAGTATTACTTTTAATTCCATTTTGTAATGTTTAATTGATTAACCCTCCCGACAATAAAATTACATGAGTGCTGCCTGCCTTCCTGTCTGTCCGTGTAGGACATCCAGCTTGCTCACATCAGCAGTGCCCTGGCTTGCCAGTCAGCTCTCCATCAAGCCACCCCTCTCAAAGCAGAAATTGACCAGTTGCAACAAGAACTAGACAGTCTTGTGTGTGTGCAGTGCAAAGAGGACCCAGAGGCCCTGTCAGTGGCAAGGTGAGGTCCTCCCACCAGTTTGAGTAGTTGCTAGGACACCATGCGCCTATCACAAAGATATGGAAGTGAACTATGCTGATATGTATTGGGTGCTTCTAATTTGGTCAGACCACCCAATCTGATGCTGTTACTATTCGTGTGTGTGTGCAAATGCAGCATTCTATTTTTATCTGTGTGTGTTGGTGCCAAACACACGGGGGTGACTAAATGCTTGGCATTGTATCGTATTGCTTCCCTTGTGTGCGTGTGCATGTGTGCGTGTGTTGTGTGTGTCGGTCTGTGTGTGTTGTGTGTGTGTGTAGGTCAGTGGTGCAGCTGGAGATGGAAGAGGTTGGACAGAAGGCGGCATGTGCCCACTTGCAGGCCACCCTGGAGAGACTGGGAGCAAGAGAGGCGGAGCTGAAGTCAGCATTTGTGGAGTTACAGAAGAAGCACAGTCAGATCAAAGCCTTCTCCAAGCAAGTGGTACGTACTGTATGTGGGTACCTCCCCCTGTCCTCTGCCCCTCCCCCTGTCCTCTGCCCCTCCCAGTTGTTGTCCACCTGTTGTGTTGTGCGTGGGTCCTTTGTCCTGCACACACATTAGGGTAACCTCTTACCCCCTTGTGGTCTCCCAGGAGTCAAAGCAATGGTGTATACAGGACTTGGTGCAACACAGAGCCGCCCTGGAGGGGAGGCTACAACAGCTGCAGCAGCAGGTGGGCTGCACTGCCCCACCCCTCACCTTCTGTAATTGTGTAGTGTTGCCCTCAGGCTATTGTGTGGGGAAGTTTGTTTTGGCCAATCTTGACCAGTGGGCTGGCTTACCCTCTCACCCCACCTCCCACCCCACCTCCCCCTTCTCACCTCCCACCCCACCTTCCCCTCCCTGTTTCCTTAGAGCCAATCCTACAGGAGGATGAGGATCTGTACCCAGGAGGTGGTGCTGTCCTCCCTCACTCACAGGCTGGAGGGTAGTGTCATGAAAGAAGCTCAGGCCTTCTGTGGGGCCGACCTCTTAGCCCTGCAGACCACACCCACCCCTTACAGGTCAGCACCCTTGTCTAGCATGCTAAACCCTCCCTCACTGCTGGTCTAACAAGTCATACCTTCGCGGCCCAGAACATTGCAGTAAAAGACAGGGTAACATCTTAGGCTGCACTGTTTTCAGAGAACACTATCTGAGCTTTGAAGGAAGCTGTTTGCAGACGATGACATAATACATGCGATATGTGTACTTTAACCCTCTGAGACACAGGAGGTCGCTGATTTGTTAACATTGATGTCTTGAATGGGGACCTTTGTTGTCCCTGTTGGTGAGCTGTATTTGACTTGAATGATGTCCATGTGAAAGGGTAGTGGCAGCCCTACGGTAGGTGATAGGCACAGCCTCAGCCTGTGGGCCAGAGTGCATTAGAGATGCTCTCTTGCTGTGGGTCACCTGTGGTACTTGAGCTGGCTTCTACTGGCAGGGCCTCTGTTAGCTCAAGTCTTCATTGCAGTGTGCACCGCTGGTGCTACCTGGAGTGGGGCTTGTGTGTGTGCAGTCCCTACCTACCCAGCCCCTGTAACGCAGCAACAGGATCAAACTCCACTACTGCTATGGAATGGCCTCTGGAACTGTGTGTGGAAGTGTGTGGTTGCGCAAGGCCCTTTTTGTGGCTTTGCACCTACAGTAGGCATTGACCATCACCTGACCATTAGCCTGTCTTATGACATCATCACATGACCATCTGATGCATCTGTCATGTTCCAAAATAGGGCCAAAGTCCTGAGGTTTACACACTACCAGGAAGTAAATGCCTAGACTATGAATGTAATTACTAGTGAGTGCAGGACCCGTCGCCACTCATCATCCAATAAGCACAACAGAGCTGCTTCCTTGCACTTCTCCTGCCCTTCTCCCTTCTCCTGCCCTTCTCCCTTCTCCTGCCCTTCTCCCTTCTCCTGCCCTTCTCCCTTCTGCCTCTAGCATTCTCGGCTCCTCCTTCTGAGGTGTAGTCAGTCATGGGTCCTGCCATATGCTGCCTGTGCAGTGTTACCTAGCTCTGATCAGCAGGTCAACTGATTCGTGTGGGGCTACCTACGACCGTCTGACCAGACAGTGATGCTCATAAGTCATGTGTAGTCAGGTTATGCAAAATGATTCAGTTGTTGCTAGGTGCCAACTTGTTGTGAGTTAGCGCAATTCACTAGCCAGAATTCTTTCTGAAACAAGCTAGTTTCTAAACACTTCTGGGTAGTAAATTGTGGTAACTCTTGGCATCCTGGTCATACCCTGTACTCCCCACCCCCTGCTCTAGCTTTCATCAGGGAGCACACTACAAAATGTCCTGTGTGTACGTATTTGCAGGTTAATTTTGTCTGAAATGGCCCTTCACCAGACTGGGGAGCAGTGCCTGCTGCAACAGGCGGTGCTGCAGAGCAGGGGAGTGGTGGTCTGTGCCGCAGCAGAAGAAATTCTTCCACACATTGCATCACTTGCAGAGGAAGGCAAGTCCCACCCCTGCCAATCCTCCCTTTGTGTGACCCTGGTAGAGAAATTGTATTTACAGTGAGTGCCTGTACCCTCACAGATGGCACCTTGCAAAAGAAACTCAGTGATTCTCCAGAAATTAGTTCAGATGCTGTCATCAGTGCAATAGGTTTGCTTCAGTGTCAGTTCACTTTTGTGGTCCTTTACACTTTGGTCATGTGATGGGACCCTCACTGCAGATATGGCGAGCAGGCTGCAAGTGAACAAGAGGGAAGACACCAAGCTCATGGTTGCTTTGTTGTCAGAGGCAAGGGGTGCTGACAGACTGGACGGACAGTGCGACCTTCTAGAACAAAGCATCCAGAATTGGTGAGTGGCTTCAACTTCGCTCAACCACCTGTGACTATGCATTGTACAACCTGTACAACCATTTGCAATTTGTTTGTCAGTGAAATGGGAATTGGCTTTTGGGATAACCTGCTGATGTGTGTCAGTTCTTGAGAATGGTTTAATTGGTCAACCATTGGTGTTAATTGTTCTCAGGTGCCAGACTAAGGCTAGTGTGAGACATGATGTAATCATGTCATTGTGCATGCTGCAAACAGACAATGATATTCATGGACCACATCCTGTCTGATGATCACTTCCACATCAGTCTGATAACCAAATGAAATACTGCATCACAGGTCATGTTCTCACTATATACACAGGGTGAGGAAATTTTATACCTTTGTCATCTTTTGCTCCTTCTTATGATTCCCATAGGTGGAGCTGCCCTGCTCAAGGCCTCCTCCCCTGGGTGACTAGGGAGGGCATGAGCTTCCAGGAGTGGGCTAGGCAGTGGGGTGCACTGGCGGCAAAGAGCAGGAGACTGCAGGAGGAGGACGCTGGGCCCAAACTGGCCTCACCTCTCCCTCCACCACTTGCTGTTTAGTTAGATGTATGCATGACATATTATACGCAGAAGAAGTGGACACTGTGCCATCACATGTATGTAATGCATTCATGCGTGTGCATTTTGTTGCCAGGCAACCTTGTGAACTGTAGTATTAGACCTCTCAATAATTGTGGGCATTTCTGTTCCTGTGTTACCAGGAAACTCTTAGGAAATGTATCCGTGTTCACTGGAAGAAGACTAACACACCATTCAATAGGTATAATATGATTATTGCTCAATATGCTTTATCCAATCATGAGTATTAAATATATAGTGTAGCATACAGTGTCCACCTTCATGGTTGGACGAAATGACACAGCAACTAAACACGACGTCAGCTGCTTTATGATTGATTTGTCTGCCTACACCATACATAGCAGCACCCAGCTTACAAGTTAGTTACAGGTCGCATTACATGCACTGACTAGAAGCTGCAACATAACTCAGCAATTGCAACATGGCTTGCTTGCACTTATTGTGCAATCTTGGTTAATGTACTACACATGCTCAGGACTGATTAGTTCATCCACACAGACAAACTCTCAGCAGTGAAATCATTTTTTCAGGGCAGCAGGAAGTGGTCACTGCATGTCTGTGATTGAGCTAGGCCTGTTGTGATTCTTGTGAATGGGTCCCCACCTCCTACTACTTGGGGTCTTGTACCTCAGATGCAGTCAATGGTATTATGCTTTTAATTGTGTATACCATTTTACAGAACAGTCTAGTTGGCGGGTTTACAGTTCATTTAATTGTATACTCATTCTAGAAATGTCCTGTGATTGCTAGGCAACAACGGAAGTACACCACTATGGAACTGCATTCCTCAGCGCGTGCCTGTGGTCACTACGCTTGTTAGTTCCAACTCTTCCTGTATATAAGGAGGATGACTTCACTGCTGAGGCATCGGTTTGTTAGCTGCTGTTTCCACTTTCCTACGGAATAAAAGGCAACTGTGGTTTCACAAATTGAATAATATGGCAATGAACTCCGGTTACTACGACAGTGCCTCCGTGCACGGAGGAGTAGGATCTTATTGGCCGACCGGCGGTTACAGGTTGCCCGCAGTAATGACAACTAGCGTTGGAGAAGAGACGTATCCACCGATCAGCGATCAGAGCACTGTAAGTCGAGCTTGACTCGGTTGAGATTCGCAAACTTGTGTCGTAGCATTGAAGGCTCTGTAGATTTCCCGAGGCCGCTTTAGTCCAGGCGGTTTTGTAAGGTCATCCGATGACCACACTGTTTCCCCTCTCCCCGCTGCAGATGTCCTACACCCAGTCAATTGTCCCTGAGTACAGCGTTGTACCGACGATGGCTACCAACTGCGATCTCTCCACTACCTCAGTCACGACAGACGACAGTTATCGCCAGCACGACTCTCCTGCTTCTTCCGCCTCCAAGTCGAGTCCCAGCGGGGCACGGCGCCGGGCGGTTACCCGTTTACCTCCAAATGTGGATCCATGCCTGCTCGCTCCACTGAGGAAAAGGCGCATCGATGAGAACGTCCTTCCGCCTACAGAACGGGAGAAGCTGTTGATGAAGCGCTGCAAGAACAGGGATGCCGCCGCCAAGTGCAGGGTCAAGAAGAAGGCGAACGTGGACAGACTCAAGGAAGTAAGTTTTTAGCCTTTATCGCGGCTAGTGTCCCGCTTGCTGCATGAAAACCAATACCTTATTAAGGTAGTACAGCGTTGACCAGCTGCTTCGCCTTTTTCCTTTAGCAACACGCTTCATTCTGCAAAAGCAACGAGGCAGTTGAGGAGGAGATCAGGAACCTAGTGAGAGAGAAGGAAGAACTGGAAAGGATCCTCCACGAGCACCACTGCACGCAGAAGGTCCAGGCATGATCACAGAGTATTTCAGAAAGAGCTCGCTTACTGACATATCTAACTGCACAGATATTTTTGTAGTTTTTGTAGGTGCATGTATATTGAACAGCCACCTATGCAGCACCCACCAGTTTATACGTCAACTGCTGCTGGAGTGGACCTATAGCATTAATAAATTTCTATAATTTTTATATCATTCCTACTTATGTACAACACCCTGTACAATTCTGCTGCAGTGTGCTGTGTAGCTAGCTAACATGCACACTTGAAGTGTATCTAAATTCCTATATAATATTATACAATTGGTTCTGTTTCCTTCAAGGATTGGTTCATTTCGTTAGCTGAACAAGATGGTGCTTTTGAAAAGGCCCGAGTGAATAGATAAGTCCAGGTTTTACACATACATAGGCAAAGGGAAACTAGATCCCATTGGTTAGTGTGTATGGCGAGACTTGACATGAAATATTGCATGCGTGTGGCACGTGTAGCGCGACAAACACATTGTGGGATTCTTTAATATTTCATATCACATCTTCTGCATCTTCTGGATCTTCTGCTATCCCACACCATGAAATGACATATCGATTCGTTGCACTAGCCAGAACACTGAAACAGTAATTTAGACGTTTCGGCAACCTACTCCTGCCTTCATCATTCACTGATGAAGGCAGGAGTAGGTTGCCGAAATGTCTGAATGACTGTTCCAGCAATTACCATCACACCACACTGATGAACTCGGGGCCATAGAAGGCTGAAACAGCTGTCTGTGGCTCTTCCATCTGTTGCTGGATGACTGGGGAAGCGATCACTGGTTGGCACAAAAAGGACTTCGCCCCCCCCCCCTGGGCAGGGGGCAATTTTTATTGGCCTGGCCAGGTTGGCATAAAATCCCGGGATTATTGCCACACATCAAAAAAAGCAATAACTTCAGACAACTTGCAACTTCAGCACAAATGCTGAGTCTCTATGTGCAGATTGTGGCAGGCGTCAGAGTGCGATACAAGTTGGATAAAGTGAGACATGTGCAGGATGCATGTGTATCATCTGACAAAGTTTGTGTCACTGCATACAATGGCGGCGACACTAGTGGGTCATGCCATGGTATGCATAGGAACTTGAGGGATAGCTTACACATGCAGCAATAATCATTCATACCAGTTGCAATTAAAGGCAGCAACTCATTAACACACTCAAGTTCACTGTATCTACCAGCTCATGGCACTGTGCACCCATACAGCAGTGTTTGAATGGTTGTCTGGAAGACAATCAACTCCTGCTTCACCTTTGAGCTTCATACAGACTTGTGTGGTTTGAACTTCCACTACTGCCAACATAACCCTCCCAGTTTTAAAACTCAATTAGAGTTAAAGTACATGCACCCAATTAGGGAAGTCAGCCAAGGATCAAAGGACTGCTTATAGGGTATGGGCATATTACTTTGAGTGTTACTAAATAATTTAATACACAGTCAAAGGTTTCAAGAAGTTCACAAGAATTGCCTTTAGTTCAGCAGAAGCTGGCACATAGTGGCCACCACTGTGACGGAATGTGTATGCACTGGTAAATGCCTCAGCCAGGTCAACACTGAGGTGAACAGGAATGACACTGTCACTGTCCCCAAATATATGCAAAGATGGACAGGCAATAGGAGTGGCATAGGCATTTTGATGAGCTGTCAGCGCAGACTTGAATCCTGACACAAGAATTGCAAAACGAAATTTCACCTTTGAGGTTGGATCCATCAGCTTCTCGGCAGCCAACAAGGACACTAGTGATGCTCCTTGGCTAAAGCTGAGTATGCCGTCAAAAGGTCCCTCTTTCTCAAAGTACGCCTCCAACATCTCTATGGATTCTTCATATCCTAGACAGATGTCTGCTGCGTCTGTGGCATTGTAGCTATGATCTGCACGGGAAAACCACCAACCTCGCTCCTGCGTTCTCGCATCTCGCGCAAGATTCTCTGGCTCTGGAACAACATGAGGTGCTGATACAAACACAAAATCTACAACTGCTTTGACAAGCTTTCGAAACGCACCCGTCTTTTCCCGAAATATTTGATCATTTTGCCTGTAACCGTGCACACACAGGATACGCAGCCTCGCCGCCATTTTTCTCCATGGGAACTTCCCTCCGATTTTGGCGGGACAAAATGGAGGCAGGTGTTGTGCGTCGGAAAGGTTTGTAAATTGAGGTTGTGCTCTTCCCAACAGATTCAGTTTAATGCTGTTCGTGTGTTTTCCCCTAAGAGTTTCACGTATATTGATTGAGCTTCTTAATGTCATGCATAGGGTTAGAGTAACTATGATAAGTCAACGGCAAGGAGCTATTCCATACGTAGTGTACTGAGTTCGTTGGTACATAAACTATCGTTACAGGCAGATGTAAAGCTTAAAGTAGTTTGAAAGAAAGTGGCGCGCTTAGAAAACATGCTGCAGTCATCCGTCATTTTGTATATATGTGCCGTAGAAGCTATATCATTTTAAATCCAAAAGGTAGGGTCGAATTTGAGCTCAAGTTATAAGGACCACATTTAAGGTGCTTTGCCACAACAAGAAGGCATCTTTTTAACTCCAGAAAAGCCTACCTTAGAAACGCGTTCTATTTATGTGATTCTTTAGTTGAGGGTCGTAATCTTATTATAATGGAGCTAGGCCGAATTTTTGTTTGCAGTAATCTCCAAAACTGACCAAAGAATTTGCAGTGCGAACGAAATTACTAAGCACTGTCCTCAACGGGCTTTAGTTGAGCGAGCCCCACACCTTTAGTTGAGCGACCCCCGCATCAGCTTGCCTGTGTGTGCTAGCGCATATTCCACTTGTTAATTATCATGTGTTTGTTCTCTTCTCTTCTGTGTACTGTGCTGTGTAGCCGTTCCCAGGTCACGAGGGAGACAGAAATTGAAGGCTGCTAAGAACTCCAAGGACAATCAAGAGAACAAGAAACACATCAAGTGCACTGAATTGACAACAAGACGCCCTTTCATTCCAGACAGCATCACACCACTGGTCCAATCCCCACAGCACCCGTCCAGACGGGCTCCTCTGAGGCAGCTGAAATGTGGAGTGTCCCAGGCCACTCTCACCACCTCCACCCCTGTAACCACATGTGGGGGTATGAAGGAAGGCACACCTGAGCAAGGTCCCAGTAGCCCGCCTGTGTCACCAACCTACACAGCAGACAAGGAACACCCAGAGCTACACTCATCCTCTGTGGTCCCTGCAGAGTCACTGAGTTGGACTATGGCGAAGTCCGGAGATGATGCATCACTACGGCAGTATCATTCTCTGTCATACGACACCCGTCGAAAGAGAGCAAAGAAAGGAGGTGCAAAGCAGCAGCAAAAGCGTCGCAAGAGTGTACGTATGTTGCATCACTGTTGAGTGGTCGTAGAATGGTGTGCAGTGGTATGCCCATACTCCTCTGTAGCACGAACCTCGGTACCATGGAGTATAGCCCTGCTGTCTATGTGTATACAGAAGCACATGGTGTTCTTTGTAGGGAAACTCCACTTGGCATAATATGATGCAAACACGGAACTCCACATTTGCAATACGTACATGTATGTATTACTCAACTCTAACACCTGTAGCAATTTACACGGTGTGCCATATTCTCTGCAGTAAGAATCCATGATGTGCACCTAACGAGGCTTTTAGATACAGTTGTGGTGGAATGGGCTTATGTATATTAAGTCAAAAGGAAATGAAGTTCTCGTGTCTGTGCAGAGGGTTGCTATGATACGTACCTTCTCTTCTTTACAGTATCAAGAAGAGGAATTTGAAGAGTGGGTTCGACAAGTAAATGAGGAATTCGAGCAAGTTGACAAACATGAGCTCTTCGTCACATCGACATTACAAGATTCATAAGCATGCGCATGTCATTATAACCCACCCCTGTGTCTATATGTGTATTGTGATCTGAATTAATGTATGTACCTACGTACATGTACTGTGCAGTAATTGTTTCTCTGTTGGTACGGGTTCTCGTGCAACCTGGGATGCTGCTGGTTACCAGACGGTGATGTGATGCCACACGCATACATGGTATAAAATCAAACGGCGCAGGAGGGAGACGGGAGAAGCATATATAGGGCTGTTACTACATGTACCGATCACGACATATAAATAATACCAAACCTTAACCCTAACCCTAATACTAAAATGACGGTTAACACTATAACCGAACAAATGTAATACTGTAACATAGTAATAGCAAAACATACTGGTACATGAAGTACTAGGCTTATATAGAGCTTCGAGAAATGCATCGTCGTTGGGAGACGCGCCTCGGGAGGATTTTCCCGCTTTGAATTATAGGGTGGGACCCACAATTATGCACATGATCTATGAATATTATGTATATGAGAGAAAATGGCTGCTTGTTCGAAGCATTGGTGATTCGACTTCTTCTCTCGCGAATAATGAGTAAGTCCTTCAACCGCTGTCCATGTACATGTAACCTAAATTTTGTTAAGTTTGGGCTATCAGCGATGACTTTTTTGAGCTACAGGCACCTGTTTCTTGCCAACATTCGCCAGTAGGAGCGTTCGGATAAATTTATCGCATCATTTACATCTCTAACTGCTTCGGGCAATGTCCGTCACTTCTATATTTGTCCATATGTGTTGCGACAATCTGTGGTTAGGCCTTGTGTGCGGTTGGTGGCTGCTAGAGTTAACTGAATTTGGGATAGTAGTTGATTGGAGTGGGTGTGTCTCCCCCACCTTCCTGTGTCCTGCCCCATTGAACGGTGCTCCCAGAGACTCTTTCTTCTCTCAGTTTGTATGTAGTAGTGTGCTATAGTATGTGTAGTTTGTGTGCAGAGGATGGAATGTGGTCTCTTGTGGCTCACTGTGTGAAGAAGGAAGTGAAATTGAATGCTACGTATGTGTGTGTAGTTGTAAGGTTTTGGTGGGCATGTGTGTGTGTCAGTGTGTGTATGTGTGTGTGTGTATGTATGTGTGTGTGTGTGTGCGTGTGTGTGTGCGTGTGTGTGCGTGTGTGTGCGTGTGTGTATG
>MKWU01006075.1_pt1 | contig 12546 bp, 16 predicted proteins | sample 809101 | NCBI WGS metagenome assembly MKWU01 (sample SAMN05860141, study PRJNA318959) | sponge metagenome | host: Aplysina aerophoba | place: Slovenia: Piran, Adriatic Sea, Gulf of Piran | collected 2013-05-07 | reverse complement strand
TCCTCCTTCGTGCCCAACAGGGTTGTCTGACTTACTTCCCAGTAAAGCACTTAGGAGGATTTCTTTCTACACTCCGGATCGCTATCGCTTAATTTGGGTCGGCATAGCCGATGCCCGACTTGTTCGGCATGCCCGTCACTTCGTATTCACGGTCTTGTTTTCGATCCAGCGGCCAACCGGCACGTTCCAGATCGAGATCGATGATAAGCGTGCGGGTCTTGTCCTCGTTCCAGTTATGGTTTTCAGGGACGCCTTCGTTCTCCGCCTTGATGGCCGCGAGGCGTTCACGCAACGCTTCCATCTCGCTCTCAACCTCCTTGCGAGCCTCGTCCGCCGCATCCCGCTGGGCCTTCAGGGCCTCCAGCTCCTCCACGCTGACTGGATTGGTGGCCGGTTCCACTCTCGGGACCAGAGATTCGTCGAAGGTCTTGCCCTGCAGGCTCTCCGCGCCCTTGCGCAGGTAGGTGCGGCCCGTCCAGTAGAGGACGTGACAAAGCTCCCGGACGACATCCAGCGCCTTCTCCGGTGTTGGCGACTTGCTACCGTGGACCGCCGCGTTGCCCGCCAGCCGGATGTATTCAGCTTTCTGCAAAACGACCTCGGGCACCAGTTCGCGGAAGGTAGGGTCGCTGATGTAACCATCCAAGTTCGTGACCTTCGGCGGTATTAGAGCCCTCTCGACCTTATAGATACGCTTGAGCAGGCGCTCCAGTGCGTGCCGGGCATGGAAACAGGACGCCCGAGGGTCGCCGAAGACATGCCGCTCTGCATAGCTTGCACTCTCCGCCACGTGCGGGAACTCCTGCCTCAAAAACGCGAAGTTGGCGGAGATTTCCATAGCGGCTCAAAGGTCTCCGCGGAAGGCGCGGGACTGTAGAGAGGCGAAGAGGGTGTCGAGTTCGGCCAAGTGGGCGCGCTGGCTGGTTTTTTTTTGTTCGACGGAGAGGACAATTGACGCGAAGCGACGTTGAAGCTCCAAGGGCGCAGCGGGAATGGGGAGGGCCTTGATGATTCTCATGTTCAGTCCCGACATGATTGCCCCTTTTGCGCTACGTTCGAGATACCTGCGAGCGATGGGATGCTCAAGGAAATAGGCATGCATGAACTCCGGCAAGCACCTCCCATGATCCAGCGTCACGCAGCAAAGATGTTTGGTGTTGATGGCTGTGGGTAAGCCGTCCGGAACTACAGCGCATCGCCCACATGTACCCATGATCGTGATCAAGACATCTCCAGGCCGTACGGTGTAACGCCTGAGTTGATCGTACTTCTGCCTGGTGATGAATCGAGGTTCCCCTGCCCGGAACTCATTGGCAACGGCGTTGTCTATCCCGAGTACGCAAATCCCTTCGTCGACAAATTCGCTGTGCAGCAATTGGCTTCCGAACGGGCCCGTCCGGATCGCGCCGCTCTGGCTACTGGCAACAGCTTCGACGGTTACCATCGTCCAGCCTGATCTGACGGGATCGCCGAACATCTCGAGGAAGGTGGATTGGAGGAGGGTGTCAAGCTTCCCGATGCTCTCGCGGCGTTTGGCCAGCAAGATGTCCGCTGACTCGAGAATCCCCGCAATCCGCTTCTGCTCGGCGAGGGATGGGAGGGGGACCTTAAGGAGCCTCAGCTTGGCCTTATTGAGTGTTTTGCCCTTTGCGGCGCGGTCCACAAGGCGGTCATAGTCGATGGATCCAAGTGCCCAATACAAGTAGTCACGATCAACCACGTTACGGTCGAGAACGTGAAGTGCTGCAATTGCCTCGTTGGTGAAGAGGTCGCACCCAGAAAAGGCCCTCTTGCCGAGCGATAGCTTGAAGCTCAAGAGAAGCGTGCCACGCGGTATCCGCTTTGATCCGCTCTTCACTGCTCCGATTCGGGTGATTCTCTCTTTGGTGGTCGTGACGACTCGACCTGCTGCAAAGTCACTGATGGTCACCCACGGCAACTCGCCACCCCAATACTCAGGGACCGACCGCGAAGGCGTCTTGCCTATCTGAATGTCGCAAATCTGCTGAAGCGAGACAGTTCTCATCCCAGCAAGCTCTCCAACTCCGTCCGCCCCTTCGCGATCTCCTCTTCGAGCACGGCTAGTCGTCTGAGGATCAACTTCGGCGGGTCGTACTCAACCGCCTCGTATTCCACCTCCTTGTAGCGGTTGATGGAGAGGTCGTAGTCGTTGCCGGCGATCTCGTCCTTGGGCACGAGGAAACCCTGGTCCGTCCGCGGCCGGTTGCGCTCCGACTCGCGGTTTTGCCAGCGGGCGAGGATATCAGCAAGGTCGCTGTCGTCCGGTTGCGGCGTCCGCTTGTCGTCCAACGAGTAGCCGTCTGCGTGCATGTCGTAGAACCATACGTGGTCGGTGCCGCCGGAGTTGGTCTTGGTGAAGAGCAGGATGGCGGTGGAGACGCCAGCGTAGGGTTTGAAGACGCCGGAGGGCATGGAGACGACGGCGTCGAGCTTCTGCTCCTCGACCAGGATCGTGCGGAGGGTCTTGTGCGCCTTCGTCGATCCGAAGAGTGCCCCGTCGGGCACGATGACGGCGGCGCGACCGCCGGGCTGGAGCAGGCGGAGGAAAAGCGCGAGGAAAAGCAACTCGGTCTTCTTGGTCTTGACGACCTGCTGGAGATCCTTGGCGGTGGACTCGTAGTCGAGGCTTCCCGCGAACGGCGGATTTGCGAGGACCAGGGAGTACGTCTCCGCGTCGTCGTCGTCCGGCTGGGCCAGTGAATCCCGGTAGCGGATGTCTGGGTTCTCCATGCCGTGCAGCAGCATGTTCATGCTGCCGATACGCAGCATGGTGTTGTCGAAGTCGTAGCCGTGGAACGTGCCCTCGTGAAAGCGGCGGCGCGCCGCCGCGTCCTTGTAGATGGTGTCGCTGTGGTGCTCCACCAGGTGCTCGGACGCGGCAACGAGGAAGCCCGCCGTGCCGCAGGCCGGGTCGCAGATCACGTCCCTGGGCGTAGGGGCGGTCATGTCCACCATCAGGCGGATGATATGGCGCGGCGTGCGGAACTGGCCGTTCTGTCCGGCGGTGGCGATCTTGCCGAGCATGTACTCGTAGAGGTCGCCCTTGGTGTCGCTGTCGGCCATGTCGATGCCGTCGAGTTGGTCGACCACGTTGGCCAGCACCCGGGCCGTGGGCATCATGAAGAGGGCATCCTCCATGTGGTGGCTGTACGTCGAGCCACCCTCGCCGTCCGCCCCCCTCCTCTGCCCGAGCGTCTTGATGAAGGGGAACACCCCGTCGCGGACCGTCTCGAACATCTGCTCCGGCGCGACCTCCTTGAAGCGCGACCAGCGGAGCCGGTCCTGCTTGGCGTTGAAGATCGGATCCTCGACAGGCTTGCCGGTACGGGCGGCCTTGCGCTCCTTCAGGGTGTGTAGTTCGTCGAGCCGCTTGATGAAGAGCAGGTAGGTGAGTTGCTCGATGACCGTGAGCGGATTCGAGATGCCGCCAGACCACATCGTGTTCCAGATGCTGTCCACCTTGGATCTGAGCGCGCCGGTGATCATGCCCTCTCCTTCAATCCTGCCTGTTTCAGTAGCCTACGCCGCTCCACCCGCGGCCCGTGACTCATCCAACACGGCCCTACAGGGCGTGTGGAAACGACTGGCGCAGCCGCACTCGACTACACGGACCCGAATCTATCCAGCAACCGGACATGAGGTCCAGACGTCTCGGCGAGAGGGCCACTGCCCACTTCGCGGCGCGCGCGACGCAGCCGACGCTCAGGCGTTCGCTGTGGCAGCAGCGACCGTGATCGTCGAAGCCCGCAAAGGCGATCGGGTACCGCGATTATTCTTCGCCGGTGCCGGAGTCTGCTGCTCCGTCCGCCTCCTCCGGCGGCGGCGTGGTGGTGCCCTGCCCACGCTCGACCGCGTCAGGTGGCGTCTCGCCCGCTGCCAACGCAGATTCATCGAGTACGCCGGTACTCTCCGCCAATTCGCGGCGGACCACGGCGACGATCCGGCGGGCGATGTCGACGGACGCGGACGCCTGAGTTCTGGTATAGACGTCGGACGGAATCCCGCCCGGCAGGCCGTTCGGATACCGGGTGGGAACGTAATACTGATCGAGCACCGCCAACTCATCACGGAAGCGGGCCATGACCTCCAGCGGCGCGGCAAGCTCCACCAAAGCATGACCTATAACCACACGTTCGCCGCGTGCATGGCGCAGCGCCTTGATCGCCTTCTCGCAGACCTGTTGGCATTGGAAACAAACCTGTGCAGCGAAGCCCTCGCGCAATCCGACCGTCGCGTAGGCAAGGTCAGTCTCGGCTTGTCTGAGCCAGCGATCGGCCTCTCTGTTGGCTTCCCTGATCCGAAGAGCAGGTCGACGGGCGATGCGACTGAATCGATCTTCATCGTCTTCCATGTCACGGAGTGACCGTGCACCCTCAATTCGGTATCCTTTGCGCACAGCCTGTTTTACAAAGTAACGGCCGTCCTCGGCGAGCATCTGCTCCAGCTCGGCCGGGGTATAGATCAACATGTCCGCGGCTCCGAACTCCAAGCGCAACTCCATGATCTCACGCATGCGATCGAAGAACGGCTGCGTCGTGTGCCGCACCACGATCACGTCTATGTCACTGTGCTCGTCGGCGGTGCCGGCGGCGACCGAGCCGAACACGTAGGCCACGACGAACTGGTGCGCGTAACGAGCGAAGATCGCCCTGGCGGCCGCCAAATCCACGCCGCCAGTGTATACCACGCATGCCGGTCTCCGGTGTCCCGCCCCATCCAGTCGGCCCGGTTGGTCAGCGCGGGAGTGACCAAGTGCGCGTCACGTCTACCGGATTGGTCACTGACCAAGCCATCGACTTGGTCACTCGTCGACTGACCAAGCTGTACAGCGTCGAGGCTACCCATGATGTGTTCGGTAAGGCCGATAGGCACTCGACCATACCGATCTCTACGGTTGATAAGGACAATCGGATTGCTCGGTATGGGCAGATATGGCATGATGTATGTATGAAGACCACGATCAACCTTGACGACGGACTGGTGCGCGAGGCGATGGCGCTCCATCGGGGCAAGACCAAGACCGCCGTGCTGGAACTCGGACTGCAGGAGTTGATCAATGCCGACCGGCGCCGCAGGCTCGGCGAGGCGTTCGGCTCGCAGCCGGACCTGGTGCCGGTCGCACGGCGGCGTGCCGCGCCGGGTCCAAGTTGACCATACTGATCGACACCAGCGTGTGGCTCAGGTTCCTGCGCGGTGAGGAGGCCGGATTGGTGGCGCAGCCCTGGATCGCGAGCGGCCAGGCACTGGTACACCCGTTCGTGGTCGGCGAACTGCTGCTCGGCGGTCTCTCCGCCGAGAACGAGACACTCCTCCACGCGCTGCCGTGGTGCGCCCCGACCTCATCGGAGCAACTGTACGACTTCATTCGCAGCCACCGCCTCGCGGGAACCGGAATCGGCTGGGTGGACACCGCGTTGCTGGCCGCCGCGCACGCGGCAGGCGCTCAGCTTGCCACTTACGACACTCCCCTCGCCCATTGTGCCAGCCAACTGGAAATAGGCTCTCCCCTACCGCTGCCGGCAAGCAATCGGTAGCGCGACCGGATTCAGACGCGGGAATTGCTGTCGGTGATGCCGGAGAGCTCGACCGGCGGACGGTCGGGGAACGTAGCGATCAGCGTGAGGTTACCGCCCATCGCCTCGACGGTCCTGCGCAGCGTGGAAAGCAGCAGATCGCTGCGCTGCTCCAGCCGTGACACCCCGTCCTGACTGATGCCGAGTTGACGCGCGACGCTGACTTGGGTGAGTTGCCGCGCCTTGCGAAGCTCACGCAGAGTCATCTCCTCGGCAATAAGCACTTCCGCCTGCTCCTCGACCCTCTGCCGCCGCGCGGGGTCAAGCCCAGCGATCACGTCGTTCACGTTCAATGCCATCATGATCCTCCTTTTTTCGCGAGCCTCGCGAGGTGCCGGTCGAAGCGCTCGTCGGCCTTGCCGATGAGCGTGCGGTAGAACCGTCTCGAGCTGACTCCCGACTTGTCGCCCGCGACCAGCAACACGGCCCGGCGCGTGGGGTCGAAGGCGAACGCAAGACGCCACTCTCCATTTGCCGCGCTGAACCGCATCTCTTTCATGTTCGCGTATCGCGAGCCGTTGAGCGTATCCACACGGGGACGTCCCAGTTGCGGCCCGAATTGCTGCAACAGGCGGGAAGTCGCAAGAATGGTATCCTGCACTTCGTCCTCCAGACCGAAGAATTCGCTCGTAAACTCGTCGGCGATCTCGACCGTCCAACTCATTGCAATAATATGTATTGATAGACATATGCTGTCAACAGCACTCCCATACGAATGGCGAAGCAACGATCAGACCCGGGCGCACTCTCACGGTGTAGCAATTTGGGCACCGGCATTGCGGTGCGCCAGCCGTCGGTGCCGGAGTCGCCGCCGGCCGGTGCAGGTAGTGCGCCCAGCCGGCGCCATAGCGGTCGTGCGTCGCATGATCCGTAAAGCCGTGGTGGCGCAAGCGCACTCGGGTGACCTCCACGGTGGTTGGCGAGCGATGACTCTCGACGCAAGACAGGGGTTTGGCAATATGTCTATCGATTGTGGAGGGTGTAATTCATTATGAACAAATCAGAACGAGGAAGTAACGTAGAACTCCTGCACGAGAAGTGGTTCAGCGACCCGGAATACCGGACGGCGTACGACAACCTTGGTCCCGAATTCGAGATAGCCCCCGCGGTGATCTTGGCTCGCAAGAACGCAGGACTCACGCAGCAGCAACTCGCTCAGCGGATGAACACCACACAGTCGGCTGTTGCTCGCTTGGAGGGTGGGCATTCCTGCCCGTCCACCAGCACGCTGATGCGCCTTGCGCTGGCTACCGGTACACGTCTCAAGATCAGCTTCGAAGCCGCCCCGCGCCGTGTGACAGGAGCATAGCGACGGTGCGCCGAAAAACGGCGTGGGATAGGTCATTCTCCGCTTGTCCGAGCCAGCGATCGGCAACGGATCACGGATCACGGACGCTGCCGCCGAACGGCGGTGAGCCGTTGTCTCCGCCTTGCCGGCTACACGCCCGCGCGTGCCTGCACCGTGTAGCTGTTGGTAGACAGGGTTTCGGCGTTGCGTTCGAGGGTGAGTACCACGCGGTAGCTGCCGGCGGCGGGGGTGTTCCAGGAGATTTCGCCGACCTTCTGCAGGCTGTTGGAGGGTGCCGCGCAGGCGATTGCCCCGCTGACCAGCACTTCGTCGCCGGCGGCGAGCACTTGCCATGCGACGGTCAGGGAGGGGTACTTGGTGGCCACGTAGATGGCGCGGCGGAAGATGCTGCCGGGCGGCTCGCCAGCGAGGTCGGGCCAGTCCATCATCACGTGGATCGGGGCGAACGCCTGCTGCACGGCGAAGTAGCCCTTCTTCGCCGTCCACAGATCTTCCTCGGCGATAAACCGGCGCAGGTGTGCAATATGGCCGTCTATGCGGTGCGCCAGCCGTCGGTGCCGGGGTCGCGGCCGGCCGCAGCCGCCGCCAGGCGGGGCAGGTAGTGCGCCCAGCCGGCGGCATGGCGGTCGTGTGTGGCCTGATCGGCAAAGCCGTAGTGGCGCAGGCGCACCCGGGTTCCACGTCCGACCGGGGTGAAGGTGACCTCAACCGTGGTTGGCAGCGGCGGCTCGACGTGATCGAACAGCCACGTGTAGACCAACCTGCGGCCCGGATCCACCACCAGGAGGGTGCCGCGGGTGGTGTGGCTCCCGGTTACGTTGAATACGTAGCTGCCGCCGGGGTGTGCATCGGTCTGCGCCTGGACGCACAGCCAGCGCTTCAGCAGTGCAGGCTCGGTGAAGAACCGGAACACCAGTTCGTGGCTGGCGTGCATCCCGGCGCTCCCTCCTGGCCTCCAGTTCGACCTCGTCCTTGAGACGGGACAGGCGGTCCTGCCAATACGACTCCAGGTAGATGCGCAACTCGCCCAGCGCCTCGGGGATGGCGCGGTAGTAGCGCCGAGTGCCCCGCGGGCGGACGCGCACCAGGCCGCCCTCGCGCAGCAGGCGCAGGTGGAACGAGATTGCCGGCTGCGACACGTCGAACGCATCCACCAGCGCTCCCACCGGCAGTTCGGTGTCCCAGATGCGCCGCAGGATCTCACGCCGCATCGGGTCGGCCACCAACTCCACGGTGCCTGGCACCCGTCCGCCGCTACGCATCCGAACCGGCATCTCCCGACAGAAACTGCCTGAGCAGAGCCGCTACCCCATCGGTAGCTTCCTCGGCAAGAAAGTGACCGCGGTCCGGGAACTCATGCAGTTCGTACCCGTGCAGGGCCGCCCGCCACCTATCCAACTCCTTCTTGCGGAATGCGATATCCCGGTGGCCCCAGAGCAGCAGCGCCGGCTTGGCGGCGAACTTGCCGCGCTCCTCCCAGATTGTGTGCAGCCAATCCGAAGCGCCGACGATGTAGCCAGGCAACGCCGCGCTCGCCGCCCGCGCCTCCGGGCTCGGCTGGGCGTGCCGGTAGTGGTCCATCACCTCCGCCGTCAGGCACCTTCGGTCACCCACCGCCACCGGCATGACGCGATTCACGAACAGGTTGCGCCGCGTGATCAGGAACCGCCCCAGCAGCCCGCCCATCAGGCGGCTGAAGGCCACGAAGTGGAAGTCGTCGCCAACCGGCCACGCCCAAGTGTTGGCAATCACCAAGCGCGCCACCCGCTCCGGATGGCGGCGCGCGAACTCCAGTCCGATCGGCCCAATGTCTATGCGTTCGCATCACCTCGCGAGACAGCGGGAGCGTGGCCAACTCCTCGCGGAATCGAGCCATTACCTCCAACGGCGCGGTGAGGTCGTTGCAGTCCCACTCGTCGAGGGCGCCCTTGACGATGGTCTTCTCGATCGGGCGCACCTTGAGGTTGGTGTCGTTGGGCGAGGTGCGACGCCCTCCAGTTCGAAATCGATCTCATCGTTGTTGTGGAACGCGAACACGTAGTTGGTCCAGCCCGTTCTCACGAGCGTGCGATGGGAACCTGATTGACGCTTGACGGTCCAGTCGATGTCGAGCGAAGCGGCAAGAACTCGCCGTGCGCCGGTGCTCGACCACCGCTTCACGCCGCTTCGAATGAGATGTGGAGAAACTCCGGAACGGATTCGCCGTGTTCCAGACGGTCGGCCAGGACGCGGAGAGCAAGCGCCTGCACCCTTGCCCTAGCATCGTCTGGAGAGTTGCCGTAGGTCATCACCCCCGGCAACTCAACAACTTCGGCAATCCAGCGTTGGTCCTGCTCCTGTTCTATTTCGATAGTGAACTTCTGGTTACTCATGGCGCAGCCACACTCTACCGTACACGATCCGGCACAATAGGACGAGCCCTCACGCTGCTTGGCTGCTTGGCAATCACCTGGCCGACGGCGCACCTCCGGTGATCGCCGGCGGCGTGTGCCTGGAGGTCACCCGTCGGCGACAGGGTGCCCCCACGGCGCACGGCGCTGCCCGCCATCGCCGCAACACGCCGGCCGTCAACCAGTGCCTGTACGCCGGGTCAGCGTGCCGCAGGTCAGGCGAGTGGGCCGGCGAAACAGCACGGCCTTTGTACCTGGCAGATCGCAGCCGGGGTCGAAGAATATGGCACCCATACCCCTCTTGCCCATAGCCATCTCTATATAGGCTAGGCTCTTGCCCATGCTGATAGCCATGATGCCCGACCGGGCGATTGGCATTAGGGCAGCGGGGTTGATAGGGGCTGGTTAGCATTTCGCAATCAGGAATACTAGGAACAGAATGAAAATAAACTTCTATCATAATTTGGGTACCTCCTTTGGCAGGGGTTAGTGGAGAGCTGATAATGGGGAGGAGGTATCGTTAGTACCTTCTCCTCAGGCTCTTCGTATTCCCTGACCATCTATATGAAAGAAGCGGAGAAAAAAATTATGAATACTGATGCCCATATGGGCGATTGGTACTAAAGCAGTGGGGTTGATCTCAACATAAGGAATAACCTCCAAACTACAACAGCGACACCAGACGCCAAACCTATATATTTCCACCTTTCGCGAAATACCTTAAGTAATCGTTCCAGGTTTGACAAGCTATGTAACTTCGTCGGAGACAGAAAATGACTATCAGGATCAGTCGTAAACATGAACCACGGCCCACGTACCACCTTTTTCGTACCGAGAATACACTGCACATGCAATTGCACCTCCCTTCGCTTTACCGGCTTTGGTGATTTATGGTAACCGGCTAATAGCGCCGACAATTCCTCGGCATGAAAATACCATGTAATTGTAGTCTGCGGGGCGAGTTCATACGGTAACTTTGGATGTTTGCGCCCCGGTGGTGCGTTCTCTTGTACTAACGCCCCGAATTCGCGGGCGAACATGAGCCGTAAATCATCCACTCTTAGTCGTTGCACTGTGTGTGTGTTCGTGACACTTACTTCGACGGCGGCTTGAGTAAAACCATGCTCTACCGACGTTGGACCAGAATTGATATCGACGTCAATTGATATACGCGGCATTCGCGATTCCTTAAACGGAAGGATTGAATAGAAGGGAAAAACGCGAACAGAGGTTACGGAGGGAAATAGGACGATGGCAGTCGCCCGTTTCTCCGTAACTTACTCGCTATAATTGAAAGCGAAGATATGGGGCTAATAAACGACAAGCAAAACGGGGAAGGATTACCAGCCGCCTTTCACCCCGATCTCCTTTAGTTCGTAAGACGGCGAGTGGTTAGTCAAGATCTACGTATCTAAGCATTATGGCTGCCGTCGTAACCGTATACCCGTACAGTATATTCCCAAATCGATCACTAATTTTCACTTTCGTTATATTTATGGCGTCTCCATCTTCACCGCCCAAATATGTGCGTTCACTAAGATAGCTGAATGAATCAGCCTCCGGATACATTGTGAATTTGTCGCCATTTGAAAAATACCGACAGTTGAACTGCTTCATTACAATTTGCCTAGATTCTCTATCCGTATGTATGACAGCCTGCAAATTGCTTGCAGTTGGACAATATGGCAATAGATCAGGAATAGTAACCCGAAAGACTAACTTCGGATCAGACTCCATGTCATTTGATTCTTCGAGTTCGGATACTGATTTTGGAGTCTCAGGTAAGGGCACTTCGCTCTCTTCCCATGAATTTTCAAGAACAATAGACGTGATTACCCAATATCGACCATCTTCAATATCCCTTGCGCTGGGCACGCGATTTTCACCTTTTTCTATGTCAACTAGAATAATGGCAAACTCTGATCCGGCAATTTCGTATGTATATTGGCCAGCTAATGGCAAAGAGCCGTCGGCTTTCTTTTCGGCGAGTAACGTGATTACGTCTCTTTCGCCAACGACACTACAGACATTATGGTCAACCACTCTCGTTCTGTCAGCATCATCCTTGGTGTCGTCGATAGCAACATTGATAAATCGCTCAATTCCGGTTGACGTAGGACAAGCGACTATTCCACGACTTGATGATGAAACATACTGGATTTCTGTTCTTACGAGTTCGGCATCCTTCTTTGGTGCCTCTATTGGTGTAGTGAGCGCGTCAGTTTCTGACGAGCTTAACTCCGTCGAAGACGATTCTACTTCGTCCTCCAAGATTATCCCGATTACAACAATACCGAATATGATAATTACCGCCCACCCGATAAATTTCGCCATAGCACGTTCCTTGCAAGCCCATAATCCGGGCTGTTTGCAAGACGCACCAAACTTGACACCTATGGTTTCAGGTAGGGCTCTCTCGGCTATTTATACCAGATTTAGGGAGCTACCCCTCATCTATTGGTGTTGTTGTATTCACCAAGCAGCCCGGTCGTATAGACACGGGTGTTCGCTTGATTGATGCGTCTTGCAGTTTGTATTGTAGACTACCTATTGGCTGTCTGTCAATAGCTATGGGAGCGTATCGTAATTTGCGGCAGGTAAATCATTTACAGAGAAATTAGGCGCAGCCCGGAGCAGGTCGCTCCGGACTGTTTGTTTGCCGGGAAGTCTACTTGAAACTTACCCAGCTTTGGCCGTCCAGCAGTTGAAGTATGTACTTTTCCCCGTCTGGGACGAGGACAAGCTTGTACTCTTTACTGCTGTACAGGTGAAAAAACAGGTCGATCTTTCTGACCATTATGCCTTCCTTCTCTTAGTGGCTTGGATTTGATCCAATTGAATCAATCCACATAAGAGATAGGTATTGCCTTGGTTCGTCTTGAGTCAAGGTTTGCGGTGTCCCATATTCCCTCGCCGTTTCCCATTTGTCTGTTCCCTTCCAGACCATCCCAACCTATTTACCCTGCTGCCCATCGGTCAAGCCGACCATTGGGCTATTCGGGCATAGGGCCAATCAATATGGTCAGTAGGGTTAATCAGATCCCAGATTAAGCGACTCGGCGGTCGACTAGGTCACAAGGACAGTCGAATAGGGGAGGAAAGTTGGCGATTTTGGAGTTCGAGATGTCGCGGGTCGGTCCGCGGTCCCGATTCGGCTTAACTGATGCGCTTGTGGCCTCCCAGAGATCGTCGTTTGAGCGTAACCGAGGACCGATTGCACCATCAGAGTGGCTCTCGGGACATACTACTCCCT
>MKWU01006074.1_pt1 | contig 12550 bp, 12 predicted proteins | sample 809101 | NCBI WGS metagenome assembly MKWU01 (sample SAMN05860141, study PRJNA318959) | sponge metagenome | host: Aplysina aerophoba | place: Slovenia: Piran, Adriatic Sea, Gulf of Piran | collected 2013-05-07 | reverse complement strand
ATCGGAATCAATAATCGGAATCTCAAGACATTTGAAACTTCATTGAATAACACATTCGAGCTACTGTCCCATATTCCAGAAGGCATTCAAGTAGTGAGTGAAAGCGGAATCCATAACAAATCCCAGGTGCATGAATTACAGGATGCAGGCGTAAACGCTTTCTTGGTCGGCGAAGCCTTTATGCGCGAAGATGATCCTGGCCAAGCGCTGGCGGATCTGTTCGGCACCATTCACGTTAATCCGATTGCACAACCATAGCAAACAATGCAAGCAGAAATCACCTGGCACGACAAAGTCCACTTTACTGCGGTTGCAGATAGCCAACAGACCATAAGTATCGACGGACCACCAGATCTAGGCGGTGAGAATAGAGGAGCTCGCCCTATGGAGATGATCCTAATGGGCCTAGGAGGTTGTGCGGCCACCGACGTAGTTCATATTCTCAAACGTGGGCGGCAATCCGTCTCAGCATGTAAGGTAGTGTTGTCCGCGGAGCGAGCTGACGAGGACCCGAAAGTATTCACAAAAATTCACCTGCATTTTGAAGTTAAAGGCCACAATCTAGATCCTAAGAAAGCTCAACGAGCTGTCGCTCTCAGTAGCGAAAAGTACTGCTCTGCTTCTATCCTCATGCGGAGAGCAGGCGTTGAGATTACGCACGATATCAACGTATTGCAGGCATAACCAAGATGTCTCAAAAGCCGCCAAGTCTTGCTGGATTGCACCACGTTGCGTTGAACTCAGCAAATTACGAGGCTACTCGTAGCTTCTACATTGACCTACTAGGCTTTGACGTTGAGTGGGAACCTGACTCGGATAACGTGTATCTGACGACTGGGTCCGACAATCTCGCAATCCATCGCAGTGAGTCTACGACTGAGGGTTCAAATCAACGCCTCGATCACATTGGCATGCTGGTGCATAAGATGACTGATGTGGATCTTTGGTATCAGTCTCTTGTTGAACACGACGTAAAGATAATCGCTGAGCCTAAGACACATCGCGATGGTGCACGAAGCTTTTATTGCCAAGATCCTGAAGGGACCACCGTACAGGTGATTTTTCACCCGCCTATTTCAAAGAACTTTGCCTAGATGTGCTTTGTAGTTTCGGTCATGACCTTGGAAGCTAGGGTCATAATCTGACGAATTGCGTCGGGGTAAGGCACACCTCCGGCATCGATAGCGCTTTCGCCATGCCTGCGTTCATCGGCTCGAATGGACTCCAACATTTCTTGACTTCGCGAGTCTTGGCTGGGCATTTTCTCAAGATGGCGATCTATATGTTCAACAACCTGGTCCTCGGTTGCTTCTACAAACCCAAGACTTATTCGATCCCCCAAAAAACCAGTAACTGCACCTAATCCTGCCGAGGCAATAAAAAACAGAGGACTCAATACACTCGTGTTCTCGCCTAACTCGTCGAGACGTTGTTCACACCATCCTAGGTGCTCACGCTCTTCTTCGGCAGCTTTTAATAGTTTTGCTCTTGTTTCGTCAGAACGAGCAGAGAGTGCTTGCCCTAAATAGAGAGCTTGTGCACAAACTTCCCCGACATGATTCACACGCATAAGACTTCCGGATTGTTTCTTTTCTACATCCGTTAGTTCGGGTGCTACAGGCTGTTCAGGGAAAGTGGATTGTTTGCCATGTTGACCTGAAAGTGTCTTGAAGCCCTGATCGACCAGGCCGATGATTTCCGTGACTTTCTTTTCAAATGGATTTGCCATGGATCAGCCCCTTAGCTGCTTTATCGTAGTCGCTAGGTCTTCGTTACTTAGGTCAGGAGCTTGAAATCCCGTTCGATCCACAATCCCGTTAAGTCGACTACCAAGCTCAGTAGCCACCTGTTTTGATGAACCAACGATCGCAATGGTATGCAATATCTCATCGGTAATAAGAGCTCTCATTTCTTTCGTGCGATGTTGTCGATTCAGAGTAATTAGCTCATCTTGCAGAGCACCCCACCCGTGAAGTTCCAAGACTGGTCGATAAGCCACAGTACAACCATAGAAAGCGATTCGATCTCGAACTGCTGTAACTTGCCGCGATAAAGATTCCTCGTTTACACCAACTGCTAGCATTGGTGAATAGTCAAGCTGGAAATCTGCGCAAGACCTACCGCTCTTTGCAAGTCCTTCTTCGATAGCAGGAAGGGTGACCTCTTTCAAATACTCCAAGGAAGAAAATGGATGGGCAATCATGCCATCTGCCAATTCTGCAGCAACTTTCGTCATCAGAGGTCCTGTGGCAGAAAGAATCACACGCGGCCTACGAACATCATGCTCTGGTGGTCTGAATGTAGTAGGCATCAAATCGTATCGGTAATACTCTCCTTGATACTCCAATCTCTCACCGTCGTACCAGCAGGCAAAAATTGCGTACATAGCGCTGATGAATTCCCGCATCTGTCTTGCAGGTTTATGCCACGGCATTGAAAAACGACGCTCAATGTGTGGTTTGACTTGGGAGCCGATCCCCAAGACCAATCGTTGGTTGGAAAACACATTCAATTCGTGCGCCTGCATCGCCAATAGCATTGGATTGCGCGCAAACGCGACGACGACTGAAGTCACCAGCTCAACCTCGGAGGTACATTGAGCCGCGAGCGTCAGTGGTAAGAACGGTTCTCTATTGGTTTCGGCAACCCGTATACCGTCATAACCTAATTTCTCTGCCTTTAAAGCTTCATCTCCAATTCGGCTGGGATTTGAGTCGACAGATGCGTCAATCTTCATGACATCAAAATCTACTTCTCGCGATTGACCGCGCGAAATCCAATATCAGTACGGTTATAAGCTGCTTCCCATCGAATTTTTTGAATCGACTGATAGGCTTGTCGTTGTGCAACTTCCACTGTATCGCCTAACGCTGTGATCCCCAGAACTCTCCCTCCAGACGTGCACACGTTACCATCTACCATCTTGGTTCCGGCGTGAAAAACTTTCGTCGCAACATCGACGTCTCCCAAACCGCTAATGCGCTTGCCAGTTTCGTATGCACCTGGATAGCCACCAGAAGCCATGACCACACAAAGGGCGGTCTCAGATGAGTTTTCAAGTGGAGTCTGTCGTAATTGTCCTTTAGCGGCTTCGAGACATATTTGAGCAAAGTCCGTTCTTAACCTGTAGAGCACTACCTGCGTTTCAGGATCTCCAAACCGACAGTTGAACTCCACAACTTTGACTTCGTTCTCAGGAGTAATCATTAATCCTACATAGAGGAAACCGACATAGGGTGTATTTCTTCGAGCCATGCCGGAGACCACCGGCTCAACGATCTCTGAAAGAACTTTCTGTTCGATTTCCGGCGTGATTACCGGAGCAGGTGAATATGCTCCCATTCCACCTGTATTGGGACCGGTATCGCCATCGCCAATGGGTTTATGGTCTTGAGAATTTGCGAAAGCAAGATATTTCGTGCCGTCGATCAACACTGTATAACTGGCTTCTTCTCCAGTCATAAATTCCTCTATGACCACCTGTCGACCGGCATCACCATGGCGCACCCCGCTCAACATTTCAGTAACGGTTTGGATTGCTTCTTGCTTGTCTTGAGCAATGACCACACCTTTACCTGCCGCTAGCCCATCTGCCTTTACGACGATTGGCATGGATTGACTTTCGAGATAGTCAAGAGCTTCTTTTAAGTCGGTTGTAGCGAAGTAAGAAGCAGTTGGGATTGCTTCATCGCTCATGAACTGCTTGGCAAAAGATTTCGAGCCTTCTAGCTGAGCAACTGCCGCAGAAGGTCCCAAACAGAGAAGTCCTTTTTGGTCAAAATAATCCTTGATGCCCTTAACCAACGGATCCTCCGGGCCAATGATCGTCAGATCAAGAGTATGGTCTACTACAAATTTTGCGAGCGCTTTAAAGTCATTAACACCAATTTCCACATTGGTACACTTGGGTTCCAAAGCCGTACCAGCATTCCCCGGTGCCACGAATACTGCGGATACATCGGGAGATTTCGCACATGCCCATGCCAATGTATGCTCTCGAGCACCTCCACCAACGATAAGTACCTTCACCCCTAGTGCCTAAAGTGACGTACACTCGTTAAGATCATGGCGATATCGTGCTCATTTGCAGCTTCGATTACCTCACGGTCTCGTATTGAGCCACCTGGTTGTATAACTGCCGTAACACCTGCTTTAGCAGCTGCATCGATGCTATCTCGGAATGGGAAAAACGCATCCGATGCCAAAACCACATTGCCACCTAAAAGATCCTCTTCCTCAGCGCGAATCTGTGCAATTCTCGCACTCAGCACTCGATTCATCTGTCCAGCCCCCACTCCGATGGTCGCACCATTCTTAGCCAAGACGATCGCATTGGACTTGACAAACATTGCCACGCGCCACGCAAAAAACAGATCACTTAACTCCTGATTACCAGGTTGACGCTCGGTGGCGATTTCGTAGTCGCTCAGTTCTCTTTGAACCCTGTCGGATGTCTGTACTAAAACGCCACCGCTAACTCTCTTGAATTCCAATCGAGATTCGGGGCCGTCCGAGAAAGAACCGATTGAAAGTAACCGTACATTCTTTCGTTGTTTCACTACCTCTATCGCTGCATCAGCTATAGAGGGTGCAACTAGCACTTCAACAAACTGATTGCCGATGATCTCCGATGCAGTCTCTTCATCTAACTCTCGATTGAGCGAAATCACTCCCCCAAAGGCAGACGTTGGATCACACTGAAATGCAGCTAGGTAGGCATCTCTTATCGACCGAGCCACGGCCACACCACAAGGATTGCCATGCTTGATAATCGCACATGCGGGTTCTTCGAATGCCTTCACACAATTGACCGCAGCATCTGTATCAGCTAGGTTGTTGTACGAAAGTTCTTTACCCGAATACTGTTTTACCGTGCTGAGCGTACCCGTCTCAGGCGGATAGGTCGAATAAAACGCGGCTTCCTGATGCGGATTCTCGCCATACCGCAGAGCCATTTGTTTTCGAAACGACCAAGTCAATTTCTCTGGGAACTGTTCGGACGTGAAATACTCCGCAATTGCCGTATCGTACGCAGCCGTGTGGCGGAATGCTTTTGCGGACATGCTATTTCGATACTCAAGGTCGAGTTCGTTACTCTCCAGACGACCGATAACTTCGCCATAGTCCGATGGATCGACGACGACGAGCACATCTCGATGGTTCTTGGCCGCGGCTCGTATTAAACTCGGACCGCCAATATCTATCTGCTCTATCGCATCTTCTTTGGATATATCACCTGCCACCGCTTCCTCGAACGCATAGAGATTGACAACTACCAGGTCAATATTGGAAACGCCTTCTCGTTGCATCTCCGTGTCGTCTTGGCCTCGCCGCGCCAGAATACCTCCCGCGATCTTGGGATGAATGGTCTTCACACGCCCGTTGAACATCTCGGGAGCGCCTGTATACTCCGACACTTCCTCGACGTGGATGCCTGCATCTTGTAGTACCTTGGCGGTACCTCCACTTGCAAGAATTCGACAGTCAATCTTCCCTAGCGCTTGTGCCAGACTGACTAAATTGGACTTATCAGTTACGCTGACTAATGCCGTTTGTGGGAGAATCGAAGACATAGAGAAGAAATGCACCCAAGCTACTCAGGTGAGTAAGGGGATTTGTACGGAAGGTTACCAGAAAGGAATTTTAAAGGGACCTTGAACCTGAAATCAGTGCCCAAGGGGATATTTGTTGGACAGGATCTAATTGGAGAAAAGTGTATGCAGGCGTCACCCTTTCGACTTGACTTTCAAGGATTCCGGCCAACGCGACCTTACTTCCATGGCTGCTCAATCGCTCGAATTCAGGCGCGAGATCGATAAGTGTTTGGGATGAAATGTTTGCAACGATGACATCGAATGTCAATTCAATTTCAAAATCACTTCTCGTTTCAATTTCGACTTCGTTGAACTGCGCGTTCTCCTCAGTCGCATCTAAAGCCTGCTGCTCAATATCTACCGCTACCACTGAGCTAGCACCTAGTTTCGCAGCTGCTATCGCCAGAATCCCAGATCCACATCCAGCATCAAGAACGGACTTTCCTTTTAACGAAATTGCGTCCAGCCATTTAAGGCAAAGTGCAGTGGACTCATGCGTACCGGTTCCAAACGCCAAGCCCGGCTCTAGTCGAATTACTTTTCTATGGGACTCCTCAACTCTATGATCTCTTGGCACTATATACAAGCGTCCAATTTCAAGAGGTTTCAGTGTCTGTCGCCATTCCTTCACCCAATCTTGGTCACCAATGAACCGTACATCAACAACGTTTATCTCAAGCTCAGCTAATTCAGCTTGAAATCTCTCTAAATCGGTATCAATAGGGAAATAGACCTCAAATTTGGCGCTCACCCAATCTGGCTGAACCATTATCTGTTCGTCAATCGGATCATATTTTGGGATGAGTCCCGTCGACAGACATCCTAACGATTCACATATCTGCTCGATCCTGAACACATCGGATCGCTTGACTTCAAGATGAATATAGAGAGAAGGCATGAGTTTGAATTATCTGCGATAAACCAAGTCTGAAACCAGAGCCTCTACATCGGAACGAACGACCTATTTATAATGAAGCCGATTAGTGAGATTTAATGGATTTGCTACTGCCGTAGTAGTCCGAATTAAGCACTCATCGAACTCTAATGACTAGATCTCACTTTCAAATCCAACAATATCCCAGTACGCTAGCAGGCCTAGAGAGCATACGAGTATGACCATGTATACGCCTCCCATTGAAGACATGCAATTCTTGCTATTCGACGTTTTCGACGTAGAAAGAGATTGGCAAAGAGCTGGGTTGGACATTGATCGCATGATGGTCACCGGTTTGCTGGATGAGTGCGGAAAACTGGCAACCAATGTGATGGCTCCGCTGTCTCAGTCATCTGATAAAGAAGGTGCACATTGGGATCAAGGTACCGTTACCGCTCCGACTGGATTTAGTGGTGCGTTTGCAGAAATTCAATCTGGTGGTTGGATTGGTATGTGCGGTAATCCCGATTTCGGTGGACAAGGGATGCCTAGGGTACTCGGAACCTGCGTAGACGAAATGTTTTGGGCCGCAAACTCCAATCTTTGGTTGTATGGGTCACTGACTTCAGGGGCCACGTATTGCATCGACGCGCATGCAACCGAAGAGCTCAAAGAGACATATCTACCATCCATGTACGAAGGTCGCTGGACGGGTGCGATGGCACTCACCGAACCACACGCTGGTACCGATCTAGGACTACTGAGAACTAAAGCCAAAAAACAATTAGATGGTTCCTACAAGCTCAATGGCACCAAGATTTTCATTACCAGCGGTGAACATGACTTGGCCGACAATATCATTCACCTGGTGCTTGCACGGGTTGAAGGCGCACCTGCAGGTACCAGAGGAATTTCACTGTTTCTAGTGCCGAAGTTTCTACCCGACGACGATAGCTCTCTAACTATAAGAAACGGATTTCGATCCGCTTCGATTGAACACAAAATGGGAATCCGCGGAAGTGCCACCTCCGTGATCAACTATGAAGACGCGGTGGGATACCTCGTAGGATCGGAGAACTCGGGTCTTCGACATATGTTCACAATGATGAACTTCGCTCGACTCAGCGTCGGTGTTCAGGGGTTAGGTCTATCCGCAAAGGCCTATCAGCTAGCAAGTACGTATACCAAAGAACGTGTGCAAGGACGTGCACCAAGCGGTCCAAAACAACCTGACGACAGCGCAGACGCAATCATTGAGCATCCGGACGTTCGACGGATGTTACTCACACAACGAGCTTTTGTTGAAGGAGGGCGAGCGTTATCGGTCCTAGTCAGTTCTTACCTGGACAAGTCGATTTTCGCTACTGACGAGTCCGAACAACAACAGAACTTTCGGTTGGTAGAGCTTTTGACACCATTGGCAAAAGCGTTTATGAGTGATCGTGGACTCGAAGTCGCTTCACTTGCTCAACAGTGCTTCGGTGGTGCGGGTTACATTCAGGAAACTGGTATCGAACAGGTTGTGCGAGATGTACGAATCACACAAATCTATGAAGGCACGAATGGCATACAAGCCTTGGACTTTATCGGTCGAAAGGTATTAATGGATGGTGCGCAGACACTGCGAGACTTTATACAGGAACTATTGTCGTTTGACATGTCGGACCCCTTCAAAGAGAAAGTCAGTTGCGCCTTGAGTGACCTGGTTGAATTAACAGATTGGCTTCTGGAACATGCAGCGACTAACCCAGATCTCTCTGGGAGTGTCAGCGTGGAGTTCCTAGATTACTGTGGATACATAACCTATGCCGCACTTTGGGCTCGCATGGCTGCCACCGATGATTCCAGGTTTCAGAAGTCCTTGATCGCCAATTTCTATTTTGACAAGATTTTGCCAAGAACCGGTAGCCTTCGTCAATCCATTATGGCGGGTTCTGAATCGGTCATGAAACCAGAGTCAGATTGGTTCTGACAACCGCTCTTGTACCGGATTTGGCAACAGGTCTAACTCAGCTTCAGCGTCAGTGTCAAGTGTGCCTTCCAGGCACGGGTCAAAAGCATCTTCTGATGCGATGTCCTCGGACGGACAGAAAAATGCTGAAGTGTTATTCACGGATATGCTACTGAAATCCTCAGTGTGAGATCGTCCTACCACGATGACCTGCGATTTCCGAAGTACGTTGCGCCCGATGTCGTCATTAAATGTCCAATCTTGGCTCAGTTCGTATTGACTCAGACTCATCAGCTCATTGATTTGAAACGGCAAGAGTAGCTCCACAAGATACTTCTCCAATCGATGAGTTCGCGTGTTGATTATCAAGGTCACTGCAAACTCACCCTCTGATACTTTGTTTGCATCCTCCGGCGTTGCGGCTATGCCATTCTCCACATCCTGCAAATCCGATGCTACCTCGTCACTGTCTATTCTTTTCGATATTTCGTTTATCGCTATTGAGTCATCTGATGTAGTGCCTACATCTTCAAGATAGCTAAACCTACCCTTAAAAACCACTTTATCGATCCCTTCAAGAATCTGTACTTCCTCCAGCGCATCTAATGGCAATGCGGTCTCTAGGAACCATGGAGGAGAACGATTGGAACGAAGACTTACAACATCCACCAATTCATAAATTTCAAGATCCTCAATGGAAGGTGTACTGCCATCCTTACCCAGTAAACTCCAACTGGTAGCGGCGTCACCAACCGGTGTATATCTTTCAGTCGTAGACGTACCTGTAGTCTCCCCATCGGCTCGTGAGATCTTCGATGTGTTGGAACGAGTATATGCACAAGATTGATATGCAGTCGACTGCGTTGGTGGAAGTGATCGAACTAGTAGCAACTTATGTTGGGCGGAAATTTCAGACTTCTCTAGAAGCTCTATTCGACGCGCTGCATCCTCTAAATCCTCCATTGACGATTCGCACGTTTGTGACTCGTTCTCGGATTCACTATCGACTGCCAAATCGCTTTCTTGTCCGAATATCTGATGAGTGAAGAAGGTAACTCCGATACATAACAGGAACTTGCACATATTATTTAGCGACGCTATCCCAAGAATAAGAGATTCAAGTTGACTGCCAGCAAGACGATCGCCGTAATAGAAGGTGATGATTCAGCACCCGAAGCCGTTAGATGCACTGTTGATTTTCTAAGTTCACTAGGTCTTGACTTAGATTGGACATATCCCATTGTAGGAGAGGATGCGATTCAAGAAACTGGGTCGGCTTTCCCTGCAACTACAAAGAAGCAAATTGATGAGGCCGATACGTGCTTATTCGGAGCTACCAGCGGAAGTAGCGGAGTTGCACTGAATTATCTACGCTGGGGCAAGGAAACCTTTGCGAATGTTCGACCATGTATTTATTTTCCTGGATGCAAAAGCCCTCTTGCAAATCCAGAAGGCATAGATTTCGCAATTGTTCGAGAAAATCTTGAAGACCTGTACGTCGCAGTCGAAGGCGACTTAGAGGAGCTTGACTTCCTGACTCGGACTGGGCGTACCAACCGGAAACAGACTAAAGATCTCGGAGAAGGAAAATATGCGATCAAGGCCATTACTCGGAAAGGCACAGAACGAATCGTGCGGTTTGCTTTTGAATTGGCTAGAAAGAGAAGTAGTCAGTCCAAAGTAACCTGCGTTACCAAACACAACATGCTACGACAGACCGATGGCTTTTTCCTCGAAATCGCGTCAGATCTCTCCCAAGAGTATGAGGACATCGAATTTGAAAGCTATATCGTCGATGATTTTGCCTGTAGGCTCATACGAACACCTCAAGCATTCGACGTCATCGTTATGCCAAATCTATACGGTGATATTCTCTCCGACGCAGCCGGAGGACTCTTAGGTAGTCTCGGCTTGGCTGCTAGTGGAGTATACGGCGAAGACTATGCCTACTTTGAACCAGCACATGGAACAGCACCTGACATCCAGGGACTGAATATCATTAATCCTACAGCTACCCTACTATCAGCATCCATGATGCTTGAGTACCTAGATCTTCCGAAGGTCTCTAACCGCATCATGCAGGCCATTCGGTCGACGTATTTAGATGGTCGATACCTAACTCCCGATCAAGGTGGATCGAGTACAACCTCCGAATTCATGAGTGCAATTGCAGACCACATGCCATAGGTTCCATAGACGTCATGAGGAATAATCAAGCAAGGATTTTCTCTAGTTCAGGGAGACCTTAGGCGTAGTTCAGATGTCAAACTTATGGTACAAAATTCATGAGGGATGTGGGCCTCACCTCCTTCTAGTGCACGGCATGTTGTCGAGCGCGAATCAATGGTTACCGAATATAGAAGCGTTGTCAAAAATTTGTCAACCAATTACGGTAGAACTGTTTGGTCACAATAATTCGCCTGCACCAACCGAGTCGAAACTGTACGAACCTGAGAATTACGTCTCAGAGTTTGAAAAGATCCGTACTTCTCTTAACATCCATAAGTGGTTTGTCTGCGGTTATTCCTTGGGAGCTGCACTGACGATTCGCTATGCCTTAACCTTCCCTCAGCACTTAAAAGGTCATATCTTCACTAATAGTAATTCCGCATTCGCAACTAAGGAAATGGCCACAGCTTGGAGCAGACAAGCTGAGCAGACGCGCGATCGTCTAATTGCCGGTGGTCTTGATGCCATCGACCGCATTCCCGTGCATCCAAGACATGCGAAACGATTACCCGTTCAGCTGAAAAAGCAATTGGTAGAGGATTCCCGGAATCACAATGCACTGGGTATTGCTTACACGTCAGCATACACAACTCCTACATCTTCAGTCCGAGACATATTCCAAGATAATTCCAAACCTGCGTTGTTGGTTTGTGGGCGGCATGAAAAACGTTTTCAGGCGCATTGTCAATTTGCGAGAAAACACATGCCACTTCTTCAGGTAGCCAATGTTTCGTCAGGCCACGCGGTAAATATGGAAGCAGACATCGAATTCAATCAACATGTGACCCAATTCATTCAGAGTCACGATGCGTGAAACTCTGAAAGAACCTCACATTATTGATGTTCTGATTGAAGAGCGCGCCCTGCGCATGCGTGAACATCCGCTTCTTTGGAAGTTGGTGAGAAAGGTGTGTAACAGGGTATTGGGTTACAAGAAAGCCGTCGGCATGGCAGACGACATTTCCTTAATGAACGGGATCGAAGTGTTCGACTATTTCTCCGATCTACTCGAATTGGATATGCATGTCAAAGGGCCCGAGAACATTCCAAAAACCGGCGCAGTCATGATTACCCCCAACCACCCCGCTGGAATCGCGGATGGTGTCGCCATTTACGAGGTCCTCAAACAGGTTCGTGAAGACATTTGTTTCGTTGCTAATAGAGATGCTCTCAGAGTTGCTCCGGCGATGTCTGATACGATTCTGCCAGTAGAGTGGCGAGAGAGCGAACGCACTATTCAAAAGCAGCGTGAAACGGTCCGAGCAATTATCAAAGCACTCAAAGAGGAACGCGCTGTGGTGGTTTTTCCTTCCGGCAGACTTGCCCGTCCAACCTTACAAGGTTTGAAGGAACGACCTTGGCATGGGACCGCATTGAGCTTTGCCGACAAGTACCAAATCCCGGTAGTACCGATTCATATAAAAGGTCGGAATACAGCGTTTTACTACGCGACGTGGTACATCAATACAGAACTCAAAGACATGACGCTATTCCGTGAATTGCTAAATAAAAAAGGTCAGACATACCATATCACGGTAGGTGAGTCATTCACAGTAGATGGAGATGTCAACGAGTGTACTCGGCAACTCCAGAATTATGTGCTGAACGACTTAAAGAAGGGAAAAACCCACTTTACACAAACATCAACGTCGTAGATCGTTCAGTGTCGCCGCAACTGCCGATATAACTGATTTCCTGAAGCTGAGGAACGTCAACCTCTTCAGTTCCATGATCCGTCAGAAACGAAACCGTTTCTTCGCTTTCCGTCAGCAATTGTTGGTATCTCCCTCTTAATCTACTCTCACAAAACTGAGCCTTCGCCGTGTGGAAAGAACGACCCCGTAGATATTCGTATGGAATCTTTCCTGCGTTAACGCGTTCAACAGTATCGATCACGTTTTC
>MKWU01006073.1_pt1 | contig 12550 bp, 20 predicted proteins | sample 809101 | NCBI WGS metagenome assembly MKWU01 (sample SAMN05860141, study PRJNA318959) | sponge metagenome | host: Aplysina aerophoba | place: Slovenia: Piran, Adriatic Sea, Gulf of Piran | collected 2013-05-07 | reverse complement strand
AGAACTGAAACGCATACCGGGACAACTCTCGGACTGGGAGCTGGACGTGGCGCAGGTGATTCTGAAGATTCCCCGCGGCCGGCTGACTACCTACGGGTGTCCCACGCGAACCGTGGCTGACCGCCGCAGTGGGCCGGTGGCCGCGAACCATCCTGGCAGTGGCCACCTGCGATGGAAGCTCTACGTTACCTTCTGAATAAGGACAGCCGCTCCGGCCCAGGGCCGTAGCACCTGGACACTAACGCAACCTATCCCGAAGCGTCTTCCCCGCCTTGAACGACGGAGCCTCCGACGCCGCGATGGCGACGCTCTCTCCCGTCTGCGGATTCCGTCCCGTCCGCGCCGGCCGGCTCTTCGTCGAGAACCTGCCGAACCCGGTGACCGACACCGTCTCCCCGTTCGCAAGAGCGTCTAGGATGACCTCGAATACCGCGCCGACCGCGTTCTTCGCCTGGGCCTTCGTCAGCGGGGCGCGGCGGGCAACCTGGGCCGCGAGATCGGATTTCTTCATGGCTTCATCCCTCCTTAACGGCATTCCTTCCTGATGAACGGCGACGGTGAACCCTCGCGTTTCTCCCTATCACTGCAATGGCGCTTCACGCCAGTCCCGTCACGGCGAGCTTGCCCGGTTCGCGGCTCCCCTCTGCATCCCATCCAGTGCTCCGCCATGCCCCGCTCCATCTCTTCCCGAGCCCATGCTCCCTTCCGTCGGTCAGGTCCACGTCCACAGCGGCAGCGCACAGGACGGCAAGGTGAGACGCACGGCCCCGCGAAACTCCGCCGGGTCGTCCCGCGTGTGCAGCGGCTGCAATTCCTCTGGCCATCATGTCCGAACGCTTGAACGCGGACGCGCCGGTGACCGCCGTCGCTTCCGCCAACCAGGCGTCGCTACGTTTCGGCGACGCCCGTGTCGTCCTCGAAGACATCCTGTACCTCGACTCCGACAGGAGCGTGCCGGGCATGCCGTCGCGGCATGGCCGCACCACTCTGTTCACCGACGACTTCTGGAATGTCCGGCACATTTGACACCACCGCCGACAGCAACGGTCGAGTGAGTGTCGTACGGCGTGTCGCCCTGCCGGGCAGCGCTTTGTTCGCTCCCGCTTCCTTGACGCCGGCAGGAAGCCGCACGACGGTCCGGGAAGTGTTCCTGCAAGTGCGCAGCCGAACCCGACGCTCAAGCGCCGCCCGGTGTCTGTCGAGTTCCACGATGGTCGTGTTCCGCGCCTAAGGAAGCAGGACACGGCTCTCTCGGGCTTGAGCCGCGGCAAGGCGGGCAGCGGAGCTTGTCGAGGTTGTGGACGGTGCCGCCCTGGCGCCGGCCGCGGCCGCAAATCCCCGTGTGCTCATGATGCCCGGCGGCCATATTGCCCCGAACGCCTTGCGTCCGCTTCGCCGCCAGCGCCGCCGCCGGCCATGGCCCGGTCCGGGTTGCCGTAAGTCGATTGTAAGACGGCTGTAATCCGATTGTAGTCCTGCCGTAACACGGCGTCGTACGGACAAAACTCCCGATAAAACAATGATGTACGGCACGTCGTCATACTCCGTGATTCTCCAGAGAATCGCACCGGTTCTCCAGGGAATCTTCGCTGCCAGACCTGCGCTCGCGACGACACGGTTGCACATGCCCGGAGAACCGCCCGCGATCCACGGCTTCGGCCTGTATGCTCCGACCTCTCTCTCCCGCTCAAGCGCCGCTCGGGCTAACCCATTGATACTACGCGTCTTTTGTCTCCCTTCGCCGATGTTCCGCCATGCGTCTCCGTCTCTACGGCGGAGCCGTTATTCTTTCACACCCGACACAGCTCGCTGTATGGCGTGCCCTGTCTGCGTCCTGGTGCTCTCCCTTGCGCAGGTCGAGCCTCTCAGCCCCGGAAACACCTTGAAAAAGGCGATACCTCTTTGGTATACGGCGCGTGTGGCGGAAAAAACACAAGAGCGATTTCAACGGCTTGCAGGGCGACGAGCCCTAAAGCCGCCCATCCGCTCGACGAGAATCCTATAGCGCGTTTCCTACGGCCAGCCCGAGGGTCGGGCACGCTGACTGATCGGGCGGCGGCTTTTTCCACGATGACCCCGGCGAGCCGAGTCCGCGCAGACGATTCCCGGTGTCGCCATGTCCGCGCCCGGGATTGAACACGGTCGCTCCAGCGCCCTGATGCGCGGCAGTATGGAGCATGCGAAGCGGTTACACGCAGGAGCCGTTACCACCAAAGCGGGTTACACCGTTTTGCATGAGGCACACGAACGACCACGAACGACAGGCTGCGCACGGGAATGACGACCGAGGGCTGGGAGGCCCGGCGGCGGGAGAGAGTGGCTGGAATGTCCCGGCCCGCTCCTGTGGCGGCGCGGAGCTTTTCCAGGTTTGTTTCGTAACGGGGTCTCGCCCGCGACCGTCACGTGCTTCTCTTGTAAGCCCCTGCTATCGTCATGCTCGTTGCTGCGCAAGAGCCACTTGACGTCGCGGTGGCTGCTGCGTGCGGTTGGTCCGCAGACATCTCGGACGAAGATGACGATGCCGCGTTGGCTCGGGCCAGGTCAAGCGCGGTGTCGGCGGTGGGTCGCGGACGGCCGGCGTTCGCGATTCCCGCACAGCCGATCAACAGCACCGCGTCGGACGGGGGGTGAACGCGGGCATTGCTAGCGCTCGCAGTCTCGACTAGGTTACTCGTCCGGAGACTGGAGGTGTCGCGGCACGCAAACGCACTCAGGCATCCGAGCTTCGACACGACACGGTCCGCAGTGTCCCGCTCGTTGAGGCCGTCCATGAAGGTCTCGCGGCGGACAGATAATAATAGGCTCTCGAGGAGCCGCCATCCCCGAAGGTGGTGATCGATGCAACAGCTTCAAGGATTGCTCGACGAAGCACTGGCGAGGACAAGCTTCACCCTCCTCGGCGGGAAGACGCGGTGTTCGGCAGCAGACATACGCGCTCTTTATCTACGAGGCGCGTTACAGCAAGTCATCGGCATAGCGGCGACGATCCCCGAACCGTTGAGTGAACGTCTGATCCACGAGATGGAGCGCTTTTTGTCCCGCTATGTGAATCCCGAGACGAAGTGCGTCGGCCTCGGACTGATCTACGTGCTCGGAGGTATGGTGGACCCACCGTTGAGGGTGTTCACGGAGAGGGTCGTGTGCGCCGCGGCCAGGCTGGGTACCGAACGGTTGATGCAGTTGTTGTGCGAATGGTCCGGCGGGAAGCCAGTTTCGTACGAAAGAAGAGCCGTCCTTTTTGGTTGCCAGATCAATGAGGTTTTGGAGTTACGGGAGGAAGGAATTCATCTCGATAGAGTGCCTGTCTCCACCGAACAAGCTGTTTCTGTCTTGCCTGCCACTCTACAAGCGTTTGCGCCATTGATGGGTTCCAGTTCCGTTTTGGGGCGGCCGCTGTTATCTGTAGCGTGTTCCATGCGACCAATCTTCTACGCGCCTCCTCGCGAAAAGGACAGTGAATGGCACCATGTATGGGCGCACGGAAGATTGCCGGCGTTCTCGATGGAGGCATTCTGCGAAGCGCTGTCACTGGCCTGCAACGGTTGCATACAGCCGAATCACGAGTGGTCGCATGCGCCGGAGTTGGAGATGGTCACCGCGGGCCGCGGCGGGTCAATGTCACGCGCCGGTGGTTTCTGAGTTTGGCAAATCCGTAACCGTTACTCAGCGTCATCTGGAGGATGCGCGGACGATATTCCTGATGCGCGACGCCTTGTCGAAGAGCACTCAGGGAAGTCTGAGCGTATCGATTCATCGATGGATCAGGTCTAACGGAGCGGTATCCATGAACAACCAGCTGATCGAGTTGAGGATCGCGCTGGAGGCGTTGTACCTGAAAGGGGTCGCGGAAGGCGAGATGAGTTTCAGGCTGGCGACTCGCGGGGCATGGCACTTGGGCGGCGACAAGGAGGAAAGGGCACGGATCCAGAAAACCCTCAAGGAGACGTATAACTTGGCTTCGGCCGTGGTCCACACGCGCCAATTGAAGGGTACAGTTGAGCAGCAGCGCAAAGTGCTGGAAGATGGGCAAGAAGTCTGCAGGAAGGGAATCCTGAAAGTGGTGACGCAGGGTGAACCGAATTGGGGCGAATTGATACTCGGTTCCAACTAACAATCGTGTGCGGCGAAAACTGCACAAACGAGTGACATCAGATGGCCGGAAGGTCCGGCAGCAGGACAGCGCGGTCAGAACCCTCCGCCCGGTCCGGTAGCTGGGTCGAGCCATTCTGGATTCTCTTCGCGATGGGATTTCGGAGGCGGAGTTTCTACATTTCGAGATCGAAATCGAGGGTCACCTGCGGCTGTTCGAGAACTTCTTCCTTTACGCGATCGTGTTCCGATTCGTCTGAACGGTCGAGTCCGCGGTCGGTTTCGAGGCGTGGACCAGCCTCGCGCTCGCGCTCCGGATCGATGACGTGCTCCTCGTTGAGGGCGCGATCCGGTCCGTCAATTGCGCGTGCCGCTTGATCGCCGTCCCGTTCGAGGGGTGTCGCTCGGCGACGCCGCGCGTGCACACATCGCGGCGTTCCCTGCTCCCCGTAAGCCGGATCCGTTCCTGTTCCCGGGCCACGCCCAGGGCAAGGGTTACGATACCCTGCACGATTGCTGGCGAACCGTCTGTGACCATGCAGATCTCGGAAGGCTTCGATTGCACGATCTTCGGGATACGGTAGCTAGTCTGGCAGTCATGTCCGGTGAGAACCTACCCTTGGTCGGCAAGATACTCGGCCATCGGAGGCACCGGACCACGGCGGACTATGCCCATCTTGCCGATGAGCACCTTGTCGAAGCCGCTGAAAGGGTGGGAGCAATCATTGCCGAGTCCATGGGCGAAAAACGAATTCATGCCTTGGAACCGGTTTGGCTCTAAGCCAATCCGATAAGCCCTCCGAAGCTTGTTTCTTGTCGAAGAAACCGCAGACACTCTGGAGTTCCCCTGTCAGGATTCCCATACAGTCGTACGGGGGCGCCCCGTTCCTGTCCCAAGGTCGCATTGTCGATCACCAACACACCAGCGACGCGCGACAGTGATAGAGAGAATCTGTCTTGTCCGACGCGCGGATCGGAATTGCCGTATATCGCCCTTAGCTCATCGCCTGGCCAATACTCGGAATGGCACACGTTTACGGCAATAACGAATGTGGCATCGTCGCGCTTCTTGTCCGCCCAATCCTCTGCTTTCTTGCGCAGTGCTCTGTCAATCGGCGAAACCCCGTCCACAGACCCGCCCCGGCTAGGACCTCGCACCCGACCTTTGCCGTCTGAAGCTATCGGTCGCGCCAAGGATATTTCTAGCTTCCAATCGCCTTCTGGGATCGAAGTTCGCGGTCTGCGCCACGAGTGTATGTTCTCGAGGCCGAACACTGCCTCTGGCGAGCAGGAGTCCAAGAGTTCCTGTACCGGGCCAACGAGGCGGCGTCTTCCGAGCGTTTTGAGAAGTTCGCCTTCGGCATCTAACCAAACATCGGAATGAGGATGCTCCACTGCTTCCCTAATCTTCCGAACGGCGTCCTCTTCATTAGCGTTGGAGCGGAGAATCCCTTGGCTAGTCCCGCAGACGGTCGCTTCCACGTAGAAGCTGTCCTCGCCATGTCTAACCCCGAAATCAACCTTCCCGTGCGTTCCAGCGAAGTCCGGATGAATCTCGATTTCGCAGTCGAGTCGGCGCAGCACAGCAAAGACCTGCAATTCAAAGTATGCACCCATGAACTTGGCAAAGTTCTTCGACTGAAGGCGCTTGCTCAGCTCCTCCCCATGATCCTCCGGATACGCTCGAAACCAATCTTCCATCCACTGGCGGATTTCAATTGCCTCCGTGCGGGCTCCGCGTTGCAGGAACTCGAATATTGTTTCGCCAATCACTATTGCCCCTTGCGATTGCGGCATTGCCTTGAACAGTGATTCGCTCATCGCCTCCGTCGTAACCTTTTCTTGGTTCTTACCGCCAGCGGTGCGCGCATTCTCCAATGTAGCTTCAACAGACGCTCAACGCCCTCGCGCTCGGAAGCAATATCCGCGGCGTCGATATAGCCGGTCTGCCGCGTGGTCGAGCGCCTGATGCGCCCGGCGCAGGTCCGGCTGCATATGTTCAGGATCTCGCCCTTCGGCCAGTCTTTCACAGATACAAAGTTGCGGCCTGTCTTCTCTTGTCGTTGTGCGCTCATTTGTTGGACTTTCTGCGGTTGCAATGCTTACACAGCATTTGACAGTTCTGTTCGATTGTCTTGCCGCCCTCGGCCCAAGGGGTGATGTTGTGGTCGGCCTCCATGTCCGCGATCTCAAACGGCTTGGCGCATACCTTGCAAATGCCCCTTTTGAATCTCGAATGCCTTCTGCTTCATGGCCTCGGGGAAGGCCGGGGGGCTTCGGGTCGATTATGCACGGAAGTCACAATACTGGACTGGACCGACGTACCGCTTGAGATACCTGTCAGGCACCCTTTTTTCGACGTAAAGATCCCACACGGCGGCTTCGGCGCATTCGCCAACGAACCCGTAGCGTCCCAGCAGTTCATTCCCGCGGCGTCCGGGTATGCCGTCCATCAGTGGAAAGTTCCCGCTGGTGGCCTCCAGCCATTGGCGGGGCCGATAGGCGCCTTTGACGCTGCCTCTGACGTGAGCCAACACGAGCCTGTAGCGCCTGATCCTTTCGACATCGACTCTCCAGGCATACCGCACGGCCTCATGGACGTCGCATCCTTCACGGAAGCTCACCACGCTTGAGATGAGGACGAGAGGCTCCATGATCTCGATGTAACCAGGCTGGTGTCCAACGGTTGGTCGGGCGGGTGGCTGCGCCTTCGGACCGGCGGTGCTGGTTTGTCAATGGCAGCCGAAAATGTCCCATTTGTGGCAATCGAAAATGTCCCACTTCTGAGGAGGGGGTCGGTGCGGCACTGACGCCCTCCGGTTGGTTCCCCCAGGAGCGCTTGGCGAGACACGGCCATCACAGCACTGCTTCCTCGTGGTCCGCCAAAAAGGGCACCCGAACGGTTCATCCCCGCGCGGGCAGGGAACGCGTGTCAATGGCAACCGAAAACTGCACACTTTTGTCAATCGAAAACTGCACACTTCCGAGAAGGGCGCCGGAGTAAAGCGAGCTCGGTTCATCCCCGCGCGGGCGGGGAACGCACCTTTCTCACCGACCGGGATACGCATATCACCGGTTCATCCCCGCGCGGGCGGGGAACGCGGCCGCGTGGCGATCGGCATGGCGCTGCTGTTCGGTTCATCCCCGCGCGGGCGGGGAACGCGGCCACGCCACGATCTGCGCGATCACCTCCCACGGTTCATCCCCGCGCGGGCGGGGAACGCTCAAACGCCCCCTGCGCGACGCCCCCCAACGCCGGTTCATCCCCGCGCGGGCGGGGAACGCCTGCCGAGCCCCGGCGACACTCTGTTCTTCCACGGTTCATCCCCGCGCGGGCGGGGAACGCGGTCGCGAAGCTCAAGACCCACCTGGGCGAAGCGGTTCATCCCCGCGCGGGCGGGGAACGCCCTATCCGCGTGATCGTCGACCCGCCCGTAATCGGTTCATCCCCGCGCGGGCGGGGAACGCCCGATACGTCCCCATATCCTCTTGCCCAGGTCCGGTTCATCCCCGCGCGGGCGGGGAACGCCGCACCGAGAACACAGACGGCTCTGTTGACCACGGTTCATCCCCGCGCGGGCGGGGAACGCAATCGCGGGATTCCGTCAGGGCACCACGGTGCCGGTTCATCCCCGCGCGGGCGGGGAACGCATCTTCCGGTCCGGGTCGAGCGCACCGCGGGACGGTTCATCCCCGCGCGGGCGGGGAACGCACGGCAACCTGTCCGCCGCCCAGGCCGAGGAGCGGTTCATCCCCGCGCGCGCGGGGAACGCTTCGACTGGCGGGATACCGCCCCCGCAAACCACGGTTCATCCCCGCGCGGGCGGGGAACGCTTCGACTGGCGGGATACCGTCCCCGCAAACCACGGTTCATCCCCGCGCGGGCGGGGAACGCGAGAACATTGACTGGGAGGGTAAGCCCCTCACCGGTTCATCCCCGCGCGGGCGGGGAACGCGTCTCCGGGTACGCATAGATCTGGACCACGGTCGGTTCATCCCCGCGCGGGCGGGGAACGCCGCGTCACCCACTTTCGCCTGACCTCCTGCTCCGGTTCATCCCCGCGCGGGCGGGGAACGCCCTGAAGCCCCTCTCGACCCGGACCACGTCCCCGGTTCATCCCCGCGCGGGCGGGGAACGCGCGTGCACCGCGTCAATGGCCGTGTAGGATGGCGGTTCATCCCCGCGCGGGCGGGGAACGCGGATGATCGAGAAGAGCCTGCCACTGCTCCAGCGGTTCATCCCCGCGCGGGCGGGGAACGCCAAGACAAGCTGTTCGTGATCGAGGAGTATTACGGTTCATCCCCGCGCGGGCGGGGAACGCCTGTTGGCGCATCCGCTTGAGATACGCCTGTACGGTTCATCCCCGCGCGGGCGGGGAACGCAGTCTGGCGGGGCTCATTCCGCTGCTTAAGGACGGTTCATCCCCGCGCGGGCGGGGAACGCAGATCGTGACCGCGGGCAAGGTGGGTCAGTTGCGGTTCATCCCCGCGCGGGCGGGGAACGCCCGAGGTCTCCGAACAACTTGAACATACCTATCGGTTCATCCCCGCGCGGGCGGGGAACGCATCAGCAGGCCCTCCCGGCCATCCCGGGCATACGGTTCATCCCCGCGCGGGCGGGGAACGCCAGGCAATGATGCACGGACCCAGCACCGCCATCGGTTCATCCCCGCGCGGGCGGGGAACGCGACGGCCCGAGGGTGAGATTCCACTCGCACAACGGTTCATCCCCGCGCGGGCGGGGAACGCCCGGTCGACCTCATTATCCGTAACCGCTTCTACGGTTCATCCCCGCGCGGGCGGGGAACGCCGCAATGTCACCAAGAAGCGCGGCGTCGTGGTCGGTTCATCCCCGCGCGGGCGGGGAACGCGATGTGTCCTCGTTGGGCGATGACGAATGGATCGGTTCATCCCCGCGCGGGCGGGGAACGCCCGCGGACCGACGCCGCGGCTTCGGCGAGGATCGGTTCATCCCCGCGCGGGCGGGGAACGCATACCACAACAACAGCCCGACGCCCGCCAGCGGCGGTTCATCCCCGCGCGGGCGGGGAACGCGCGCTCACAAAACCGGCCCGCTGACGAGATTCCGGTTCATCCCCGCGCGGGCGGGGAACGCGCCGCAGCCGACACTTCGCCGCCGGCGATATTCGGTTCATCCCCGCGCGGGCGGGGAACGCCGGCCGACCATCGCCCCGCCAACGGCCTCAATCGGTTCATCCCCGCGCGGGCGGGGAACGCGGTTCGTCGGCGGTGGTCGGGAGGGGCGTGTTCGGTTCATCCCCGCGCGGGCGGGGAACGCCTGGGCGACGACCCGAATTTCGCGACTACGATCGGTTCATCCCCGCGCGGGCGGGGAACGCCCGCGGACCGACGCCGCGGCTTCGGCGAGGATCGGTTCATCCCCGCGCGGGCGGGGAACGCGGTCAATTGCCGAATGCTCCTAACCGATGAGGCGGTTCATCCCCGCGCGGGCGGGGAACGCACTGCCACTGCATCCAGGAAGGAGCCCCTTAGCGGTTCATCCCCGCGCGGGCGGGGAACGCGCAGTGTTCAAGGTCGAGAACACTCCCTGATCCGGTTCATCCCCGCGCGGGCGGGGAACGCCCGGTTTCAACTCGCTGTCCCTTGGATACCTTCGGTTCATCCCCGCGCGGGCGGGGAACGCTCACCACGTCGGCACACACCGGCCATGCGCAGCGGTTCATCCCCGCGCGGGCGGGGAACGCGCCGGGGACGGCCCGGTCGAGTGCACCCTGAACGGTTCATCCCCGCGCGGGCGGGGAACGCAAGTTTGTGAGTGTCCTCCCTCCGTCTGCTCCCGGTTCATCCCCGCGCGGGCGGGGAACGCTCGACCGCCACGCGCACCATGCCACCCGCTGTCGGTTCATCCCCGCGCGGGCGGGGAACGCTACCGGCCCTTCAGGGCCATTTTTGCGCCTTCCGGTTCATCCCCGCGCGGGCGGGGAACGCACTGGTTACGGTGACGCTGCCGGGCGTGTGGACGGTTCATCCCCGCGCGGGCGGGGAACGCTCTTCGAGGAAGTACTTGGAATTCCTATTGTTTCTCAGCAACGATGCATCCACGGATTGTCAATCACTCACAAAGGGATCGAGAACGTATCGGCCACGGAACCGTCTTCATCGCCCTAGAACCGTAACCGCGCCGAACGGGGGGCTGGCAGCACTTGCCAATCAAGTGGCGCTGACCAATTCCGAAAACGCACATCCTTCACGGTCGACTCCAACGGAGGGCCCATTCTTTGCACGATCTCATCAAGAATCGCCCCCATGGCCGCGACATCGGCTCTGTTGTACAGGATGAGTTTCTGCAATGCCTCACTGTCTCCTTGGATGTATCGACGCCAAAGTGCTACCGCTTCCGCACCCGTGAGTCTTGTCGCTTCGTCTCTGAGGCCGATTCCAAGAACATGTTCGATTGCCTTCTGGCCGCCCGTCAATCCGACTCGTCGGCAGAGTCTCATGAGGTCGAAATGGACCCTCGGGAGGGCCATCCGAGGGAAAGCTTGCGCCAGAAACTTCGTGTCGAAGCGGACCCCGTTGAACGTAACCAACCACTTCGCGCGTCGGATGTCTTCACGGAGCCGGTCTGAACCCATGCCTTTGACCATGGTGTTCACTTGACCGCCGTACGCCCATCCGATCACAGTGAACTCGTCACGGTAAGGATCCAGCCCGGTGGTCTCGATGTCCAAAAAGATCACCCGCTCAGGGTGAAGGGCGCATCGCGCAAGATGTCTGGCGATTGATTTCGAAGTCACAGGCCGCGGGAAATTGGATCATTGGGCCTACCGGCCCTCATCGTCCGTCAAAGAACTGAACTGGACAAGTTTCAACCCGTCCAAATCCACCGGAACACGTCGGTTGACCCCACAAGTGTCAAAGTCGTACCCAGCATCGGTGGGTAAGGCCCAAGCGATGATGGCATCGCCATCCTCTATATACGTTTCGACTTGCTCCCAGATCATTTCGCGTGTCCTCCGGGAATAATTCCCAACATAGACACCGGCACGAATCTCCAGCAACCACAAGGCCAGTCGGCCACGAAGCCGTGGTGGTGCGTTGTTAACCGCGATGACCAACATCGCCACTTGGGACCTCCGGAATGGCAACCGGCTGTGCTTCCTCCGGTGCCGGTGGAGCATCAAGCCCTCCCGCCGCCAACATCTCTTCTATGCCCGGAATCAGCGTGGCCAATAACCCAGTCCTACGAAAGCTGTCGCGACAACCTCGCCTGACCTCACCCACCGGATCGCCGGCTGCCGGCTCCTTTCCGCGTTGGGCTTCCCCAACGACCCTGAACGCTATCGGCACTACCGTTTCAAACTTGAACACATCCGCCACGTCGTAGACGAATGACTGTGGTTTCCCACTATGGAGAAAACCGATAGCGGGAGCATAGCCAGCGGCGAGAATCGCGGCCTCGGCGATGCCGTAGAGAGAAGCGGTCGCTTGGCTGAGACAACGATTCGCCAAGTCTGCGGCGTCCCAGTTTCCCGGATCGTACCTCCTGCCCTTCCACGTAACGCCATACTGCCTTGCCAGCACTTCGTACAGCCTTTTCACCCGTGCACCTTCGATGCCGCGTAGCTGATCGACCGATCGACGCTGCGGCGCGGGCTCCCCGAAACGCATGTCGTACATCTTGCGGACCACGTTGAGACGGGCGTCCGGGTCGAGTGCAAGCCGCGCTTGATGGAGAAGCCGATCCGCCCGCGCTCCGCCAGGCTGCCCCGCGGAATAGAGGCGGACACCGCCCTCTCCCACCCACACCAAAAGGCAACCAACTCGCCCGGCGAGCGCCACCGCCGCATGAGAGATACGGGCGCCGGGCTCGAGCATCAGGCAAGCGAGGCCCCCGACCGGGATATGCGTCCGCGCACCGTTCTTGTCGACGACGACGAACGCGCCGTCGAGGACATCGAGCTGCCCTTTTTCGACGAACAGAATGGAGGACCTATCCTTGATGGGAATGGGGCGAGGTGGCGCGATCATCGCAGCGTCCTCCCGCTACCTTGGGGGTCGAGAAGAAAGGTCACACGCACGAACTGGTTGGGTTCATCGTGGAGCAGCTCCGGTTCCGTGCCGTTGAAGGCCTGCATTTCCCGGCGCATGATCAGCCATCCCCGCCCGCGCCGCTCCATGAAACCCATACCGGCCATGAAGTGCGCCAGGGATTCGTTTCTCGATCGGGGGTTTGCGCCCGCGCGGACACGTTCCACCGTCATGTGGTTAGGCAGCGTCCCGGGACTGGTCACGTCCACGCGGCGGGCGAACACCTCGAACAGCACCTTCGAGCCGGTGATGGCATAGTCCCGGTGTGTCACCGCATTGGCCAGGGCTTCCCGAATGGCGCGCCGCGGCAACAGGTAACGGTCATCGCGTCTGAGGTTTTCGTACGACTCGAAGCGGCCGAGACCGAGAAACCATCCCGTCGCCCTTT
>MKWU01006072.1_pt1 | contig 12550 bp, 12 predicted proteins | sample 809101 | NCBI WGS metagenome assembly MKWU01 (sample SAMN05860141, study PRJNA318959) | sponge metagenome | host: Aplysina aerophoba | place: Slovenia: Piran, Adriatic Sea, Gulf of Piran | collected 2013-05-07 | reverse complement strand
ATGCCGGCGGAGCGGCGGCGCTGGCGCTGGTGGCGGGTTGGCTGGCAGATCGGATCCCAATACGGTTCCTGGCGGCGGTATCGTTCTCGGGATTCATCGTCGCCATTCTGCTGATGATCTACGTGACGTCGGCGGCGATGATGTTTCTTTCGACGATCGTGTTCGGGTGTTCCGTGGGCGTCGGGATGATCGTTCATACGTACATTTTCGCGGAGTACTACGGGCGAACTTTCCTGGGGACGATACGGGGGATAGTGATGCCGATCAACCTGCTGAGCGCGGGGCTGGGCGCACCGTTGGTGGGCTACCTGCACGACTACGCGGGGTCATACCTGCCGGCGTGGTGGACGTTATTGGTGATCTACGGGTCGTGCTCGGCGCTGATGCTGACGGCGCTGCCGCCGAGACGGAGGGATGGGGCAGCCCATGTTGCCGATTAATACGCAGTACGCTAGCATAACCATACGATGGGGGTGACGCGATGATGGACTCTGACCGAACCAACACCGCAGATGCGGACCAATTGGACTTGGCGGAGGAATTCTACGAGAGGGAATTGTTACCGAAACTGATGCCGACTGAAAAGGGTAAGATTCTGGTGCTGGACGTTGAATCCTACGATTATGAAGTTGACGCGGACTGGTTGGCAGCATCCGACCGCCTGCAATCTCGCCACCCGGGTGCTTTTGAATTCGCTTTCCGCATCGGCTATCCGGCAGTCGTTACGCTGGGGCGCGGTGTAGACGTCATTGAGTTATGATTGCAGGGCGGGTTAATGAACGCCATGAGGCAATCATTCCAGTTCAAATGCGCGGTAGCGCTCGCGGTTTTGATGTAATCATTGACACTGGATTCCAGGGTTCGCACTTGATGCTGCCGAGAGTCGTGATTGATGCGCTCGGATTGACACGGACTGGGACAGTGCGGATCCGCTTGGCTAACGAGCGGGTCGTTCGCATTTCCAGTTACACCGGTGAAGTAGCCTGGCATAACGGTTTCAAGCGGGTCAGGGTTTTGGAATCGGAAAACTCCTATTTGGCAAGCGCCGATCTGCTGGCCGGGAGCCACATCGAAATCGACATGATTCCCGGCGGTGTCGTTCGGATCGACGCGTTGGCTGCGGTCTGACAGGAACGGGCTAACGGCCCTGGCCGCGGTCTAGGTAGTCCTGGGCGGAGCCGAGGCCTTCGAGGGCCAGGCCGTAGCCGAGCAAGTCGTGGAGTTCGCCGCGTAGTTTCTGGGTGAGCAGAACGCGGGAATATCGGAGGACGAGGCGGGGTTGAGCCGCGAGTTGGCGGGCCAGTTCCCACGCTCTCGGCAGGAGTTCATCGGATGGCAGCACCTCGGCGACGAGGCCAAATTCCTGGGCTTTGGCAGCGTCGAGCAACTGACCGGTGAGGAGGAAGTAGCGGCCACGGTTGAGTCCCAGGAGTAGGGGGTAGATTATGTGCATGCCATCCCCCGGGGTGAGGCCGCTCATGAAGTGGCCGGAGTCCTGGAATGTCGTGTGCGGCGCGGCGAGGACGATGTCGCTCATCAACGGCAGTTCCGAATGACGCAGGGCGGGGCCGTTGATGGCGGCGATGATGGGGACTTCGATGTTGAGCAGGTTGCCCAGCAGGTGCTTGCCCTCCCAGTAGGTGGAGTCCCACTGCTCTGGAGTGCGGCGTGGCACGGTGTCGCTGCTGCCGGCGGGGCCGGTGAATCCGGCGCCGGCGCCGGTCATGATGATGACCTTGTTCTCCACATCGGTGCCGACGGTGTGGAAGACCTCGGGCAGTTCGCTGTGGGGGCCGGCGCCCCATTGGAGGGTGTCGCCGTCGCTGTGGAGGGTCATCTGGAGGATGCCGTCCTCACGCTCGAACCGGGCGTACTGGAATCGGTTCTGGTAATCTTCGAGACGGGCCATTGGGGGCCTCCTTTCTGGCGGTGTTTTCAATGCCCAGTATAATCACACCAACTTGACCACAAGGGATTTCCATGGCTGAAGACAACATCAACATCGGGCCGCAGTATTCAGAGGATCTGGCGGGCGACGGCATGTCGGCGCTGGACACGCGGCCTCGAACCATGTTTCGGGTGCCGATGTGCGCCAATATTGATGAACTGGAGGCGGATGTCGCGTTCATCGGGATGCCGTTTGATCAAGGCACGTTCGGGCGGCCGGGGGCGCGGTACGGGCCGGACGCGCTGCGGGATGCTCCGCGATCCTACTCGTACCTTGACCCCTACGGGCACGGGCGAAACGCCGAAGGGTTCTTCGACGCGGACGCCGGCGACGAGTTATTGCGGGGCATCACGATGGCGGACTGTGGGAACGTATCGGTCTCGCCGTCGGAGGTGGTGCACAACTTCGAGCGGTTGGCCGGCGTGGTGAAGAGGGTGGCCCAACGTGGCGCGATGCCGGTGGTACTGGGAGGCGACCATGCGATCACGTTTCCGGTGGTGGCGGGACTGTCTCAGTTCGCGCCGCTGGACATCGTGCATTTCGACGCGCACCTGGATTACACGCACCACTATCAAGGCGCGCTGCTGACCCACGGCAGCCCGATTCGCCGGTGCCAAGAACTTGAACACGTGGGGAATATCACGTCAATCGGCATACGCTCCGTGCGGCGGGAGCCGTATGAGGAGGCGGTCAGCCACGGCAATGGAATCATCACCCTGCGGCAGTTCCGCGAGATGGGGCCGGAGGCGGCGGCGGAGAGCGTTCCGGTGGGGTCGAATCTCTACATCACGTTTGACGTGGACTCGCTGGACCCTACTCAAGCCCCGGGAACCGGAACGCCGGAGGTCGGCGGGCTGTTCTACGACGAGGCGCGACGCTGCCTGGAAACACTGGTGCGACGTTCCAACCTGGTGGCTTTCGATGTCGTTGAGGTTGCTCCGCCGTACGACGTTTCGGATTTGACGGCGCAGGTCGGGGCGCGGTTGATCATGGATATTCTGGCGGCACGGTTCCCGTCGCGGTGAGGGAACGGGTGCGCGCATTCGGGGTCGGACCAACGGATTTGGGACGCTGTAATCGAGCGACCGTCCGCTCATGGTTCGACAGGCTCACCATGAGCGGACTTTCTTCATGGGCGGACTTTCTTAATGAGAGGACTCTGGTGGCGCTGATCAGTCGCCGCGCAGGATGAATTCGGAGACGCGCTCGCCGATCATCATGGTGGTGACGTTGGTGTTGGCGCGGATGCAGTCGGGCATGATGGATGCGTCGACCACGCGGATGTTCTCCAAACCGTACACCTTGCCATACTGGTCCACCACCGCCATGGGATCCGACGCCGGGCCCATCTTGCAGGTGCAGGAGATGTGCTGCGCGGTGGAGACGTTGCTGCGGAGCCAGTGGTCCAGCGCGTCGTCGGATTCGAGGTCGGAGTCCAGGGGCTCGGTCCGCTCCTGGATGATGTCCTGGAAATCGCCGTGCTCGCCGAGTTGGACGGCGATGCGGACCCCGTCGCGCAGACGCTTGCGGTCGAACTCCTCCTGGAGGTAGTTGTAGTCGAGGTAGGGCTGCTGATGAGGGTCGGTGGAGTTGAGGCGGAGTTCGCCGGCGCCGACGGCGAGGTAGATGGATACGGACGCCCGGATGCCCAGGGGCGCCATGCGGTCGCCGCCACGGATGACCTGTTCGGTGGCGAACGACGAGAAGATCATGATCATGTCGTTGCGCAGGTCGGAACCCTCGGCGGTGTACTTCAGGCAGGTCTGGATGCGGGGCGCGAACCCGTCGAGGTCAAATCCCGGCTTGGTGCGCCAGGTGACGGGGACGATCGGATGGTCGCGGAGGTTCTGGCCGACCCCGGGGAGATCGTGAACGACGGGTATGCCGTGGCTGCGAAGATGGTCGCCGGGGCCGACGCCCGAGAGCATGAGCAGTTGGGGCGAGGCGATTGCGCCGCCGCTGAGGATGATCTGGTCGGCCTCGACGGTGAACACCTCGCCGCCGCTTTCGACCATTACTCCGGTGGCCCGGTTCCCGTCGAAGATGACGCGATGCACGGTACAGTTGGGGCGCAGGGTCAGGTTGAGGCGATTGCGCGCTGGGTCGAGGTAGCCGAGGGCGGTGCTCCAGCGGATGCCGTTGGGGTTGTTGAACGGCGTGGGGCCGACACCGGTTGAGTCCGGGCTGTTGTGGTCGTCAGTATGCGGGAAACCATAGGCCCGGGCAGCGTTGTAGAAAGCCGTTTGCGCCGGACGCCATTCCTCACGCTTGAAGCGACGGGCGATGATGGGGCCGTCGTTGCCGTGGAAGTCGTCGGAAAAATCAGTGTCGGTTTCGAGGCGGCGGAAACAGCCCAGCAGGTTCTGGAAAGTCCACTCGTCGTTGCCCCTAGCGGCCCAGCCGTCATAGTCCTCGGGCACGCCGCGCAGGAACATCTGGCCGTTGATGGCGCTGGAGCCGCCGGTGACCTTGCCGCGGGGCACCATTATCTCGGGGTTCTCCGCGGTGCCGTATCCGGTGAACTGCCAGTTGTGATCGCTGGTCATGACGTCGGTGGCAGTGGCGTACCCATGCTTCACCTCGTCGGGCAGGTGGTCGAAGTTGGGATAGTCGGGGCCGGCCTCGAGCAGCAGAACGGACCGGTTGGGGTCCTCGCTCAGCCGGGTGGCGACGATGGAACCGGCGGAGCCGGCGCCGATCACGATAACGTCGTACTTCAAAATGCGCCTCCTTTTTTGCAGGGATGGACGTTGATGGTGGGATTTTACACGGACAGCGTAGATTGTTTTACATCGATGGACGGGATTCACAGGATGATTTTTGTCAGCGCTGCCGATTGACGGTCAACCCACCAGGACGCTCAGGGCGATTGTGGATGCGATGATGAGCGTCGCGCCGACCCACTGGGCGGCCCGAGGACGCTCGCGGTTGATGGCGACCGCCAGCGCGATGGTCACCAATGGATGGGCAGCGGCAATGGGCGCGACGAGGGATACCGGGGCAGTGGCGACGCCGAGGTTGTAGCCGACGAAACCGGCCGCGTCCACAACGCCGATCACCGCCAGAAGCGCCCATCCCGTTGGTTTCTCAGGGCGACGAACGGGCATGCGCTTCGCCAGTACAAAAGCGCAGGAGGGGATCGCGGAAACGGCCCGCACCACCAGCACGGCCAGCATGGGGCCGGCCGCCGCAGTAACATGATCGAACGCCGCCATTGCGACGCCGAGGCCGAGCATGGCGCCCAACCCCCAGGGCACGCCGGAACTCACATCCGCGCCGGTCAGGGGGCCTGCGGACAACAACAGGATGCCGAGAATGATCACGGCCATCAGCGCGAGGTTGCCCGGGCCGGCGGTCTCCCCAAAGAACGCGACGGCAATCAACACCGTGATGGCGAGCCAAGCGGACGCGGCGCTGCTGACAACGGTAACCGCGCCGCGCGCGAGTCCGGTGTAGTACGACAGATACGCGAAGCCCAGGGCGGCGCCGGTCATAGGCGCCCAGAGAGCCAGGGCTGACCAGTCGATGGATTGGCCGCCGGTGGCGACTTCGACGACCACAAAGGCGAGAGGGAGGACCAGCCCAATCAGCAGGGTGAGCAGGGTTGTGCTGACGCTCCCGATCTGGCGGGAGGCCACGCGGGCGAGATAATCGGCGATTCCCCAGGCCAGCAGCCCGGAGAATCCCCAATAGAATCCTCCCGCGAGGGCTATGGAGTCACCATCAGGGTCAGATTTGCCCGATCGCCCGGCATCCGCAAATTGTCCTCTGTCTGGGGCAGCGCCGTGGCGAGCGTCCGCTCGTGGTTCGACAGGCTCGCCACGAGCGGACTACGTGACCAGTTGCCAATGATCGATATGAGCGGACTACCCGACAGGCACCAAGGATCAATGGACCCGGTGCAAACGAATTACGTTAGATGGGCAGCTTGGGTTCGTCGCCGTCGGGGACGTCGATCTCGAACGCGTTGGCGTTGAAGGCGAGCAGCGAGTAGTAGCCCATCAACGTCGAGATCTCGGTGACGCTCAGGGCGCCGTATCGGTCAATGGCGGCCCGGAAGGTGGCCTCGTCGACGCGGTGGTTGTCGAATAGTTGGGTGACGTAGTTGACGACGATTTGCAGATCGTCAGATAGCTGGGGCAAGGGCTTGCCATCGCGGAGGTTATCGACGAATTCGTCGCTGATGCCCTGCTGGCGGGCGCGGGCGGAGTGGGCGTGCCAGATGTACTGGCAGTCCATGTTGCGAGCGGTGAGGATCATCACAAGTTCCTGGATCTGCTTGGGCAGTGACGATTCATCGCGGAGGTAGTTGACGAGGTAGTTGGAACGGCGGCGCATTTCGGGACTGTTGATCATGGCGGAGCCGGGGCCACTGTCCACGACGCCGCCGGAGTTGGCGGTTTCATGGTCAAAGGCGTCGCGGAGATTTTCGGGGACCTGGTCGCGGGTAAGTATCGGGGTTCGCATGGCCTGCCTCCTTGAGTTTTGGTTGATGATAGACGGCGGGCAGGGTAACGGCAAGCGAGTTTGGAGATGCTTCGTGGAGTTGTCGGGGTTGGATGGGATGACGACGCGGGGGAACGAATTCACAGGACGGACAGGATACTTGGGATATACCGGATTTTTGTGGCGACCGGTTGAGTTTGGAGATGCTTTGTGGCGAGGGGCGAGTGGGCGGCGGGAGAGTGCGGACGTTGGGGAACGTGAGTCGGGCAAGATTTTCCTGGCTACCCGCTTTCGCGGGTATGACGGTCTGGCTGTGCGGCAGTTAACTCCGCTTGAGGATTTGCTTTGGTTGCGGGGCAGCCAACTCTGCCTGGGGATTTACCGCGAAAAGGGCAACGTATCCAAGTTGGGCGAATCATAATAAACTAGGTCACCTTGCGGACGGACAGGAGGGATGGCCATGGCGACCGTGAACAGCGTGACGGGACCGATTGATACCGACGACCTGGGCTTCACTTTGAGCCATGAGCATGTGGGCACCAACGCCGCCGGGCTGCGGCACACCTACCCTGAGATAATCGACCGGGCTGGCATCAAGGAGCAATCCGTCGCCGCGATGGCGGCGGTGCGCGAGGACGGGGTGCGCACCATCGTTGACGTGAGCACGTTCGATCTCGGGCGGGACGTGGCGCTGATACGGGAGGTGGCAGAGGCCAGCGGGATGCAGATTATCGTCGCGACGGGCAACCACCTGGCGGTGCCGCGGCCTTTCGGCGACCTGTCTCCGGACGTGATTGCCGAGTTGTACGTTCGCGAGATTGAGGAAGGGATCGAGGGCACGGGCATCAAGGCAGGGATCATCAAGGTGGCCAGCGACGAGGGCGGGATCACGCCGCCGCAGGAGGTGGTGCTGCGGGCCGCCGCGAGGGCGCAGAAGGCGACTGGGATGTGCATCTCGACGCATACGTGGTCGCCGGAGCGGATCGGCGAAGCGCAGGTGCGGATCCTGGAGGAGGAGGGGGTTGACCTGGACAAGGTGTACATCGGGCACAGCAACGATGACACCGACCTGGATTACCTCTTCGGCCTGCTTAACAAGGGCGTGTGGCTGGGGCTGGACCGGTATCCCGGAGGAACGCGGCCGGGCACTCCGAACTGGGAGCAGCGGACCGAGGTTGCCAAGGCGTTGATGGACGCGGGGTTTACGCACCGTATCTTCCTGTCGCACGACTATTCGGTTCCCAAGGCGCGGCACGGAGCGGAGGTGCAGGAGCAGCGGCGGCGGGCCAATCCGGACGAGTACAACTTTATTCCGCGTTACGTGCTGCCGAGGCTGAAGGAATTGGGTGCGTCGGACGCGGAAATCCACCAGATCACGGTGGAGAACCCGCGGCGATTTTTTGCCGGGGAGTAAGGGCAGGGACATGACGGTCGAAAACCGCCAAGGGATAATGTAGGGCCATGTTTCGATACAAGGAACCACTGTCAGCAGAAGACAGCGCGGCACCTCAGTGGCCGGACCACGCGCAGGAGGCCATCGAGCAACTGAAACAGCGGTCTGAGGAAGAAAAAGCCCGCGACCTTGCGGAGTTGAGGGATTTTGGCGAACGATGCCAGCGCCTGGAGCAGATGCGTGCCGAATTAACGGAGCAGTACCCCGACCAGTGGGTGGCGTTGACCGAATCGTACAAGCAGGTAGTTGCCGACACCATCATGGAATTGGTCGAGAAAATCCGTGATCTTGGTGAACGTCCTGAATTCGCTGCGACAAAGTGTATGCACAAGGAGCCACGATGGGTAATCCCCGGGTAATTTTTTGATTGCAGGCTATTTTGAAGCCAACGGGCAGCCCCGCGTTCGAGGCCGCTTGCTTCTACCGCGTCTGGGAATCGTGGGGGGCGTCAACTTTCTGATTGATACGGGAGCAGTTGCCACTGCGTTGCACCCGGGCGACGGTGTGCGTTTAGGTTGCCCTTTTGACGATCTGCTCCTCCCTGTGGAATTTGAAGGCGTGGGAGGGACCCATACCTATTACCGGGAAACTGCTGTGATCGCATTTGACGACAGCAACACCGATGTTGAGTTTCGCTTTGAACTTTCCATCGCCAAGCCGCACCCAGCGGTCGATGGTCTTGACTCGCTGCTCGGGCGGGACATATTGAACCGCGTGCGGATGGAGTACGATTTTCCGCAGGAGCGGCTGGAGTTGGTGCAGGCGTGATCGCATCGCTGGCGCAAAGCCCGCGCTTCAAGTGGTATGCCTTTGCCGCAATGGCGGTGGGGACGTTTGCATCCGTGGTGGACCACGGGAGCGTGGGCGTTGCGCTGCCGTCGATCGCCACTCACTTCCACGCTCCTATTCCGAGCGTGCAGTGGTTGATGATCGGGTTCGCGATGACGATCATCGCGCTGCTGCTGCCCATGGGACGGTTGGCCGACCTGATCGGGGCCAAACGGGTGTACCTCATGGGGTCGGCGGTAATCATCGCGGGATCGCTTGCCGCCGGTACGTCCAGCGATCTGTCGGTGTTGATCCTGGCCCGCCTTTTGCAGGGAACGGGCGCGGCGATGACCCAGGGCACGGGAATGGCGATCATCATCGGAGCATTCCCGCCGGGCGAACGAGGGAAGGCCATCGGGCTGATCATGACGATGGTGGGCACCGGAGCCGTGGCGGGTCCGGCGATGGGTGGATTACTGGTGGACGTATTCGGATGGCGTTCGGTGTTCTTCGCCACGGCGCCAATGGTAGTGGTCAGCGTCGCTCTGGCCCTGGCGGTTTTGCCGAGCGGCAACGGATCGCTCAGCCCGCGCAGTCCCCAACGGGCGCGGTTTGACTGGCTAGGGGCTTTTTTGTCATCCAGCGCGCTGCTGTCGTTGCTGCTGGGGATTTCGAACGGGCATCGCCTGGGATGGGCCTCGCCACCGATACTGGCGGCAGTCGGCGCGTTCGCGGTGCTGCTGGCCGGATTCATCTGGTGGGAACTGCGTTACGCCAGCCCCATGCTGGAGCTGAGGCTGTTCCGGCGGCGGAATTTTTTCCTGGGCGTGACCGCGAACTACATGATGTTCATGGGAAGCTCGGCAGTGCTGTTCATGACCCCGTTCTACCTGCAGAACGTGCTGGGGTTCCGGCCTTCGGTGGCAGGGCTGGCGGTGGTGCCCGGGGCGATGTGCATGGCGATACTGGGCCCATTGAGCGGCCGTTGGTCGGACAGATTCGGGTGGCGGAAATTCACCGTGGCAGGCCTGTTGCTGTCGAGCACAGGCATTGGCATCCTTTCGCAGGTGACCGCCGAATCATCGCTGTGGCACGTGATTCCGGCGCTGATGCTGACGAGCAGCGGGATGGGCACGTTCTACTCGCCCAACTCCAGCTCGGTCCTGAGCGCGGTGGAACGGGACAGCCACGGCGTCATATCGGGGCTCCTGAACCTGATTCGCAACGCCGGCAACGTGGTCAGCATCGCGGTTGCGACGGCGATCGTAACGGCAACCATGGGATCCATGGGCTATGATCCGAGCCTGGACGCGGTGCGCCAGGGCGGAGCAACGGGTGTCGGCACCGCATTCACTGCGGGCCTGCAATTTGCGTTTTTCGCTATGATGGGTTCGCTACTGGTGGCGTTGATCCTGTCGGCGCTGCCCACGCATCGAGAGGGGGATGCCGTGCCAGCGCCGGCCGCCCCGGAACCGGTATTGCGTCCGGCCACCAGCCAGGGCCAGGAGGACTGAAGCATGACAACGACCAAGCAAGACGGCGGCGAGGCCATCCTTGAGGCATTCCGCAAACTTGGAATCGACTACATCATCTCATCGCCCGGGTCCGAGTGGGCACCGGTGTGGGAGGCGTTGGCGCGGCAGCAGATCAACGAGACGCCGGGTCCGCGCTACATCAACTGCTGGCACGAAACGCTGGCGGTGAACATTGCGGCCGGCTACACGCGGGTAACGGGCCAGATGCAGGCGGTGCTGCTGCACGCCGGCGTGGGCTTGCTGCAGGGCAGCATGGGCATCCAGGGCGCAGTCGTGGGCGAAGTTCCGATGCTGCTGTGCTCCGGCGAGGCCATCAGCTACGGCGAGGATCCGGAGATTGACCCGCAGGCGCAGTGGTACCGCAACCTGAGCGTGGTGGGCGGGCCGGACCGGTTTGCCAACGCGTTCACCAAGTGGAGCGGAAGGGCGACCAGCCCGCATACGCTGTACGAGCAGCTAGTACGGGCCGGTGAGTTGGCGCAGAGGGTTCCGCAGGGGCCGGCGTTCCTGGATATTCCCATTGAGACGATGATCCACGAATGGGCGCCGGGGAGCAAGATTCGGACGATTCCCGGCGCGCCCAAGACCAGGCCGGCGGATGAGGACATTGCCGCGCTGGCCGAGCTGGTGGCGCAGAGCGAATCGCCGCTGATCATCACCGACTCTGCCGGACGCGAGGTGGACGGGTTCAACAACCTAGTGGCGCTGGCCGAGCTGTTCGCGATACCCGTGGTGGAAAGCGCGTCCCTGTACGCGAATTTCCCGAAAAGCCACCCTATGTACCTGGGCGGGCAGTCGGAGCGCTATCTGAACCAGGCAGACCTGGTGATCCTGGCGGGCAGCAGAGCGCCATGGTATCCGCCCCGGGAGGGCCCGCAGAACGCGACGGTGGTGGCGATGGGCGAGACCACCATCAAGGAATACATGGTGTACCAGAACCTGTTCGCCGACCGGTACGTGGAAGGCGACCTGACGCTGGGCCTGGGTCTGCTGTTGGAGGCTTTGCGTCGCGAGGCCCCCAAGCACGAAGCGCGTATTGCCGCGCGGAGGCAGCACGTTTCGGATGAACATGACCGGCTGGCCGAGGCCGCGCACACTGCGGAGGCGTCGGCAAGCAACAGCAGCCCGATTGATCCGGCGTGGTTGGGGGCGGCGCTGAGCGAGGTTATGCCGGACGACGTGGTGTATGCGGAGGAAGTGACGACACACCGGCCATCGGTGGGCCGACACGTGCGCTGGGACAGGCCGCAGAGCTACTACAAGACCAACGGCGGTCTGGGTCAGGGCCTGGGTCTGGCGTTGGGAGTGAAGTTGGCCAAGCGGGACCAACCGGTGGTTGCGCTGATGGGCGACGGTGGGTTTCTGTACAACCCGGTCACACAGTGCTTTGGCGTGGCGTGCGAGGCCGACCTCCCCTTCCTGACGGTGCTGTACAACAACGGCGGCTACGAGGCGATGCGCGGGAACCACCTGGCGTACTATCCGGATGGCGACGCCGCCCAATCGGGCATCTGGCACGGGGTGCACATACCCGGGCCGGACTACGCGAAGCTAGTGGAACCGTTCGGTGGGTATGGCGAGCGGGTAGAGGATCCGGCAAAGCTGCACCAAGCGTTGCGGAACGGGCTGGAGGCGGTTCAGGAGGGTCGGATCGCGTTGATCGACGTGGTGCTGAACAAGTAACGGCGGGCGGGCACAAGATCCGCCGCCACACATGGTTCGCCAAATCTACGGCGAACAGGACGGGTAGGGGCGACGCATGCGTCGCCCCTACGATTGCAACGCTGTGCGTTAGCGGATTGAGGAACGCAGGCGTGGCGGTGTTTTGCCCCTCAGCCCCCTCATTGGGTTGGAGGGGGTGATTGGGTCAGGCCTGGCGGAGCTTGGGGGCAAGGACGGCCAGGATGATGAGGAGGGTGATGCCGGTGATGCCGACGACCTGGGCGGCGGCCGGCGCGCCCCAGATTCCAGCCATTGCGCCGGCTCCGAGAGTGCCGAAGCTGTAGGCGAGGATCGCGAAGGATCGCAGGCTCATCACGCGGCCGCGGTATTCGGCCTGGGTGGCGCGAAGGAGCAGCGTGAGGATCAGCGCCTGCGTGGAGGCGAACGACGCGCCGACCGCCACCAGTATCGCCAACGAAAGGTAGAACCAGTGCGACAGGGAAAAGAGCAGGATGGTCGCGTGCCACATGAAAACCGCGACCAGCAGCAGCTTTCCAGCGTGGTTGAGCCGGGGCACCATGGCCCAACTCATGGAGCCGGCAAGTGCGCCGGAGCCGAAGGCGAACAGCATCAGGCCCAACCCCACTGAGTCAGTGCCGAGGACGTCCCGGGCGAAGATGGGAGCCAGACTGGTGTGCAGCGTCCAACCGGCCAGATTGATGATGACGGCGATGGCAA
>MKWU01006071.1_pt1 | contig 12554 bp, 10 predicted proteins | sample 809101 | NCBI WGS metagenome assembly MKWU01 (sample SAMN05860141, study PRJNA318959) | sponge metagenome | host: Aplysina aerophoba | place: Slovenia: Piran, Adriatic Sea, Gulf of Piran | collected 2013-05-07 | reverse complement strand
TGACGGAGCCCGTCACGCCGATGCCTCCCAGTTCACCTGCGAGTGATTCCGCCGCTCCGGAGGGAGACAGCAACGCGACGGCCCACCCCTGTCCGGCCAGGTTGCGCGCGATGGCCGCTCCCATGCCCCTTCCCGCTCCCGTGATGACCGCTACCCGTTGCGAACTCATACCTCTCCCTTCGGCGTATTGACCGTATTAAGCCATGCAGGATGTCGCTGGAACGATTTCGGCTCGTCTCCATGCAGATTCGATATTTGTTGATGAAGACGCACGTCTCGAACATGGCGGTATATAAACAAATGCATTGCAGTAATCAATGGGAGAATATAGCGTTAATCCGGTTGGCACCGATCCGGTTCAGTAGGAGCGAATCCCGGCGATTCACCGGTTATCGGGCCGGTTTCGAGTCGCAGACCGCATTGGAACCCGCATCGTTTGAACATTTCCGACCGCAGTATATCACATTCCACAGGACGGCACATGAAGATAATCGGACTGAAAACCCACTCCGTCCACGTGAATCACCGGGGAGACTGGACGTTCCTGGCAGTGCATACGGATGAAGGAATAACCGGTTTCGGCGAGGTGAATCCCGGTGGCGCCAGATCCGGGAGCGTGGACTTCCTGCAACAGGCCGAACCGGTTCTCGCAGGTCGCGACCCCGGCAGCATCGAACGCATCCTGGCCGAACTCCTGCCTTCGCCCGTCGACCGGTCGAAGGTGATGGCCCTGAGCGCCCTCGACCAGGCCCTGTGGGACATCAAGGGCAAGGCCCTGGGCGTGCCCGTGGCGGACGTCATAGGGGGACGATGCCATGATGAGATTCCCCTCTATGCCAACATAAACCGGGCCACGACCGACCGGACGCCCGCGGGGTTCGCACGGAACGCGGCCGCCGCGGTTTCGGATGGATTCGACGCCGTTAAACTGGCCCCCTTCGACGGGATGCCGGGCGCCCTCGACCGGGCCTCCGACGCCCGCGAAGGCATTGCCTGCATGGAAGCGGTGCGTGACGCGATCGGTCCGGACGTCTCCCTGCTGATCGACTGCCACAGCCACTTCACCGCCCAGGGCGGGTGCGAGGTATTCGATGCCCTCAGGGACCTGGACCTTTACTGGTACGAGGAACCCGTGCCCGATGAAGACCACGAGGGCTACCGGGCCATAAGGGATCATATCGACGTGCCGCTGGCCGGAGGCGAAAGCCTGATGTACCGGGAGGGGTTCTGGCCCGTGGTGGACCGGGGTCTGATGGACGTCATCATGCCGGACGTGACGATCGTGGGCGGACTGTGGGAACTGAAGAAGGTCGCCGCCATGGCTGAAGGCAGGGGGATTCCCACCGCGCCGCACGGACCCTTCGGTCCCTTGACCATCGCGGCAGGCGTTCAGGCCATGGCCGCCCATCCCCGCTTCCAGATCTTGGAATACGCCTGGGGGGAGGTGCCGTGGCGGCACGAATTGATCGTACCGCCGGAGCGGATCGAGGACGGCAGGATCCGGGTATCCGACCGGCCCGGTCTCGGTGTCGAACTGAATATGGAAGCCATCGATGCGTACCGGATAGACCGGTAGCCGGCGCGGAAGGGTGTAGCGCCTACTTCCCGGCGATGGCCGCCTTGATCGCTTCCTCGAATTCGGCTTTCGTCTGGTTGTTCACGAATCGTTTCGCGACCTTGCCGTCCCGGCCGACCACAAACGTATGGGGTATGGTCAGCACGTTGCCATAGGCCTGGTAAGTCTTGCGGTCCGATTCCACTATGGGATAGGTAATATTGAGCTTCTCGACGAAGGGTTCCGTGATGGAAAGCCCTTCTTCGTCGAGTGAGAGTCCCAGCACCTCGACCCCCTGTTCCCGGTAAGTCCTGAAGAGTTCGTCCAGCACCGGCATTTCCACCAGGCAGGGCGGGCACCATGTTGCCCAGAAATTCACCACGACCACTTTCCCTTTCAATGCGGACAGACTGGCCTCGCCGCCGCCGAGCACCGGCAGGTTGAAATCCGGCGCGGCGCTTCCCTCTTTCAGCATGAGCCGGGCTTCGATCGCCTTCAACTCGGCCACGACGGCCGCTCGGATGCGGGGAACCATGTCCGGCGTCACCTGGATCCCCAGTTCCTGGTATACGGCCATGGCCGTTTCCCGGCCGAAATTCGGCTTGCCGGCCTTGGATTTGGATACCTGCTCCATGATGTAGGCGACAATCTTCTCTTCGTCCCCGGTCAGGGCCTGTTCATCCTGGTCCGTGGCCTGCGCCTGCAAGGGAAACAGGATGGCAGCCGCGGCGAAGATGGTGCACATCAGTGTCGTAGAAGTCCTGCTCACGCTATCCTCCAGTACGGTGGGTCGTTTTCTGTATTATCGGACGAGTTGGGTTGGCGCCGAAATGCCGTAACGCAGGTACCCCGGCCTCGAACTCAGGTCTTGCTGCTTTCCTTTTCGGCTTTGACGGCCTTTTTCAGCATTTCATTGAAGTTCATCTCGAAGTTCGCCAGGTCGCTGCGGTCCACGATCGTGGCGGCCGCCACGCCCACGGCGATGGCCACGGCTTCCCGGATCTCGGCGCCGTCGGCGCCGTACTTCATGGCTTTCTTCAGATGGCCTTCCAGGCAATTGTGGCATCCCGCACTCAACGAGGCCGCTATGGCGATTAGTTCCTTGGTCTTGTTGTCGAGCGCGGTGCCCTGCCGGTACGTCTCCCGGTAGAAATCGAAGTAGATTTCCTTCATCCGTTCTTCCAGCAACTCGTATGACCTCAGAACCTTTCCCACGTATCTTTCCTCCGTAATCCCGTCCGAAGCGGGATGTCGCCTTCAGTTTCCCCTGACCGCCAATGCCATGTCGTTTAAGACCGGACGCGAACCTGCGAAATCGTACCTAAAGAGTATTCAAAATCCTGCCGCGATTATTCAAACTTCTGCCCGCGGGACTACAGGCATATTAAGGCCGGTTCCGGTCCGGCGCAATGTGATTCTATAGTATCCACCGGCAGGTCGATACGGTTCGGCCGGGCGATATCAGGTCACCCATGCTGGTGATTCGAGCCTATTCCGGATGGAAATACCGGTAGACTTTCCGTGCAGCGTCTTTGCCGACGCCCTTGACCGCGGTGAGTTCCTCTTCGGTGCACTTTCTGATCTCTTCCACGGACCCGATCGCCATGATCAAATGTTGTTTCCGCTTGGGCCCTACGCCGGGTATGTTGTCCAATTCGGAGCGGATCATCCGGTTTCCCCGTCGCTGCCGGTGAAAGGTGACGGCGAACCGGTGGGCCTCGTCCCTGGCCTGCATGAGCATTTTCAGTGCGGGGGACGACCTTGGAATGACGATCGGTTCGGATTGGCCCGGACGGAATACTTCCTCCAGCCGCTTCGCAAGGCCGATGACGGGCAGATCGACCAGGCCGAGTTCGTTCAGGACCTGCCGGACGCTGGAGAGCTGTCCCTTTCCGCCGTCGATGAGCACGAGGTCGGGTAGCGGCTTGCTTTCGTCGATCAACCGCCGGTAACGCCGGCCGACGACTTCCTGCATCATGGCGAAGTCATTGGGACCGATCACGTCTCTGACCTTGAACTTCCGGTAGTCGGACTTGCGGGGGCGGCCGTCCACGAAACAGACCATGGAGGCCACCGGGTCCGATCCCTGGATGTTGGAGATGTCGAAAGTCTCGATGCGCCTCGGCGGGATGTCGATGCCCAGGATCTCCTGCAGCGCCCCTACCGCGGCCGGAATACTGCGGCGGACCCGGGCTTCGGCCCGTTTCAGCGCGTGGGTATTCAACTGCAGTTCGGCGTTCTGAGCGGCCAACCGGACCATGGCGGCCTTATCGCCGCGCCGGGGTACGGCGATTTCGACTTTGGATCCCCGCTGCCGGGCTGTCCATTCCCGGAATGCCTCGATACCTTCCGGTTCGCAGGCCAGTAGAATCTCGTCGGGCCAAAGTTGCGCTGCGAGGTAGTACTGGGTCAGGAAGGCGCCCAACGTTTCCGGCTCCGTGGACTCCTCGGGCGCCGTCAGGAAGAAGTGCTCCTTGCCCAGCAGCTTGCCCTCCCTTACCTGCAATACCGCCCCGCAGACGTCGGTTCCGTTCCGCGCGAGCCCGATAATGTCCCGGTCCACTTCCCGGCTCGAGAATGCGCGTTGCCGAATGGTCGTTTTTTCGATGGCGACGATCTGGTCGCGGATGCGTCCCGCCAGTTCGAACTGCAGTTGCTCCGAGGCCCGCGCCATGCGTTCCTTCAGCTGTTTCAGCAGGTCCTTCGTCCTGCCGGAGAGAAACCGGCAGACCTGGTCGATGATCTCGCCATATCCTTCCTCGCCGATGTGGCCCTTGCACGGCCCGGGACAGCGGTCGATGTAGTAGTCGAGGCAGGGCCGGTCCATGGACGGCCACGCGTTCGCGCTCGGGCAGGTGCGCAGGGGAAAGACTTTCCGGACCAGGTCGATGGTCCGGCGCATGGCCTTCACGTTGGTGTAGGGTCCGAAGTACCGGGCCCCGTCCTGCCGGACGTTGCGCGTGACCACGACTCTGGGGTAGGTCTCGTTGGTCAGCATGATGAAGGGAAAGGACTTGTCGTCGCGCAGCATCACATTGTACCGCGGCCTGTGCTCCTTGATGAGGTGGTCTTCGAGCAGCAGCGCGTCGGCTTCCGATTCGGTCACAACGTAATCGAAATCATGTATCCGGCTGGCCAGGGCGACCGATTTCGGCTCCGTGTGGCGGTTTTTCTGGAAGTACGAGCGGATCCGTTGGCGCAACGCGCGCGTCTTGCCCACGTAGATGATGCGCGACCGGGTGTCTTTCATCAAGTACACGCCCGGCTTTCCGGGCAGCGACTTGAGTTTTTCTTCGATTTCCGTCGGTTTCGCAGCCATGGGATGGTTTACCGTACGCCGATTGCCGGTTTTTCGTATCGCCAGATCATGCCGGACGGTCAATTTAACCTTGACTTCCGGCATCCTCACGGGTAATTTGGCGTCTGTTCCATGCGAACCGTACCACAGGCCGCATCGGCCGACACGCCATGCGGTATTTATCGTTCCAGCGTATAAAGGGAGTAAAAGTTGCCTAGCCTCGTCTCATCGAAAAAGCGCCTGCGCCAGGAAAGCGTGCGTCAGCGGCGTAGCGCCACGGTGAAATCCGCCCTCAGAACCGCCATCAAACGCCTGCGTGAAAACACGGATGCCAAAGCCGCGCCCGAGTTACTGGGCCAGGCCTATTCCAAATTGGATAAAGCCGTCAAGCGCAACGTGGTGCACCGGCGTACCGCCGCCCGCATCAAATCCAGGCTGACGCGGCAGGCCGGCTGAAGCATTCCGCTCCGCTCCACCGGCCGGACGCTCATCCCGCATGCAATCCGCTATTCCGCCTGACCGGCCTGCGCCCGCATGGCCACCTGCCGGTTATCTCCTGATTCCGCGTATGTCAAAGCAGCCTGTACCAGCCCTTTGAACAAGGGGTGGGGCCTGTATGGACGGCTGGTCAGTTCGGGGTGGAACTGCGTGCCTACGAAGAAGGGGTGCGTGGGGATTTCCAGGATCTGCATGATCTCTTCGTCAGGCGTCATGCCGGAGAACACCATGCCCTTGTGCTCGATGAGTTCCCTGTACTGGTTGTTGAACTCGTACCGGTGGCGGAATCTCTCCATGGCCGATTCCGATCCGTAGCAGCGGTGGGCTACCGTGTCCGCTCTTACCTTCACCTCGTGTCCTCCCAGCCGCATCGTGGCCCCCATGCCTGCCAGTTTTCGCTGGTCGGGCAGCAGGTAGATGACCGGTGTTTCCGTCTCCGCGTCGAATTCCGCGTGGGCGGCTTCCAGCAATCCGCACTGGTTGCGCGCGAACTCCACCACGGCCAGTTGGAAACCGTAGCACAGGCCCAGGAAAGGCAAGCCCTTCTCCCTGGCGTACTGAATGAACCGGATCTTTCCTTCGGCGCCCCGCTCGCCGAACCCACCGGGCACGATCATTCCGGAAATCCCGTCCAGCATGCCCTCTTCCAGCGGCCGATCACCGGAGAATTCGGTCGTGTCTATCCACTCGGTGACGATCTTCACGCCCACGCCGACCTTGCTGTGGTCCAGGGCATTGAGGATGCTCACGTACGAATCGTGGAGCGCCGTGTACTTACCGGTAATGGCAATGCGTATTTCGGGGTGGCTACCGGACAGGTACTTGAGATAGATGTCGAACACCTGCGGTCGATTGTCGGTTCTCTGCGGGAGATTTACGTTGAGTTTCTCGGCGACGATCTGGACCGTTTGCTGGCGGTCGAGCAGGGTCGGCACCCGGTAGATGGAATCCGTGTCCGGACTGCTGACCACGCGATCCTCGGCGATGTTGCAGAAGAGGCTGATCTTCTGGCGGACGCTGCTGTTCAGAGGAATGGCCGAGCGGCATACCACGATATCCGGCTGGATCCCCAACTGCAGCAGCGCTTTTACGCTATGCTGCGTGGGCTTGGTCTTCAATTCTCCCGCGGCCTCGTTATAGGGCACCTGCGTGACGTGGACCGACAGGACATTGTCCCGTCCCTCGTCGTAGAGCATCTCCCGGGCGGCCTCGATGAAGTGGATATTCTCGATATCCCCCACGGTGCCGCCGATCTCGACGACCAGGATATCGTAGGGCCCCTCGTGGGCCTTGGTACGCATGAGGTTCTTGATCTCGCCCGTCACGTGGGGCACGACCTGCACGTCCCGGCCCAGGTACTCGCCCCGGCGTTCCTTGTCGAGGATGATCCGGTATACCTTGCCGGAAGTGATATAGTTGTTCCGGTTCAGGTCGTCGTCGAGGAAGCGCTCGTAGGTGCCCAGGTCCATGTCGCACTCGGTCCCGTCTTCGAGTACGAACACCTCCCCGTGCCGGTAGGGGTTGATGGTGCCGGCGTCCTGGTTCAGGTAGCCGTCGATCTTGATCTGGGAAACCGTGAATCCGTAATGCTTGAGCAGGTGTCCGAGCGAAGCGCTGAAGACGCCCTTGCCCACGCCGGACATGACTCCGCCGGTGACGAAGATATACTTGGTCCGCCCGATGCGGTAGTCGGTGGGGAAGAATTCGATGGCTTCGGTATCGACGGTCCTGGAGCTATGGGCGTCCAGATCGACGTCATCAAAAAACAAATCGTCGCTATAGTCCGCGGCGTCGGCCAAAGACTGGCTCCTTTTTCGGGATTTTGGTTTGAATACAGCCGCACATATTATAGGGCCGGGCAGGTTTCATCGCAATACTAAATGTGTTCCGCGCAGACGAGGCCGTAGCTACGGTTTCTGCGACAGGCCTGGTTGCCGGGGTGGGTCGCGGATGGACCCTGAACACACGCTCCTCAGAAATCCCCGATCCACCTGCTCCTCAGCTCGTCGAGCGTTCCCTTCAGCCGCATCTGATAGAGCCAGAGGTTCAGCCAGTTGATAAAGGGCTGGTCGTCCCGGACGGTCATGTAGCCGATATCTTCCCTGGTCAGCGGGTTGGCCGGATTCACGGCGTAGAGCACGGGGTTCTGTCTCGCATAGATGACCGCCTCGACGTTGTCCGTGAACATGACTTCCACCGCTCCGGACGCCACGGCCGGCTGCACGTCCAGGTTGTTCTCGAACATGACGATCGTGGCCTGCTTGATATTGGCGCGGACGAAGGCCTCGTTCGTGCCGCCGTAGTTGGCGCCGATCTTTACCCCCGGCCGGTCGATGTCCGACAGGCTGTTGAACCGTTCGCGGTCGGCCTTTCTGATGAGCGGCGATTTCCCGATAGTGACATAAGGGCCGGTGAGGGCCAGGATCTTCTGCCGCTCTAGCGTACGGGTGATGCCGCCCATGGCCAGATCGAACCGGTCGTTCAGGGTATCGTCGGACAGGCCGCTCCAGGTCGTGGGTACGAACCGGACGCGGACGCCGAGCGCTTCCCCGAGCAGATGAGCCGCGTCGATGTCCATGCCCTCGTATTCTCCCGTCTCCGGGTTCAGATAGGTGAAAGGTTTGTAATCGCCCGTCGTTCCGATGCGAATCTCACCCTTTTCAAGAATGCGGTCCAGCAGGGAGGTCTGGGCGTGTATGTTTGCTGAAGCGGTACACGCACACAGGATCAGCAGTACGGCCTGAAAGACGCGAATGGGGTTGGTAGCCATATATTCTCCAGATCGTTGGTGGTATCCGGTGGATCGCAGAAACAATCCGTCGGCGTGGACTGAGGATGATCTTATAACGCTTGGGGCCGCCTTGTCAATCCATCTTGACAGTCCCGGTTTTGCCTTCTACCTTGAAATCGCATTTCGAACATACGGGACACACGTGCCATTTCCCTTGTCCTTCCGCTGGATAATCCGGTCCGACCGAAAGAGCCGGATCTGTCCGGTCCGCCTGAGGCGCCCGGGCTGCCCAGGCCATCCGGACCATGCAGACTATGCGGACCGCCGGATCCGATCGGTCGCACCAGATCCCTACAGGCCATGTCATTACCCTCTCCATCTTCGATACGGCCCGTTTTAACCGTACTTTTCATTATATTGCTCGCAACCCCGTTCCTGTTCGCCCGTTGGCTGGAGCGCGATTCAGCCGATTCAGCCGATTCAGATGCGGACCGGTACGGGTTCCGCCTGACGGATGCGACGGCGGCGGCCGGCATCGACTTCATGCATGCCAAGCCGGAACTCGATCCGGCACTCGACCCGATCATGCCCCACCTGACGGCCTTGGGCGCGTCCGTCTCAGTGATGGATTATGACAACGACGGGTGGCAGGACCTGTACGTGACCCGCAGCCGAAAAGGCGCGCCGAACGCGATGTATAGAAACCTGGGCGACGGAGGCTTCGAGGAGGTCGCAGGCGCCATGGGCCTTGCCGATGTGAACAACGCCAGCGGCGTATCCATGGGGTCTGTATGGGGCGACTACAATAACGATGGTTTCGAGGATGTGTTCATTTACAGGTGGGGCCGCCAGCGTCTGTTCAGAAACCAGGGCGGCGGCGCTTTCGAGGACGTGACCGGTGAATCGGGTCTCGACCGGTGGATGAACGCGAACAGCGCGGTTTGGACGGACGTCGACCGGGATGGCCTGATCGATCTTTACGTTGGTGGCTATTTTTCGGAAGCCCATGACCTGTGGCAGGTTACGACGACGAGGATCATGCAGGAGAGTTTCGAATACGCGGACAACGGGGGCCGCAACTATCTCTTCCTGAACCGGGGCGGGGGGCGTTTCGAAGACGTCACGGAGGCTTTCGGGGTGGACTGCACGCGGTGGACCATGTCCATCGGCGCCGCCGACCTCGACGGCGACGGCTGGCCCGACCTTTACCTGGCCAACGACTACGGTCCCGAAGCGCTCTTCATCAATCTCGAGGGCAAGGGGTTCGAGCGATTGGACGGCGCAACGCTCGAGGAGACGTCTAAAAGCGGTATGAACGTGGCATTCGGCGATCTGTACAACGACGGCCGCGCGGACGTCTACGTGACTAACATTTCGAAGCGCGGGTATCTTTTCCAGGGCAACAATCTGCGGCGCAACCTGATCGCCGAAAACGGCCGGATGGTCAATATCGCCGAGGGAGATATCGCCGACGCCGGGTGGGCGTGGGGCGCGCAGTTCGGCGACCTGAACAACGACGGCTTCGTGGACCTGTTCGTGACCAACGGCTTCGTCTCGGCCGACCCCGAGAAAGATTACTGGTACGAGATGTCGCGCGTCGCCATGGGCAACAACAACATTTTCCAGGACGTGCGGAACTGGGCGCCCATGGGAGACCAGAGCCTGTCCGGCTACGAGCGGTCCCGCCTCTACCTGAACGACGGAAACGGACGCTTCTACGACGTGGCGGAAGCCGCAGGCGTAAACGACCGGTACGACGGACGGGGCGTCGCCCTGGCCGACCTGTTCAACCGCGGAGCGCTGGACGTGGTCGTGGCCAACCAGAACGGACCCCTGATCCTGTACCGGAACGAGGTCGAACGAGAGTACACGTGGGTTTCCTTCGAACTGCGGGGCGTGCGCAGCAACGCCAGCGCCATCGGCGCCGAGATAAGGGTATTCTGGGACGGAAGGCAGCAGCTGCAGGTCGTGACTGCCGGGGCCGGATTCGCCGCCCAGAGCCAGCGCAGGCGCCACTTCGGTCTGGGGGCCGCCGCGGCGGTCGACCGCGTCGAAATCAAGTGGCCGAGCGGGACGGTGCAAAGGTTGGAAAACCCCGTGTTGAACCGGTTGCACAACATTACGGAACCGGAGGGATGATGAGCGATTCGAAGGCCGCATCGGCGGAATCGGCGCCGGGACCGCCGAATGAGACAAGACTCCGGATCGACCCGCGGTACCTGTCCTCCGGCCTGATCACCCTGATCCTGGTCTTCGGCCAGGTATACGTGGGTTTCCTCCACGACCTGTCGCAGCTCTTTACGGCGATCACCGTGGCCCTGGCGGCGGAACTGGCCCTGGGCCGCCTGCTGACCGGGAAGTGGCTCAACCCCGCCAGCGCGTATATCACGGGGATCAGCTGCGGCATTCTACTCAGATCGCTCTCTCTCTGGCCCTTCGCGGTTGCAAGCCTGCTGTCCATCATGTCGAAGTACGTGTTGCGCTTCCGGGGACGCCACCTGTGGAACCCATCGAACCTGGGCATCTGCGTGGTGCTCTTCGCGGCGCCCGGGACCGTGGCCGCCCTGAGCGAACAGTGGGGCAACGACCTGTGGGCCATGGCCGTGATCTGGTTGCTGGGTTCCGTCATCCTCTGGCGTGCGAAACGCTTCCACGTCACGCTGACCTACGCGGTGTCCTTCGTCGCGCTGGCTTACGTGCGATCCCTGATGACCGGGACGCCTTTTCTTTCCGAGGTCGCGCCCATTACCGGCCCCATGTACCAGCTCATGGCGTTCTTCATGGTCACGGATCCCGCCACCTCCGTCTCCTCGCGGGGCGGACGGATCGGTATCGCCTTCCTCGTGGCGCTGGCGGAGATGGCGCTGCGGCTGTTCGAAATCGTCAACGCGCCGCTGTATGCCCTGTTTATGGTGGGACCGGTGGCGAAATACGTGGATCTCAAACGATCGGGTTGACCGCCGTATCGATTCAGGAGAACACCATGGCACCGGGTAACCTCGAAACCGCCCGGACCGGGATTTCACGGACCTGTTGCATCATTGAATTGGGAGATCGATCATGTCATACAGGGTAGGCATCATCGGGGCGGGCGGCATTGCGCACTGTCACGGCAGGGCGGCCCGGGAGGCACCCGAAGCGGAACTCGCGGCGATCTGCGACGTCTCCGGGGACGCACTGGAACGTTTCGGTGAGAAATTCGGCGTGCCTCGTCGTTACACCGACCTGGATCGCATGTTGAACGAGCAAGAAATCGATATCCTGACAGTCTGTACCTGGGGGAACTCCCACGCCGACATCAGCATCCAGGCCGCGCGGACGGGCCGGGTCAAGGCCATTCTGTGCGAAAAGCCTATCAGTTCGACGGCGGCCGAATGCGAGGCCATGATCGAAGCGGCGCGGGAACACGGCGTACTGCTGGCCGAAGCCTTCAAGTTCCGCCATCATCCCTGCCATTTGAAAGCGAAGGAACTCATCGAAGCCGGTGAGATCGGCCAGGTCAAGCTGATCCGCAGCACCTTCACAGCCGCCGTGGATCCGAGTTACCTGAGGCCGGACCACAACTGGCGGTTCAACCAGGAAAAGCGGGGCGGGGCCCCCTACGACCTGGGCTGTTACTGCATTCACCACGCCCGGTTCATCGCGGGAAGCGAACCGGAACAGGTCCATGCGCGCGGCTATTACGGCCGGCAGTCCCGGGTGCCGGAGTCCGTGGCGGTGCAGCTCGAGTTTCCCGGCGAGATCAGCGCGCAGTGCGCCTTTTCATTCCGCTACCACGGATCCCAGGAATTCGAAATATACGGGACCGGCGGATACATGCGGATGGACAAGGCCTGGAACAATGAAGATCATCCGGTGGCGCTTGAAATCCGAAAGAACGATGGTGAGAAAAGAACCATCCGATTCGCCCCGGCATACCAATTCACCAACCAGTTGCGGCATCTGTGCGACTGTCTTGAATCGGGGCGTCCTCACCGAATTCCCGTGGAAAACAGCCTGGGCAACATGCGGGTGATCGACGCCGTGCACGCGTCCATCGACTCGGGAGAACCCGTGGATCTGAATCCCGGCTAGTTCCCCAGACTCACATGCTGTTGGAACCAGTGCCCCTTCTGACTCATATCACCTAGGACAACACGGTTCATTTTCAGGGAGGAACATGATGCTCAGGAATATCCTCGCGGCCATCGTCGGCTACATTGCCATGGCCGCCGTACTCTTCGCTATCTTCTCGCTTCTGTGGCTGACGGTGGGGCCCTCGCGCGCCTTCCATTCGGCTTCGTGGGAGGTACCCGTCGGCTGGGCACTCGGCTCGCTCGTGCTCGGGCTCGTGGCGGCGTACATCGGCGGACGAGTCTGTGCCAGGATGGCGCACGATGCCAGGGCCGCCACGATTCTGATCGCCATGGTGATTGTACTCGGGGTGGTGAGGGCCCTGACGCCGGTGGAGATCCCGGCGGAACCGCGCCCTG
>MKWU01006070.1_pt1 | contig 12555 bp, 6 predicted proteins | sample 809101 | NCBI WGS metagenome assembly MKWU01 (sample SAMN05860141, study PRJNA318959) | sponge metagenome | host: Aplysina aerophoba | place: Slovenia: Piran, Adriatic Sea, Gulf of Piran | collected 2013-05-07 | reverse complement strand
AGACATAGCCCGCGAACGGCGGCGTGACGAAAGTAGGCCGCTGGTAGGGCCACCAGTTCTCCGCCAGGATCCAACCCACGCCGGCTTCGTCCGTTGCCGGATCGGCTGCATGGGCCGGCCCGCGCCATGCCCGCAGTTTGATCTTGCCGGCATGCTCCCCGTCTTCGCCCGCGAGAGGGTCGTTCGGCCGGACGAGTTCAATGAAGTCCTCAACCAGCGGGATGCCGTCGGGAGACCACGAGGCGAGACCGGGGTCGCTCGATTGGCCTTGGTCCGCCATGAACCTGATCGCCGAAATCGGCCTGATATAGTCATACCAGCCCTTGATTCCCCATGCGGCAATAGCGGCATCGTGCATCGCACCGCCCAAGGCGAAGTATGCCTTTACATCCCATTCCAGCGGATCGAGCGCCGGTCCCTTGCCGCCGAACCGCCTGACCAGCGCCGGGTGGTCGTTGACGGCGTTCAAAATCACAAACCAGTGGCCGGGCGGGGTCTCGGAGTCGGGCCCGTCGGCCCAGAACTCGGCGAGCACGCGGGTGTAGTCGCCGCGCGGCACGATCTGGGGCTCGTAGGGTTTGCCGGTTGCAGGATTGACGGCGCGGCCGGGACCGTGCGGGTTCCCGTCGTAGAAGGCTGGATATTCCTCCAGACTGCGCGGCAGCGCCGTGATGTTGCCGATGCCTGACGGCGCGATGTCCATCGTGACACCGTCATCCGGCGAGAGGTGGGACGACCAGCGGGCGACCAGTGAGAACCCCCATTTGTAAAGCCCGTCCGTCGGCCCTCGCAGCGTCGGAGGCGGGCCCGGATCGTGATAGACGAGCCAGTCGGCCTCGTCCCGCCGATGGACCGCGAGATCCGCCCCGGAAAGCGCAAACGGCGCAACACGGCCCCATTCGGCCGTCACGAATTCGGGAACGGCGTCCTCCACGACGCCCGACTGACCGATGAACAACGTCAGATCGAGAGGCTGCCAGCGGTCCGAGTCGGTGAGCGCGGGATTGCCCTCCTCGGATGGGTCCAACTCCTCATTGACCGGCAAATAGATGGTGTTCGCATAATCGTCGGTTTCGTTAGAACCGTCTTCGAGTCCGCGGGCGATGTATAACTCCGCGATGCAGGCGCCGAGCGCCGCCGCCGGCCCGAGCGCTCCGCCGGAGCCGGTTTCGACGCCAAGCGCAGCCATGAGCGTGTCGGCGTTCCGAAAGATCGAGGCCGCGCCGGGCGACCGCCGGAAGCGGTGGCGGATCAGTCGCCAGGCGGCGTGGCCGATCGCCTCCTCCCTCGCGCGCTTCAGACTTGCCGCCGCCGGGCGGGCTGTCACAGGACAAGGGTCGTCGTCCTTGCCGAAGAGGTAGGGGGTTGCTGTGTCGGACCACGCAGCCCAGGCGTCGTACATTGCAGCCGACAGGTGGAAAAGATTACGGGCATGCACGGTGGGGCGGGCGAAATCGTCGCGTATCGCTTGCAGCAGCACCTCCATCCAGCGCCTTGCCGCGGAGACGTTTGCATCCGCCGGCGACGGACCGGGCAGGTAGCGCGCGACCACGGTCGCAGGCTCTGCCGGCATGATGAACGTCGTGATCGCCGCAACCGGATCGGCGAACGCGCCACCGCCCTCGGCGCTCCAGTGGCTGAAGCGGTAATGGCCGCGAGCCGGTTCCGCGCTTATGGCGGCGGCGGCGCCCTCGGCGTAAAGGCCTGCGCCGGTTCCGCCTGCAACGCCCAGCAGAAAGCCGTCGGGCTTCGTCTGGGAGATCGTGATGCGCCGGTCGGCGGCAATGGCCTCCAGTCTGCTCACCCGATTTCCGGGGCCGGGCCAGCGCACCTCGACGGATTGCACGACCCGGTCCGAGCCCAGCCCGAAATGCAGGGTCGGCGGCCCCTGGGAGAGGTAGGCGGAGCCGAGCTGCACCTCGCGCACCTGGCTGCCGGACGCCGTGCGAACCGTAACCCGTGCGCCGACCGCCCAGGGATTGGCATGCAGGCCCGCGAGATCGATCGCGAGCCAGTGGTTCCCGTTCTCGAAGGCGTTGCGATAGACCGTGGGCGAGGCGCCGTGGTTGGCTATGAGAATGTCTACCCGGCCGTCATCGTCATAATCGGCGCAGACAACGCCCCGGCCCTGGCCGGTATGGTTCACACCGAGTTCCGATGCTCGCTCGGTGAAGGCGCCGTCCCCGTTGGCCATGAAGAGTCGCGAAGGATCCTCGACGAACGGGGTGACTTCCTTCTCTTCGCCGCTGGCGTTCCGGGCGTATTCGTCGAGCCAGCCGTTGGTATGGAACAGGTCCTGGTGGCCGTCATTGTCGAAGTCGGCGAGGCATGCGCCCCAGCCCCAGCCGCCCTCGCGCACCCCGGCGGCGTCCGTCGCGTCTTCAAAGCGGCCGTCCCCGACATTGCGGTACAGCCGGTTGCCCGTGGGGCCGAAACCGGAGATTTCGTCGGGATCGTGGATGCTGGTGACGAACCAGTCCATGTCCCCGTCCAGATCGTAGTCCCCTACCGCGGCGCCCATGCCGTTCTCGTCGGTGATCGCCTCATCGGCGATGTCCGAGAAGCCGGCGCCGGCCTCGTTGCGCAACACCTGACTCGTGCCGTAATCGCCGGCCAGCAGGATGTCGGGATCGCCGTCACCGTCGATATCCGAGAATGTCGGCGTAAAGGAGTAATCGCGCTTGTTGAATGTGCCGGGAACCGTGCCGGGGCGGACCGGCGCCAGGTGGCTTACGTCTTCGTAGCGTCCCCTACGGTCGTTGCGCCAGAGATAGCGTCCGGAAGGCCGGACACCGTTCCAGGGTCGCACCCAGTGGGCGAAGAACGGATCGAGGTCGCCGTCGCCGTCATAGTCGGCGGCCGCCATCGAGTAGAACCGGCGGTCGACTCGGGCGCCGAACGGGGAGGGCATTTTCGAAAACCGCCCGCCGCCATCGTTGCGGAATGCCTCGGTACCCTCAACGTGGAGCGAGAGGAAATCCGGTGCGCCATCGTCGTTCAGATCGATGAAATAGCCGGCCCGGTCCACGGCGGACGGGGCGATGCCGCCATTGCCGATCCTGGGCTCGAAGCGGCGCCCGTTCCAGCCGAATAGCCGTCCGGTCTCGCCTGTTCCGTGAGCGACGTAAAGCTCGGGCCGGCCGTCGCCGTCGATATCGACAAGCGCGAGGCCGCCGTTCTCCCACACCTCTTCGCTCCGTCCTGTACCTTCTTCCTTGTCTTCTGTCCGGACAGGATAACTTAGACCGACTGCTTCGCTCACATCGACAAACCCTGCGCGGGTGCTCTCCGTCCGGGACGCATGTTCCTGCGCTCCGACCGTCCCGGTCGTTAGTCCGGCAAGACACGCAAAGGCCATCGCCGCGCTGCAAACGGATGCGCGACGTACAAGTGTTGCGTCCTTGCGGTCCTTCCGTTCGCCGCCTGTCTTCCATTCACGCATCGGAACCGGCAAGACTGTCGGATGACTGCCGCCCTGGACCTGGACCCGCGGGCTCGCAGCCGGATTCTGGCGGTGCCCTGGCCGTCATGGCGAAGAAGTTGGCGACAAGCACTTCGCAGCCGGCGGAAACACGCAGCACGGCCGTGCCGACGGCCTCTTCCCTGGCCCACAGGAGGTGAGGCAATCTCTCCCGTCCGGACAGGCGGGCGGTTCGGTTCAGGTGCAATGCCGTAGAGTCCCGGCAGGCCCTCATGCGCTCCCCATCGGCGGCCCCGGATCCGCTCCCCGGTACGACGCCCGGCACGTCGTGCCCCGGGTGCGAAGCGATCGGCCCGTTGAGTGGCAACGGAGTTCCGGGCCTCATCGGGGAACGGTCGGTATCGCCGCGAGCGGCAGTCGCCATGAGATGAAGGGCGAACGCTGTCGGCTCAGGCAACCTCGACGACCGGATAGCTCCCGGGGCCGACAGCGCCGGTGGTGGATCAATGGTCGATTCCCGGGGCCAGTGCCCTCAGCGCAGCCTCACTGCTTTCGTAGCAATCGATGAAAGACAAGAACCCGCTCATCGCCAGGATCGAGTGGCACTCAGGCGGCAAAGCGGCCATGACAAGTCTTCCGCCCTCTCTCTGACAATGCTTGACGCACACGAGCAGGCCTCGCAGCCCGGCGCTGCTGACATACGTCATCCCGGCGCAGTCCAGCACCACGCGAACATCTCCACCCTGGACGAGCGTTCGGATCCCGGCCTCCAGGTCAGGCGCGCCTGGCCCGTCCAGCCGACCGGTGAGCGAAACGACGACCGCCGATCCCGTCTTCCGCTCCTCCAGCTCCAGCCCGGGCTTGCCTTTCGCCTCCGGCTCCTCCTCGCCACTCCCGCGCGAGACGTCGTCCGGGGCCGCGAGCGCTGCCTCGATCGTGTCATGACAGTCGATGACCGACAGAAAGCCGCTCATTTCCAGGACGGACCGACAGTCGTCTTGCACGGCGGCTAGCATCAGCTTCCCGCCCGCTTTCCGACAACTCCTGGCGCAGACGACGAAGGCGCGCAGGCCGGCGCTGCTCACGTAACGCATTGAGCTGCAGTCGAGTACGACGCGAGTCCGGCCACGCGCGACGATCGTCATTATCCTGGCCTCGAGGCCCGGCACGCTGCGACCGTCCAGGCGGCCGTTCAGCGAAACGACGACCGCCGACCCGGCTACCTGCTCCTCGATTTCCATAGCCCTTGTTCCTTCCCTCATCCGTTACCCCACGTTTAACTCTCGAATAGCGCCTTCGTCGGATATTGAGGAGTGTTTCTTCTGCAGGGCGTTGATATTTTTGCGCCGCCGCGTACATTCTTGCTCAGCCGTTGACATCTACTCCTCGCCAAATTTGCAGCTAGGCAGCAACACTCTTGGGCCAAGAATGGCCCACTTTCTGCGCGATTTCTGACTTTTTCTTCATTTACCTCCCATTTGGGAGGCGCGGACAAGCCCCGATTTGAGTTAATTCAGTTCCCCGTAGTCTGAACGGTGTCCGGCGCTTTCGTCCGCGAAGATTCCGTCTGTCGCGAGCGGAAATAGCGGGGTGTAGCGATGTGTTCTTAGGGATGCGAGCAAACGAACGACCGCCGCAGACCGATTGCGCCGTCCGGAGGCGCGGTCAGGCTGCGAAAGTCGGGTGTCGGGGGCTTCATCGACCGCGCGCCCGAGCGCCGGCCGGCCAGACAGCTGGTCAACGCCACCATGGGCCCGAGTCCGGTCCGGCGCATCGACGGACTCGCCGGGCGCATGGGACAGACCCGCTCCGCCATGGTCTCTCTACTCGTCTTCGAAACGCTCGAAGCAAGGAACAGCGGCAATGATGAGCGGCCCGCCGGGGCCCGGCTTTGACGCCCGCCCTACCCTGGCGACAGCGTACAGGCCGGTCGGAGGGTCACGGCCAGGATGTCAGGTTCGTAGCCTCCGCCGCCCGGTTCCCGGGCATCGCGAAGTCTCTTGCCGCAGGATTTCGCCCCCTTCGGGAACGGACCCCGAACATGCCGAGCGCCGGACGATTGCGTCGGCTGAGGTTCCGACATGGGAAATGCGGGTCTCAACTCATCCCGTGAATGCGGACGCCCCAATAGTCGTGCGGGCAGTGTTTTCCCGGTGCCGCTGGGGCCGAGTCCGCTATCGTCATCGCCGTCGGGAATTACCGGTCCCTTCGACGGAACGGTATCTCGGCCGAACCGGCGCGATGAGCGACGACGAGCGGCGCTCACAGTCCTGGCGGATTGCGGTCAGCTCAGAGTGGCTTCGCCTCCCCGCGTTCACGCTGCTGCTCCTGGTGCCGCTGCTGCTGGCATCCTGGTCGCCGGCATCCGGACAGGGTCGGGACGGAGGTGACGCGGCGCGTCTCGAGTTGACGCTGGACGATGCGATCCGGCTGGCGCTGCAGAACAACCGGAGCCTGCTCGATGCGCAACTCGCCCGCACCATCCAGGCCTTCGCGCTGGAAGTGGCGGAGGACCGCTACCGCCCGACGGCCTCCTTCAGCCCGACGGTGCGTGCGGCCAGGGAGATGGACGAGACGGCGGAATTCACCGCCGAGACGGGTCTTCGGATCCAGACCGGCGGCCAATTCGAGTTGCGATGGTCGAAGCCGCTCGCGGGTCGCGACGACGCCTCCGACTCGGTTTCGCTCGTTTTCTCGCAACCGCTGTTGAAGGGCCTCGGGGCCGGTGTCGACACTGCTTCTCTCAGGGTCGCCCGGCTCGGCGAGAGGGTCGGCGAGCTGGCCTTCCGCGAGGCCATTGCCGGCGTCGTCGTTTCCACCATCCAGGCCTGGCGGGGGCTGGTGCGGGCCAGGCGCCAGCTCGAGATCGGCGAGGCGTCGATGGAACGCGCCCGCAAGCAGCTCGAGACCAACCGCGTGTTGATCGAGGCGGGCCAAATGGCGGCGCGAGAGATTCTGCAGAGCGAGGCGGATGTCGCCGAGCGAGAGCTTGGCCTGGTGGAGACGCGGAACGGTGTGACCTCGGCCAATTTCCAATTGATCGGCATCCTCGACATCGACAGCGCGGCAGTGGTCCGCCCGGTGGAGACGCCTGCCGCCGGGCGGCCGGTGCTTTCGCTGGCTGAAGCCCTGGAGACGGCGCTCCGTCATTCGCCTCGCTTTGCGCGGGCGCTGCTGGACAAGGAGATCGCGGACATCGAACTGGAGGTGGCCGAGAACAACCGGCTCTGGGACCTGTCGCTGGTCGCCGACGTATCGCGCAGCACGGACGGGGCCGGCCAGGGGACTGACTATTCGGCGGGCCTGCGCCTGACCGTTCCGCTGTGGGAGCGCGGGCCCGAACTTGCTTTCAGGAGCGCACGGGCTGGCGTGACGCAGGCCGAACGTGGCGTGGAGGAGCTGCGCCAGGCGATGGACATCGAGGTGCGCCGGGCCGTGCACGACGTGGAGGTAGGTCGCAGGCAGATCGAACTCGCCCGCCAGGCGCTCGCGCTCGAGGAAGAGAAGATCGAGATCGAGCGGAGCAAGCTGCAACAGGGGCTGTCGTCGACCTTTCAGCTGATTCGGTTCGAGGAGGATCTGGTCCGGGCGCAGAACGCGGAGGTGGACGCACTCGTCGACTACGAGAACGCGCTGACGGCACTGGACCGAACGCTCGGCACGACCCTCGAAACCTGGGGCATCACGGTGGAGCAGATCGGCCGATGACGGACGGGCACAGCGACGTTCGCGGACGAGTCCTGGAGAACCTGCTGGACGGGGTGATGGTGGTCGAGCGCGGCGGCACCATCACTGTGTTCAACGGGGCTGCCGGCCACATACTGGGCATATCGCCGGAGGAAGCGATAGGAAGCAACTTTGCGGAACTGTTCGTCCCGCGTGACGAATTCGAAGAGCTCAACGAGCTCATCCTCAGCACCGTCGCGGGCAAAGGCGCGAACGGCCGGCAAGTGGTGAGGCTCGATCCCGGCGGCGGAGCGCGTTCGCTCTCGGTAGCGACGTCCTACCTCAGGCAGACCGTGGACGGCATTTCCGCGCCTGTAGCGTTGATTGCCACATTCAGCGACATCACCGAGCTCAAGGAGCTGCGCGAGACCGAGCTTCGCATGGCGCAGACGGTGGAGCAGCAGCACGCCGAGCTGCAGTTGGCCTACCGGCAGATCGAAGAGCGCAACGATACCCTGGCCCAGACGCTGAAGAAGGTCCAGGTGGCGCGGATCATGGCAACAGTGCTGGTGATCGGGGTGTTTCTGGGCGCCGGCGTGTATGTCTGGCAGCCGTTCGACCTGGTCAGTGGGTCGCTGTTCGGCGGTTCGTCGGAAACCTCGATGATTTCCGCTGCCGATGCCGACACGGCAAATGGCTTCCACACCATGGTGGTGGAGCTTGAGCCCGTGCGAGAGACGATCTCTCTCAAGGGCCGCCTCGCGCCGTGGCGGACGGTCACGGTCACGAGCTCGATGGAAAGCCGCGTTGCGGCCGTGCATTTCCAATACGGCCAGACGGTGCGGGAAGGCGACCTGCTGGTAGAGCTCGACACTTCCGAAACAGTGCGAAATCACCGTGAGGCGCAGATCAAGTACATCGAGGTGCTGAGGGCGTTCGAGACCGTCCGGGATTGGGAGAGCGGTCCCGAGATGGCCGAGGCGCGGCGGGCGTTCGCGCGGGCGAGGATGGCGATCGAGAGTCAGGAGACCCAGGTGAAGCGCGCGGCGTTCCTGCTGGGGCAGGGACTGATCCCCGCGTCCGAACACGAGGAGGCTGAGCGCCAGTATCAGGGCCAACTCCTGGACTTCGAAGCAGCCCGCGAGGATCTCACTGCCGCGCGCGCCAGGGGCGGCGAGGAGGCACTGAACAAGGCGGCGCTGGCGCTGAGCAGCGCTGAAGAGGAAATGCAGGAGTTGGCCGACAGTCTGGACAAGGGCCGTGTTCACGCGCCCCTTTCGGGCGTCGTGCTGGCCCGCTCCGGCCGCACGCGCCTTGTGGCCGGCGGGAAAATCGGCAAGGGCGAGGCGCTGCTGAGCATCGGCGACTTCAGCCGCATGGCGGCGGTGGCGAAAGTCGACGAGGTGGATGTCGTGCAGATCGCGATCGGCCAGGCCGTATCGCTCACCGGCAACGCGTTCCCCGACCTCAGGCTGCGGGGGGCCGTGACCCACATCGCCTCCCAGCCGGACTCGCGCTCGCTTACAACGCCCCAGTTCGACGTGGTGGCGACCCTCGACCCACTCGACGAGGAGCAGAAGCAGCGCATCCGCGCCGGCATGTCGAGCCGGCTCCGTATTGTGGTCTACAGCAAGGAGGCCGCGCTCATGGTGCCTCTCGCGGCGGTGGAGGATCGGGGCCCCGCCTACTGGGTCAGCGTGATCGACCCCTTGACCCGCGAGGTGAATGAGCACGAAGTGGCGGTCGGCCCCACCACCCAGGACTCGGTCGAGATCACCGCCGGGCTAGCACCCGGCGACGAGATCCTGATTAGAGCCCGCTGAGTTCGGGTCCTCGCGGTGCTGCGGCTGGTCGATATCGAGAAGTCCTTCAAACTGGGGACGGTCACCGTTGAGGTCCTGCGGGACATCGACCTCGAAGTGGCGGCAGGCGACCTGCTCTCGATCATGGGGCCGTCGGGCAGCGGCAAGTCGACGTTGATGAATATCATTGGCCTGCTGGGCAAGCCCACTGCGGGGTCCTATTTCCTGAGCGGGCGCGATGTCTCGTCGATGAACGACCGCGAGCTCTCGGCCTTCCGCAATGCCCACATCGGCTTCGTGTTCCAGTCCTTCAATCTGCTGGATCGCTTGACGGCGCTGGAGAACGTGGCGCTGCCGCTGGTCTATCGCGGCCTCGGACCGGGTGAAATCGGGCGTCGGGCGCAGGCGATGCTGGAGAAAGTCGGCATGGAGGACCGGACCCGTCACAAGCCGGACCAGCTCTCCGGCGGGCAGAAGCAGCGTGTCGCGATCGCCCGCGCCCTGGTGGGAGAGCCCTCGGTCGTGCTCGCCGACGAGCCCACCGGGGCTCTGGATTCGGAGACGGCGGATGAGGTCATGGACCTGCTCATCCGCCTCAACCGTCGGGAGGGGATCACCATTCTGATCGTCACTCACGATCCCGAGATCTCCACGAGATGCACACGCCAGACCCTGATCCGCGACGGCGTTCTGCTCGGAGGCCTGCGCCAGGCCGAAGCAGGAGGGTGACGAACGATGCGGAGCATGCGCACGGCTCTGACCGCCACCTTGCGCGAAGCGGTGCGCGGCCTCTACGGCGCCCGGCTGCGCACGTTGCTGGGGCTGATCGGCATCATGATCGGCATCGCTTCGGTGATCGCGATGATCTCGACGGGCGAGATCGCGAAGTCCCAGTCGCGCAAGGACTTCGAGGCGCTGGGCACCGACATCCTCACCATCAAGCCGCCGGATCACCTGGTTGGCCGCCCGGGCCGCGCGACCATCGGGCTCGAAGACGCACTCGCGCTGGCGGAGGTGCTGCCATCGGTCTCGGAGGCAGCGCCGAGGATCGAGACGCAGGGCACGTTCCGCTACGCGGGCAAGCGGGTCGGCAGCGGGTCGGTCCAGGGGGTTTCCGCCTCGTTCGCGCAGGTGAACGGGCTTCGGATGGCCGAGGGGCGCTTCGTCTCAAACCTGGACAGGGGCCGCTACTTCGCTGTCGTCGGCGCCGACGTGGCGGAAGGCATAGGCCGGCGCGGCGCCAGCTCGGCTGTGGGCGAAATCCTGGAAGTGGGGGAGCGTCTCTACACCATCGTGGGCTCGCTGGAGTCCGCGCCGCAGACCTACGCGCTGCCGTTCTCGATCGATGCGAACCGCTCGGTGTTCGTGCCCATCACCACCGTGCGCCGCACCGAGCCCGAGAAGCAGATCGAGCTGCTGATTGCCCGAGCGGCGCCGGGCGTGCACTACGCAGATGCCGCAAGGGAGGTGCAGGCCTATTTCGCGCAGCGCTCCCGCGGGCTCGAGCTCGAGGTCGTCAGCGCCGAGCAGCTGATCGAGCAGATGGAATCGCAGCTCGGGTTGATGACCCTGCTGCTCGGTGCTGTCGGCAGCGTCAGTCTCATTGTCGGCGGCATCGGGGTGATGAACATCATGCTGATCTCGGTGGCCGAGAGGCGCCGGGAGATCGGCGTCCGCCGGGCATTGGGCGCGAACCGCAGCGACATCCAGCGCCAGTTCCTGATCGAGGCCCTGATCCTCACTCTCGGCGGCGGAATTGCCGGCGTGGCGGTCGGGACCGGGGCTGCGTACGGCATCAGCCGGGTCTTCGAGTGGGAGTTTTTCGTGTCGCCGACATCGATCGTTGCCGGCGTCGGCGTCTCGACGGCAGTCGGCATCTTCTTCGGCTTCCAACCCGCCTATCAGGCATCCCGCCTCGATCCCATCGTCGCCCTGGAGGGCCAGTAGCACGGAAGCTCAGGCGGGACCCGCGGCGCGGTGGGCGCGCACGCCGCCATGAAAGTCGGCCTGCTCATCCTCAACGACGCGGTGCACGTGCTGCACGAAGGCTGGCCGACCGGCTTCTCTACATCGACCGCGCCATCCCGTTCCCCTGTTACGGGCTGGAGGCGCCCCCGCTGCCGGCGCCGTGGCTGCGGATGCTCCGAAGCCTTTGCAGGCTCCGCTGCGTGCCGGTAGCGCTGGGCGCCTTCTGGAGCACGGTCCGTTCGCGATGAAACGAAGTCGAACGTGCAGCCCCAACTGTCACCGCGGACGGAGCGCACAAGCCTGCCCCGGGCCCCATCCGGAGGCGATCCGCGGGCCAGCCTACCCGGACTTCACCAGTTTTCGACGGGGACACCGGACCCCTGGAAGGTCGCTATGCCCTCCTCGATCTCGTAATAGTGCAACATGTGCCAATTCGCCCTTAAGGTCGACGTTTCCGACCCGCCAGCAAGATTCAGGCACGTTAAGTTCAGCGTACATTGGAGCCCGCTGGCGCTTGAACCGGTTACGGCGCAATATTCATGACCGGCTACGCCGTGTTCGTCGTCGGAGAACCGGCTCTTGCAACTGCCAGCATTAACCACGTCCGACATGTTGCAAATTCCCTTGTCCTTGCAACAATATACACCCCGGATAGTGGCATGGCCGCTCTTTTCCCGCTTATTTACATTGGTCAGTTTCCAGGTCCAGTCGCTGGCACTTTTTCGGTCAACCTTCACCCACAACTCGTCGTAGCGGTCGGGAGCAACAGACAGAAGGTGGTAGCAGGATCCGTCTAATTCGGCCCAGGCTCTTCCTCTTGCGACCCAGTCTCTTCCTCTGGGAAACCCATAGTGTTTCCAGTTGTGCTCCCCGCCGCTGACGCAGTCCGCGTTGGACATGCTGAGGCGGTTGGAGCTGCCGCAAGAGGCCTGAACGTCCGTCGGAACTAGGGAAAGCGCCCAGACGAACAGTGTCGCGAGCACAGCTATGGTCTTGCTGCATTTGGGCATGATCCGTCTCCTTCGCGTCCTGGTCCATGAACCGCCCGGCGCTCGAGACCTGCAGTCACAACGCCGGAGCCCAGCCGGCGCGGTGAGGCACAGCGCCCCCGATCGGGCCGTTACCGTCGCCGTTAGCCGGCAACGGAGAACTATATTATCTCATCCAGGAGCTCGTTTATGCCTCCCAAATGGGAGGAAATTGAGACAATTTATCGAATCTGATGTTGTACAGCGTGCCGCTTCAACGCTGTTCGGTGTCCTAAGTTATCGATTACTGTCAGTGTCCGGTTGAGGTGCGGAAGTTTTGAGAAAAAGGGATTTAGATCAGCTGATTGAGGATGATGTCGGGTGGTCCGTACGTGCAAAGGGCTCTCTACCCACCCGATTTCGACAAGTTTTTTCTCAGTTCCCTCCCGTATGGGAGGCGCACCGATATTCGGAAACGACATAAGATCTGTCCCTGTCGAGTGAACGGTATTCGCCGGTACGGGGCATGATCGAGCTGTTCGGGGGCGTGGTCGGCGGGCTCGGCCTTTTCGTCGTCGGGATGCGGTTCCTGACGGAGACCCGGAAGAAACTGGCGAGCCGGCGGCTGCGCCGGACGGCGCAACGCTTGACCGGGCGTCCCTTAATCGCCTTCTGCTGGGGCGTGCTTGCCGGCGGCGCCACCCAGAGCATGACCGCATTGGTCTTTATC
>MKWU01006069.1_pt1 | contig 12555 bp, 11 predicted proteins | sample 809101 | NCBI WGS metagenome assembly MKWU01 (sample SAMN05860141, study PRJNA318959) | sponge metagenome | host: Aplysina aerophoba | place: Slovenia: Piran, Adriatic Sea, Gulf of Piran | collected 2013-05-07 | reverse complement strand
TTTCACAACCCCTTGCTCTTGCCTGCGTTTCTTACACAAGTTGAAGCTTGAACGGATTGTTTTCTGACAGATATCATCCTGTTTTGCTATTCTACGCATTCGCGTATGACTGCGTAGTATTCGCTTGCATTTTGCTATCTTTTACAGAATCATGGCACCATTCAGATGGCCTGATCCCTTGTATGATATTGCTCTGGCTCGGGAGGTTGCTGCCATGCCTACTCCTCGGGCTTTGTCGCCACCACGTTGCCATCAGCAGTTCTTGCCGTGAACGATCTTAACTTAACTAATGATAACACGTGACGACTCGCAGGAGCGTGACCTTGACGTCAGCCGTAAAATAAAAAAACGGCAATCTTAAACTCACTACTGCCATTGCAATAACCAGTGGGGCTGGGGTGACAGAAGTAATAATAATAATAATGCACCTGTTTGCGTTGATGCTAGTGCATACAGAATTCACTTGCAGCGATGCGATCTTCACAGGGTGACGATTGTTTGTGCAATTGTTTGCACATTCTAAATACATAGACACGGGATAGAACTAGACAGTGGTCGCTGGAGGTCTCTGTACCCGCATAACTATAGCTGTCATGGAGAAAGCTACGGTACTTGGTTGGAGTCACTATGTAATCTATGGTGGTGTAAACTGGCATTGTGCAGAGGGTTTGAAGTAGCCTTCGCATGTGGTGCAATGGCGACTTGGGTGTTGAAATGCTGTGTTACACAGGAAAAGTTGTTGTTGGAGCAGCCAGTCTGCCAGAGCCTGACTGACCATTCTCATTATGAGTGCCCTTGCCATGTACTCCCTAACAGCGCTCTTCCTTCACTTGTTGGCAGCCTACTTTGGAATTAAGTCTCCAGTGATAAACGTCAGAGTCTTTCGTTCCTTTGATTGTTTCCATGCCCTATCTAGGCTGTTATAGAAGTTGTCCCTCATCTGTGTGTTGTCAGTGGATAACTTGGAATGAGGTCCATAGGCTACTATCAGATAGAGTTTACTTGTTCGCAAGTCTCTTATGACTCGAAGTGCGAATTCTGCGACTCCAAGCCGATTAGACACAGACCAGTACTTGTTTTAAATGTGGTTCTAACCTGGAAGAAACCATGAAGCCGATTCTGTGGTGATGTGTAGACAAAGGAAAGCATCGTAAAACAAACCCTTCTGGCAACCTGGCAACAATCAATGTGTTGGGTATTTTGGTTTACTGTAATCTAACGAAGTCAAGTGAATAAGCGTTCATATTGCACACTAATGATTGTCATTTTGTGGCTGATTGAAGTCCACGTATGTTGAATGTAGCTATTCCTAACTCCGTAGATCGTAATGGCAGGCTCAGGAGGGTTTGGGGAAGGTTATTGGGTGAGGTCATGTTGATTTCCAGTTAATACAGCAGGGCAGGGCCATTGAGGATTGTTAGGTGAAGACATTGATGTTCCGGTACAGTCACTCCTGCCGCCATTTTATATCGCAGAAGAAGTCAAGATAAGGGATAAGAAGAATTACTTCTATGTGTATGCGACACTGTTATGATAATGCATTAGTGGCATTAAAATAAGGGAGCACATCCTAGACATGAGAGGAAGATGAAAACATTATAGGCAATGTTGTAAAAGAGTAAAATACGGACAGAGTAAGCTACAACACTTAGAAATGACATACGTCAAGGGAACATGGCTAAGGCTAGTCTAGCAGCTAGACTAGGCTAAGGCGGGAGTCGGACTACGGCGAAAATGACGGTGACAACGACGTTCACAGTTTGAAATGTCACCGCGAACTATCGGTCACACCTTTTCAGCAACTGATTCATTCCCTGCAATCGCCTCAACGGTTTTAGGCAGCTCCAAAAGAGCAGGGATTCTGGGAGAAAGATGTGTGCCTCTTGTGGAGAAGCATGGGAAGAATTTACCTGGACTGGGAAGAGAGGCAGTATCTCCAGCACTTCAGACTGAGCAAAGACACATTTTGGTATCTCTGCCAAACTTATGGCAAGTATTTCAAGAAACAAAACACCCATTTGCGACGTCCACTACTACTATCAAAGAGACTAGCCATTGTTTTGCATTGGCTAGCTCAAGCCAATAGCTACTCTGAACTGGTAGCCATGTATGCAATTGGAAAGTCTACGGTTGTTGCCAATGCACATGAACGCATAGCTATTCTCCGAGAGAGGCTTGTTCCTGACGCCATCCTCTTTCCTACTGGCTGAGAGCTAGATCAAGTGCTGATGGACATTGCAGCGTTGGGTGGGTTGCCATGTTGTGGTGGAGCCTTGGATGGTATGTTCATACCCATCAAGAAGCCAGCTAATTTTGGGGACATATACGCCTACTACAAGAAGTTCACTGCCACCATTGTACTGGCATGTGTAGATGCAAGAGATTTTCACATATGCTAATGCTGGTAGATCAGGTTCTGTTGGCGACTTGTACACATATCGTCATGTGTGATGTGACAAAAGGTTGCTAGCGGTGAGTGGCTTACACATTCACCCAGGACTATTGAAGGAGTGAATGTGAAGCCTTTGTTGTGGCTGATTCAGCCTTTCCTTTTGAGCCCACCTGTATCAAGTGCTATGAGATTGGTCAGCCTCCCTAAAGGTGCAGCTTCAATTATAGCCTGATCCGAACAAGGAGGGCGGTGGATCAAGCATTTGGCAGGTTGAAGGGACGGTGGAAGATTATGGATGGTCAGTGTATGCTAAGTATCCCAGTATTTGCCAGGCATGTGGCTATGGTTTGCTGTAGATTGCACAATGTGTGTGAAAGGGATAACTGTGCATATTTGAGCCTGGCTGGCTTCCAGAAGAAAGTGCTTAGGTTGAAACCATGCCACTAATTTGCAAGTAACTGCAGTGGTTGGTTCAGCATCTACTGTGCGAGAAGCCATTGCAAGGCATATTCACCACCACAGGCCGGATCTCCCGAAACTATTGCAAAGCAACACTACAGCCAATAACCTTGCTGTTCCTAATATCACTGATATTTAAATATGGTGCCTTTGGTCCTGAGGCCCTGTCCCTCTTGTCGGACATTGGTCGGCTTATCCAGGCTGAGACTGGAGAGCCTAAGTCCTACCAATTCCTCCTGCAGGGCATCGCTGTGGCAGTACAACGAGGGAATGCAGCATCGATCAGGGGTACTGCACATGTAGTGGACGATGTTTTTATTTAGATGTCAACGATCTTTGGTAAACTAGCGGTGTTTTGCACTGCTTAGGTTTTATTAATATTACTACATGTATATTATTACAGATAAATTATGTGTACATGTACATTATTACAGATAAATTATGTGTACATGTGCATTGTTAATTATTATTTTAACATTATTCATACCACATATCAATTATGTCATCACCTGTCACCAACTTTTATATAAACTGTAGGAGTGCTATGTATTGCCATCACTGATGAAGGTAGCCGTAGGTTACCAAAACATCAGGATAACTGTGACGAGACGAAGTTATATCAAGTCATTTTTATCCAGATTCGAGCTTGGCCTGTACTTGAGCACAGCTTAAGCTTCTTTTATTAACTTCTTGTATGTAATTATACAATTACTGTGCACTTGAAGAAAATGCCTACTGTTATATATACATACTTCCATGTGAATTTAGGACACCAAACCCTAGCTTCGTAACAGAGCATAACTAGTCATGAGTATCATATAATATGTTTGTATATTGAACGCATACAGCACAGTATATGAAGGCATATTATAATTATTATAAGCACAATAATATGTAATCGTGAAGTTGGATCCATAATAATAAAAATATGGACCTGTGTAATAGCAGTGTGTGCAGAGATCAGTGGACTAATAAATGGTGTTGAATCATATAGCTGTTTGACATGGCTGAAAAAAGTTTTTGGATAGCTGTCAAAGGGGTGTCTAGCAGCTGTGTTAGAATCGCTGCACGAAGGACTCTCGTAGTTCCATCAACAGCATTCCTAGCTGGTTCTGCCCTTCCCCATACCCCCCATCGCCCCATAAGTCGTCAGATCTGTGATGGTATATGATATTGCATGTTGCAGTGGCCAAAAGCATTTGAAGGAGTTTCTGGTGTTGTGTGAACTTTTCATATAGGGCCATTTCCATAGCCCCAATTGAGGCATCTCTCCAGCTGTATTTGGTTTTAGCAACAGTTCTGACATTCATCTGGGTGACGAGGTAGTCTTCACAACTTTTGTAAGTACGGCCTCCAATTATAAGGGTGACTGAAAATGAGGGGTGGAACTCATAGTATGGCTCTCCTCTCTTGTGGAACCTAATATCCCCCTCCGGAGTTGATGGAATGCTCTCCATGAATCTGGTAGGGGAATCTGGGGGCACTGAATGCAAATGGGAATGGAAGGACAATTAAAAAGCTACTGTATATATACACTATATACGCACTGTATAATTATAGCATTTTCAACGTTCAAACTGCCAAGGCTCTGAGCCCACCTGTGGGACTCATCCAGCCTTGTCCGGTAACTGCCTTTTTGGACTTCACTCCATTTGTGGCATTGTGGATGGTGTTGAACATTATTTGCCCTGCCTTGACATCATGAGTGTTTGGAGTAATACAGAGCTGTGAGGATAAAGTTGGGGAGGAAACAGGGCAAGCCACTATGAATGGCATGCATACGTGTAGATATACTGTAAGAGTATAATATATATATATACAAATGTATGTAGCTTGTGTGATATACATATATTGATTTGTGTGAGTGTAAATGTATGTATAGACCCTTTGCACATCATTTGACACCATCAATTTCCTGTCGGCCATGTTGGAGGACAACCTGACGACAACCATTACAGATTTCATATACTGCAAAGCATATATCTATGCAAAAGCTGATCGGCGAGTTTTTGACGACATAGCAAGGGACTTTCACTTACCATCCGTGATAACACACCAAGGGGAGAAAATTCATGATCTGAGTAAGAAAAATGGCGTGATTTGTGGCTTGCGAGGATACACAGGGAGGACCTTGGACCAGAGAAGTATCCCTATACCCGCGCTTGTTCTCAGCACTTTATAAGGGGTGAACCCAGTGATTTGTATGATGAATCAAACCCTGACAAGACCATCTGGAGATGCTTCAATGAATGGATGCTGGACACTGATGAAGAAACCACAATTTGACACTTTGTGGTTCTTGTGTGAAAGTGTACTTTGCTCTCTGTACTACTTCATAGCCTTGTTCTCATGTTGGCATCCCCATGCAGTTGCAGGTGTCTGGAAACGAAATGCCTCTGGATGGCAAATGCTTATTATCATGCTTAGGGAGGGGTTAGTTGAATCAGTGTGACAAGCACATTTAAACTTGGAAGCTGTCACCCCTCCACCACTGATTTGGAATGCATATCCAGATGTTGACTTTCAGTCATCAAGGACTCCTCCCCAATCTGCATCAGAAAATCCTACACAGTTGCAATTTTTCTGGGGTTTAAAAATAAGCCCAAGATTTATTGTGCCATTCAGGTATCTCTTGTGACCAGTGACGAGTAGTTGGATTTGCTGAATAATTCGTGACATTGCTGACTGCGTACAAAATGTCTACAGCCAAGATGTAGTCTGACCCCTAGTATTCTTTTCAGCTGCGCAGCCTGCAGACTAGTCACGGCAATTGTAATCTAAACTATTATCTATGGTTATCTGGCTGGAAAAGATTGGAGAGTACCATAGGTAACTCAGGAGTAAAATACGCAGGAGTGCATGCATCACAGTAACCAGGAGTAACAGCCAGACTTAGCTCTTGGACACAAAGCCAAGGAATTGAGAAACTGCATCTGTTCACTCTCCGATGTTTCGGTAACAGGTTTCTTTGATGAGGAATTACTGGTAGTTGCTCTAGATTCGTGCATGACTCCTCGTATCTCCAATGAAGTCGATATCCTCGAAGAAGAGGTACGCAGAGAAGCTGAAACTGGTGGACGGGATTGATCCGTACGAAGTTACCAAGGTGATTGGCAAGAGTCATAGACTTGTGGCCAGCAATCACGCAACTTCAGGTGTGTATGTACCTAATCCTAACTCCGAGTGCCTACTCAGAAAAGGATTTCCTCAACTACAAAAGCCTGTACTGCGAGGCTGGGTGAAGCAAGTGCTTGTGAACCCCTTTCGTGATAAGCGAATCGTAATAGAAACGGTTAGTCGAATCTAACTTCAAACCATTCTTGAACAGAAGCAACTCATGCACAGCAAGGGTAAACCAATGCTCACTTCCATCCAGTGAACCACTCCCAAAGGATGAATGAAAAGCCACACTGACTCTATGGGTAATAGCCTTGGAAAGTGGCAAAATTCTTGCTGCACACTGCAACTGTGCAGCTGGAATTGTAGAGACACATGTTGCGTCATTGCTCTGGGTAATTGGTGTAGGAGTTGAAAGCAGGGATTCATTGATGGTCACTTAGAAGAGTACATATTGGGTTATGCCACTTGCAATCTGTTCAGTTCCATATGCACCACTGAAGACACCGTGTCTGCAATCATGCTTGAATAGCCAGAAAGAGTCCAGCTATCTTCTCCTAGACGCTGCGCGCGCAGAAGCAGTTCAGGTTGCACACAGTTTCACATGTCCGAACGGCGAAAGTGTATACTGTTGTCCTCCAACATGGCGGCTGGCAGCAGTTGCTAAGAAAGTAGGGCCATTAATTTATTCGTGCAAAGGATCTATAGCAACTGCAGTGGTTGCAGAAATTTAGGAAGTGATGCTTGAGGCACGTATGCGCTCAAGTACAGGTGTTTTTGATCAACAGATGAGATGACCTTTGGTGGTTAGTGTTACAAAGTGACATTCCAACGTACAATTAGCCCCCGGAAGCTGTGAATCTTTCCAGATCTCATGTTTCACAAGTTTAATGCTTTCTACAAAGTCAGTTTGAAAAAACTCATCCTGACTAGGTTGATGAACCAGTTAAACTATGTAAAGAAGCTGTGAACAGAGCTATGTTCATGTAGTGTGTTAATGAACCTGTCTCCTTTCTTCACCTGATCCAGTTGCCACAGCATGTGACGACCACTATTGGTGGAATTGTCGTGATACATTTGTAGTTGGTGGATGTCTGTATGCCAAATTTAATGCAGCCGTGAGAATCATATACCCTGGCGGCAATGGAACAGTAAGGATATAGAAACACAATACACTTGCATGCGCACACTGCTATGCACGTTTTTGTTCTCTCTCCATACAAAGGTCCACATTGATGTACCCAGGGCTAATGATAGTGGAGTGAAACTCAGCTATGCAGACTCATCTTGCTTTAAGGATTCAAATGAATCGGTTTTGGACATTGATTGGACAAGCGACAAGGGAACCAACTGTTCACTTCAACTGAGATTTTTAGATCAAGTGAGCTAACAGGATACACATGAATACATACCTACTACTGGTAAAGATGGAAAAGGCAGTACCCGAGGTAGCAGTTGTGTGTTTTAGTTGGATGATTTGGGGCAGGTGAAACATGGTGCGCTCTTCCTAACTTTGATAGCATATCTTTCAAAACAACACTGTCTCATGGCACCTCAAACACTCTAGATAGTCCTTTGTTTCTCGTTTGATATTACTGTCGTAACCAACTCAAGAGAATAGGTAAAGTTAGTCACAGCAGTCTGTGCCAGTGGAAACGGAGCAGTACTCTGCGTGTGTCCCCATTAAATCTCCCTATGTTTAAACCAGGGTAGGGTAAGGTAGTATTGTAGTCAATCAATATATGTGTGATTGAGCCCATAATAACTTGTTTTTGTAGTATAGGATTCTTAAGAGTTTGATGCTGTTTGTGCTCTGCGACTGGTGTATTGCTTCATACTCATGTTTCACTACCGCTTACTCAGACAACAGTTTGGTACCTCTATGCAATATCTGTACAATGCAGCAGCCAAGACTTCACTGTCAGTGGAGGTGAATACTGCAAACAGAGCATTCACTTGCCAGTGAGACTTGTAAAGGCAGCAAGAGGCTGTCAGTTTATAAAGATTGTATGTTAGCAATTGCCAATAAGTAGTTATAATATGGACATTCCTGGACCAATGAATGCAGTCTTTCTCAATGCAAGTTGTGCTCCTAAAGCAGAGTCAGACGTGCTTTGTTGTATTTCTCATTTGATTAGTTACTATACCCATACAACTGAGTTTGTGAATGCAATTGCCAGTTTAGGTGAATATAGGTTCTGCTGTTCAAGAGATCGTCACCGTATTCTCTCTAAAAATTCGTCACTTGGTCACAATTAGAATGGGAATGAACAAGATGGCCGAGGGTGATGAATATTTAGATTATCTCGACGAAACATTAGAGTGGGCAACAAAACTTTGGAGCGCTTCGTTAGGGGTGTTTCTCAAGACAAAATGGTGGGTTTTGAACGCTCTGAAGCTTCAACATCGGACAGGTATGGGGAAGACAGGTAATCTGCAGCCGCATCCATCTCACGTTTGTTTTCTCTCAAGTTCACAACAACGAGGAGCAAGATTGAAGCTTTAACATATATGCTTGCTAGTTGTCTATTTTTTTAAAGCTCATAAATATACGACTAACAAAGAACAAAGATTGCGGCGCGCGACGAGTGGCCGTCTCGTGTGACGAAATATTGGAATGCTCTTCCTGTCTGATGAATTATTAGAGCGATGTGACGAATATTAGAAACTGGAAATTCGTCAACAATTAGAATACCTTTGGATAGGTTTCTAGCGGGTGACAAATATTTAGTGTGACGAATTTTTAGAGAGAATATGGCAGTTCTGAACAGAATGACCGACTAGAGATGGGCAATGTGTATATTGCAGATGGTATACATGCCAGCTGTCTGTTCTCATAATTGTATGCTTTATTTGAAGGGTGGGAATTTGTATTGCAAAGATGATATATGTCCGCACGTAGATGTAGTTGTTCACTACTCTACTTTCTTATCTCAGAGATCAATAAGTTGGATCAGCCACCTGGCCTCTTTAAACAGCCTTTCCCCCGTTCATACTACTATTACTGTGATAGCCGAGTGCAATTTCAGCTAAACAGTTCAACAGTAGTACTGGAGATGTCGAATGCAAGGCTGTACCCATTTGCACAACCAGCAGTTGCCAGAAGTAAGAATTGTCTGACTGTGTAATGGATTGTATATTTAGCTTTATGTACATAGGACATACAAGTGCAACTGGATACTTACATGGGCAGTCACTACACTACATCCTGTTAAATAGCTGACGTGTACGGATGTAGTACGGATCTACATGCGTAGTATGGGAGTTTATTGATTTCACGACGGATAATTATGGGACTACAACTTTATGCAAGGGTGACGTGGTAAAACGTACGAACGATCAAAGGAGAAACAAATAGGTACTAACTGCATGCACATTCGTTACTTTCTCGCCAAGCAATTTCTACAACTCCTTCCCCTTTGTCTCATCTGTGGGGACTCAACTTTCCCAGCAGGTCAAGTCAATTGCGTCATGGCCATCCTTGTGTTGAACGGGTACCGTAGGCCAAAGTGTCATAAAGGATGGATATGTAGCTCTGCCAGATTGCTGGTTTGGTTGGTGATCAGCTGTGGTGCGAGAGACACGAGGCGATCAGTGCATTCGGCAACTGCATTTAGCAGACCAGAGACGTGTGGAGCCATGGATGTCCGCCATGGTTGGCATCGCATTCATCTGCAGGAGTGGTGATGTCAGTTTCCTCTAGAATGACTGTCAGCCTGCTGTTCAGTGATGCTGCCAACACCAATATGGTGGTATCAATCTAGTTAACCCTTTACCGTGCATGAGCCACTATAGTGGCTTTGCATAATTACCCTGCAAACGTTCGCGCGATAGTTACTTTTTCCGATTTCGTTCGCGATTGGTATACGTGCTATATGTCTGAACAACTAATCATTAGTGCAGTTACAGCGACATACCTTCAATACAAATGGAGTTACAGGCAAAAGAAAGTTTAGTTATACTGAGTTATACAAAGCGAATACGGAAAAACGAAGAAAAACGTCTCCAGTTTATTATGAAAAAATGGCGGATCGGTGACTGTCGCAGTCAGATTTTCGTGTGGAACAGGCGGAAGCAGGGCTCTGCGCACAGGAAAACAGGTCCCTTTGGATCACATTCCAAGCAGCAGTACACCACTCTTCGCCGGATGCCATCCTTACTGCAGATTCTGCATTGGCCCTTTTTTCCGCTTCGAGCAGGGAAATGTCTCTCGCAGAAACGAGCAGATGGCAGCGCATCTAGCGAGGGATGAGCGGGACGTTTCCTGGTACTGTCTTTGGACATCAGCTCGCCAGCAAGATCTAGGATGAACTCCTTGATAGTGAGTTTGGTCGCGTGAGGTGTATCACGGTGCAGGATGTAGCTGTTCACCACGCTGATGTCCACCATAAAGTAGAACAGTGGAAGCCACCACTTCCTTGACCTCCTCCTGCAGCTGTAGTACTTCCTCAGTTGGTCTGCCATGTCTACTCCCCCCATGTACTTGTTGTACAGCTGCACGGATTGTGGGCAGGACACACTGATCGTTGAGCCATCCTTCTTCTTTCGCTTCACTGTTGTCAGGCTGGATGGATTGCAGATGGTGTTAATGAACGGTACAATTTTTTATCCTTCCATGCAAAACACTGGACCCCTGGAGAAACAATTACTGACCTGTAGTCTCCCCTCTTCAGTCGCCGATTTAGCGTCTTCTTCTGCTTCAGAGCTATGGGCCAATCTACCCGATCCACACGTGCTGTGGAAACACAGTAAGTGTTCTTCTTTTGCAAGTACTTAGCCAAGGGAACAGTTGAGAAGAAGTTGTCGAAGAAAACATAGTGGCTTTTCTCCAACACTGGCTCAGTCATAGTCTGTACGACTGATGCGCCCAAGCCATGTTCTGTAACACCTCGCGTAGCTCCACAGTAGACCGTGAAGTTGTACATGTATCCAGTGTGAGCGTCACTGAGGGCCCATACCTTGTAACCACGCTTGGTGGGCTTCATTGGGCAGTACTGCTTCATGGATGAGCGTCCTTTGTAGCCAACCATAGCCTCATCAACCGAAACTTCCCTGTGCAAGCTGTAATACCGCTGACTGTTCTCTCTGATGGATTCCATCACTGGTCTTATCTTATGCAGCTTGTCATAGCCGGGCTCGCCTCGTTTCTTAGCTGTTGTGTTGTCGTTTAGATGAAGACAGCTCTGCAGTGCTTTGAATCTACGGATGGGCATGCCATGACTGATACCTGGAGCCCCAAGAAGAGGATGCTGCGACCAGTAGTCTTCTACACATGGAAGCTTGTGCACCCCCATTGCAAGATGGATCCCCAAGAAGAGCTTCATCTCACTCTCTGTGGTGTCAACCCAGTTGTACGATGAGCCCGGTGGTTGTTGTCTGGCGTACAGATTACATTGCTCTGCAAGTGTCTGGAAGAAATTTTCCCCGCAGATCAGGAGGAAAAATTCCTCAACACTTGCAGTGCCGGGAAGGGTGTGGTATGGTCCAGGTTGCGATTGTGCCATAAACGGAGGAGGTGTAAATGGTGCAATGGTTGTGGTCGACGAAGAGGAGTGAGAAGCATCTTGTGGATGACTGTCAGTCCCACTGTCACAAGTCTGTGATTGATTGTCGGATTCTGTGTTGTCTTGTTTGTCACCATCAAGGTTTTCTGTATCATTCTGTACCTCTGTGTCACTCGTGATTTCCGCTGGTTGTATGTCGGAGTCATTCAGTTGTTCGTCATCTCCTGCTTCCAGCTGGGCGATTTCTAACGCATCGGGTAAGTACGAATCGTCGCCATCCTCCTCCTCGGATTCGGACCAGTCTCCTTCCACATCCGAGTCGTCAAGCAGCTCGAGAGCTTGGTCTACCCCCAGTCTTGCTTGTCTGCTCATTGTGACAAGAGCTGCACCAATACAAACGTATTAGTGCTCTGTTACGAGACGATTCTGGTAGCTACGACAATAAAATTCGTGTACGAACCGCCGTTTACAATTGTAACTAACCGAGTGAAGAAAGTCGCCGCGGATTTGTCCCAAAGAACTGACAGGCGAACGTCCGGATGATTCACTGAAGCGGCGATGTCCGAGCATTCCAACGATAGGTAGCAGTTGCAGAAACGTCCTTGCTTCGCGCCAGAATGGGCAGTTGAAATGGAGTCTTTTTCGCGCCACTATAGTGGCTCCTGCCCGGTTACCCGGTGGCGAAAGAGATTTAACGCGAACGGGAAAGAGTTAACTCCTCTTTTGGTGCAGTATCTCTTCAGGTTATCTTCATCTTTAATAAGTTCATGCTGCTCTAACCCCCTTTTTGTAGGATGGAGATACTGCCCTGCAGCTAGCAGCAGAGTGTGGCCATGTCAGTACCATTCGATACTTGGCGCCCGTGATGGAGTCCATGATCCATTACGCCAATTATGATGGATACACAATGCTCCACAAAGCAGCCTGGAAAGGTCATCCTCAAGTGATGCAGCTTGTCATAGATGAGTATCATTTAGACGCCACTGCTCGTATCAAGGTGAATGCATGATGGTACATCTACACATATATGTAGTATGCCCTCAAAGCATCCATAATTAGCTTGTGTGGGTTGTGTGAGACAGT
>MKWU01006068.1_pt1 | contig 12558 bp, 5 predicted proteins | sample 809101 | NCBI WGS metagenome assembly MKWU01 (sample SAMN05860141, study PRJNA318959) | sponge metagenome | host: Aplysina aerophoba | place: Slovenia: Piran, Adriatic Sea, Gulf of Piran | collected 2013-05-07 | reverse complement strand
TGGTTGCCGCAACACCGCCGTGCACAGTGGCGGCGTAATTGATCAGGTCCGGCGAGAAGTCGGGCTGCAGGGCGATGTCGGCGAGGTCCAGGTCCCTGAGCACCAGGTCGGTAAGTAGGGCCAGCGGCCTCTCGATGCTGCTGTCGATCCTGGCGCGGCCGTAGCCCGTGGGAATGGGATGCTTCAGCAGCGCGGCGAGGTCGTAGCCGGCGCGGTTGATGGTTCCGCCGTTGAGCTGGAGGCTGTGGGCATGGATGTAGATTCCGTTGGCGTCCTGATCGTCGGGCAGTACACGGTATTCGAAGACCAGGGTGTCTGTGCCGGAGCCGCTGGCGTAGCGCATGCGCTCCGTGCGCGCCGGGTTGTCGGGGTCGCCAAGCAAGAATTTCAGAGTCGGCGTGCCCGCATCGTCGTTGACCGTCACAGGATCGGTGAATGTGACGCTAGCCTGGATCAGTTCCCGGTTGCCATACACGTCTCCGATGACCGGACTGGAAATGATCTCGAAACTGTCCTCGACAACCCGGGGATGGCCGCTCGTGCCCTGGACGCTAATCTTCAGCGAGTGGGTGCGGGGTTTCGGGGTCCAGTTGTCGCTGGGGAGTATTCTCCCGTTGGCGATGGACCAGCCCTCGGCGGATCCCTCGTCTTCTGCGTCGTCGCTGACCCTGCGGATGTTCAAGTAGTTATTGTTCGCGCAGCCGTAGGAGCACTCGAGCACGAACATGTACGCCGTTGAAGGTTCAAGCTCGATTTGTTCGCGCGCCCAGAACCGGTTCATGATGTTGTTCTTTTTGTCGCCGTACGAGAATCCGGTGAGCCTCGCGCCGCGGCTTCCGTCGTCGTTCACCGCGTGGAGGCCGGCGTTCAGCACGATGTATTTCTTGTCGACGCTGGTTCCGAACTTGACGTCGATGGAGTGAAGCCTGATGCCGAGTTGAGGTCCGGTTCGGAAGACCTGGGCGGTGCCGTTGAGGTTTACGTTGATCGTGTCGTCATCGACCTCCCCTGCGTCCACGTTGGAGACCAGAGTGCGGGGTCGTCCGTAACCGGTTCCTGGGCGGCCGCGCCAGGAGGCGCTGCAAATAAGATGACCAATAAAATGGCGATCGCCGAGAGCAGCGCGACGACGAGCAGTGCGTTGGCAATCGCGCGTGCGGGCGGGATCCGGTCGAGGTCCGCTGGCAACGGCATGTCAGGCTCCACGTGCGACCGGCGGAGCCACCTAGTAGACTGGCTGTGAAGGAGTGAAGCAACCTCCACCGAGCCGTCGTGCTACGAGCCACTCGATACGGGACACCCTTCGATTCCAGCCAAACTCCGCCCCATGGGGCCGCGAAAGTATTGGTTGCAGAAAATGCTAGCCGCGTATGCCTGGGAAGCGTGTGAATCGGCGATTAACGGACGCATCGCCGCTTGCCAAGTGGGCGAAATGCGGCCGGCCTGATCCAGCCGTCCGTGGACAACCGCGGGGTCAGAGATGGAGCGTGAGAACCGTGGGTTGGCCGTGTGCGCAAACTATTTTGTGCGCACGCGTATACACGCGACCTACCCATCCAGAGATGGAGGCATTTTCACCGTAATCTGGCAGCAGGTATCAGACGGCGAAAATACACAGACCCGTCATCGATATGACGCGCGCGCATTGCGCCGTTCGCTGGCGAGCGACCCCACAGCGGTCGCGTCAAGAGCCGGCTCGTCTTCTGATTGATGAACGTTCCCGCCGTCCATCCGAAAGACTGCAACGATCAGGGTGCCGCCGACCACGAAAGCCATGTAGGCGAACAGAGACGTCGCATGCCACAAGTACCCGAGTTTCAACAAGTCCAGGGCCTCTTGTCTGGTGTATCCCAACTGTTCGTAATTGAGATTCCAGGACCATACGAGGTTGTGATCAGGCAATACCATCGGGACGTTTGGCGCCAGGTAAATCGCCAGGACGGTTGCCATGCCCAAAACCGTTCCAACCACGGCCACGGTGAACACCGTGGACAACACAAAGCGCCGGTCGCTTTCGCTGGGCTTGATCATCGGGTCGCGTATCACCAGCAGCACGATGAAGACTGCCGCCACGATGAGCAGCACGGCCGCCAATTGCATCCAAACCCACGCGTGGGACAACACGACCACAGTCACAAAAACGACGGCCACCGGTGGCAACACCGCCCATGCCGCCCTCAGGTGAGCACTGCGATTGCTGCGAGCGCCGGAATTCTGCCATCTCCAGAGCAGGTGAAAAGCCAACCCGGCGGATGCCGAAAGCGCCAGGTTGAGCAGGAGGGCCAGCGTGTAGGCGATCGAGGTATCGCCGAGATGGGCGAGACTGTGGAAGTTGTAGTGGTCCATGCGCAGCGGGGCGAACTGCAAGATAGGCGTCGTCAATAAGATGAACAACGTTACCCAGAAGAAATCCCGCAGCCCGGCTGCCGGATCCGTGAACAGGAATCCTTGTCCCAGCACCAGGCACGCCGCCAAAGCAACGAAAGCCACCGGAACCCAGGCAACGTCACCACCCAGAAATCCCATCATGAGACCAAGCGCCGCGATGCCGACCGCCAGGGGCAGGATCCTCAATAACAGGAACCGCACGACATGATTTTTCATTGAGGAGAGTCCCGGAATGTCGCGAACCCGCTGCTTGTCCACAGCGATAACGCTTGCGTCCCCTTCGTCGGGTACCCCATGTCGAATGCTCCGGGCGTCGACTTTCCCGGCGGCCTGCTCAATTGCGGAAGCGTAGTCCCTCGCTAGACCGGACAGCAATATCAACCCGGCAACCTCGGCGTCCGACAGTTCCAATGCTTTTCCGAAAGTTCGGAATCGTTCCACGCTGGGGGAAGTTTGTCCGGTTTCCCATCTGGACACGGTCGCGTGGCTGTATCGCTCGCCGTATTCGCCGTCCACGTCCACATCCGCCATGAGGCGAAGCAGGTCATCCTGAGTCAGTCCCCTGCGTCCTTCCTTCCGCAGGAATGACTCCCGGTAGGCGCGCATGAGGAAACCCGCTTGTGCCGCTCTGGCTCTCTGCGAATCGCGGTTGTTGTTCATATCTATGGGGTCGCGGAAGTTGTTCATTTCACACGGTTACAGGTGCGTAGTCCATTTCGATCTCGTCAAATCCTAGGGCTTGCGTTGGCGCCAAAAACTGGTACCAACAGCCCGTGGGCTATGCCGGCGAGACCATCGTGCAATCAGCCGCCCAGTTTTAGCCCGAACGAACTGCCCAATCCAGAATCCTAGATTCGACACATAACTGACAATTGCCAAATGCCCTATTGGGTAGGGGCGTTTGCCCCCAGGCAAATGGCGTGATGAAGGTAGATACCTTCGGGGGCCTCCGAATTTTGCTGCCCAAAATCCCAAAACGTTCATCCCAGCGTATTGCTGGTAGCGCCCAGGCGGGCGTTATTGAACACCATTCCCAAGCTCGAGTTTTGCGAGAACAGTATTTTTGCCCAGATGCAAATGCCCGTTGGCTACTGGCAAAAGTACCTTACTGTAATTCTGCCCCCTGTATATATTTGATGGGCGTTGTGCCAGCAGAAAGGTCCTCCGCTCCTATCGCTTAACCAAAACAATCGCAGTATTTCGGGATACCGGATGACTCTTCTATCGGAACGCAACATGGTCGCGAGGCTGGCGGCCGGCGCCGTGCGGATGAGCAACATTACAGCGGACCAGTTCGATCCGGCCGGGTTGAAGTATTTCACGACCATCTCGGTCAGGGCGCACTGGCTCATCTCGGTAATATGCCTGGTTGAACTGGTGTATCGCCCCCATTACGGGGTGATTAAATTCGCCGCCTATGCGGCGCTCACGGCGGCTCTGATCGGCTTCACTGCCTACCTGCACTACCGTCTGCGGTCCAACCGGTCGGTCACATGGCGCTGGCTTCTGGCGTTGTATGGACTCGACATCCTGCTGGTTTCGGCAGGGACCGTGATCGGCGGCGGTTTCAGTCACGACTTCTTCCACCTCTTTTACTACCCGGTGATGGCGGCCTTTGCCGTGATGTTCACATCGTTTCGGCTCAACATGCTCTGGGTGACGATGGTGTCCGTGGTCTATCTGGGGATATCGCTGACGGTGGGAGACGGTATTAACCTGGAGGAACGGGACGAAAAGGCGCTGCTCGCCAGGATAGCGATCATGTACGCGGTGGTTGCCACGGTGAACGTGGCTTCCAGGTTCGAGCGTATCAGGTGGCAACAGTCGGTCCAGCGGGAGCGGGCCCTGGAGCGTGAGCGGGTCGACGTGTCCCGGGCGATTCACGACACCGCCGCCCAGTCGGTGTTCCTCATCGGCATGGGTATCGACACGGCGAAAGAACTGGTCGGGGATGAAAATCCCGAGGCGGCCTCCACGCTTGAGGCGACGTCCCGGCTGTCCCGCTCCACGATGTGGGAACTGAGGCATCAAATTGACATGGGAAGCATCTACGAGGGGCGGGAATTGGGCCCAGCCCTCAGGTCCCATGTGAGCAGCTTCACGAACGTCACGTCGGTAGTGGCCGACATGACAGAGGCGGGCGCGGAGCCTCCGCTCTCCACAGAGGTCAAGGGTGGTCTGTTTTCAATAGCGCACAACGCGCTGGCCAACGCATACCGCCACGCAGAGGCGAGCCGGGTGTCGATTGGCCTGGAGTTCGGGGAGCAGCACATCCACCTGTGGGTGTCGGACGATGGGATCGGGCTTCCCGACGATTACGCTGAGCGCGGCCACGGTTTCACCAACATGCGCAGCACTGCTGAGCGGATGGGAGGCCGTCTCCTAACCGAGCAAACGGGTGATATGGGCGGCGCCACGATAGCCTGCCTGGTGCCCCTGGAACGGTAGCGAGCGAGAGACCGCAATGCGATTGCGACAGCGAACCAGGGTGATGATCGTTGATGACCATTCCATATTGAGGGTTGGCCTTCAGCAGGTGCTCGAACAGTCGGGCGAGTTTGAGGTGGTGGGTCAGGCGGCGGACGGCAATGAAGCGGTGAGGATAGCCGCCGAGGTGTCGCCCGACCTGGTGGTGATGGACGTGATGATGCCAAACAAGGATGGCGTGGCGGCGTGCCGCGAGATCATTGAATCCGCCCCTGATACGCGGGTGATCATTCTGACGGCCTCCACGGAAGAGGACGCCGTGGTGGATGCTGTGGCCGCCGGCGCCACCGGATACGTTCAGAAGGGAACCGACCGGGAACAATTTTTGGCGGCGGTGCGGGCCGTGGCGAAAGGTGAGCTTCGGCTGCCTGTTGATTTGGTGAAGAGAACCTTCGCATCCATCCGCGGACGGGTTGCGACGGCAACCACCGATGATCTGACCGCCAGGGAGCGGCAAATCCTGACGGCTTTCGCCACTGGTATGTCCTACGCCCAGATCGCGGAAGCCAGGGGGATCAAACCGGTAACCGTCCGGAACGCGATCTATGACATTCAACACAAGGTCAACGTGGGGACGATGCAGGAACTTGTGCTCTGGTCGGTGCGGCATGGACTGCTGGACGGCTACGTAGCCAGCGAATAAGGGGTGCCGAGACTGCGGGCGCCGTCCGTCCAGCAGTTCTCGGGACGCGGTTCAGGGCCGGGTAACCCATTTGCGGCGCCGCCGGCGAGCCAGCTGCTCCCACCGATTTCATTCCGAGCCTTACGGGATTAATACTCACACCATTGGCGGTTTTGCCCACGCTATCGCCGCTGCTGTGAGAGGGTCTCTTTGACTACGCACACAGCGAGCATATCGGCGTCCGGCATGCCTGGCGGCCCATGTGCACATGACGGATGCAATGAGCACGTTTGCGTCCGTTTCGTGGGAATGCACAGACTTTCGCCAACCCGCGTCTTAACATGGATTCCGATGGATGCCCGCGCCGAATTGGAACGCGCGAACCTGGTACCCGTCTCATCTTTGGAAAAGCCGCCCGATAGGGCGGCAACATCAACCGGACGATAACGATATCGAGATGAACATCGGGAGCATAAATCAATAGACCCGGGCTTCCCGGAATCGCGCGTCGCCTGGGGCCTTCGATTTTGGGCAGGTCTAACAGAGGCAGATCGTCGGGCGGATATACCTCCCGCCCTGGCGGTTTTTCCCCACACTCCCCTGTCCAAGATTCGGCGTGCTATTCCAGCACTATGCACTATGCGGTATGCGCCGTTGCCGCCGACACACGTCCGACCTAACGGATGCCGGATTCGGATGGCGCATGCCGTGCGACGGCGTATTGAGAGCAACCGTGTTGAACCTTCCCAAACCTCACTTAGTTGCTGGGTAACCCAAAGGAGCCGGGATACCCGAAGGAGGAGGAAAACTCAAAGGATCGAGGAGTTCGCTACCCAATAGCAATAGTACGCAACAACTGAATAACAGCAATCGCAACCATAACTGAAAAACGGTTTGGGCAGCCATAAATGCCCTGACCGCAAGAGGCATACCACCGTGATAACTGCACTGAAGGATATAACTCATTCACCGCATTCCAAACTCGCAATACCACTCACAATTTTCATCGCAATCGCGCTGCTCAGTACGGTCTCGTTCGACTCGGCCGACGCATCGTTCAACATACCTCGCTCCGGAATAGACATCTCCGGACCGCTGGGGACCACCGGGACGCCCGAAGGCGTGTGGTCCGATGGTTCCACCATCTGGGTGGTGGACAATGCCAACGACAAACTCGTCGCCTTCAGCCTGTCCAACGGGGATCACCTGGCAGACAAGACCATCGAACTGGACAGTTCCAATGGCAAACCCCGGGGTATCTGGTCCAACAACTACACGATTTGGGTAGCGGACTGGGACGACACCAAGCTCTACGCCTACAACCTCAACAACGGCAGCCGCCAGGCGAACAAGGACATCGACCTGGCCGGCAGCAATGATGCTCCCCGGGGCATTGCCGGCCAAAACAATGCCATCCTGGTCGTCGATAAGGACGACACCTACGTTTACGCGTACAGCCAATACGACGGCTCAAGGCGGCGGGACGTGGAATTCGACCTGCACGGTTCCAACGACCACCCCTGGGGTATCTGGATACACGGGTTCGGGAATGCCTGGGTCAGCGACCTCAACGACGATATGCTGTACGGATACGGCGTTTCCACGGGCGATCATGATCCTGCCGCCGATGTGCGACTGCCCGGAAACAATCTGAGCGCCAGGGGTATATGGTCCGACGGCGAGACCATGTGGGTTGTGGACGAGGAGGACCAATACCTCTATGGCATCTATTACCGGCACTTCAGACACACCAATGACGAAATAGACATCAGCGCGGTTGATGCTCCACGCGGCATCTGGACCGACGGCGAGACCATGTGGGTCGTGGATAGCGGCGCGAGCCCCGACCGGAAATTGCTGGCATACCGGCTGTCGGATGGAACCCGGGATAGCGGCAAGGACACCGTCCTGAATTCGAGCAACCGCCAGCCGCGCGACATTTGGTCAAACGGGACCAACGTTTGGGTCCATGACTCGGCCGATCACATGATTTACGCCTACGTGTTGGGCAGCAACGACGGTGAGAGGCTGACCGATGTAGAGGTTCAACTGCCCCAGAACTTCGACGACCCCAAGGGTATTTGGGGCGAGGGCGGCTTCGTGTGGGTCGCCAGACCTCACACAACCACACTGACCGCCTTTTCTCTGGACACCGGGAACTCCGATTCCGATCACTCCATCGAACTGGACCCGGGCAACCTGAACGCCGGCGGGGTGTGGTCGGACGGCGACACCATCTGGGTGCTGGACACCGCGGACGCACACGTTTACGCGTACGATCTCAAATACAGCGACTCGGATTACGACAATGCTCAAATTTATCGCGAGCGGTCAGCGGAATTCCGGCCGTCGCCGCATAACGAACGCCTCGGCGTCGGTTTCACCGGGCACGACCTGCGATTCTGGGTGGCCGACAATGACGACGATCTGCTGTACGCCTACGCCCGGCCCAATACGCCCGCGTCCTTCCCGACTTCGACCACTGAACTACAGGTGCATCACACCATTGCCGGCGCAAGCTATGTGGGCACCGTCCCCGCCGCCACCGACGATGACGGCGACAGCCTGAGCTACGGTATCGGTGGCTCGGACGTCGGCAAGTTCACCTTCGACCGGCAAACGCGCGAGATATACACCGCAGCGGACGCGCAGGGATTTCGGCGGGGCCAAAGGCTCTCGCTCACCGTGTTCGTTTCCGACGGCAAGAGCCGTCTGGACGGCGTTGATCACCGTTCTGACGACGCGATCGGTATCACCGTCAGGGTATTCGAAAACTCGGACCCTGCGATAACGACTCCAGACTCCACGTTGTTCACCATCGACGAGAACGTTCCGGGGAGCACCGTCATAGGCCAGATCGAAGCCTCGGATCCGGATGGAGACCAGTTGGATTACTCGGTCAAGTTCGACGGTTACAACCTTCACAACAAGCCGTTCAAAATGGATGGTAACCAACTCAAAATCAAACGCGCGGGATGGCTCGACTACGAGTATTTCCATACCTACCCGCTCGTGGTGTTCGTGAGTGACGGCAAGGACAACAACGGCGATCCCGACGACGCGGTTGATGACCAGGTCCATTTCACGGTGAAGGTGAACAACGTCAATGAGCCCGGGTATATCACCATGAACCATGCCCAACCCAATGTAGACACGGAGATCGTGGCGAGCCTTCTCGATCCGGACGGTATTTACGTGTACGGCGTCACCGAGGTTGAGTGGGTGGTTGAGAAGAGCGCCAACGCCAGTTCCGGGCCGTGGACGGAGTTGACCAGCGCGATTACCACAACCCATACGCTCGGGTACACGCCAGTCGCGGCCGACGCCGACCATTATCTGAGGTTCACTGCCACCTACCAGGACCACCAGGACCGCAGCGTCGACCGGATCGTCCAGGAGGTCTCCGAAAACGCAGTTTCAACCGTATCCGCTACTAACGACTCTCCGACCTTCGATGACGGTTCCGCAACCACTCGTGACGTCGCCGAGGACGCGGCGGGAGGCTCCGACGTAGGGTCTGCAGTTTCTGCATCCGACGCCGACATGGACGACACCCTGACCTACGGACTGGACGGGGCTGACGCCAGTGCATTCAGTATCAACGCCAGCACCGGCCAGATTTCCCTGGGAAGCGACACTGTTTTGGACCATGAGACCCGGGACGCTTACTCCGTCACCGTGCAGGTCAGGGACAGCAAGGACGCGGACGACAATGCGGACACGGCCTGGGACGCTTATATCGCCGTGACGATCAATGTGACCAACGTGGATGAAGACGGCGAAGTGACTTTGAGCATGACCGTGCCGGAGGAAAATGTCGAATTATCCGCCACGATGATCGACCCTGATGGTGGCGCTTCCAACCTCTCCTGGCAGTGGCAGCGGGCCGATAGTGTTTCGTGCAACACTTCCTGGATGGCCATCAGCGGAGCCAACTCAGACCATTACACTCCCGTTGCCGTGGACGTTGGCAAGTTCCTTAGGGCCCAGGCGCTATACGACGACCGGGCCGGTGCCGGCAAACAGGCGGCCAGCGAAGCCAGCGGCGCGGTGATGCGAGCCTTCAACGGCTCCCCGGAATTCGACGAAGGCGCGACCACAATTCGATCGGTTGACGAAGGTGCTTCCGTCGGCGCTCCGGTGGGCGCTGCGGTAACGGCCACCGATCCCGACGGCGACGACCTGACCTATTCCATCGCTGATGGCGCGGGTTCCAACTGGTTCGTGATTGACCCGGCCACCGGCGAAATCATGGTGTCGACGGGCCAACTGTTGGACTATGAGGCCAATTCTTCTTTCACCCTGACGGTGCAGGTATCCGACAACAAGGATGCCAGCCACAGCCCGGATGGTGTCATCGACGACGCCATCGCCGTGACCGTCAACCTGGTCAACGTTGATGAACCGGGTGTCGTGAGGCTCGATACGACCGAGCCGGAGGTCGGGTCAGAGATCACGGCATCACTGGAGGATCCCGATGGCAACCTGTCATCCCTCCGGTGGCAATGGTCGCGGTCCGAGGACGGCGGCACCAACTGGGAGGACATCGCAGGCGCGTCCACGAGCAGCTACACGCCGGATGCCGACGATGAAGGCCTGTACCTTCGCGCGGTGGTGGACTACACAGACGCTGAGGGTTCCGGCAAGAGTGCCGACGCCACCGCATCCCAGCCGGTGCCCGCGAGTGGGGACGACGGCGTGGTTGATTTGACGAGCACCGAGGACACAGGCGGGTCCCAGGACAACGAGCCATTGAACCCGCCGACCTTCTACGAAGCCTGTCGCCAGGACAAGGACGCCGGACTTGTGGTCGATTGCGGAAGGAATGAGTTCGCTTCCTTCCGCATTCTGGCGGACGGCAGTTACACCATCAGTTGGGCCGAATGGGACGCCGCTCATCCCGACGTCACCGGCTACGACATCGGTCTGAACGAGTTCGTTTACGCGTTCTACTACCTGGACGGCGATTCACAGAGTCACGCCGAACTGCTGGATGTTTACCAGAGTTGTGAGTTCGCCGACGACCGGTGGAACTGTCGGGGCACCCTGGACAGCAACATCCAGGAGCACATGGACGGTACGCCTTCCGAAGGCCGCATGTTGGCCGAGGGAGTGGATCTGACCGAGTGGACGTCTGCGTTGGTAGCGCCGGGACGTTGGGTGTCAAACCCGACTTTCTACCGTTGGAGCGGAGACGCAACCGACCCTGACAACGAACCTACGCAGGTTACTCTCCGGGTGGAAAAAGTTGAAATGGATCTCTACCAATTTCAACCCCAGGGCGTGTCCGGCCAGAGAGGAGCAGTGTTGGTGCACGGGGCCAACGGGTTCGGCGATCGCCCCTAGCAATGCACACCGTTCTCGCGGATATCGCAGGTTCCAGGTCGGAAACGATCTTGGGACCTGCGTCATGCCCCGCATAGCGAATCGATCCCCGGACGCTCCATAAACGCTTCCGGATCAGTTCCATAACCACGTTCGTTCCTCGAAAACCCATAAATATCTACGCATCCGGCTCCGGCATATTCGAGAGTCGGGCATACACGGAGTGAACTGCAATGCTGTTCATAAAGCCATTCTCGAAACCTCATCGCATCACCATCGCTATAACAATCACATCCCTGATCTTCGTCATGCTCCTGCTTTCCGGCCACGACACGTCACACGCGTCAGTGCCCAAACCTGACCGGCAGATCGACCTCGGCGTGAGCATTGATAAACCTGAAGGCGCCTGGTCCAACAACAACACCATCTGGGTGGTGTCCGAGGATGACGACAAGCTGTATGCGTACACCCTTGCGACCGGCGCGCGCCGCGAAGACCGAGACATCGAGCTCAGCGACGGCAACAACGATCCGCAGGGTATCGTGTCGCGCGATTCCATCATGTTCGTCTCTGACTGGGACGACACGAAGCTCTACGCTTACCACCTGAATGATGGGCGACGCCTGCCCAACCGCGACATCAACCTGGCCGACGCCAACGACGCGCCCCGGGGAATAACTTTCATGAATGAGAACCTCTTAGTCGTGGACAAGGACGACAAGAAGGTCTACGTGTATCGACAAAGCGACGGCGAGCGCCAGCGGAACCTAGAGTTCGACCTTGCCGACAAGAATGACCATCCCTGGGGCATGTGGACCACGACCGACACCGTCTGGGTTGCGGATACCAACGATGACTTGGTCTACGCGTATGAGAAACGATCTTTTGGGCAGTTCTACATTAACGGGCCGCTCCAATCAGTGCCACGCAGGACCCTTCGCCTGCCGCTGGGGAACACAGACGTGCGGGGCATCGCGGGCAAAATCGCGGGCGAGACCATGTGGATTGTCGATGCCGAGGACAAGAGCATATATGCGATGTACGCCAAGGATTTCCACGTCAGGACGTCCGACATCGAGATCAGTGACGTGGATACTCCCCGGGGAATCTGGACCGACGGGACCACGATGTACGTGGTGGACGGGGGCTCCTCGGGCAACCCTGCGTTGCGCGCCTACGAAGCGGGCGACGGGTCCCGGGATTCTTCTAGGGATATTACGCTCAACGATTCATCACTGGATCCGGTGTCCATCTGGTCCGATGGAACGGAACTCTGGGTAATCGGCTCTGCCAACGGAACCTTGAAGGTTTTTGACCCGGAGAGCGGAGAACCAATCTCGCGCGATTTTCCGATCATCCTGACTGACGACATCGAGGACCCAATCGGCGTGTGGTCCGATGGCGCCACCATGTGGATCGCCGACTCGGAAGACCTCAAGGTCTATGCCTACAATTTCTTCAACGGGTTGCGGGACTCCGACAGTGATTTCGCCCTGGATCCCGACAATGAGGACCCCGGACAAATCTGGTCGGATGGCAGGAACCTGTGGGCCCTGGATACCGAGGACAAAAACGCTTACGCGTACGATCTGGCGACTGGGAATCGAAATCCGGACGTCGAATTCAGGCCATCCCCGGCGAACAACAAACTCAGCGGCGGCATAACGGGCCACCGGACGCTCATTTGGGTGGTGGACACGGCCAGGGACAAGCTTTACGCATACCGGAAGGTGAAC
>MKWU01006066.1_pt1 | contig 12562 bp, 9 predicted proteins | sample 809101 | NCBI WGS metagenome assembly MKWU01 (sample SAMN05860141, study PRJNA318959) | sponge metagenome | host: Aplysina aerophoba | place: Slovenia: Piran, Adriatic Sea, Gulf of Piran | collected 2013-05-07 | reverse complement strand
CAGCGCGCCGCCGGCAATCTGCACCTCTTCTTTGGGGGGCACCACGAGGACTCGGACTACACCTACTACGGAACCTTCGACGAGGACGGCAACAGGAACTCCTGGCTCAACATGCTTGAGGACGATTCCCCGAACTACGAGAAGACCAAGATGTATATGCGGGGAACCTACTTCCTCAACGACAGCGATCAGCGGGTCTCCCTCTACGCTCACCGCACCTGGCACACCGGCGACGGCGGCCGTCCGAACCGGGACTTCGGCTACACCTATACTACCCTGAACGCCGGGTACACGAACCCGATCTCCGACAAGGCCACCCTCCAAGCCAAGGTCGGCTACCGCGACTACGTGCGTCGCTGGGAGGAAGACAACTTCGCTCGCGATTCTCTTGGGGTGGTCATCCCCGAAAGCCTCGCCCTGCGCTCGGAGGACGGCGTCGACCAGTCGGTGATGCCGGCCGATCTCTCCGTCTCGGTCATCACCCGTGATTCGGACGTGCTCACCGTAGGCACCGACTACCAGCGCGCCTCGTACAAGAACACGTCAGAGTCTGGGGTGCTGACCACCAATAACGACGGCACCGCCAACGCCCTCGGCTTCTACGCCCAGGAGGAGTTCCGGCTGAACGGCCTCACCCTACGGGCCGGGGCGCGCTACACCAGCATCTCCCACGACATCGAGCTGTTGAGTGGCGCTCCTCCGGGAGAAGAGAGCAACTCTTGGAACAAGTTCCTCTACAGCGCCGGGGCGCGCTACAACCAAAGCGACGACCTCTCGGTGTTCACCAACATCGGCACCAGCTTCAAGGCTCCTTCCCAGAAGTCGGTTGGCGGCACCGTCTCCCTGGGTAGCACGGACAGCGGCCATCTTCCGAATCCGGACATCAAGCCGGAATCCGGGACCAGCATTGACGCGGGCGTGAACTTCCGGCCGACGGAAGGAGTGCAGATCGGCCTGCGCGGCTTCAACATTGTGATCGACGACCAGATCGTACAGCGGGTGGTGCCCGTGGAAGAGGACGATCCTGCGCAGTCGCAGGACATCAACGCCGGCAACACCACGACGCGGGGTGCGGAAGTCGAGATCACCCACCGCCTCGACGAGACGGTGGAGTGGTTCGCCAACTACACCTACACCAATGCCGAAGTAACCGAGAACACCGAAGATCCGAGCAAGGTCGGCGCTAAAATCAACTTCGTGCCGGAGAACTCGATCGGCGTCGGGGTTCACCTCACCTTCTCGCAGGGCTTGCGGGCGACGGTCACCGCGCAGTCCTACAGCGGCATCTACCAAGACATCAGCACAGACGCCGAATCCCTCGACGGGTACATATTGGTAAACGCCCGCCTCGAGCAACGCGTCCGCACCCAAGACGGGTACGACCTGAGTCTCTTCATCGAACCGTACAACATCACCAACCAAACCTTTGAGATGCCGTGGGGTTTTCAGGATCCCGGCTTCTCAGCCAACGGCGGCCTAATGGTCTCGTTCTAGCATCACGACCACCACAGGGGCGTCTCTTGTGGACGCCCCTGTGGCACGGCCCCAACTAATGACTAGATCCCTCTTTCTGTTTCTCGCTCTCCTGCTCGCCGGCACTCCGGCTCTCGCAGAAGGCGTAGCGGCCACCGACTTTCGCGGTCGCCGCATCGAGCTAGACAAGCCGGCCGAGCGCATCGTCTGCCTGCTCGAAAGCGCCCTCACCGGCCTGTACATGCTCGGGGCTGAATCGCGTCTCGTCGGCATTTCGACCAATATCTACCAAGAGAGCGTCTTCCCGTACTACGCGGCTATGGACGAACGCATCCGCGAGCGCACCCTATCGACACCGGGGAACTGGGACTTCGTCAACATCGAGAGCATAGTGGCGCTACAGCCAGACCTAGTCATCCTCTGGTCGGGTCAGGACGAATCCATCGCCGCCCTCGAAGAGAAGGGGATCCCCGTCTTCGGAGTCTATATCGAGCGCTTTGCGGATATTCACCGCGAGATCACTGCCCTCGGCGAACTGACCGGCACCCAAGAGCGAGCTGCCGAGCTCCTCGCCATTGCCCAGGATGAGTTGGAAGCAGTGCAGCGCAAAACCGTCCTCGGTGAAGGGGAAGCCAAGCCGCGCGTGTACTTCATGTGGGACCAAGGACCGCTGGAGACGGCCGGCCGCAACAGCACCGTGCAGGAGCTAATTGATCTAGCCGGGGGAACCAACGTGGCGGCCGACAGCGAGCTAGAGCACCTCGTCGTCAATCTCGAAAACGTCCTCGTCTGGAACCCAGAGCTGATCGTCATGTGGTGCAACGACCGGCTCAATGTCGAGGACGTCAGTGAGCTGTCCGGCTGGCGCTCGCTCTCAGCCGTGCGCAACGGGCGGGTACGCGAACTGCCCGATCCCTTCTCGTGCGACTTCTGGACCCTCAAATACATCTTCACCGTCGATCTCGTCGCCCGCTGGTGCCATCCAGACCGCTTTTCTGCAAAAAACCTAGAAGAGCTGCGGGCCGATCTGCTGAACAAGCTGTACGGGGGACGGCTCGGAGAGCTACCGTCTATCTCATACGAGGCAGGAGACGGTCCGTGAATAGCGCGTTCCGCCGCCGCCTTATTTACGCCCTGCCGCTGCCGGTCCTCTTCGGCTCCCTCCTGCTCGGTCCTTCGGCCAGCGCCGAGGCAGGGAAGATTCTCGTCTGGCTCTACGGCCTACTCTTTCGCGGGGCAGCCGCCGGGAGCGAAGAGTCGCTGGTGGGAACAATCGTCTGGGAGGTGCGCCTGCCGCGCATCCTCCTCACCTTTCTGGTGGGGGGTGCCTTGGCCGCATCCGGCAATGCCTTGCAGGCGATGTTTCGCAATCCCCTCGTGGCCCCCTACATCCTCGGGCTTTCCTCCGGTGCTGCCTTTGGCGCAGCTATGGCGCTGGTTCTGCCGTTCCTGCCAGTCCAGCCGACGGCCTTCGGTTTTGGCCTGTTCGCCGTGGGCTTGGCCTATTTTTTGGCCCGCACCCGCAAGACCGTGTCGGTGGTCTCTCTCATTCTCTCGGGAGTGATCGTCACCGGAATCTTCACCGCTCTGCTGACCATCGTCCAGTTCCTCTCCGACCCATACAAGCTGCAAACCATCGTCCATTGGACTATGGGCAACCTGCACAATTCGAGCTGGGCCAAGCTGCGCTCCGCAGCTCCGGGGGTGGGCATCGGCGTGATCTGGCTCTTCCTCTTTCGCTGGCGCATGAACGTACTGGCCCAAGGCGACGACGAAGCGCGCGCGGTCGGCCTGAACCCAGAGCGAGAGCGGGTGCTGATCCTCATTCCAGCAACCTTGGCCGCTTCCGCGGCGATTGCCGTAGCCGGCGTCATCAGCATGATTGGTCTCGCCGTGCCGCACATGGTGCGCATGATGCTGGGGCCGGACAACCGCCACACCCTGCCGGCCTCCTTTACCTTTGGCGGGGCCTTTCTGCTGCTGGTCGATACCTGCTCGCGCACGTTGGCCTCCTTTGAAATTCCGGTCGGGGTCTTCACCACCCTGCTCGGCGGGCCGTTTTTCATCTTCCTCCTCAAAAAGGCGCGGATCGGATGGGAGACTTAGGACCAGCGATCCAAGTAGAGAACCTCTCCTTTGCCTACGAAGAGAGACCGATCCTCAACGACGTCTCGCTGGAGATTCCGGCGGGACAGTTCACCGTCCTGCTCGGCAAAAACGGCAGCGGCAAATCGACGCTCATGCGCATCCTCTGCGGTTTCCTCGACTTTGAACGCGGCAAAGTGCATATCATGGGGGAGGAGATCCGCTCCTTCTCGTCCCGGCGGCGGGCCCGCGTCCTCGGCTTTCTGCCCCAGCACCACCGGCCAGTTTTTCCCTTTTCCGTGCAGGACGTAGTCCTAACCGGCCGCGCCAGCTACGTCACCTATGTCCCCAAGCAGGAGGACCTAGAGATCAGCATCGCAGCGCTGGAACGGGTCGGCATCATCCATCTGAAGGAGCGTCCCTTTACCGAATTGTCGGGGGGAGAGCAACAACTCGTCCGCATCGCCCAGGTTCTGGCCCAGCAGCCCCGTCTCATCCTCCTCGACGAGCCGAGTTCGCATCTCGACTTTCTCAACCAAGCGCACCTGCTGCGCCTAATCCGCGAGTTGGTCGAGGACGACCTCACCGTCCTCGCCGTCCTGCACGACCCCAACAGCGCCTTCCTGTATGGGGATCACTTCATTTTCCTCAAGGATGGTGCAGTGGAGCGGCTGTCAGCGGCCGAGCGGCCGTGGGACCGCGACTTTCTAGAGCGGATCTACGACACTAAAATGGATTCAATCCCCTACGGCGACCGCGCCTTCGTGGTGCCGAAGGAGTGAGTGGCAGTTTCCACCGCCACGATTTGACTCAGGTACGCTTAAACCCTTCGCAAATGCTAGGAATGCAAATACTGCCCCAACATTTCTGAGTCAACTCAGCAGCCTGTGGCGGAAATGCGCCATGTACAATTTTGATGCCCCTTGTTCCTAGAAATTCCACTACGGGAACGAAATCGTGGTCGGAGGAAACCAGAACGGCCACATCGTAGTTGTTGACCCAAGCCAAACTGATCATCTCAGTCGCAATTCTCGTGTCAACGCCTTTTTCTTCGGTGCCGCGCATGTCCGCGTTGCATATCGGGCATTGGGACACGACTTGGTGACAGGCCGGGCAGGTCGGCCCTGTGTACCTGCGCCTCCTAGGCACCATTGTGACGTGTACACCGGGGATTGTATCAAGCGTCCGAGTTGCCCAGCCGTGCAATTTTTGGTCGTGGTCAATGTTATACGAACCATAGACGTTCATTCCCTGATAATCGACATGTGCAGTCTCGTCGATAACCCGTAAGGCTTCCCGTGACAAGTGTAGGCCCAAGGAATGCCAGTTAATCCTGAAATCGGGCCGAACTTTCTTTATGGAAAGTTCAAAATTCCAGAAGTCAATAAACACTCTTATACGAACGCGATGTTCGGCAACGGATTCATTACGGCGCTCATCCAAACTTCAACTCCATAAACATAAAAAAGACAGGGACACCCGAAGAGTGTCCCTGTCGTATATGTAAAACGGTAATTAATCAAGTGGTCGTTAATCCTGTCTGCCAGGCAACCTCTTGATGGGTTTTAATTGTGTTTTAACGTAATCAGTCATGCGCTGCTTGTCAACTACCTATCGAGTAATGAGTAATCTTTGGATTTTTAGCGGCTATCAGCGGCCGAGCGACGGTGGGACCGCGACTTCCTATAGCGAATCTATGACACGGAGATGGATTCAATCCCCTACGGCGACCGCGCCTTCGTGGTGCCGAAGGAGTGAGCGACCTCAGCCGCTGTGCAGAACTATCTCGCGGTCGTCGCCGCGCAGAGGCAATTCGACCCAAGCGCCGCCAGCGCGGTGGGAGGCGTGAAAGGCAATGATCGCCTCTAGCGTGCGCACGGCTTCCCTCACATCATAGGAGAAGGGCCCCTCCCCATCGAGCCAATTGACGATCTCGACTACGGCGCGATCCATGCCGCTGTCGGGGGAGTCGTCGGGCAGGAACTCGCGGTCGTCGCCGCGCACGATCTCAATGTCGCGGTTGCGGCAGATGGCGTAGCCCTCGGTGCCGTGGAAGCGGTGGCGCAGTGGCGCAGTGCCGTAGTCGGCCGCGTCAACGGTACAGATCAAATCGCCCTGCGGCGCACCATTGGCCGCGGGCAAATCGCGTCCAAGGCGCAGCAAGCCCCAGCCGCCGGGATCGGTGAAAGCTCCGCCTCGGCAGTCGGGTTTTCCCGACAGGTCGAGGGTGCCAGAGACCGCGTTCACCGGCAGGCCGGGGGCCATCTGCCCGGCGGCGATCATGTGCGTGCCAACGTTGCCGAGGTCAGCGTGCCGAGCGCACCAGCAGCGATGCGGTCGCGCAACCCCCGATAGCCGGGATGAAAGCGCAGGTTGTGATTGATGACGAGCAGAGCACCGGCCTCGTTGCAGACAGACAGCATGCCCTCGGCTTCGGCAACCGTCGCCGCAATGGGCTTTTCGCAGTACATGGCGCGAGCACCGGCTTCTACTGCCGCTTGGGTGATCTCGGCGTGGACGGGGGTGTACGTGGCGATTGAGACGATGTCGAGGGGCGCGGCTTCGCGCAGCATCTCGCGCCAGTCGGCAAACACGGGCACGCCGTAGCGCGCGTGGAAGCGCTCGCGCCGCCCGTCTTCGCGGCTGCTACCGGCGACTAAATCGACCCGGTCGTGGTTGCGCAGTGCCCCCACGTGCGTGCCGTCGAGGTCCTCGACGAGCTGGCCGAGGGCATCGCCCGAGACCTGGTCCGCACCCCCGATAAAACCCAATCCCACAATTGCTGCACGATATCTCGTTTCTCCTGACATAGTATTCCTCCTTAGACGTTGCTCCAAATCATCAGGCTCCGAGGCCGAGTACCGGGAATTCGCAATTCCTAATTCCTAATTCTCAACCCGAGCACGCGCGCGCAGGTCCCGCCCATAATCGCCGCCAGATCCTCGGCCGAGAGGAACTCGCAATAGTCTTCAATCCAGCGGCGCGACTGGCGATAGGTGCAAAACCGGTTCTGGAAGGGCATGTCCGTACCCCACAGCAGCCGCTCGGCACCAATGCGCTCGACCATCTCCTCAAGCGTCGGCCACAGTTCACGGTACGGATAGTCGAACAAGTCGCCGAGGCGCACCGGGAAGCAGACCTCCAAGCTCAAATTCGGATTGTCAAAGGGAGCCCATATCTCGTCGGGAAGTTCAATCCGGCTCGGAGAACCGGAAGGATCGTCGTCGAGGAAGAGACGCCACGGGAAGCCGTGCGTGAGGCTGCACAGCACGTCCGGGTAGCGCGCCATCCAGCGCGCCAAGATGTCGAGCTCGGCCCAGTAGCCGCGTCGCTGGCTCTCCACCGTCTGCAACACCGACGCTTCACCCGGCCCGGTGCCGAGCGTAAAAAACACGGGCACGCCGAGCGCGGCCACCGCTTCCCAAAACGGACGCAAGTGCTCTCCATCCCACGGGTCGGAGCGATAGTAATAGGCGTGGGGCGGGTTAAACTTGATGGCGTGCAGGCCGTGCTGCTCAACGGCGGCGACGGTCTCGGCGATGACGGCATCGAGTTCGCCAGTCAAGCGCCACTCATCGACGGGGGCCATCGAATAAATGCGCTCTAGATCGACGGCAACCGACTCCGCTTGGAACGCGGGATCGCGGCCCAACATGGCATCGACGTGCAACAGGACCTTATCGACGCCAGCGTAGTCCATCTCGGCCAGCAAGTTGTGAGGCGTGTACTCCAAATGGGGCAAATTAGGTGGATAGAAGTGCTTGGTGAAATCCTCGCCGTCAATGGTCCACACCACCCGACCCTTGTCGTGGTCAACGCGGAAGTTGACGTCGGGCAGGTTGTCGAAGTCCATGGCCCCACCGGGAGCGGCCAGCACATCGGAAGAGGCCAGCGCGCGGTCGCGGATGCGCCAAGCAGGCTGGTGGTGAGAGGCCTGACCGCCCTGCACCCAGCGCAGGTGATCATCAGCGGTAGGGTGACCGGCGGGGGAATCGGCGGGAGGGAAGCAATAGGCATGGGAGTCGATAATCATCGGCAGTACCTTAGCAGCAGCGACTATAAGGTCGAAGGAAGAGTATATCTCTTAGAAAAGGATGTCAACGAAAGGGATTAAGCGCGCCGAATTCAAGGATCGAGCGCAGCTTGACCCACCATCAGAAACGCTGTTTATTCGGTCCTATCCACTGTCGCCTCCAACCTTGCGCAACCACGGCTCCCATCATCCTAAGACACTCCAGAGTGCCGAAGGAGCGCCTACCGTGGAGAAAACCCATGTCCATAGAACGAGCGGTACAGCGAATACTATTAGCACTAGTAGCGATGGCGATCGTAACCTCGGCTTGGGGAGATGAGATTGGCGAAGCGGGACGGCTGCCCGTCGGGACAGTAGCTGCTGAGGAGGGGGAAACGGACGCCCTCAGCGATATGCTGCGCTCTGAAGAGCTGAGCCTAGGTCTGATCGTAGGGGCGTTGGCGCTGGCCCTTTTCCTCGGCGCAGCTCACGGCCTAGAGCCAGGACACGGCAAGACCATCGTCGCCGCCTATCTCGTCGGCGCGCGCGGCACCGTGGGCAATGCCCTTTTTCTCGGCGGAGTGGTCGCCCTCACACATACCTCTAGCGTCATTTTGTTGGGCTTAGTAGCGCTTTTTGCCTCCCAGTACATCCTGCCGGAACAGATCTTCCCTTGGCTTGGCACGGCGTCCGGTCTCCTAATCATGGGGCTCGGCACATGGCTTTTGGTCAATCATCTCAGAGGCCGCGGCCCTGGTCTCGGCCACTCCCATGAGGAACATCAACACGGACATAGCCATGAAGAAGAGCATCTTCACGAGCACGGCCACAGCCACGCCCATGGAGAGTATCTCCACGGACACACCCATGAAGAAGAGTATCTCCACGAGCACGGCCATAGCTACTCCCTTGAGGAGCATCTCCACGAACATGGCCATGAAGAAGAGTATCTCCACGAACATGTCCACAGCCACCCTCATGGAGAACATCATCACGGCCACGGCCATACCCACCAAGCGGAACATCACCTCGGACGCGGCCATACCCATGAAGAAGGGCACCACGACCACCACGATCACCCTCATGGGGAACATCATCACGGCCACGGCCATACCCATGAAATACCGGATAAAGTGACCCTCGGCAGTTTGCTAACGCTGGGAATTTCCGGCGGGATCGTGCCTTGTACGGGGGCCTTGGTAATTCTGTTGCTAGCAGTGGCCTTGCATCGCGTCGCCTTTGGTCTGCTGCTTTTGGTGGCCTTCAGCGTCGGACTAGCCGCAGTCCTCATCGCCATCGGCGTGCTCATCGTCAAGGCGCGACCGCTCGTGGAGCGCTTCTCGGGCGACGGCCGCTGGATTCAGCGGCTGCCCATTGCAAGTGCAGCAGTCATCATCGTCGTCGGCTTCGTCATAACTCTCAAAACGCTGATGCACTCGGGGATTATGTAGGGGAAGCGCCATTGCACTTGGCGCTGATTCCCGCTCGAGGTTGCCAGCGCCTCACAAAAAAAAGAAGGGGAACCTCTCAAGGAGGTTCCCCTTCTTCGTACAACCTGCCACCGCTCAGGGTAACTGCGTGTTGCCCATCAGATAGCGGTCCACCTCGCGGGCGGCACCCCGCCCCTCGTTGATCGCCCACACGACCAAGCTCTGGCCGCGCCGCATATCGCCAGCGGCGAAAATACTTTCGACACTGGTGGCGTATTTCTCGTGCTCAGCTCGGGCGTTGGAGCGCTCATCGCGCTCGACGCCTAGCTGTTCGATCATGGCGTCCTCTGGCCCGCGAAATCCCATCGCCAACAGCACCAAGTCGGCCGGCCAAACCTTCTCAGTGCCCTCGATCGGCACGGGCGTGAAGCGGCCGTTTTCATCCTTATCCCACTCGATATTGACCGTGTGTAGCTCCTTGACGCAGCCCTCGTCGTCGCCGACGAACCGCTGGGTCATAATCAGATACGTGCGCGGATCATCGCCGAAGCGGGCTTTGGCCTCCTCTTGGCCGTAGTCGAGCTTATAGACATTGGGCCACTGCGGCCAAGGGTTGTTGGGCGCTCGCTCGTCCGGCGGGCGCGGCATGATCTCAAATTGCGAGAGCGTCTTGCATTCGTGGCGCATCGACGTGCCGACGCAGTCAGTGCCGGTATCGCCGCCGCCGATGACGATCACGTGCTTGCCTTGGGCCGAAATGTAGTTGCCGTCCGCGTGATTGGAATCGAGCAGGCTCTTGGTATTGGCGTGCAAAAAGTCCATCGCAAAGTAGATACCCTGCAAATTCCGCCCCTCAATCGGCAGATCGTTGGGCTTGGTGGCCCCGCCGCAGAGCACGACCGCGTCGTTTTCTGCCGTTAGTTGCGTCGCCGGAAGATCCGCGCCGATCTCGGTGCGGGTGACGAACCTGACGCCCTCGGCCTCCATCAGATCGACGCGGCGCTGCACTACCTTTTTCTTGTCGAGCTTCATGTTGGGTATCCCGTACATCAACAGGCCGCCGATGCGATCAGCCCGCTCGTACACAGTCACCCAGTGGCCAGCGCGATTGAGCTGAGCAGCGCAGGCCAAGCCCGCAGGGCCTGAGCCGACGACAGCGACCTTCTTGCCGGTGCGCTTGTCGGGCGGCTCGGGCACAATCCAGCCCATCTCAAAGCCCTTATCGACAATAGCGCACTCGACGCTCTTGATCGTCACCGGCGGAGCGTTGATCCCCACCACGCAGGCCCCCTCACAGGGTGCCGGACAGACTCGGCCAGTAAACTCCGGGAAATTGTTGGTCTTATGCAGCCGCTCCAGCGCTTCCTGCCACAATCCGCGATAAACCAAGTCGTTCCATTCGGGGATTAGGTTGTTGATCGGGCAGCCAGAGCCTTTGTCGCCCTGACTGACGATGTCGCCCAAGTGGCAGAAGGGGATGCCGCAGTCCATGCAGCGCGCACCCTGATCGCGCAGGCGACCGTCGGGAAAGTGCTCGTGGAACTCGTCCCAGTCCGCGACGCGCTCTACAGGGTCGCGGTCTTTTGGTAACTCGCGTGCAAACTCGATGAATCCAGTGGGTTTACCCATTATTTTTTCCTGTTCAATATCCTATCAGGACGCTTCGGCCATGGCCTCGCGGAAGGCGACCAGCGCGGCCTCGTCGCCGGTCAGCCCGCGTTCCTCGACGCGCTTGAAGGCGTTGAGCATCTTGCGGTAGTCGCGCGGCATGACCTTGACGAACTGGGGCAGCACCGCGTCCCATTGGTCCAAAACCCGCTGGCCAAGTGCGCTGTTGGTGTGCTGCACGTGGCGCTCGACCATGGTCCGCAGCTCGGCGATGTCCTCGGCGTCCTCTACCGGCCCCATATCGGCCATCTCGTCGTTGAAGCGGATCGCAAAGTCGCCCTCTTCGTCGAGCACATAGGCAATGCCGCCCGACATCCCAGCGCCAAAATTGCGCCCGGTGCGGCCCAGCACCACGACCCGCCCACCGGTCATGTACTCGCAACCGTGGTCGCCAACGCCCTCTACTACGGCGCGGACGCCGCTGTTGCGCACGCAGAAGCGCTCGCCGGCAATACCGTGGATATACGCTTCGCCGGAGGTGGCACCATAGAAGGCGACATTGCCGCAGATGATGTTCTCCCACGGCACGAAGGTAGAGCCTTTGGGCGGATAGAGCACCAGCTTGGCACCCGAAAGCCCTTTGCCAAAGTAGTCGTTGGCATCGCCTTCGACTTCCATGGTCAGGCCCTTAGGAGTAAAGGCGGCAAAGCTCTGGCCAGCAGCACCTGTAAACTTGAGGTGGATAGTGTCCTCGGGCAGGCCCTCTGGACCGTAGCGCCTAGTCACCTCGCTGCCGAGGATGGTGCCTACGACTCGGTTGGTATTCTCGATCGGCAATTCCGCCGCGACTGATTCGCCGTTTTCAAGGGCCGGTTTGCACAACTCCAGCAAGGTGGTGTTGTCAAGGGCCTCGTCCAGCCCGTGATCCTGCGGGATCTGGCAGTAGCGCCCAACATGGGGGCCGACTTCGGGCTGGTGCAAGATCGGCGTCAGATCGATACCGGCCGCCTTCCACAATGCAATGGCCTTCTTGGGCTCGAGCCGGTCGGTGCGGCCAATCATCTCATTGACGGTGCGGAAGCCGAGCGCGGCCATGATTTCGCGCATGTCCTCGGCGACAAAGCGCAGGAAGTTGACCACGTGATCGGGGGTACCCACGAATTTGTCGCGCAACTCCGGGTTTTGGGTCGCCACGCCCACCGGACAGGTGTCGAGGTGGCAGACCCGCATCATAATGCAGCCCATCGCAACCAGCGCCGTGGTCGCGAAGCCGAATTCCTCAGCGCCCAGCAACGCGGCGATAACCACGTCGCGCCCGGTCTTGAGCTGGCCGTCGGTCTCGACGACGATGCGGCTGCGCAGGTCGTTGAGCACCAGCGTCTGGTGCGTTTCAGCCAGCCCCAGCTCCCAAGGCAGGCCAGCGTGCTTGATCGAGGTCTGCGGCGAGGCTCCAGTACCGCCGTCGTGGCCCGAAATCAGCACCACATCCGAGTGGCCCTTGGCCACCCCAGCGGCGACAGTGCCGACCCCGAACTCGGAGACCAGCTTGACGTTGATCCGCGCATCGACATTTGAATTTTTGAGATCGTGGATTAGCTGTGCCAAATCTTCAATCGAGTAGATGTCGTGATGCGGCGGCGGCGAGATTAGCTCTACGCCCGGGGTCGAGTGGCGCACCTTGGCGATCCAGGGATAGACCTTGGGACCTGGCAACTCGCCGCCCTCGCCTGGCTTGGCACCCTGCGCCATCTTGATTTGCAACTCTTTGGCCTGAGTCAAATAGTAACTCGTCACGCCGAAGCGCCCGGAGGCCACCTGCTTGATGGCACTATTTTTGGAGTCGCCGTTAGGCTCAATTACATAGCGGGCCGGGTCTTCGCCGCCTTCGCCGGTATTGCTCTTGCCGCCGAGGCGGTTCATGGCGATGGCCAAATCTTCGTGCGCCTCCTTGCTG
>MKWU01006065.1_pt1 | contig 12565 bp, 13 predicted proteins | sample 809101 | NCBI WGS metagenome assembly MKWU01 (sample SAMN05860141, study PRJNA318959) | sponge metagenome | host: Aplysina aerophoba | place: Slovenia: Piran, Adriatic Sea, Gulf of Piran | collected 2013-05-07 | reverse complement strand
TGCCTGTTTGTGCGTGTGTGATTGTAGTACTCCGACGTGCACTAGAATTGCAAGAAGCATCGATACCGAACTTGTGCTGAGTTCATGAGGGACGTTGACTTGATTGTGTGCAACAGTGCCACTTACAATGGTGGGTGGGCTGCATCACATGTACAGTCACATGACTGCCACCTGACCATCACATGATCGTCTCTTTCGTCACATGGTAGGTACTGACAGCGTCTTCACCAACATCACAGAGCAAATGCGAGAGGTATCTCGACAAGGAATAGAAGAGGTGGGAACACACACACGCACATACACACACTCGCACACACACACACTCGCACACACACACACACTCGCACACACACACACACACACTCACACACACACACACACTCGCACACACACACACTGACTGATGTCTGGCCTTCTGTTGTCAACAGAACAAGGAGAGACTGGAGCAATTGGAGGCCAAAATTGCTGAGGTGGAGAGTCGCAAAGAAGCCTCCTTACGCAGCAGTGTCCAAGAAGCAGCAGAGGAGTCGCTAGCCAGCATCTCACCGGGTGAGATGTCCATTGATGCTTCACTTGAGCTGAGGAACCTTCCCATTCCGACTACTGCCGGGTCCATGGACCTTGATCTCATGGTATTGGGGAGTGGCAAGGTGGACCCCAGCCTCTTTCTAGAGGAGGGGGGTGGGGCAGACATCAGCTTGGAAGCCAGTGTGGACCTGACTAGCCTTCTGCAGCAGGACCTGCAGACCAGTCCGCAGCAGAGCAGTGAGGAGGAGGAGGAGGAGGACGAGGACGAGGAGGAGGAGGAGGTGGATATGGTGGACTTGTCATCTAGCCTGGCGGACAGGCCTCCGGAAGTGGAGGACACCCCTCCGTTGCAGTTGGTGGACTCATCTTCTCTGAACGCCACAATGTGTGAGGATAGTGGAGGGTCCTCAGTGATGGCTGCGTTGCCAATGAGTTCTGACAGTGAGGGTGCCGAGAGTGACGACAGCGAGAGTGAGATGGAGGAAGCAGATGACTGAACTGGTGATCTGTGACCACCAAACACCCACTGTTCGTGCCGCTGTACATGCTGTGACTGACGTAACTGGTCACGTTCCACTCTGTTTTAATGCAGACTTGTATTGTATGAATTTCACGCTCCGTGGTCCTTAACGATATTCATTACAAGCATCGCTGATCCCCAGCTGGTGGCTGTAGAATACGCACATGAATACAGCTACGTACGTACACAGTGAGGGAAATTGTGTAGTTGCAGGTTGGCTAGCCTGTCTGCATGCATGTGCTCGCACGCACGGGTATGTTTGAACAACATAGGCATGCAGTTGTACAGCTGTACATGTACTTCACTGTTACAGTCACTGCTATTATATAATTACACATTACAAGGGAAATGTATAAATGTCTGCTGTGCGTATGTAGAGTTGGTAGGCCTGTGTGTGTATGCCTGTGTATTTGCAAGCTTGTTGTTCATGCCCAACACTTGAACTTGAAGTAGGCCTGGAGACTGGGGTCATCGACCTCCTTGCCGTGGATGCCAGCTGTGACCTTCTTGAGCAGAGAGCTCTGAAACTTGGACTCCAGCACAGCAAACTGCTTCTCCAGAGCAGTGATGCCCAGCACACGACCCAGGGCCACGAGGCTCTTCTCCAAAAGCGGGTCATCGTAGCGCTCTGCTGCCATCAGATGGTGGACTATCTCACCGTAGAGATAGCCATCGTCAAATGAGGGCTCCTCGGCAAAAGGGAACTTGGAGTACACTTCCACTGCCGCAAGGGCGTTGCCCCGTTTAGCCAGTAGTTCCCCCAGCTCGATGTAGGCATCGTGAACACCTGGCGCCAAACTCATCACCTCTCGGTACAGTGCAATGGCCTCCTCTGGAGCTTCCTTCAGCTTGCCTCCAGTTTGCTTCAAGAGAGTGCGTGCCAGGCCTAGTCTGGAGTGGTGGGCCTTCTTGTTCACATCGCCGCCCTTCTCACTGCCAGCAGGTGAGGGAGATCCACTGGAATCTTGTGGGGGACCAGATGGCACGGCCTCTGTTGTGGACTGGGCTGCAGGAACGACTTCTTTCACACCAGCTGGTTTAGCAGGGCTCGGCTTTGTGCCAGCCCCCACAGCTCCTCCCTTGTTGCTCCGAGCAGACCCCACCTTTGGTCCTGCTGCTTCACCAGTTGTTTTCCCCCTTCCCGCTGAGGGGTGGCAGGTGGTTGGCTTGCTGCGGGGAGCAGTGGCCTTGGCAGGTGCCTTCTGGGGAGGTGCCCTCTTTGCCCCAAGGGAGCTGCTTCCTTTAGCCATGGCCCCATTCACAGCTGTGGTCTTCACTCCACCTACAGGCATAACCTTCTTTGTTGGCTCGCTTTTGCTTTCACTCTTTGCCATTTTGCCCTTGGCCTCACTCTGTGCAACCTTCCACCAGCCCTGTGCAGCAAGGGCCTCTGGTGCACCCGCTCTTGCCGTGCTCTTCCCCTCACAGGCCAGACTGGCCCTGAAGCTCTGCTCAGCCCAAGAGAGCAGGTCGCTCTGAGTCTCATCAACCTCAAAACAGGCCAGCTGTGCTGCCCCCAGCTGTTGGAGGGCCTCACTGGACCACGGCTCATACTGTGCACGAGACTGACAGACCTGGGGGAGGGGGAGGGGGAGGGGCAGTGTGCGAGGGTGCATGGCAGTAGCCCACCAGTACTGCCCCACACGCTCAGTAGCTGCAGCAAGCAAGCCTTATGTGAGGATATATGCATGTAGGTGCATGCATGCAATGACTTCCTCTTGCATGTGAATGGATGCATCTATTGTTACAAGGCAGCGAGGTATGTAGGTAGCTATGCACCAGTGCAGAGCTCTGTGTCCCGGAACTCACTTTCAATTTCATGTCCCTCAGCTCTGGACTGTGCTCCAGTCCCATGTTGTCCAAGAGGGAAGCAAATGTGCGACAGAGTGGCAGTGACTCTGCCTCCGATGACCTCTGCTGCAGCAGGTACCTGCAGAAAACAACCTCACTATATAGCTAGCATGGTCACATGCATGTCATGTGACCAACTACTGTAGCTCACCTTGCCTCAGCCCAGGTCCACAACAGCTGGTTGTGGGTTGAACCCCTGTGATAAAGGGGGAGTGTCCACACTAAATGGCTGGCCTGGAGCAGGCATGTCATCCTCGTTAGTCCCCCAGAACCACCGAGTTGAGCCAAGACCAAGAACCCACGGCATACAAGAATGTTGGTGCCCCTCCAGAAGTCGTCTGACAAAAGGCTCTTTGGAGGTGTCTTCTGCTGCTCCACTGTCGTCTCATACCTCTCACTGAGGTGGGCCAAGTACGCAGCAAGCCCCTCCCTCACCAAAATGGCTGCCTGAGTGGTGTACTTATTTTCAGCAGCCAGTGCTAGCCCAAGGCAGAATCTGATTGACGGTAAGTCACAAAAGCATAGAATAAAATATCCACTTTGTGTAGTTTCATATCCACTCCCCCCCCCCACACAAACACACCTAGTCTCCATGTGAGTGGGCTTGATCCCGAGGGCTGCCCTGAGATGGGACAGGGCCTGAGAGGGCTGTCCTGTGAGCAGAAGCAGGCGCCCCAGGTGGTACAGTGCTGTGTGGTTGGAGGGGGAGGCCTTCACTGCATCCCGGCACTTGTGCACAGCTCTGGCCACTGGTCCCTCATCGCTGCCTGCATACGCTCCCCGAGAGGCCTGAGACGAAAGGAAGGTTACGTCTTTGATGGTATGGGGCAAAGTGAAATGGATGTGGGGCATGTTAGACTGGTGTGCACGCAACTGTGATGATGGTGCACGTGTAGCAGACACAATTAGTCTACTCACTCAATTCTCCTCACCTGCAGTGCTTTCTTTGACTTCCAGGCATAGAGCTGCTGGACATGCTCGGCCTTGAAGGTCTGCCCGGCGTCCTTGAGTGCATGGTATTCAGTGTCGACCGCCTTCAGCTGCAGTGCCAAGGGAGCTCCTGGGCCCACACCATGCAGCTGGCATATGGCCAGGAACTCCTCATCCTTGGAGTCCTCTGATGCAAGGTCCTCGCCCTCCTCCCCCTCAGGCTCCTCCTCCTTCTCCTTCTGCACACCGTAGATGTCAGCCATGTAGAAAGACTCCTCCAGCAACAGGCCCAGTTTGAGGTGGTGTTGGGCAACATTTGGAAAGAGCTTGATGGCGGCAGCAACATTGGCCATTGCCCGAGCGAGGAGGTCTGCTGGCGAATCACCTGCTTGCATTGCAGACGCATTCACACAGCCGAGGTACCTCTTTTCCCAATCCTCAGCCTCCTTAATCAAGACGTCCGACTTCTCCCCTGTCTCCCTCCTCATGCGTTTCTCCCAGCTCTGTGGCTCTATCTTGTGTGGTGGCGGCTCCACAGAGTGTTTGGCTGCACAAAGGAGGCCCTCGTGCACCTCCTTGTCAGTGAGAGGGACGACACAGCTGCACTGCGGGCATGGTGCAGTGGTCTCACCCACTGCCACAGCAGTGCGACCATGACGAACAAGCTTGCCCAGCTCAGCTGCACTGCCTTTTATCTTCTCTCCTCCTGGCAGGGTGCAGGAGACCTTGGCCCCAGCCAGGGCTTCGTCCAGCTCCGAACAGGCCTCCCACCAGTCCTCTTTGGGCAGAGGCTCCCCTGTTAGTGGGTTGATTTTGTGGGTCCTGGTCAGTTCCATCAAGCAGCCATGGCAGAATGCTTCCTTGCAACCTTTTATGCGGACCGGGCAATGGACAATGTTCCAGCACAAGGAGCACGACAAGGCTAGTCGGGTGGAGGGCCCGGCTTCTTCCAGCTCTCGAGTATAAGCCACTGGATTCCTCACGACCGCCACTGTATAGAGTACAGTCTTGGTACCCTTGGACGAAACGACGGACACGTCAATCTTGGTCTCGCCTGCCTGCAGCGTAACCGAGGAGAGTGGAGCACCGCTGCCCAAGGAGACCTTCATGCTAGCGTCCTCCGGCTTGGCCTTCACTGTGAGTGTGTCCACACTGCAGGGTACATGGCATGTGTAGTGCATCTTGAGTGGGGAGAACCGTGGGTAGAGCCATCCCGCAGACACGTCCAGGGAACTCAGGGAGGCATCATCTGCAGAAAGCCTTCGCACAGTGACTGTGTACGCCTTGGTGGTCTTGCCATCCTCTGCAGTCACCTCCACATCAACTGATAATGTCTGGCCTTCTGCAAGAGCCAAGGTCTTTCCACTGCCTTCTATTCCCTGCAAAAGACACAGGTATATGCTATGGCAGGAAATGCTCTATACACAAGCCAGTGTAATTACTTTTGCAACGAACGCATCCCAGCTAAGGCTTTACAACAGGTATTGGTTTACTCCCCGTTCGATGTAGATGGGCTGCCTCACCTTGATAAAGTAGGAGGCTCCGCTGTCGCTCGTGAGAGGAGCAAATTTGACCTCATGCACGTCACTGGGCAAGGTGACAGAGTACTCCTGGACAGCAGGAGAGAATTTCGGTACCAGCTTTCCCGGTTTGACCGTCAGCTTAGAGAGGTCGCAGTTGTCCATCGCTGACTACTGCACGGGGGCCGTCCAGGGGTAAGCGTACTGGACGTGCACTAATGATACAGCTCAGCTGGGTCGTGGCACAAAGATTCGGTGCAAGTTTAGCGTTGCCAACTGCTGCCACGCCCTACCTGTAATGATATTCATAGCAGCAAAGCAAGATGGCGTCGGTAGCGAGAGTTATTCACCAGCAGCTCTATAGTTCGTCGCATGCGGTCCGTTTAGCCAGAAACTATTCCGGTGACACTTCAGAGATACGAAAGGGGAAAACTCCTAGCTCATCAAGATGGCTCAGGAGGCAGCAAACGGTTAGAAATGAAACCAGTGACGATTGCCCCATAGAATTAGTTGGCGTTGAGTGGATGGTGTTGTATTGTGTAGGATCCTTTCGTAAAGCAAGCGAAGGTGGAGCACTTTCGGGCACGAAGCGCGTACAAGTTGATAGCTCTGGACGACAAGCACCACTTCTTAAAGCACGGGTGTATTGTGGTGAGGCTCTCTCCCAGCTGCAGCATACAGGGTGGTCTGTTTCGTGCCAGCCTGCACAAGCAGGAGAGCAGACACCCTCAGTTTGTAGTGCATGCATCCCGAGCGTGTATGCATGTGGGTGCTGTCCTGCCTGACCACCAAATAATGCATGCAGGTGGACTGTGGTGCTGCCCCAGGGTCCTGGTCCCAGGTAGCCGCACAGAGAACACGCGCAAACAAGCTTAAGGAGGAGAACCTGCGTAGGTTGACCGAGTGGAGACAGTGAGCATTGCAGCAAGGAAGTATTGTGTATGGTTTGCATTCTGTTTAGGGCAGATGAATAATGGAGCCGTGGTAGCAGTTGACGTGACTTGTGAGTTCCACCAACTTACATGGGAGTGTGTACCTGCACGTGCAGAGCGTGTTTCAATGTGTGTGTGTGCGTGTGCACAGTGCACATGACCTTATTGTTGCGCCTGCCCTCTACAGACATGGAGCCCCTGGCTGGGGTTGTTCTGATGGACAACAGTGACGTGACTCACCCCGACACCTGGCAGAGAGTGACGGAGGTCCTAAGGGGCCATCAAGCCGATGTGGTGATGAGGTGGGTAGTGACATGTGCATGTATACCGCTCATCACTCCTCACATCCAGATCATGCACAACTCCATGCAGTGACATGGCACCCAATGCCAGTGGGATCCGTCAGTTAGACCACACGAGGGTACTGGTAAGCAAGAGGCCTGTCAGAATGATTACGGTACCCTCCAAAAGCTATGTTTTTGCTGTTTTCGGCTGCTGTCCTGTTTGTCACTGCCATATGTGCACACACTGTTGTCTGTAGGATCTCTGTGAGAGTGCTTTAGCGTTATCGCATGTTGTGCTGAAAGAGGGTGGCGTGTTTCTGTGCAAACTGTGGCAAGGTGGTGGAATGAAAGGTGTGTAGGTGTGTGTGTCATGTGAGCGTTGGGTAGTGTGAGGTCAGTGTTATACATATATCTTGTTACCGTCAGATTTCAAAGACAAGTTGAAAACTTCATTTGACAAAGTCAATGAGCATCGCCCCCAGGCTACAAGAAAAGAATCTGCTGAAATGTATCTCGTTGCCAAGGGATACAAGAGGCAAACTACTTAACTGACAAGAATGTGACAAATTCACAATTTCATTACCAGTTAATCAAATGTTGATCAATGTACTTGAAACTCTTCTCCTTGCAAGTGCAGGCCAGTGGCTAGGTGAGGCATGGGGTGGAGAGCTGGGGTGGAGGGCTGCTGATGAAACACTGAGAGGGGTGTGTTCACTCACAGAGGAACAGCCTCATCTCTTCCTCAGTCATGAGCAAGTCGTCAGTGGCAGGTGGTCCGTTGGTCTGTTCACAGTTCAGCCTGCCAGCCAGATACTGCTGTTCTATGCTGCCTCTACTTCCTGCCCCTTGGTCTTCCATCCCCCGGCTGTGACCAGGTACTCCAACACACACCAAACTATCAACTTCACTGATAGCACTAGGTTGAACCAAACTATCAACTTCACTGATAGCACTAGGTTGACCCAAACTGGCATCTTGTTCAACAACTTCAAAAGCCTTCAACCACAGATCATCATCATCATCATCATCATCAGCCAATGTGTCCATGCTGTTGCTTAGGGCTTGAAGAAATTCATCATTCTCAAACAATTCTACATCTATGTTCTGATTGGCTGGAAATGCCTTATTGCTGAGAGGGTTAATGTGGGCTGGTATGTGGTATTCTGCACATGGACCAGCAATGTCCATTCATCCAACACACACAGCTCATATACATGGACACACACACACACACACACAAGCCAACCTTTTGATTTGAAATCCACTCTGCGGCATTCTGGGTCATGACACTTCTGATAGAAGACACTGGCAGCTAGGTCCGCCACAATCCTGCACATTTAGTGCCGAGGTGGGACACGCAGTTGACATGCAGGTTCAACTGTTCAATCTTCCCACACCAGCACACACTATGGAGCATCCAGTGTTTGGATGCAATCAATGTATTCATATGTGCATCTCACGCATTTATTAGTAGTGGCAAAATGGCTGCACAAGTGTCCAGGAGCACAAGTTCAGCATGTCTCTCACATGATGTGATTGCTCTTGTGTTGGCGCCCCACATTTTCACACCACCGGCTGTTGGCAATCTCAAACACTAAGCACTCAGCTGCAGACGGCATGTGACCGTGAAACAACGAGAACACGCGAACAGCAAATATACTCTGCACACCCACCCATGCAATGACCACACCCACCCACCCCATGCAATGACCACACCCACGGCTTGCTAGACTAACCATGTGGGAACAGGGTCCACTTCCGAATGGATGGATCCACTCCTCCTCTTGTCCACTGAGAAATAACAAACTGGTCCACCAAGGGATAAGGGGATCGAGTAAAACCCTCGGCTGGAGGCGAGAGGACTTCCACAGACCCACACAGACTCATCTTCCTCCTTTTTGGGCCACTGGCAATGTCATCAAAAGTCAAGACACGGCATTCATGGACATACCTACAGTGGGTAATAAAGGCCTCAATAAACACTGCTTTTTGTTGTCATGAAAACGCCATAATCACCTGACATGAGTCACCAGGGAGTCCACTAGCAAGTTGAACTGCCGGTCGAACTGCCGGCTCCCTGTCTGTCCCCTGCAAACACCATACTGGGACTGCAAGGCATGGCATCAGATTACATCACAGCACATTACAACATCACATTACATCACAGCATCACATTACATCACAGCATCACATTACATCACAGCATCACATTACATCACAACACAGCATGGCCACACATTGCATCACATTACACCACATCACATTACATCACAGCACACAACAACATCATGATGGACTACAATAGGTCCAAGCGTTCAGATCCAGTACAGCACAGCACAGCAGCTAGCTTTACAAGCACACCTTGAACTTGTTCTCCTTGGCTACAAGAAGGGGAATTCCCTTTCCCAGTTTGGAGGAGAGGTAGAGTCTGAAGTTTCTGTTCCTACTGTAGACACTTTCATCACAGAGCAACACGGGGCTTCCCTTCTCATCCATGAGGAAGAGGCCTAGGAGTTGTGGGGCTGAGACAAAGACTACCAGTGCCACCGCTACAGCTGCAGTGGCGGGCAGACAGTGAGGTGGAACAGGACACACCTGACGGGCACTCCAATTCTCTCACAGCTGTGCAGGGAGGGAAGAGTGTCTTGTGGACTGACTGAGACACATCAGAATCCACACTAGCACTCTCTTTTAGAGCCCGAAGTTGATCACAAGCGTGCCTTACAAAGTTACCTGCAAACACACACACAGTAACTTAGTCACAAGCAGTGCTGGTGTAGCCACAACATGTCCTTGTAATTAGCTAAGATGCTGCTGTCACAATGTAAAATAGTGCTACAAATAGATGTTTCAGCTGCATTTGTACGTCACATTAAAATAACAGGCTTGAGTGGCGCTACACATCCAAGCAATGAACCCATTCTCCATAGCAGTGAGTGGCCGATCCACGAGATCATAGATCCATGAGATCAAGCAGCCAGTCAAGGCCCACCAGTGAACGCCCACATACCAACTTGCTTGTTGTTCTGGAATACTGCTCCAGGGAGGTGGAATATGAGATGGCGGGAGAATTTAACTTCAGAACTGAAGAAGACAGACACAGCAGCTAGATGCAACACTCAGCAAATCCCACAATGATTGCAAGTGTCTTGGCTGCATTAATTGCATTATGGTATAGGACATTTACATAATGTAACAAGATAGTGTGCCCAACTGGCCATATAATGTAGGCGTGTCAAACACAGATACACATAGTATTTATACAGCTATGGGGATGGAACATCTGTGGCCAAAACTGTTGAGAATCTGCACCAGTTGTCTTGCAACCACACAGCCCTTTTCATGATGTTACACAAATTTGTGATGCAGTCTTATCTGTTCATGCCCACATGCGTACAACGTCACACACAGTCACAGTCACATCCCTCCCCCACACACCTTGAGTCTAGGTCCAAGATGTGAGTCCTATTGACTGCCAGCCCAAAGCAGCACTCTACCAGGTAGCACACATACTGCACAAACACCTCCAACACCTCCACTCCAATCACACCAGGATTGCACTTCAACCTAAACTCCACATCAAAGTACAACTTGCACGCGGCCCCCTCAGTTATGACCTCATAGACGTGCCTGTTGGACGTCATGGAGCTGCATGCATTTGGCGGGTAGCAGGCGCTTGAGTCACGCGATAAAAAGTGAACACGTACACGGTGCAAAGTCTGCATGTAGCGCTACACACACAGGCACTACTGTGGCTTACACGTATGCTCGCCCGAAGTCGAAAACACTCTCTGCAAGGTACCTCCTTTGTCCCTGTGAGCCAAGCGATGGAAGCTCGTACGAAAACACCTTCTTGGGAATAGCACACGTCTTGGCAAACTCGATGGCTTGCTGCTGTCTGCAAAACACCTTGAAGGGAAATCGGAGCTCGCGAAACGCATGGGGTGTCTCTAGCAAACGTCCTGCCGGTCTCTCCGTCTTAACGAGTGATTGGTTATGCTTCAGCTTGTCTGCATTGAGCTTCGACTCGTTCAATGCTCTACTGGATTTAGTGGTGCTCGAGTAGAATTGTGAGGAAGAGAACGCCATTTTCTGTGAGGTGGGGCCAATCATGAATATCATTATAATATTACTGTGCAATCTACAATTGGAACATTTAGTACGAGCTTTTAAAAAGGTAGAACCCAAATTTTATACAAGATACATATATAAATAATACCGTGTACTTGTACAAAAATACTTAAAAGTCTGCACTGGGTGCACATTAATTATAAAACTAAACAGAACTTCATTGCACCCCAATAGTAATTCTACAGTGTCCCAGACACAAGGAAAAAAATTCAAAATTGTAAAACTACCAATAAAACCAACAAACACCACACTATAAAGTCAAATTAACTTAAAAAGCTAAGAACAATACAAAACTAATATATTATATCTAAAACCAATTTGGGCAATATTTACATGGTGGGATCAATATTGAATTACTTGTTCCACTTTGTGTAGTGGCCAGAGATGACTTCCTGAGGGTGACAGAATGAGGTGGTGAGCGTGGATTCGCAGGTGGTACTGGTGCTGAGAACAGGGCAGAGGGAACGGCATCCGTGTTGACGAGGCTTTGGTCTGTGTGCTTCTTGGCCACTCTTCTCAATTGGGACTTCCAAAACAAACTCTTGTGTGTTTTCACCCAGTTCCACGGCAGTTGGCACACGCCCACGTAGTACGCCATCTTCCGGGCTGTCATGCAACAGATAGGCAATGTCCATCGGGTCATGATCGAATTCCTCATCATCCTCCATATCTGAATCGAGAAAGTGGCCATTTCTTAGTGACAAACGCAGAGTTCTGTAAAATTCCTCGGTCAGCTGCGGGTCTCCTATGTATTCCATGGCATCCTCTTCCTCCTCCTCTGCACCATCTATCATGTCTGCCAACAGGGCATGTAGTTTCCGTCTCTCTTCCTTCCGTTCGGCCATTTTCTGCACTTCCTCGTAGTAGCCATGCTGTCTGCGGTGGAGGTTCTTATGTTGGTAGAACACCAGGCTGATTCGTGTGGGGGAGTGCCGGTTGGGCCACTTGAGGGGCGTGGTGGCATGCAGCTCCATCTTTGCTGCCTCGACCAGCACACAACCGTGGCTCAGAGCTATTGCCACGCCCCCAGGTACAGGCTGGATTAACTTAACCTTCTTTGGTGGTGTCTCCTGCTCAATATCAGTCTGGACGACCGTGTTTGGTGAAGCTCGCATGTTTGTACTCAGTGGCGTCTGCGATGGGTCCCATTGATTTGTTGTGCCTTTGGCCAAAGGAGTACCGATGTCTGGGGTGCTCACGTCAATCCCTGAGTCAGTGGAGGTGTTGCGTAGTAAGCTGGTTAAAGTGGCGCTGGATCGGTCTGCTGGCTTCAAACCATTGCTGTACTTGTGCGGGGTACCCACGAGACCTGTGCTCCTGTCCGTGTCGCCCACACCAGTGTCCCTTGGCTCCTCTTTGGGGGTCACAAGTCCCCCCACAGATCTGTTGCCTAGCAACACACTGTCACCTGCATCACTTCTGCTATCTGTACTGGTGGACAAACTTGCTGTCTCCAAGAGTTGTCGAGCTTCCAGTGGGAGTGGGAAGCCATTTTCTTGGGCCTGTGCAGCCGCTTGCTGGAGGTCGTCCCCGGACAGTGTCTGTTGGTCCTCATGGGAGTTGCTATGGATCTCAAAGTGGGTGGCTTGTAACTGGCTGCGAACCTCCATTCCTGGTATGCTTTCCATGGGAGCACACGTCGGTCGATAGAGAGGCAAGACATGGAGCTGTTCGTCCTCTGGTTTGTCCTCAGTCCCCATCACTCCTGCCTTCAAGATAGTGCAAAGCTGTGACGGGTGGGTACAAAGATCAAAGTTCATGGTGCAAATGTCAAAGGTCATGGTGCAAATGTCAAAGGTCATGGTGCAAATGTCAAAGGTCATGGTGCAGTGAAGTGAACCCATCACATTGAAGTGCACGAGAAGCCCC
>MKWU01006064.1_pt1 | contig 12565 bp, 9 predicted proteins | sample 809101 | NCBI WGS metagenome assembly MKWU01 (sample SAMN05860141, study PRJNA318959) | sponge metagenome | host: Aplysina aerophoba | place: Slovenia: Piran, Adriatic Sea, Gulf of Piran | collected 2013-05-07 | reverse complement strand
CCTGATATCACATGGAATTTCACGAAGTTTCTCGTGGATGCCGAAGGTAATGTTGTAGAGAGATTTGAACCTGGTGTTACTCCAGAGCAAATCAAAGAAGCACTTAGCACTTAATTCAGAAGTCGACGTAGCACTCTGTCGCCCCCACTTTACAGCCTAAACTCCTAGTAATCGCGGTTCAATACCCTGACTCTTTCACAATCAATTGCTTAACTTGACTTCGTCGGATTGAACCGGCTTGCGGCGCGGAAACCAGCGCCCAGCCTGCGTTCTTCTCGATTTTGAAGATGTAGTGCTCTAATTGCAGTGATGTTGTTGGCGCGTAATTACCGCATCAACATTTACCGGTCATGCACCATGTTCGTCCGAACCTCTAAAGGAACCCGGCAAAATTCTTATACGGTCACTCTCGTCGAGTCGTTCCGCAATGAGCAGGGCAAGCCCCGACAGAGGATCATCCGCACCGTCGGCACCGCCAGCGATGCCGAGGATCTCGAACGTCTGCAACGCGAAGGTCAGCGGCTGAAGGCCGAACTTGAGGAGTTGCAGAACCCCCTCATGCTACCTGCCGAGAATCTCGCCGAGGCGGCTTCGCAAGCTCACCGCAACTCAGCTCGCCGACGCGGCCGCAAGACCTTCACCCTAGCGGTTGACACGCCGAAGGAACGTACCTTGATCCTCGGCATCCACGAGGTCTTCGGTCAACTTTTCGACGAACTCCGTCTCGGTGAGGTGTTCACTAAACAACAGATCGTCCCCCGCCGAATCTTCAGACACACCGTATTGATGCGGCTGGCGGAACCCGGCACCCGCAAGTCGGGGATGGTCAGTCCGACCCACGACACTTACGGCTGGCGTCTCTCGGTCGAGCAGGTCTACCGCATGATGGATACGCTGACACCGGCGCGTCTGAAGCATCTGCGCCAGCGGATTAGTGGCCACGTCCAAAGGTTGCTACCAGAACCGGTAGAGCTTGCCTTCATCAACATGAAGACGTTGAGTTTCACGTCAACCCGGAAGGACGATTTGCTACAAAAGGGTTGGAGCAAGGACAATAAACCGAACCGCGTTCAAGTCGTCCTGGCGTTGGTGCAAACCCGTGAAGGTTTGCCGATCGACTATCATGTGTTCGCCGGCAATACCACCGACATCGCCACTTTGCGGCCGATGTTGGATGGACTGCGTAAGGATCATCACATTGAACGGGCGGTGGTGATCATGGACGCCGGGATAGCATCTCACAAACACCTGGCCGAGCTGGACCAGGAGGGTTGGCACTATGTTTTTGAGTCGCGCTTACGACAATTGCCGAGAAACGTGTGGGCAAACGCGCTTGAAGGGCTGGAATGGTCCGACTGGCACGCTGACGCGGACAGACCCAGTGATGCCATCCGTCTAGCTGAGTTCAACCACGATGGCCGGCGCATCGTGCTGAAATATTCATCGAGACGCTCTGCGAATGATCGGAGGCGGCGGGAGCGGGCGGTGGTCAACGCCGAGTCCCAGGTGCGTCGCGGCAGTCCTACCCTGCACGGCGAAGCCGCCAAATACCTACAGGTGGCGAAAGGTGGGGTGGCACTAGATGAGGAGGCGATCGCGCGGGATGCGTCGTTTGACGGCATCTACGGGGTCACCACCAATCTTGATGAACCGATGGAGGCGGTGCGACGCCTGTATGCTGGGTTATCGCAGATTGAAGACGGCTTCAGCGTCATGAAGCATGATCTGGAGATCCGGCCAAACTTTCATTGGACCGAGCCGCGGGTGCACGCGCACATCGGCATCTGCTACACCGCCTTCGCCTTGATGCGGATCCTGCGTCAACAGTACCGCAATCGGCATCCCGATCGCGACGTGCCGAGTGAGAAAAAAATCCGCGAGGAGTTGCTGAAAGCGGATGCCTCCGTGTTCGTCGACATTAAACGGGAACGCGGGTGGATGCAGTTGCAGCGTCCAAGCAACCTGCAACGGGAACTCTACAGCACGGTCGGTCTGTCATATAAGGCTGGCATCATCGAATTGCCGAAGGAGCATCTGCCCACCGTGAACGAACCGAGCTAAATGCCCGCCTTTAACCGCTGAACATCGCCACCTGCACTGCGATTTGTAGTGTAGTCAAAAATCTTTTATCTTTGAAATTCAATGGGTTATAACTTTAAACCGTCGAATTCAAGAGGCTCACCTAATGTCAAGTGGAACTTCACGAAGTTTCTCGTGTATCCCGAAGGTAAGGTTGTAGAGACTTGAACCTGGTGTTACTCCAGAGCAGATTAAAGAGATACCTAACACGTAATTATGTACTCAAAGTAGTACTCAGTCACTCCCGACTCAACAGCCTGATTTCTCTGTGATCGCGATTCAATATACCTGACTGTTTCGCAATCAATTACTCAATCTAGACCAACGATATTTCGCGCCTAATACGGCGACAGGTTTTTCTGCCGTATAGGGATACGCAAGGATATTCCTAGTGTTGAGATAATCGCATGCTTCTTCAATTTCCACGTCACCGACCAACGAGCACACAACTGGCTTGTCGATCCCCTTAGCTCTAGCCTTCTCGACACAATTACCCAAGAGTTCGGCAAAAACCATCGGAGGAGTGATGATAGTGTGCCAATAACCAAGAATGAGTGAGTGAATTCTGTCCTCATTGAGCGCTAGGTCAATGGTTGCTTCATAGGTGGAAGGTGGCTCTCCACCCGTGATGTCGACGGGATTCCCAGCCGCCCCAAAGGGTGGGATGAATTCGCGGAATGCGGCATCTAGATCATCTGGCATCGGCATAAGCGACAATCCATGATCTACGCATGCATCTGAAAGTAGCACGCCAGATCCACCTGCACCAGTCAGAATCAGCACATTTTCACCTTTTGGCGTGGGCAATATTGCTAGACCACGCGCAAACTCCAGCATGTCATTGAGACTAGTAACCCGAACAACGCCAGATTCTCTTAGAACTGCATCGTAAACGCGATCATCTCCAGCGAGCGCACCAGTATGAGAGTTCGCCGCTTTTGCACCTAGCCGGGTCCGGCCTGCCTTCAGTACTACAACAGGCTTCTTTCGAGAGACTCTAGACGCAACTTCCGCAAATGCTCGACCATCTTTCAAGTCTTCAACATGCATTGCGATCACTTGAGTATTAGGATCATCTTCAAAGTAAGTCAGCAAATCGTCTTCATCGATATCTGCTTTGTTACCGAGTCCCACGATTGCGGATACTCCCATACCAGCTGATCGACTAAAGCCGACTATCGCCATTCCAACGCCACCGCTCTGTGATGATAGAGCGACTCCACCACGCTCAGTATAGGGCGTGCAAAACGTGGCACATAGATTGTGGTGTGTGTGGTAAAAACCATAGATATTGGGACCCATTAAGCGAACGCCTGCCGCTTGGGCTGCTGCAACCACTTCAGCCTGAAGTTCATGTTCACCAATTTCCGCAAATCCAGACGGAATCAGAATGGCTCCAGCTATTCCCTTTTCACCACATTCCTTGATGACACCTGCAACGAATCGAGCGGGTATGCAGAAAACGGCAATATCTACGTCACCGGGTATGTCGAGCACCGACGGATAACACTTTTGACCGAGAATCTCCTCTGCTTTTGGATGCACCGGATGCAAATTGCCGCCGTACTTTCCGTCGATGAGGTTTTTCATTACGGAATTGCCGATTTTCCCATCTTCCGCGGATGCACCCACCACGGCTACCGCCTTTGGCTTCATGATCCTCGTCATTGCAGTAAGGATTTCGTCCTGAGAAGGTCGTGGTCGCGCTGGAGCTGGTTCAAAATTCAGCAACATCCGAAGGTCGACTGCAACCACACCGTCCTCCGATGCGATCACCGGATTTAAGTCGAGCTCGGAAATCTCGGGAAAATCGCTGATTAGCCGACTGATATTGGTAATGAGAGACTGAATCGCAACACGATTCACACCCGGTTGCCCTCGAATCCCGTCCAGAAGCTGTGAACCTTCGATCTCATTCAGCATCTCCGCGGCTTTTTCTTCAGTCGTAGGTGCGAGCCTGAAAGTCACATCTTTTAACACTTCGACCAATACACCACCTAGTCCGAAAGCTACTAACTTCCCGAAGACAGGATCAGTTACTCCACCGACGATAAGCTCCGTAGATCCGCTGACCTGCTGTTGGACTTGAACACCTTCTATAGTGGCATCAGCATTAAAAGCTCGAGTTGATTCAGTTATCTTGATATATGCCTCACGAACAGATTCTGCGTCTGTTACGTCAGTGATAACCCCGCCAGCATCGGTCTTATGTAGGATTTCTTGCGACACCACTTTCATTACCACCGGAAACCCGAACTCGGCGGCTATGTCTACCGCCTCTTCTGTAGAACTCGCTACACGATCCTGTGGATGTGGGATGTCATATGCAGATGCTATCTGACGAGCCTCACTAGGCGTTAATGCGTTGCGACCCTCTTCTTTTGCCGTGTCCAAAATATGTTGAATCGCGTTCTTGTCCATAACCACAGATACCTCTCTCTGTTCAGCCTAATCAGATCGAAATGTCCGATATATCTCAAAAAAAGTCGCAATGATAGCGGTAGCTTCACAGATAATCTACAATGTGAATCCTGAATTGAGCGAGCTTTGACTCGCTACCATCCGAGACCAGTCAGTCTCGAAAAATCCACAAATCAAAATCTATATAGACGGGGAAATCTATTATGGCAACCGTAACCGGTGCAACCTTAATGGCGCAAAGCCTGAAGCAACAAGGTGTCGATTACATGTTTGGAATTGTCGGCTTTCCAGTGCAAGGGGTAGCAGCTGAAGCACAGAAAGCAGGCATTACCTATATCGGCATGAGAAATGAACAGGCTGCGAGCTACGCTGCTCACGCTGCCGGGTACCTTACGGGTAGACCACAGGCATGCTTGACGGTCAGTGGTCCAGGTGTCATTCACGCATTTCCGGGATTGGCTAATGCGAAGGAAAACTGCTGGCCGATGATCCTAATTGGAGGCGCTTCTCCGATTTACCAAAACGGAATGGGTGCATTTCAAGAGGAACGTCAAGTAGAACTGGCAGCTCCTTATTGCAAATACGCACACCAAATTGACCAAGTAGAACGCATCCCTTACTATGTTGAGCAGGCAGTTCGTCGATCCATTTACGGTCGGCCGGGTCCTGTGTATCTTGACTTCGCAGACAACATCATCCGCGCAGAATACGAAGAAGACGATGTAGTGACTTATGGGCGTGTTCCAGAACCACCTAGAACACAGGCCGACCCGGTTGCTGTTGAAGGCGCACTGGACGTGCTCGAGTCCGCGGAACGACCATTGGTCGTCGTTGGAAAAGGCATGGCATGGTCACGTGCCGAAGAAGATGTGAGACAGTTTATTCAACGTACGCAACTTCCTTTCTTGAATTCGCCTATGGGTAAAGGTGTGATGCCTGATGACGATTCTCTGTCTGTGGGCGCAGCAAGAAGCACAGCATTACGAGAAGCAGACGTGGTCTTCCTCATGGGTGCACGATTGAATTGGATCATGCATTTTGGATTGCCGCCAAGGTTCAACAAAGACGTGCGGATCATCCAGCTTGATATTAATCCAGAAGAAATCGGTACCAATGTCCCTGCAGAAGTCGCACTGGTAGGCGATGGTAAAGCAGTCACAAAACAATTGAACACAGCATTGGATAACCGACAATGGTTCTATCCTCAAGAAACTGAATGGCGTAGCACCCTTCAAGCTAAGGCCGCTGCCAATGTCGAAGCTGTCCAAGGCATGATCGACGACGACTCCTCGCCGATGAACTACTACCGTGCCTATAAAGACATTGATGAGTGGCTACCTAAAGATGCAATCATCATCGGGGAAGGCGCCAATACGATGGACATTGGTAGAACCCAGATGCTTAACTCAAATGCCCGACATCGTCTTGATGCAGGAACCTATGGCACTATGGGTGTCGGTTTGGGATTCGCGATTGCCGCTGCTGTGTCATGCCCAGGTCAACCGATCGTATCCGTACAAGGTGACTCCGCATTCGGATTCTCGGGTATGGAAATTGAGACAATCGTTAGGTACAAATTACCTATCAAGCTCATCGTGCTGAACAATGGCGGTATTGGTGGTGGTATTGGACCTCTCAAGGATGGCCAAGAAGTTCCACCAGGGATCCTGACCTACGGTGCTCACTACGAGGGAATGATTGAAGCTCTTGGCGGCAAAGGTTACTACGTAGAAGATCCAAAAGATCTTCGAGGTGTGCTAGACGAAGCCATGGCTCATGACGGTCCTGTTTTGATCAATATTCCACTGAATCCAAGAGCAGGCCGTAAGCCGCAGCAATTTGGTTGGCTAACCACCTAGTTCGAAACTGTATGACATAACATATAGGTATGAATCTATAGAGCCGTACAACCTAAACGCTCCGTACCTTAATAGGGGGATGAATATGTGGCGATATGTGGTAGTTCTCTTACTGTGTTTACCAGCGTTTGCTGACGCACCTAAAAATGCGTACTTCGGGGATTTACATATTCATACGAAGTATTCGTTTGACGCTTATATCTTTGGGACGACGACAAGCCCAGACGATGCCTATGCGTTTGCGAGAGGGCAGACCATCAAACACTCCGCTGGCATTGAGATGACCATTGATCGACCGCTAGATTTCTACGCGGTCACCGATCATGCCATGTTTTTAGGTCAACTGAATGCACTGGAGAATCCTGAACACCCCAATCATGGAGACGAAGAGGCAGAGTTTTTCAGAACTCTAGAGACTGTCCAGGACAGAGGTCGGGCATTCGGTTCGTTCCACATATATCTAAGTGAAGACTATGACACAGATGCGATTCGGACTGCTTGGGAGGCTATTCAGGATGCTGCTAACCGACATTATCAACCTAGCGAGTTCACCACCTTTATTGGTTACGAATACACCTCTTCCTATCCAGTTGATAATGGAAACCTGCACCGGAACGTGATCTTTGAGTCTGACTCGGTTCCACCGATGCCTTTCTCTCGGATCGATAACCGAAATCCAGAGGCACTCTGGGCATGGATGGATAGAAACCGTGAACAAGGGATTGAGTCTATAGCCATTCCTCACAACTCCAATGGTTCCAACGGACACATGTTCGAGCTGGTGAAGTTTGACGGTAGCCCTCTGGATTCAACCTACGCGGAAACGCGTATGCGCAACGAACCAATCATTGAAATATCACAAGTCAAAGGCACCTCAGAAACACACCCAGTGCTATCACCGAATGATGAATGGGCGTTTTTCGAGATATTTCCGTTCCGAGTCGCACAACATAACCGAAGCCAAGCGAATGGTAGCTATGCCCGACAAGCGTGGCGAAACGGCTTAACCATCGAGTCTTCGATCGGTGTGAACCCCTATAAATTTGGAGTGGTTGCAGCCAGTGACACACACAACTCCGGCGAAATCTTTGATGAGGAGAATTTCCTAGGAAAAATTGGTCACCTCGATGTAAGACCGATAGACAGAGGTTCTGTACCGGTTGGCTACGAAGACAACAGACCAGGTTATCGCGACAGCGCGTCTCAGTACTTTAGTTCAGCGGGAATTGCCGGTGTATGGGCGGAGGAAAACACTAGGGAATCGATTTTCTCTGCGTTTAGACGTAAGGAAACGTTCGCTACATCCGGAACGCGGATCAAGGTTAGATTCTTCGCGGGGTACGACATGCCTGAAGATATCTTGGAGCAAAATGACTTTGTGGAACAGGCGTATGCAGGTGGTGTTCCAATGGGTTCAACACTGTCAATAGAAGAAACTGGTTCGCCGATATTTCTGGTTTGGGCAATGCAAGATCCGCTGAAAACCAAATTACAACGCGTGCAAATCATTAAAGGTTGGCTAGAAGACAATGGCACCACCCATGAGCAAATATTTGACGTAGCTTGTTCTGACGGTGGAGTTGTAGATCCTGAGACGCATCGTTGTCCTTCTAATGGAGCTTCGGTAGACTTTTCGGATTGCTCGCAGACTCCAGATGTTGGCGCATCAAATCTCAGCGCGGTATGGATGGATCCGACTTTCAATTCCGAACAAGATGCGTTTTACTATGTCCGAGTTTTAGAAAATCCTACCTGTCGTTGGTCTACCTGGGATGCTGTCCGAAATGGCACGCCAGTCAAGCAGAATCTGATGCAGAATCGCGCGATCCAAGAACGAGCTTGGAGTTCTCCCATCTGGTTGACACCTTAATCTAGACTCAACGAAGGCACGTACTCTATGAAAGCAAAGGAACCCATCGGTCGATTCGATCACATTGGATTCGCAGTTCACAGCATCGAAGAAGCCAGAAAATTCTGGGAAGATCAGATGGGTGCGAGTTTGGTGCAATTAACTGATCATCATTCTGGTGATTTCAAACTGGGAATTTTCGATCTCGATGGACTCTGTGTAGAGCTTCTCGAACCGATCAACCCAGATGGATTTCTCGCTAAATATCTTGAAAAGCGGGGAGAAGGTATCCATCACATCACTCTGCAGACGAAAAATCTAGAGGAAAAAACAGATGCACTTGAAGCCTCTGGCGTGAGAGTCGTCGATAGACACCTGAGCAAGGAAGAAGGTGGTGTGGATGCCTTCCTATCTCCGAAAAGTACCCATGGCGTCTTGATCCAACTCGGCGAAAACGTGGGTCCTCTTAATAGCAAACCTTACTGGGAAGAGACTTAATGCTTGAGGTATATTGGCAGCCTGGATGAACTAGCTGCCTGAAAGTCAAGGAATTTCTATCGGCCCGTGCGGTTGAATTTAAGTCAATTAACGTCAATGAGATACCTGACGCAACAGAGCTTCTGACACAGTCACCGGTCAAAACGTTACCTGTAGTCAAGCTAGCATTCAACTATGTTCCAGGTGTGGATTTAGCACAGGTAGCACAGTTGCTAGGACTCAGTTACGAATCAGAGATCGTACTTAGTCCTTCGGAGCTTCTTACTCGGCTTGTTCAAATCAATGAGACGTTAACGAAAATTGGCCCAAGATTAACCAATGAGTTCCTACGGGTTAAACTCCCTGGTCGAGAGCGTACAGTCCTAGGCTTAATCAATCACATCTCTGAAATCAGTTCGGTGTTAATTGAAGTACTCAGAGGGGAGGTATTCACTGCAAGTAAGGCCGATGCCGAGCCACAGACTGAGCTGGTGATTGCGGAGTTAATACCCATCTTACTAGCACGCAATGAGGTTCTGAAATCGGTTCACATTGACCCAGACCGAATGGCGGATACTTACTTTGGAGATCAATCTCTCCATACCGTGATTAATCGAACAGTTTGGCACAGCGCGCAACATTTACGCCAACTGGTAGATCTTTGTCAGACACAACAAGCGCAACTAGAAATCCCTGAGATTAGCCATCTATTGCAAGATCTCCCGTTACCACAAAAAGTCTGGGATTGACTGAATTCCTTGTCTAGCATACCGAAACCCATGGGTGAGGTCAAGTATATATTGATCCACCACGAGAAGTGCCCTAGAGAAGCTTTTCATTACCGCATCCAATCTGATGGGACCCAAGTTGCTCTCTTGCCTGAACAACATAGAGGCCAGCACCCTTATAGTATCGGCATTGTGTTGGATGGAAATTTTGATCAAGAAAAAGTGCCAACGGGTATTCTTGAGTCATTGAAAAACCTAGTTCTGAAACTAAAACTCAAATACCCAGATGCAAAGATCGGCGCTCACCGTCAAATAAGAGGTGACAAAAACACGAGCTGTCCTGGTCGATTATTTCCACTGCGTGACGTTTTGACCTGGAGTCGAACCGGATTACTCAAAGAACGAGATGAGTTCATCGTGCAGGATATCGAATCTCAGTATGGTCCGTAAGCAACGCATGACTTCCGGCCTTCAACCTACAGCACATCTCAAGAAAAACGAGTGATCCGAAAACCAAGCGTTCAGGGTATTTCACGTAAATTTGGAATCGAAAAACAACAACCCCCTAAATCTAACAACCATTAGCGAAGAGCACTAAATATGTCAATTGAAATTAGAGACCCACGAATCAGCGACGTAGTTGATCCGTCTGCAACTTTAGAAACACTAGCCGATGGCTTTGGGTTTACCGAAGGTCCTATCTGGCATCCACACGGCAGACATCTTATCTTCAGCGATATTCCAATGAACACCATGTATCAATGGACTGAAGACAGTGGTGTGAGTGAGTACCGTAAGCCAAGTAATATGGCGAATGGCAACACATATGACCACCAAGGTCGAGTTCTTACTTGTGAACATGCAACAAGCCGCGTGGTCAGGGAGAATCTAGATGGAACAATCGAGGTGCTAGCAAGCCACTGGGATGGCAAAGAACTCAATAGTCCCAACGACATCGTTGTCAAGAGCGATGGGGACATCTACTTTACTGATCCGACCTTTGGAAGATCAGAACCATCTGGAGTCTCTCGAGAACTGGAACTGGACTTTCGCGGGGTATATCGAATTTGCAGTGAGACTGGGGAGTTTAGTCTCCTCGCATCAGACTTTACGCAACCAAACGGACTTGCTTTCAATACTGACGAATCTGAGCTTCTCGTTGCTGACACGCCAGAATTGCATGTCAAAAGATTCTCCGTGAATGACGATGGCACGCTAAGTGGAGGCGAAGTTTATCTGCACTCCACAGGGAATGGCTGGGGTGCTCCAGACGGTTTAAAAGTAGCTAGCAGCGGACATATATTCTGCGCTGGTCAAGGTGGTGTACACATCTATGAACCTGAGGAAGGAGTATGTCTTGGCGTCATTCAGACGCCAGCTTTTTGTGCGAACTTTACTTGGGGAGGCGATGATATGAAAACTTTTTTCCTCACCTCCTCAAACCATCTCTACCGAATACCTCTCAAAGTGAGTGGCAAACCTTTGTTTTAGGAATTTCACTGATTGGAATCATCCGATTCGGAAGATCGTCGAGCACGATCTAATATCTTCGTTCTTGATGTCTGTAAATCCTTCCTTTCCCGAACGTAATTCGTTAATGACGGAATTCCTTGCTCATAGAAATCTTCGTCGCCTTGAGGTCGCCAGACATAACCCAAATCGTTCAGTTTTCTGAGAACCTCGTCGCTATTTTCAACGCCTTTCTCATCTAAATAACCCGTCAATTCTTCGGGCAAGAATCTTTCTTCGAACTGATACAACTTTGCGAGTTCGTACGCGCTTTCAACTATCTGAGCCTTTCGTAACTCATCAAATCGACGACGGTACATTCGATTCTTCTGTTTTTCGAAATCTGAATTCACTTTCGCCCAGAGAGTAGCGCTATTTGCAAAATCACCCTCCTCAATGCAATACTCCCACGCAGCTCTACCGTATATCTGTAAGAAGTAGGGGTAATTCTGAGCATTACGCATGACTTCCTGGATGTACTCCTCAGGTACTTTCATTCCAAGAGATGTAAAGGGTTCTTCAAATACCATTCTCGCAGAACGATCATCAAGTGTTCGTAACGTCATTTCATCGTACCGTTCTGTAAAAGATGCCTTGCACTCAGCGATAACATCAAGAATTCCGGGAGTACCCGAAAGAACGAGTGAGATCGGTAGTTGGTTCTGCATGCACTGTTGAATGCTTTGAAACAACTCGCGGAGATTGTCCTTATTCATCGTGTGAGCTTCATCAATGCACAACAAAGCGGGTTGCTCAGCACACGCCCGTTTAAGTACTTCGACATAGTCTGTTGCAGGGCTTCCGTAAACATTGGTCGATTCAACCTTTACTTCTGCTCTAGCAATAAATTGTGCTCCAGCGTTTCCACCACGCATGTCACTGCGCTGGAAGGGCATTTCCTTGCCAGTGATAGTCGTATACAACTTATCCAGCTCGCACTGCGCCGGTACAGCATTGACGATCCTGATTGGTTCAGTGATGTCTAGCTCATCGCAGAATTCCACGGTATGTTTTTCGATATAGTTCAACAACGCTGTCTTGCCATTACCTCTAGGTGCGTATAGAACAATTAGTGTCGGGTCCGCATCTCCACCCGATAAATTCTGAAGTACTTTCTTGAATTCTTCGATTTCCGTCTGCCGACCTGCAAAGACTTCTGGCAACATGCCAGGTTTAGGTTTAAACGGATTTCTAGACATGGACAATCTCAGCTTCTAACACTCAAACATCAAAACTATTCATTCGGCGTAATAAGGCTTATTCTACTAGCTGGATAGACAACGAGAGTGCCATTTACCCTCTACTCGTGACGCATCTTAAGAACTCTCTGGTTAGTCTTCCGTGCACCTCTCCAGAGAACGGAGTCATAAGAAATACAACAAAAAATAGCTCGCCTACCATTAGGTTTGTTGTTGAGGTGGACGTATGTCGGTAGGGTTAGCCCTCCGACCTACCCTTTACCAAAAAAGCCTGCTGAGACTTTCTCTCAGCAGGCTCAAAATGGACTTTAGAGTTTTGAAGTCTGGTTAAAACTCCACCCGGAATCCCAATCGAATCTCATAAACTGATCGACTAGCGCTCGTATAGGATGTGCGATCTGCATCAAAGTCGTAATATCGATAGACACAGTCTGTTTCTTGAAC
>MKWU01006062.1_pt1 | contig 12568 bp, 17 predicted proteins | sample 809101 | NCBI WGS metagenome assembly MKWU01 (sample SAMN05860141, study PRJNA318959) | sponge metagenome | host: Aplysina aerophoba | place: Slovenia: Piran, Adriatic Sea, Gulf of Piran | collected 2013-05-07 | reverse complement strand
TACGCCGGCTCCTCGGTGGGTGTGGAGGTCGGGTCCTCGGGCAGGGGGTCGTCCGGCTCCTCGCACCCGATCGCGGCCAGCCCCGCCGCCCCCGCCGAAGCGCCCAGCGCTCCCAGGAACCACCGCCGGCTGTACCGTCGCCTGCCCCTCGACCGCTTCATCCGTACTATCCTTGCCTGCCCGGCGCGTACGCGCCGGAACCGCTTGCCCAACCCCGAGGAGGTCCGCGATGCCAGAACGACTCAGCTCCGACCAGGTGGCCGAGGCTCTCGCCGGTCTCTCCGGCTGGTCCGCCGACGGCGACGACGCCATCCGCAAGACTTTCAAGCTCGACGATCACATCACCGCCATGGGCTTCGTCAACCGCGTCGCCATGGCCGCCGAGGTGATGAACCACCACCCCGAGCTCTCCATCGTCTACAGCACCGTTGACATCCGCCTGAGCACGCACGACGCCGGTGGGGTCACGCAACTCGATATCGATCTGGCGGGGAAGATCGAGCACTACGCCTAGGCTCGACAGAGGGCGCCCTACGTAACGCTGACCGCGTCCTGGGCCGTCTTCGCCTGCTTCATCAGGGCGATCTCCTGGTCCGTCAGCTCCTCCAGGGGCTTCAGGATCTCGTCCTTCAGCGGGAAGATGTGGACCGCGTCCCAGCCGCACACGTCCTCGCACAGGCGGCAGCCCGTGCACTTCTTCTCATCGACGGTGCTCACGCCGAAGAAGTCGTCGATGCGGGCCGTGTGCTCCAGGCTCAGCGCATCGAAGGGGCAGATGTTGATGCACAACTCGCAGCCCGAGCCGATGCACTTTTCCTCGATCACGACCGCCTTCGGCCACTCGTTCTTCTTGATCGACTTCGTCACGTCGCCCACCGCGTCGAGGATCGCCTCCGGCGGGCAGACCACACCGCACGCCCCGCAGTCGATGCAGAGCGTGGGGTCGATGACGTGCAATTCGTTCCGCGAGCCGGTGATCGCGTTCGTGGGGCAACGCTTCGTGCAGGCGGTACAGCCGATACACGTCTCGATGATGCTGTAGGACATCGCCTCTCCGCCGCAGGTGGCCCGCGCGAGGATGATCTTAGGTTTGACTCCCACCGCCCGCAAGCAGCGGCAAGACTCGGTAATGGTGCGCCGCGCCTTCTGCCCTACACTCTCTTCATGCCCCTGTCGCTCACGCGTCTCTCCGCCGACCCCCGCCTGGACTGGCGGGGGTAGCAAGTTTGCCTCGCTTTACGTGGTCGGCCAGGCAGAGAGCCCTCGGCGCTTTCCCCGACGTGCAATGGCGAAACTCCGTGCACGGCTCGCTGGAAGTTCCCCTGGCCGTGAAGCTCCTCCGCCTGCCATCGGACAAGCGGATGCTCGTGGTCGGTTGTGGTGGTGGGGTTGCCTTCCCCGCACTGTCCGGCCTCTGCAACCCCTCGACGCTTACCGGCATCGACCACGACCCGGACTTCCTCTCCCAGGCTGCGGAACAGGAAGGGCGCACGGGCAACGGCGCCGAGCTCGTCCTCGGCGATGTGCAGGACATGCCCTTCCCGGACCGGTCATTCGACGTCGTGGTCGACTTCGGTACTGCCTACCACGTCCCAACCCCCCAATTGGCTATCAGCGAGATTGAGCGGGTTCTCGACCGGGGCGGCATCCTCCTGTACGAGGCGCCGCTGACGCAGTTTCTGGCCCACCCCCTGCGGACTTCCGGACGCAGGCTCGCCTGGAATTCGGCACGGACTCTCGTTCCGAGCCGCAACGCGGGCCTTTGGAAGACGCGGACGAAGCGGTAGCAGCCCGGTGGCCTGAACCTCGCCGTCCCCTACACTCCCGCCATGTCCCTGCCCGATATGCCCCTCGGCCCCACCGACCTCCTCCTCCGCCCCCTCGGCGTGGGCACCATGCGCTGGGGCGAGCCCCCGGACGAGGGCACAACTCCCACTGACCCCGCGGCCACCTTCGAAGCTGCCACCGCTGGCGGAATCAGCGTGTTCGATACCGCCGAGGGGTACCTCCGCGGAGCCTCCGAGCGCGAGCTTGGCCGCGTTTCTGCCGCCAGCGAGGCGCCGGCCATCCTGGCTACCAAGTTCGCCCCCCTTCGCATTACAAGCGCCGCCCTTCCGCGTGCCCTGGACGCCAGTCTGCGTCGCCTTCAACTCGAAACGGTCGACCTCTACCAGATCCACTTCCCCTTCGGAATCCTCCGCATCCGCTCGCTCATGAACCGCCTTGCCGACGCTGTTGAGGCCGGAAAGGTGCGCAACGTCGGTGTCTGCAACTACAGCGCTGCGCAGATGCGCACCGCGCATGCCGCCCTCGCCGAGCGCGGAGTGCCCCTCGTGTCGAACCAGGTGCACTACAACATCCTCCACCGCGACCCCGAACGAAACGGCGTGCTCGACGCCTGCCGCGAGTTGAACGTGACCCTCATCGCCTACCTTCCCCTTGCCAGTGGGATGCTCACCGGCAAGTACCGTGGCGGCGCCACGCCCCCCCGCCACTGGATCCGGCGGCGTACCGCTCCCTTCCCCGCCCCTGGGGACATGGAACCCCTGCTCCAGGCCCTCGCCGAGATCGGTCAGGCTCACGGCCGAACACAGGCCCAGGTCGCCATCAACTGGCTCGCCCGCCAGGACAACGTCCTCCCCATACCGGGAGCCCGACATGCCCGTCAGGCCAGCGAGAACGCCGCCGCCATCGACTTCGCCATGAGCGACGCCGAGGCCGCCCGCATCACCGAGCTCAGCGACGGGCTGTCCTAGGCGCGAAAATCCTGGCCGCCCCCTACACTCACCCCATGTCCCTCCCCGACATGCCCCTCGGCCCAACCGACCTCCTCCTCCGCCCCCTCGGCGTGGGCACCAACACCTGGAAGGACGAGGCCGGGACCACCCCCGACGCCACCACCCCCGCCGATGCCGTCGAGGGCGCCCTCTCTGCCGGCGTGAACCTCTTCGACACCGCCGAGATATACAACTCCGGCGCATCCGAGCGCGCCCTCGGCCGCGCCCTCGCCGACGACGAAGGCCCCGCTTTCGTCGCGACCAAGTTCGCGCCACTCCCCTGGCGGCTCACCAGCGGCTCGCTTCACCGCGCCCTTGAGGCCAGCCTCCATCGCCTCCAGCGCGAGTCCGTCGACCTCTACCAGATCCACTTCCCCTTCACCCTCCTCCGCATCCCCAGCCTCATGAACCGCCTTGCCGAGGCCGTCGAGCAGGGCCGTATCCGGCACGCCGGGGTCAGCAACTACAGCGCCGGCCAGATGCGCGCCGCCCATGCCGCCCTTGCCCGGCGCGGCGTACCCCTCGTCTCCAACCAGGTCAACTACAGCCTGCTCAACCGTAAGCCGGAACAGAACGGCGTCCTTGACGCCTGCCGCGAGCTCGACGTGACCCTCATCGCCTACTTCCCCCTTGCCAGCGGCGTGCTCACGGGGAAGTACCGCGCCGGTGGCCAGCAGCCGAGGGGCTTCCGCCGCTTCAGCGGCGCCTTCCGCCACCCCGAGCGTGTCGAGCCGCTTCTGCAGGCGCTCGACGAAATCGGCCAGACGCATGGGCGCTCGTCCGCCCAGGTCGCCATCAACTGGCTCGCCCGCCAGGACAACGTCCTCCCCATCCCCGGCGCGCGCCACGCCCGCCAGGCGCGCGAGAACGCTGCCGCCATCGACTTCGCCATCAGCGACGCCGAGGCCGCCCGCCTCTCCACCCTCAGCGAGGGGCTGTCATAACGCGGATAACCCGCCGCCCCGCTATACTCGCTCGCCGAACCAACTGCCCAAAAGGAGCTCCCATGAGCCTGCTCGATCGCATCCTCCGCCCCTCCCATACCGCCTCCGCCCACTGCGACGGCCCCTGCGGCGTCTACGACCCCGCATCCGCGCGCATCGCCGCAGAGGCTGTCCTCTCCATGGCCAAGAAGCTCGTCGACCTCCCCGAGAGTCACGACGTCGCCACCGAGAACACCCGCAGCCGCTTCATCGCCATCAAGGAAGAGCAGGCCCAGGTGGCCAAGCAGGAGCTGCTCATCCTCTGGACCGACTACTTCAAGCCTCCCCACCTCGAGGCCAACCCCGGCCTCCACGACACCTTCTGGAACGCGGCCAAGCTCTGCTCCCAGAACAAGGTCGAGGTGAACGTCGACGCTGCCCAGGCCCTCGTCGATACCATCGGCGAGATTCACAACATCTTCTGGGCCTCCAAGAGCCGCGACGACGTTCCCTTCTACACCGCCGGCTAGCCTCGAACGCCGGCCCGGGTCGCCCTCGCCATTGCCGCCGCGGGCGCGGCGCTTGTCGCGCTCGCCCGCTGGCGCCTGTCCCGTTACGCCATCTCCGGCGAGAGCATGACCCCCGCCCTCAACCCCGGCGACTACGTCGTCGTCGACACCCGCGCCTACACGCGGCGTGACCCCGCCCCCGGCCAGGTCGTGCTCGCCAGCGACCCGCGCGAACCCTCCCGCATGATCGCCAAGCGCGTCGCTGGCCCGGACGGAGCGGATGGCGTCGTGCTCCTTGGCGACAATTCCCAGCAGAGCACCGACAGCCGCACCTTCGGCCCGGTCCATCCCGGCGACATCACCGGGCGCGTGTTCTGGCGCTACTGGCCCCCGGCCCGCTTCGGCCCCGTCCGCTAACCGGCCCCTTCCTCCGCGAGCTGCGCCAGCACGAGCGCGTCCGTGGGGAAGGCGAGCGGTGGCGGTTCCGCCGGGTCGAAATAGCCAATCTCGCTCAGTTCCCCGTCGGCGGGAACCGGCTCTCCCTGGGCATCCTCGCCCGCGAACCAGATCCCGACGGTCAGCCGCTCCGGGTCGTGGAAGTTGGAGTGCACCGCCACCACCTTCCCCGCCCGCGCCCTGATCCCGGTCTCTTCGAGCAGTTCCCGCTCCGCCGCCGCGCGCACGTCCTCCCCCCACTCCAGCGAACCGCAGGGGATGCACCACTCCCCGGCTCCCCAGCCCACCGCCCGCTTCCCCAGCAGCACCCGCCCCGCGTCGTCCCGCAACACGATCGCGACCCCTACTGTTGGCCTTCGCCTCGCACTCATCGCCCCTCCCGGTGAACCACGACCGGCCGGTGCTCCATGTCACTGCCCCGGCGGCACGAGCCTACCCGGACGTTGACGGCGCCGCCCAGCGCACGCCTTGCCGGACGTCACCGCCCGCTCGATACTGCGAGGCAGGAGGCCGTTCTTGACCCAGCCCTCGCACCGCCTCTGCCCCGTCTGCGGAGTCGCCTTCTTCGCGGGCGAACCCGTCCTGCAGTGCTCCGGCTGCCAGGCGGTTCACCACCCTGCCTGCTGGATAGAGGCCAATGGCTGCGCGACCCCCGATGAGCACGAGGGCCAGCCCCTTCCCCGCACCTTCGGGGGCGTGCCCCCGCCCGCGTCCGCCGGCCCCCCGCCCGCCCCGAGGACGCCGCCCGCTCCGCCTCCGGCTGCCCCGCCACCCCCGGTCTCCGAGCCCCTGCCCGAGCGCCGGGCAGTAGGCCGTCCCCGCAACATCGGTTCCCTGGACCTCGATGCTCGGGCTTCGCGCTCGCCCTCTGGCCTGACCCGTTTCTGGTACGTGCCCTTCGGTTTCGCCATCGCGGCCGCGATCGCGTTCGGCATCGTCTGGGGCATCGACTACTTCCGCGACAACGGCGGCGGCGACCAGCCAGCCGCCCCCGCGACCGCGGTCCCGGCCACCGCCACTGCCGCCCCCCCCCCACCCCCCCCCCCCCCCCCCACAGCCCCCCCCCCCCCGCGCCCCACCCCCCCCCCCCCGCCCCCCGCCGCCCGCGCGCCGCCCAGCCCGCGCCCCGCTTCAGTCCCGGCGACTCCGCTGTTGTGGCCGGAACCGATAGCTGCCTCAACATCCGCGCCGAGGCCGACATCGAGGCCCAGATCCTCGATTGCCTCGCGGACGGCACGAACGTGACCGTGCTGGAGGGTCCCGTGGAGCAGGGCAACCTCAGCTGGTGGCTGATAGCCGCTCCCGAGGTCAATGGCTGGGCCGCTGAGATTTACCTCGCCCAGCGCTAGGCCAGCTGCGCTCGCAGCCGCGCCATCTGGATGGCCGCCTCCGCCGCCTCATCGCCCTTGTTCCCCTGCCCGCCGCCCGCGCGATCGAGCGCCTGTTCCGGGGTGTCGCAGGTCAACACCCCGAATGCGACCGGCACGCCCGTCTCCTGCGATGTCTCCATGATCCCCGCCGCCGCCTGCCCGGCGATGTGTTCGTAGTGATCGGTCTCGCCCTTGATCACCGCCCCGATGGCGATGACCGCATCGAACCGCCCCGACTCGGCCGCCCAGCGCGTCGCCGCCGGCACCTCGAACGAGCCCGGCACCCACGCCACCGTGATGTCGTCCGCCCCCACCCCGCGCTCCCCCAGGCCCGACTTCGCGCCGTCCAGCAGCTTGTGCGTCACGAACGCGTTCCACTGCGCCACCACGATGCAGACGCGCAGTCCCTCGCCGTCGCTGTCGGCTCCGATCTCCTTCACCCCCGCTCCTCCGGCTCGCCATCGAGTTGCTCGAGCAGGTGCCCCATCCGCCGCCGCTTCGTCTCCAGGTAGTCGATGTTGAACTTGTTTGGGGCGATCTCAAGCGGCACGCGCTCCACGATCTCGAGGCCGTACCCCTCGAGCCCCGCCAGCTTGTCCGGGTTGTTCGTCAGGAGTCGCAGCTTGCGCACTCCAAGGTCGAGCAGGATCTGCATCGCGATCCCGTAGTCGCGCCCGTCCGCCGGGAACCCCAGCGCCAGGTTCGCATCGACCGTGTCGAGCCCGTCGTCTTGCAGGCGGTAGGCGCGCAGCTTGTTGTGCAGCCCGATGCCCCGCCCCTCCTGCCGCAGGTAGAGGAACACGCCCCCCTGCTCGCCGATCAGCTTCAGCGCCAGGTCCTTCTGTTCGCCGCAGTCGCAGCGCATCGAATGCAGCACATCGCCCGTGAAACACTGGTCGTGGACCCGCACCAGCACCGGCTCGTCCGGGTTGACCTCGCCCTTGACGACCGCCACTTCCTCCTCGCTCGCGTACTTCGCCTGGTAGGCCACGATCGACATCTCGCCCATGGGCGTCGGCAGATGCGTCTCCGCCACGCGCCGCACCAGTCGCTCCGTTTTCAGCCGGTACTTGATGATGTCGTTCGTCGTCAGGATCTTGAGGCCGTGGCGCCGGGCGAAGCGCTTCAGCTCCGGCATCCGCGCCATCTCCCCGTCACCCTTCATGATCTCGCAGATCACCGCCGCCGGACGCATCCCCGCCAGCCGGCAGAGGTCGACGCTCGCCTCCGTCTGCCCGGCCCGCACGAGCACGCCCCCCTCGTGTGCGCGCAGCGGGAACATGTGGCCGGGTCGCACCAGGTCCTCGGGACGCGTCTCCGGGTCGAGCAGCACCTGCACCGTCCGTGCCCGGTCGGCCGCGCTGATCCCGGTCGAGACCCCCGTCCGCGCCTCCACTGAGACTGTGAAGGGCGTGCCGAAAGGCGAGTCGTTTGTGTGCTCCTCCACCATCATCGGCAGCCGCAACTCGTCCACCCGATCCGCCGCCAGTGCGATGCAGATCAGCCCCCGCGCGTACCGCGCCATGAAGTTGATCGTCTCCGGCGTCACGCACTCCGCCGCGATCGTCAGGTCGCCCTCGTTCTCGCGGTCCTCGTCGTCGGCGATGATGACGAACTTGCCTTGCCGGTACTCCTCGATCGCCTCTTCGACGCTGATCGAAACCGGATCCCGTACTTCCGTCATGCCGGCTCTCCTGCGGCCTCCCGCTCCGCCACGAACTGCTCCACGTAGCGCGCGAGGATGTCCGTCTCCAGGTTCACCTTCGCCCCGACCCCGCGGTTCACGAGGTTCGTGTGCTCCTGCGTGTACTGCACCAGCGAGACGAACAGAGCCGACTCGTCCTTCCCGGTGATCGTGAGGCTCACGCCGTCGATGCAGACCGGCCCCTTCACCACCGTGTAGCGCAGCAACTCCGCGGGTGCAGCGACGCGCACGATGAGCGCCTCCCCTTCTGGGGCGATTCCGGTGATCTCTCCCACCCCCTCGGTCACGCCCCGCACGATGTGCCCGCTCAGCCGGTCGTCCGGACGCACGCTCCGTTCGAGGTTGACGCGGTCGCCAGGACGGAGGTCGCGGAGCGCCGAGCGCCGGTAGGTCTCGGGCATCACATTCGCGAAGAAGGTGTCGTCCTCCATCTCCGCCACGGTTAGATCGACGCCGTTGATGGCGATGGAATCCCCGAGGGCGGAATCGCCCACGACCAGGGGTGCGCGGATGAGCAGCCGCCCTTCGCCGCTTTCGAGGACCGTGCCGAGCTCTTCGATGATGCCGGTGAACATTTTCCCGCCTCGCGCACATGCTGCTAACGCGCCAGGGACGACGGGAAAGGCGATACCAGCGGTTCGCCGCCCAGAGGCGGCCCGCTCGGTCGTTCTCTCCCATCCGGACTTTGACCGTCGGCCCCGGAATTCCACCGGGTCAATCCGCCGAAGCGGAGTCGCGGGCTTTCACCGCCGGTGAGGATTTTCACCTCGCCCCGAGAACGTGGCCCCGATCGTTAGCGTCAGAGTGGGCAATGTCAAGGACCGCCGCCGTTGCCGCCCAGTCCGGCGCGCTCCGCCAGCTTCACCAGCACGTCGTAGGTGGCGTAGGCATCCGCCAGCGCCGTGTGCTCCCCCAGCCGTCCGATTCCGAGCCGGTCCGCCACGTGCCCCAGGTTGAAGCGGTCCACCTCGTTCCTTCCCAGCAGCTTCCTCGCGATGAGCTGCACGTCGAGGGCCACGTCCGCGAACGGCCACGGCGTCTCCGTGCGCCGCGCGGTCTCCGCCAGGAACGCCATGTCGCTGGTGATGCCCCAGCCCGCGAGCGCCGCCCCCTGCCCCAGTTCAACCACTCGCGCGAATGCTTCCTCCAGCGGGGCCGCGTCCCGCCACTTCCGCGCCGAGTACCCGGCGACCTTCAACGCTCCCGTCTGCGCCGTGCCGATGTGCAGCGGCCGCACCCGTGCCCCCCACGATCCCTGCTCCGGGAACCCCGCGCCCACATCGGCGAGCACGCCGCCGATGTCGATCACCTCGTGTTCACGCGGGTGGGGACCGCTCATCTCCAGGTCCACCACCAGCAGCGCCCCACCCAGCAGCCCGGCGTGCTGCTCGCCCCGCGGAAGGAGCGTTCCGTCCGCGGCCAGCGCCCGCCGCCCGGGCTGCAGGAAGGCTTCCAGCGCTTCCATGCCGGGGAGGGTACCGGAAATCACCGCGACCCTTTCGTGATCGTGCTTCGCGCCTGCCGCGGGGCGTGCGCTACCATTGCCGCCATGTCCGACACCTCCCTGGAAGCCCGGGAATTCTTCGCCGAGCGGTACGGCATCGACTCCGCCCGTATCGCCTCCATCCTCTCCGATGCCCTCGCCCAGGGCGGCGACTTCGCCGAGCTCTTCTTCGAGCACCGCACCAACGGCGCCATCAGTCTCGAGGACCAGCAGATCAAGTCCGCCGCCCGCAGCGTCGAGCAGGGCGTCGGCATCCGCGTGGTGAAGGGCGACAGCATCGGCTACGCCTACACTGAGTCCCTCGACCCCGAAGCGATGCGCCTCGCTGCCGGCACCGCCGCCCGCATTGGCGAGGGCGGGGACCGCCCCACCGCCATCGACACCACCCCCGTCGGCGCCGCCGAGAGCTACTACGGCGAGGACGCTCTCCTCAGCGATGAGCCCGCCGCCGCCAAGGTCGCCCTCCTTGAGCGCGCCGACCGGGCCGCCCGCGACTACGACCCCAGCATCGCACGCGTCGACGCCAGCATCGCCGACGAGCGCAAGGTCGTCCTCGTCGCCCGCAGCGATGGCCAGATCGTCGGCGATGTCCAGCCCCTCATGCGCTTCAACGTGATGGCCCTCTCCCAGCGCGACGAGAACCGCCAGACCGCCCGTACCGGTGGCGGAGGCCGCCTCGGCGTGGAGTACTTCGACAACGTCACCCCCGAGGACACCGCCCGCGAGGCCGCCCGCCAGGCCGTCCTCCTGCAGGATGCTGTCGACGCTCCCGCGGGCGAGGTACCCGTCGTCCTCGCCGCCGGCGACAGCGGCATCCTCCTGCACGAGGCCATCGGTCACGGTCTCGAGGCCGACTTCAACCGCAAGGGCACCAGCAACTACACCGACCGCATCGGCCACTCCGTTGCCAGCGACCTCGTCACCGTCATCGACGACGCCACCATCGAGCAGTCCCGCGGCTCCATTAACGTCGACGACGAGGGCAACCCCACGAAGCGGAACACCCTCATCGAGGGCGGCATCCTCCGTGGCTACCTGCACGACGAGATCAGCGCCCGCCACTTCGGGACCGAACCCACCGGCTCCCGGCGCCCCCCGCCCCTCCAGCCCCAACCGCACCGCCTCGGCCCGCCGCCAGTCCTTCAAGCACCCGATCATGCCGCGCATGACGAACACCTACATGCTCCCCGGCCCCTCCACCCCCGACGAGGTCATCGGCAGCGTCGAGCGGGGCATCTTCTGCGTCGCCTTCTCCGGCGGCCAGGTCAACATCTCCAATGGCGACTTCGTCTTCTCCACCACCGAGGCCTACCTCATCGAGAAGGGCCAGATCACCAGGCCCCTGCGCACGACGAACCTCATCGGAAACGGCCCCGAGGCCCTCTCCCGCGTGAGCATGGTCGCCAACGACTACGCCCTCTCCGATGGCCGCTGGACCTGCGGCAAGGAGGGCCAGTCCGTACCCGTCGGCGTCGGCCTCCCTACCGTCCTCGTCTCCGCCATGACCGTGGGAGGCACCCAGCTTGGCTGAGGCGACCCCACTCGAACTCGCGACCCGCGCCGTCGAGCTCGCCTCCGCTCGCGGCGCCGAGCAGTGCGATTCCTTCGCCACCGCTCACACCGAGTCCACGGTTTCCATCCGCCTGGGGGAAATCGAGAAGCTGATTGAGGCCAGCTCCCACTCCCTCGGTCTGCGCGTCATCACCGGCGGCCGCACCGCCGTCTGCTCGACCTCCGACTTCACGCCCGCCGCCTTCGAGCAGTTCATCGCCGAGACCGTCGAGCTCGCCCGCATCTCCGCCCCCGACGAGTACGCCGGCCTCCCCGAGCCCGAGATGCTCGCTCCGGGCACAGCCGACTCGCTCCAGCTCTACGACGAGCGCATCGAGAGCCTGCCCCTCGACGACCGCATCGACATGGCCCGCTCCTGCGAAGCCGCCGCCCTCGGTTTCGACCCGCGCATCACCAACTCCGAGGGGGCCAGCCTCTCCACCCGCACCGGCGAGGTCGCCCTCGCCAACTCGCGCGGGTTCGCCGCCGGCTACCCCGCCACCTCCATTTCGCTCTCCACCGAGGCCCTCGCCGACGACGAGGACGGCAAGAAACGCAACGCCTGGTGGTTCAGCGCCGAGCGCAACCTTCGCAGCCTCCTGGACCCCGAGACCCTCGGCCGCATCGCCGCCCAGCGCGCGGTCGACCAGCTGGGCGCCCGCAAGACCGAGACGAAGCGCGTTCCCGTCATCCTCGAACCGATGATGGCGGCCCGCCTCCCCGCCGACGTTGCCGGCTGCGCCACCGGAGGCGCCCTCTACCGCGGCGCAACCTTCCTCGCGGGGCGGACCGGCGAGGCCGTCGGCTCCCCCCTCCTCACCATCCTCCACGACCCCCCCCCCCCGGCCCCGGCCCCGCCAACCTCATCTTCGAGCCCGGCGAAACCGCCGCCGAGGACATCGTTGCGGATACGCAGGAGGGCCTGCTCGTGACCGCCCTCATGGGCTTCGGCTTCAACCCCACCACTGGCGACTACTCCCGCGGCGCCAACGGCTTCTGGATCGAGAACGGCGCTATTGCCTACCCCGTCGCCGAGGCCAACATCTCCGGCGACGCCGCCTCGATGCTCGCCGCCGTCGACGCCGTCGGCAGCGACCTCACCTGGTTCGGCTCAACCGCCGCTCCCACGGTCCGTATCGCCGAGATGACCGTTTCCGGCGTCTGAGCGTGCCCCTCCCGCCCTACTTCGCCTACGGCTCCAACATGGCCTCCTCCCAGATGGCCGACCGCTGCCCCGGAGCCGTCTGTCTCGGCATCGCCCGCCTCCCCGGCTACCGCCTCGCCTTCGACGCCTGGAGCAACCGCCGCGGCGGCCTCGTTGCCGACGTCCTCCCGACCCCCGGCTCCGATGTCTGGGGCGTCCTCTGGCAGGTCACAGGGGACCACGCCGACGCCCTCGACCGCTACGAGGGCGTCGCCCGCGGCCAGTACCGCCGCGAGACCGTGCGGGTCGAATCCGAGCAGGGCCAGACCGTCGAGGTCTTCGCCTACGTCATCTGCAATCCCGGCGAGGAAGGCCCGACAACCGACGGCTACCAGGCGATCCTGCTCGAAGGCGCGCGCGAGCACGGCCTCCCCCTCGAGTGGGTAAACGCCATCGAAGCGGTGCCCACCCTTCCCCCTCCCCCCCCCTCCCCCCCCCCCCCCCCCCGCCGTCCGCCGCTACCGCAACAACCTCCAGGAGGAGGTTGACGGCCAGGGTCTCTACTTGCTCCTCGCGGATGCCGAGGATGACCCCAACCTGAAGAAGGTGTTCGAACGCCTCGCCGAGAG
>MKWU01006061.1_pt1 | contig 12569 bp, 10 predicted proteins | sample 809101 | NCBI WGS metagenome assembly MKWU01 (sample SAMN05860141, study PRJNA318959) | sponge metagenome | host: Aplysina aerophoba | place: Slovenia: Piran, Adriatic Sea, Gulf of Piran | collected 2013-05-07 | reverse complement strand
TAGCCTCGAAAGTCAAGCGCCTTCGCGAAAAAATCTTTTTTGAGTCACAAGCTACTGATTCCACAGATCTTACGCCTCGCGTCCACCAGATCAAACACCCCAAACCCTCAGTAAATGCCATTGGGGGCGACCGGGCCTCGAACAACAGCTCGCGGAAGAGCGCTGGCGACTCGGTGGCAACGAAGTCACGTCCCCTGTGTTGCGCGTTCCTGCGCTCACGTAATAGCCTGTTGGCGTTATGTGGCACCTTGCTCTCCTGCTTCTCGTTGCTCTTCCTGTGATTGCGGCGGACTCTATCAATGTTCTTGTGTGGGATGAGCGGCAGCCTCGCCAAGCCGAGGCCTACGACAACTTTCTCGGCAACGAGATCGTGGCCCACCTGAGCGCACTCCCCGGCTTGGCCATGGTTTCAGTCGGACAGGACGATCCCGGTCACGGTCTTGGCAGGCTGGACGAGCAGGATGTGCTGGTGTGGTGGGGGCACGTGCGTCAAGGCGAGGTTCCTGACGAAGTCGGCCAACGGGTGGTCGAACTGGTGCGTTCCGGTAAGCTGGCGCTGATCGCCCTGCACTCGGCGCACTGGTCGGTGCCGTTCATGGAGGCGATGTATTCTCGTACGCGCGATGACGCCAGGCGGCGCTTCCCCAACCCAGACACCAAGATTGAATTCGTGCCGCCGCCCGGCCGCATGCCCCCTGCGTATGACTCGCTCGTCACACCGGCCTACTATGCATTCGTGCGACGTGGCCAGGTTTCGCAGGTCCGGGTGGACCTGCCCAACTGCGTATTCCCTGGAGTCGATGCACACGGCAAGCCGAGCATGGTGACAGTTACGAAGCCCGGACATCCCATCATGGCGGGCTTGCCGCGTCAATTCGAAATCCCGCAGAGTGAGATGTACGACGAGCCATTCCATGTCCCGGAACCAGACCAAGTCCTGTTCCTGGAAGATTGGCGCAGTGGCGGTTGGTTCCGCGGCGGGATGCTCTGGAACCTAGGCAAGGGCAAGGTGTTCTATTTCCGTCCGGGACACGAGACGTTCCCAGTTTTCAAGGACCCCAACATGTTGCGCATCCTAGAGAACGCCGTGCGGTGGATGGGGACAGAAGCGCAGCGCTGAGTTGGATGGCGACCCTACTACCACTTCAGTCGCCCGAGCGGATTATGATTCCCAAGCGTGGTTACGTCCGAAGGTGCCCACGCAGCAGAAACTAGAGATGGCAAGGCCCACTCCCAGCGATGAAGTGCGTGAGTTGTTTCGAAATCTTCACGTCTGGAAGAAGCGGGGACAACGAGCTCCGAACAAGCCGCTTCTCGCTCTGTGGGCGATCGGTCGATGCATCCATGGCCAGTCCCGTCTAGCGCCGTTTCAGCTAGTAGACAAAGAAGTTGGCAGACTGATCAGGGAGTTTGGCCCTCCTCGGTCAAATATTCATGTCGACTACCCGTTCTGGCGATTGAGGAACGACGACGTCTGGGAAATTCCGCAGGCCGACAAGGTGGGGGTTACGGGAAGAAGTGGTGACGCGCTCAAGCGAGACCTGTCTACGCTCAACGTGTTGGGGGGATTCTCGGAAGGCATTTACAACGCGCTCCACGAGGACAGAGCACTCGCAGAGGAGATCGGGCGCTCATTGGCGTGTGCACATTTCCCGCCAACACGCCAAGAAGAGGTTCTCGAGGCCGCAGGAATCGTACCCGGGCAGGTACTAGCAGGCAGGGCGCACCAATACGCTCGCGATCCAGAGTTTCGCCGCGTTGTGCTCGATGCCTACAATTTCGCATGCGCGCTCTGTGGATTCGCCGTCCAGATCGGAGGCACCGCTTCTGAGTGCAGTGCGCCAATCGCGCTAGACGCAGCACACATCAAATGGCATCAAGCCCGGGGGCCCGCGAAGGTTCAGAACGGCATAGCCCTCTGCTCTCTGCACCACAAATTATTCGACTACGGCGCGTTCACACTCACAGGGGGCTTGACTGTACAGGTTGCGGAGTCGGCTCGGGGCGAAGGTTCCCAAGAGTGGCTGTGGCGCTTCGCAGACCAGGCGCTCCCATCGAACTTGACGCCGGACACCAGACCAGACCCAGCATTCATAGGCTGGCATCATCGAAATGTCTTCAGGGGCAGTGCAGCTAGGTAGTAGGTTCCGACGTACCGCAGGTGCTCGGGGCGATCAAGTTCTGCTGTCGATTGACCTTGAAGCCCAAATAGAAGCGACCGAGGTGCCAGCATCACCGAGCCCTGATCGCGCTCGGAGTGCATTGGGGCCGCTTCGGCACTACAGGGATGTCGCTCGCTGGGTGGGCTGCAACTCGGACCTCGAGTGTCCAGCCGCTATTCTGCTACACGTGTTTTCAAAGTGCGCCCGGTTATAGTCTCTGAGATACAATGGCCAGTTCCGAAGAGTCGGGCCCTGATCGATCAAGTTGGAGGAACTGCATCGATGAGCGGGTACTCGGACAAGGCCAGAGTGAGCATGGGTATTACTGCGTCGCCGAATGGGGCACTGGAGGAAGGGCGACTCCGGCTCAGCCGCGTCCAACGGGTACCCAAGCTCACCATCGTGAACCAGCACAAACCGACCGTAGCGGACGCTCCAACAACTACTTACGGACTTCGCTATCGCGCCGCTTGCCATCGTGAGCTTCCGCACATTGTGAAATTCTCAGGGGGGCGCTCAAGCGGCATGCTCCTCTTCGCCCTCCTTGAGAATCGGTTACTCGACCCAGACCGTGGAGACGTCATCGTCTTCAACAACACTGCGGCCGAGCACCCTGGAACGTATCGGTTCGCCCAGGATTGCAAGACGGCGTCCAGCCGCTACGGCGTTCCGTTTTTCTGGGTTGAATTCCAAACTTACGAGGATTCCCGAAGCGGCGAGTGGACACGCCTTCCTTCGTACCGTTTGGTCAATGATCAGCCAAGGTCGGAGGCCAACCCGGAGGGCTTCCATTGGAGCGGAGAGGTCTTCGAGGAACTCTTGTCTTGGTCAGGGTACGTTCCAAACCAGTTCAGTCGGATTTGCACCAAGAACATGAAGCTCGAGGTGACACGCATGTTCTTGAAAGACTGGCTAGCGTGTAGAGAGACCATACCTAGGCAAGGCCACCACGGAAGCAAATCCCGGATGGAATTGAATGCAATGTACCGCCGCCACCTCCGCAACCAAGGTTCGGTTCCCAAGGATATCTTCTCCCGAAAAAGGGCCTTTGCGCTGTCTCGCCCTTACGTCCGGCCTGAGCAAGCCTACAGGGACTTCTCGCCCGTTTGGCGGCCCTTCCAGAATTCGGCCCTCAAAGACCGCATCTTTGGGAATCAAGCCTCATTCGGAAAAGGTGGAGTCGAATACGTCGCGTTCGTGGGTCTTCGCGGAGACGAGCAGGTCCGGGTCCAGCGGGTTGCGGCCCGGAATGCCGGTCCGGGTGCATCAGGCTACGAGGGTGAGCATGTATACATGCCTCTCGCGGACATGGGGATAACGAGGGACGACGTGAATGCGTTTTGGGACAAGCAGCCCTGGGATCTATGCTTGCCCAAGGAGGGGAGTCTTTCGAACTGTGTGTACTGCTTCCTGAAGGGTGGAGCGAACCTCAGGAAGGTTCGCGACAGGATGGAGAGAGAGAAGCACGCCGAAGAACCAGGATTCGGATCGCTCCTCGAAACGCCTTCGGATATCGCCTGGTGGAGGCGGATTGAGCAGACATACGGGCGCGATTTGGAAGCTGAAGGGAGAAAGATCACGGGCAATCCGACGAGCAAGGTGATTGGGTTCTTCGGCACCAAGACCGACTTCTCGTATGAGCGCCTCGCCCAAGCCGGTGATTCCGATTTCGTCCGTTACTCGGCAGCGCTTCTTCCGTGCGACTGTACGGAATGATTCGGCCGATGAACACGCAACAAGCGTATCTGGACTATCAGGCTACGACTCCTCTCGACCCGCGCGTAAGAGACGCGATGCTGCCCTATCTCGGCGATCACTTCGGGAATCCACACTCGATCAACCACGCCTACGGATGGCAGGCAGCCGATGCCGTACGGAGCGCACGCGGACAAGTGGCGGAGTTCATAGGGGCCGACGACGATGAGGTCGTCTTCACGTCCGGTGCCACCGAGTCATGCAACCTCGCGATCCGCGGGTCCGCGATGGCAACCACCGGCGGCAGGAACAAGGTAATCAGCGTTGCGACCGAACATCCTGCAGTCCTAGAAACTGTTCGGGGCATTGGCTACGAGCGAAATGAGGTGACCATTCTGCCTGTCGGGCCGGATGGACTGGTTGACCTTGCGGATATAGAGCAGGCTGTTGACGATCACACCGTTCTGGTTTCAATCATGGCGGCAAACAACGAAATCGGTGTCCTCCAACCGCTGGCCGAGATCGCAAGGTTGTGTCGTGCCAGAGGTGCCCTGTTTCACACGGACGCGACACAGGCGGCCGGACGAATTGACATTGACGTTGATCGATGGGGCGTCGACTTGCTCAGCCTCTCGGCGCACAAGGTCTACGGTCCCAAGGGGATTGGCGCACTCTACGTGCGGAGTGGTGTGCCAATCCGGCCCGTCGTAACCGGAGGTGGCCAGGAAAATGGCTTGAGGCCTGGCACGGTTCCGGCTCCGCTGGTGGTGGGTTTCGGTATGGCCTCTCGAATCGCATCCGAACAATGGGAGGAAGACGCCGACAGAATGTCACAATTGAGCGTACGACTCCTAGGCGGGATTCAACGAGCCTGCCCGAGCGTCTCGCTGTTCGGCCATCCGAAGCGGCGCCTTCCGGGAAGTCTTAACATGGGCATTCCCGGAGTCCCGGCGGATGAGGTCATCGAAATCGTCGCTGACAGCATTGCGATCTCTACCGGTTCTGCCTGCTCGTCGGCGACGGCTGAGCCGTCCAAGGTACTTTTGGCTCTAGGCTTGGACCCGGAAACCGCCGCAACAGCCTTTCGTATCAGTCTGGGGCGCTTCACAAGTGATGGGGAAATTGACACTGCGATTGACGCTTTGTCGAACGTAGCCGCGATCGCTGGCAGGACATGACGCAATGACAGATGGCGGCCTAGAATTGCGCTTCGGAGAGGGGTCGCCTAGTGGCTTCACTCCATCTGGAATCGCTAGTTTCAGTGACTTGCGGCCAGCGGCGGTCGTACGGGAGCTGATTCAGAACTCCCTTGACGCAGCAGTTGAAGCCGAAGTGCCTACGGCTACCGTCCGGTTTCGGCTAACCCGAATAAGAACACGGGACGTCCCCGGCATGACGTCATACCGCAAGACGTTCTTTGCCGCTCTTAAGACCCACGAAGAAATGGGCGGCGGCACACTTCCAAGCCAGGCGGAGAGGGTTGCTCAAGTAATCTTAGATGCCGTCAAGCAAGATGAGCAAGACATTCTGTCCGTTCTCGACAACGGCATCGGTCTGGACGAAAACAGAATGACCGCACTCCTGAGCGATGGCGTCAGCGCCAAGAGCGGGTCGGCGACCGGCACATTCGGCAACGGCCATTCCGTAGCGATCCCTGCATCTGACCTGCGCTACGTCCTCTACGGTGGCGTTACTCCAAACGGAGAGCGGATTGGTGCAGGCCATGCCGTCCTCGCTTCCTCGATCCAACCCAATCACGACTACCAAATATCCGGTGACGGCTTTCTGGTCAAGGGATTTAGCCGGGGGAAGCCGATTTACGCCAGAGCGGCCCAGCTACCCGACCTAATCAAGCAGGACCTGGATGACATCCAACACCACTCGGGCCATGGGACAGCTGTCGTCATCGTGGGATTCAACAACTTCCGCGAGGATGACGCACTCTGGCAAATGGTCTCCAAGGCCGCGGCATCCAATTTCTTCCAAGCAGTTGAAGAAGGCAAGCTCGTCGTGCAGGTAGAGGATTGCCGCCCGGGGCAGTCGAACCCGCCTTGCTCGCTCAACCGCTCCAGCCTCAAGGCCATCCTAGCGGCAAACCAAGATGAGAAGCGTTCCTCAGCGTTCCTCAGCGGACAGCGTGCATTCGACGCACATGATGCTCTTAGATACGGAGAACCTCACTCTGTCGAGACCAAACTCGGCAGAATAGGGGTGCGAATCCGTAATCGACCATCGGGCACCCCACGCGTTGACCTGTGTAGAAACGGAATGTGGATCACAGATGACAAGTATATTCCAGGCTTCTACTACCGGTTCCAAGATCGCAAGCCCTTCCATGCCCTGCTCCTACTCGACTCCCTTTCGGGAGGGCGACTGCATGAGTTGGTGCGAAACGCTGAGGGCCCGCTGCACGACAAGTTGGATGTCAGGCAGCGTCTATCCAAGTCCGAGGCTCGCGAACTGCGCAATGCGCTTGGCGAAGTTCGCGAGTGGCTGCGGTCTACTGTTCCCGAGATTGGAAGCGAGTCATTCAGCCCGGACGATATCCTGGCGCTCGATTTCGGGGAAGATGGCACAGGAGGCAAGTCGAGGCGTTCTTTCTGGGGGAGCCCCCTGCCAGTTGTCCGGAGAGAGCCTAGCTTCCAGTACGATGATCGCATTCCGGGGCCAGGGAAGGACGAGCGCACCAATACGAAGATTGATCAAGGAGTTCCGTCCCAGAACCGAAGGCCCCGTCCGGTACTGCGACCGTTCTTCCAAGCCGCATGCGTACCGCTCGGATGCAACCACCGGCGAATCCACTTGGAATGCCAGGAAGACCTCAACAATGCCGAACTCCGTCTGTGCATTGACGAAAACGTAGACGCGACTTGTGACAGTCTTCGACGGGATGAGATCGAGAATGTCGTTCTCAACCGGGTAAAGATTGATGGACGCCGCGTCAATGGCGATGCTCTCGTCCGACAAGACGGACGGACAGTTGGGGTTCGCTTGGGAGATATTCCAGCCAATTCATCACTCGAACTCGAAGTCCGCTACGAGTTCCCCAGTGACCTACTCGTCCTCTCAGGAAAGGAACCAGCTTTGAGGGTCGAGGTCTTCAAAGGCGCACCGACGGGAGGCCAAGGGGATTGACATGGCCGAGATCGTGACCCTTGCACGGGCGTCCTCGAATGCGATTCGATCCCACAGTTTCCCGGTGCTGGAAGCTGGCAATATCTCTTTTCCCGATGGTCGGTACATTCTCGACTTCGAGCCGGGCAGCGACCGAGCCTCATTCGTGCTTACGCATCGGATCGAAGGCGCTCCCCTGATCTCGCGTCTGCTCGACGAGGGCAAGGCACGCTACGCCTGTGCCGTCTCATCCCCAATATCGTCGTATCGGCGCACTCATCTGTCGAGAACGGCATGCCAACAGATTCAGTGGGACCAACAGGATCTCGGAGAGCCGCCCCTGTTCACTCCGATGATTGTAAGCGTCGTGCCCTGCAGCCTAGAGCTCGATGATCAACACGACGGCGTTCACCGGGTCTGGGATGGGCGGAGCATCAACCTCGCTGCGGGGAGCCGACTAGCGCTCGGACATGTTGTTCAGCTCCGGTCATCCATCCTCCAGCTGCTGTCGCTGCACGCGAGCCAAGAACTCGGAGATGGCGAGTTCTTGGTTGACGCCGAGACGGAGCAGGGGTTTCAGTTTCGTGTAAAGCTCAACCCAGATCTCCATGCATTCCTGAAGACTGCCGGCAGGGAAGGTGTTCGTGCGCACATAATGACGCACATCGTCACCGCGTGCTTAGCGCTGCTACAGAGAGACTTTCGCGAGGACAGTGAGGATGAAGGGGGATGGCGATCGCATCGCAATCTCAGTGCCTTCGCCGAATTCCTCAAGGGAAGGAATCTGCCACATTGGTGTGACGACGAATTTCGTCCGGAATCAGTAGCAACGAAGCTCTACCCCCACGCACTCCCAGAGAGGGCGGAAGAAGAGCAGTCATGATCGGCGAAGACTACCGAGAATTCGACGATGCCGCATTCACCCGCTTCAGGCGGAAGTTGCTCCGGACGAAAGGCAGTCCCGAGCAACGAGGGCTCCTCCGAGTGCTGCACGACGACGGGGAATTCCTTCGAGTTGTCAGCGAAAGCGTCGGCACGGAGGGCTCGCACCATCCTGCCCTCTGCCCTGACGCGCTAACCGAGAGCGAGTTCAAGCAACCACCGATAAGTACAGAGGTCGACCTGTACGGAGCATGGTCGAAGCTGACGCCAAAAGTCGCATGCCGAACAACGTTCTGGGCAAACCTCACCTGTCTTCACATTGAGAATGAGCGAATCCGAGCAACTTACCTCGCTGCGAACGGCATCTCAGGAGCCACGGGTGCTGAGCGAATTGACCGAGTGCTGCACGACAAGAGCGAATCTGCAGCAAAGGCCATTGACGAGTGCGTGCGGACCGTACTTCGCCGACTAGGCGGACTGCCAGAGGCCCGCGGGAACAAGAGTGTTTATGTGGACTGTCCGTTCGCAAGGGCGTGGTGGCGTGAACGCCTAGTCAACGAAGTTTCCAACGGCACGCCAGGAGTAGTCGAGGACGTACGAGAGGTCACACGTGTAAACCAGACCTACTGGGAGGAACTCGTGGTACTTGTCGTGTCTCGCAACTCCGTCCTTGGCTCGCATGAGGTTCGGAACAAATTCATCCTCACCTTGGCCGACTTGTTCGCGAAGGAGGCGGAGACTCCGTTGCGCAAGGCACAGAATCTTCGCGCTGCCTGTCGAATGGTCGGCACCATCCAAGCATCGCGAGAACTGAGCGTGCTCGACGAATGGGAGTTGGGCACACTCATGGATGAGGTTGTTCGACTGCATCACGAACGCGAAATGGCCAGGATCAAGGATGTCTGACCCCTTTCGGTGGCGAAACCAAACTCGGAAACTGCCTGCACCAAGCCTTCCGCTAGCTTTACTCAGCGCCTCGACCTCTGTTCCGGCGGAGGGGTTACTTGCCAGTCGATTGCAACGGAGCACTTTTTCTTCGAGATCCGTCCGGTCGGCGAATCGTGCGTTGGCGCTGGTCGGCGAGTCGGACGTTCGATTCTTGAGTTCCAATCTGTTAGCGATGAAGCACCTCTCAAAACGTAGTCGACTGTGGCGCCACGCTAAGTGGTGTGGCACTGTCAGCAGGGAGATGAACCGTGTAGAATGGTCGCAATCGCAGACACGATCATTACCAAACGAGGCCAAGGTGAACAAGACTTACCCAGGTCCAAGCTGGGGATCCAATCTCCGGCACACTTCTAAGAAAAAAGGAGCAAGACACTGTTGCAGCGGCACACGACTCGAGTTGCACAACCATCTCGCGACGACGCGGAACGTTACCTCCTTGACATCCAAGACACTCTCGGTGCCATCCGCCGCAATCGAATTCCAGATTTGAAGTCCGCTGCTTGGCCGGCCGGGCTCGACCGTAGGATCCTCACCGACCTACCACTTCATGTCCGAACCCGAAACTGCCTGGAGACGGCAGGCCTGATGAACGGCGACAGCCGTCTAGCAGTCTCGCAACTACTTCGGCTCAGGAATTTCGGACGCACATCCCTGAAAGACTTTCTGTACGCCATCGAAGCCTTCCTCTACACATGCATCCAATCTGGTGGCCCGCGCTCGCAGTCTCCCGACGCTTGGAAACGCCATCTCCTCGACATGCAAGGCGTACTCACCGCTATCCGTTGCAACCGACGGCCCAATCTGGGTTCCATAGCATGGCCGGCCGGACTCGACCGGAGCATCCTCGATGGGCTACGCCTTCGTCTCCGAACCCGAAACTGCCTGGTGACGGCAGGTTTGATGAAGGGCGACAACGCTTTGACTGTCAATGAACTCCTTCGGCTCAAGAATTTCGGCCAGGAATCACTAAGGGATCTGCTGACTGCCACGGAAGCGTTTCTAAACGCATGCATCCGTACTGGCAGGCCCCATCCGCAACCGACCGACGAGTCATCCGACCGAACACCAGCAATCCGGAGTCTGCCCATCATTCCTAGCGGTAGATCTCTGGCCCAAGACACACGATGGGAGAGCGTCGGCAAGATCCTGAGTCCGCTACTTGCTACGGCGGCTGAGATGAACAAAGCGAAGACGCTTGCCGATGTACTAAGCCCCGACTTCATGCGTCTGGCATGCCAAATGAGAATTTCGGACTCAATTGGCGCAATCAGGATTCAGCACTTAATCGGAGATTCGTCAGGCCTCGTGTCCGCCACGCTGAGGAATCTCTCGGACACCCTCGATGCTGCATCGGAAACGGAACGCACCATCATCGAACGTCGGCTGCTAGGTACTCCAAGAGCGACTCTGAGCGAGATTGCGTCCACGGTCGGACTGACTCGCGAACGCATCCGACAGCTTGAGCTCAAGATCAAGAGGAACGTCCAATATGCGATTGGTGAAAACTTGCAAATCATCGCGCCTGTGCTCAGGGAGCAGTTCGGCTCACTGGTCGAGCAGGTCACCGTGGACCGCCGAATCGAGGAATTGTTGCCAGCCGAGCAGAATCTAGCAACAAGACTCCTCCAACAGGCATTGGCAGATGGGATGGGCTTCACACCGATCGATGGCATGTGCCTCGACACACAAGCATTGCAACAGCTCAAGGAAATCCGCGCCTCGATCCGCAAATGCACCGATGACGTCGGCCTAGTAGACGAGCAAAGACTCAATTCAAGTCTTCCGAGCGAAGAATGGCGTCGGGTCTGGCCGTGGGTACACAAACACCTCGGAATCTGTGACTTACATGGATCGCTTGGCATCCGCAACAGCGGAAAAGCGCGAGTAAAGGCAGCCGTAATTTCGATCGGGCGCCCGGCAACATGTGATGAGATCGACCGGTTGTGCGGGTTTGGAGAGCTTAAGACGCGGTCTCATCTATCGGTCATCCCGAGCGTTGTCAGAGCGGACAAGGATCGGTGGGGACTGAAGGAGTGGATAGACGACGAGTACGACGGCATCGTGGGCGAGATTGTCCAGCGCATTGAGGAAGACGGCGGAGCCACAACGGCGGAGAGGGTACTAACTGAGTTGCCTGCGAAGTTTGGGGTAAGGCCGAGTAGTGTGAAGGCCTTCATGAATACTCCAAAGTTCGCAATCCAAGATGGATGGATCAGTCTGGCGAGCCCGTCGTCGGTCAAGTTGAGAGACCTCGACGATGTCATCGACGGCCGAGATCACAGCGGTGCCCCTTTTTGGACGTTCGCAGTAGAGCCTCGATATTTTCGCGGACACAGCGTGACCAAGGTTCCTCCTGAGTTCGCTAGAGCACTCGGGTGTACACCCGATAGTGCGCAACACGTTCAGATCGAGAATCTCCCTGAATGCGGGGATCTGTCAATCCAGTGGCAGCTCACCTCGTTGAGCGGTGCATCGATTGGATGTTTGGCTGAGCCACTCCAGAGACTCGGCCTTCAGCCGGGCCAGAGCGCACGGATGACGATCAAGGGAGAGGCTCTCGTCAACCTGGGCGCAGACGACAGTAGCGCCAAAGGGTCTCGGATGAGAGAGGCCGACGCGATTCTAGAGCGAATGATGCAGCGGCGCAAGGTGCTATAAGCGTGCTCAACGACGAAAGCACCCTTCAGCCCGGACTCTTCAAGCTTCCGGATGACCCAGTGGCACAGAGGGTTTTGATTCCCGGATTCCGTGCAGCGCAGAGGGTTCGCGGGGCCTTCGGCTGGTTTAGTGCCGGGTGGATCGAGAGACTGGCTCCGGGGCTCGCTGAATTTCTGAACCGTGACGAACCGGAGCCAATCGACTTTACAGTCGCGCCCGCGCTCTTCCCGAGCGAGCGAGCCGCGATCGAGCAAGGTACGCGAATGACAACTCACGACGCGACGCAGCTCGTCGCCGACGTATTTGTGAAAGGACGCGCCGATGCATCGGCGCTCGCCCTACACGCACTAGACTGCCTCGCATGGATGATCGCGACACGGAAACTTCGGCTTCGGATAGCCGTGCCAACGTGGGAATCGAACTATCACCCAAAGATATGGCTCTTTGACGACGGCCAAAATCAGGTCCTGGCACGAGGCTCGGGCAACGCAACCGGACGGGGGGTGGCTGCTGGAGTCGAGCACCTCGATGTCGACGTGTCTTGGGTCGATGAGAGTCGCGCACGAGTTGAGAGCGGAATCGCCATGCTCGACGACTGGTCTAACGGCAAGAGTCGAGGCATTGAAGAAGTCGTTGACCTACCCGCAGCCTTGGAACGCGACATCATCGAAACGGCACCGGTCGATCCGCCCCAGCCCCACAACTACGAAAGCGTCACTCGCACGGGTACTAAATTCGCCCGCGCAGCCGTGCATCTAGCTCGACAGCTCCAAATCCCTCGCCACTTGGAGTGGCAGCAGGGTCCATACACTCACCAGAGTGAGGCGGTCAGAGCTTGGGAGGAAGCGGCCACTCCAGAGGTCGGCGTGATCGCTATGGCCACGGGTGCAGGGAAGACCCTCACCGCTCTGATATGTGCGACACGAAGCCAAGACCGCCTAGCCGGTCGGCCGCTCTTCATCGTAGTGAGCGGTAACTACTCAGGCCCCTTCGTGATTGCTTGTCTTTTCGCCTGACGCCACACAGATCAATGCTTGCGCTGGGATCCGGCCAAGTTTCGAACTGTTGTTTGCGTCGGGACCCGTCCTGGCCGGCAATCAGTGACATTTC
>MKWU01006059.1_pt1 | contig 12572 bp, 16 predicted proteins | sample 809101 | NCBI WGS metagenome assembly MKWU01 (sample SAMN05860141, study PRJNA318959) | sponge metagenome | host: Aplysina aerophoba | place: Slovenia: Piran, Adriatic Sea, Gulf of Piran | collected 2013-05-07 | reverse complement strand
TGTGTGTGTGTGTGTGTGTCCGAGTCTAATCTGGGACTGCAGGCTACAAGGCGACTTATGAGCGATACCAGTGGATTCAGAACGACAAAGTAGGAAGTTATAAAATGGGGATAGTCTCGAAATGACTGAGTTCGAGAGATATGGCGTTAAAAAGGTGAAAAACCAATATGCGGCTTACTCTTTCCGAGAACGACTAAATCATGCTCAATGGCGTGATGTAATCAAGAGGTGCCGAGTCCAGCGTTCTACTCTGGCGGTCCGAGCCCTCGCTGTGGCGTCTGGTGGTAGCGTGGGGCGGTGTGGGTGTATATACAAGCCTATGTATAATCATCAAGCTCCACCATAGATACTCTACACTACCTAATCAGATTGGAATCATTTATCATTGCGTACTTTACGGTATATTGACTATGCCTGCCTTGTGTATAAAATATTCATATGACGTCACTTCCTGTGTGACTATGTAAATAAGATTGGAAGAGGACAAGAAAACTGTCCTGTGAATTCACATTCGCAGCGAAGCTACAGGATATCTTTCTTATACATATTGCACAGCATACTGCATGGATCAAAGCAAGTAAGTAATGAAAGTGCTTCAAGAGTGGTAAAGCCGTTGGTTATACACTGCCTTTGTTGCAAAGCTACAACAAAGACCTATACAGTCGCATACTACAGTCATTGCATGCATATGTTGAGCTTCTACACTAGAGTCTTATGTAGTGGTTACAAGAATCTGCAACAATGTTAATTTAGACAGCAAAGTTTGTTGCATAACACGCACTAAGGGACTGCACTTTAGATCTTCATTCCAGTTTGCAACCGTTTTGCTACTTTTATAGATGCACGCTAATACATTAGATAGGAGCTGCCATTTTGAATCGGGGACATTCCTAAATAGACATTGCTACCATGATATCATATACTTGTGATAATACTGTAAAATTGTGATTTATATGGCGAGGTTTAGTGAGACAGCTTGGATTGAAATGCGTAGTATGGGTATAAGACCAATGTCCGTTCTTTTAAGGTTATGTATATGTATGTACTAACTTTGTGCCCCAGGCTCATGTGCATTCTCAGCCATCGTTGGCTTGCACAATGCAACCCTGGAGTTTGCTGACACAAACTGGGAGCTGAGGTATGCAGATATCGCCATTGTTGTTGGTTCCTCATTTACCAGTGCTGGTTTTCTTTGTGCCACATGCAGCTCCCTAATGAAACTAGGTATCCCAGATGTGACTGTTTTGCTTGCACTGAATGGTGGCCTTGAAACCTGCTTAAAACATCAATTGGTTTTTAATGTCTCTGGAGTGGATTTTGATCTCAGACAGCCACCTGTCATCTTGCAGAAAGTGGTTCACCTTCACATACCTGCTTTCAAAGCTTTGTATCATGAAGTAATGTCAGCAGTTGCAAGCTCTGAAAAGGAGAATTCACTGTATGTGTACATACAGTCTTTTAAGTGTATTGACTTTCACCAGCTATACTAATACACAGCTATGCGTGCAATACCTGTGGTAGTCTGTACCTAGGAAACGTTTTACAGTAGGGTAAACACATTTCAGTGTAATTGATATGCTGTGTTGTATTCTGGATATGTAAGTAGCTAACTGTGAGTGACTTCTTTCTATTGCATTTCCAAGTGCTGACATGCTGAAGGATAAGCAGCCCATGGATAAGCCTTTGTCACTGAGCAAGGTTCTGGCTGTAATTGGAAGAGGTTGCTCGCTTGTGTCGATTCGCCGAGTAGCTCTTCTTGTGACAGTGCTCCCTTCCCTTACCTTGCTGTATTCGGTGAGTTCTTTGTGTATGCATGATGTGAGTCTCCTCTGTGTAACTTACCTTTATTGTCAATTCATTTTATTTCTGTAGGCCACATCCTACTCAGTCACTATGGAGAGTGACTGTCATCTTAAAGCCACTCTTAGCTGTGCAATGCACAACTTGAAGTTCAGTCCCAAAGTATGACCTGATACACAATAAACGTACTTTTGTGATATGGTTCAAATGTTTGATTTCATCTTTTTGTTTTAGACTCAAATGGAGGATATTCCAGTTCGCAATGTTAACTTGCCATCGTTTGAAGTCTCAACTTTGCTGGCTCCTCGTGAGAAGGAAATGCTGCCTTCAATATCACTTGCCCTCAGCATAAATAAGATTGATCTTCATCTTTCCACTGAAATTTTGAATCAACTTCTGGTGGTACAGAGCTCATTTGTAAAAGTATGTACATACTGTGTATGTCAAGTGTATGCAGTAAGTAAGTATTTTTTGTTGGCAATCACTAGGAAGTGGATGAGTTGGTAGACATTGCAGGAGAAATCCCGCAATCAGTGCCTAATCAGACTTCAACTCAAGCCCAGAGCCAGGAGGTCATTAGTAGAGAGTCTACTAGTATTGATAGCCTTCTGTCATCTCTTCAAACAGTGCAATTTTCAGTGCAGGTGGGTCTCAAGCATCTGTACTAATATACGTAGTGCTGTACGATCTGTAGGGAAGCTTTCATAGCCTAAGCTACTTGAAGTGTGGTATATTTCTCTTTAATTTGCTCTATGCAGGGTATTGATGTCACTGTATCCACACCATCCCTCACAGCAGTACGGTTTACAACTGGACGGATAGAGGTCCTAATCAATAATGTTCAGAGTGGTAGGTTTGATTTGTTTAGAAGCTCCTCCCATATATTCTGCAATACTACCTGAGATGTTTCTGCGTAATGTTTTTAGGTAAATATTAATCCATCATTTAAAGTGAAATCATGCCATTGGCACTAGGACTTGCAGTCTGTCCGTCGAATGGCCATTATGCAATGCTTGCTTACCACATTGTGCGCACATGCATAGTGAATTACTGTTATAGGATGCTGTCAATTCATGGGCTATTTTTTTATCTATGTATAGTCATTTCGGCAAATCTATTCGCTAGTTTCTCCATCTCTTACATGAAATGGGCATCTGAGACTGAGACATGCTGGGCACACCATCAACCAAAGTTGGTCCTCTTCTGTTGCTCCACTTCCACACTCCTTGCACATTTTCTCCTCTCTTTTCATTCGTTGCCCCTTACGTCCCACTTCAATCTCAATGGTTGCTGTGCCACCCCACAATGTGATCGTGAACTTCCTGTCTCTGACTGTCGTCATGACTACACAACAAGGCTTAAGCCCCATTCTTGTCATCTGCTGCATCATATGCAATGTAGGTTTGTTAGTCATCTCCTTACTTAAGAGGGCCCTCACTTTCCACCAATCCATACTTCTCAACAGCTCTTTATTCTTTGCATCTGATTACAAATCCCAATGCTTCCACTTAGAAATGTTACCGTATATTGTATAGTATATGTTGTAATCATATGAATAGTGATTGTGTGGTATATTAGCTGAATGCTAGGTAGGTAGTTGCTAGAACAGCTAGTGCCACCCCTAGCTTGGCATGGTATTCAAGACCACTGGCCACAATCAGTCTTTTTACTGGCAGTACCACATACTTCCATCTTTTCACTCTATTGGCCATCCTCCCAACATACCCACTTATCGTCGTGTCAGGTTACTCTGTACTGACATCTCACCAAACATTTGTGGCTGGCAAGTGGGTGGTGAACAGTGCAATTAGTGGCTAAATGTGTTTGGGGTACATAGTATAGTCACTAGGTAATTGTGTGTTGTGTTGGTGTACAGACCTCCAGCATTGGTTATCATGCCGACTTGAATGATTCATTGATTGATTGATGATATTACACTAGCTTAGCATAGTACTATTGTGCTAAACTGCACTTACCACAGGCCCTTTTACATGTCCAACACTAAACTGGTTTCGAATCAATTTGAAATAGTGGCTTATGTTGAGTATGTTCACATGAGACATGATAGCAATGAAGAATTGACCTGCAGTAGTTTTAACAATGTATGTGGATGTGGATGTGTTCTTACATGCCTGCATGCGTGCTGTGCATACAGTACATGTTGTCCCATGTGCTGAGTGTGTAGCTAGATTCGTAAGTTTGAATGCATATGATACACGGTATTCTTATGCACCATGCAACTTAGCTAACACACAAGCAAATAGGAGACTAGGAAGTGTGTATTTGTTTCATTTGGGACAACAGAACCAATGTCCACTGGTTGTAACTCATTCTCTGCTCTGATGTTATTCTTAGCAACACGAGAGTATCTACTCTGCCTGTCTGGAAAAGTGGAAATTGACATCCACTTTGCCCTAGGAGTGTTTCAGGATGTTTCTGAGGACACTGACTTTTTCACTGAACTTGCTGTTTTTACAACTAGACTGTCAGTCAAAGACACGTCTCAGGTAAGTTGAGCCTGCTGCAATTGTGTACGTAATGTCATTGCTGGGCTTAAAATATGAAGATGCATTGTATGACATTTCTCCCACAGATTAGTGACTCTGGAAGTGATGAGCCTGACCTTTTACCATTGGACACATACACCCTTGTTATTCATTCTCCTCACTTCTTTATACAGCCATCAGCTGTTGAGCAAGGTACTATTGATTGTGTTGAATGTTTTCTGAATTGTTTGCATAATATTGTAGAGATGGTCTTCCTTGTTCTTCACAGGATTGACATTTTGGCTTCACTGTAAAGTTGCATACTCTTATTGGCAAGAGGAAAGAAATGCAGTCAATGATGAAGTAAGTTTCTTTGTTGAATGTTTGGGACAATGCCAGACCCGGTGTACAATTTCCTCCAGGTACAAAGAGCCACAGAGCATCTGCTGCAGAGAATTCACAAGCCAGGGGAAGCCAGCATTCCGAAGCTGGACTTCGCTCGTCCTAAACTGGTGCAAATCACTGTATCAGATGTTGGTGTGTGCATTCCACTCACAGCTAGTCCAATGAATACAGATTCAAGGCCTAAAGGTACAGCTGTACTGCCACTGGGCTGATGCCACTTGGTGACAGCTGCGTACTTTGTAATGCATGCCTTTGTGATGCAGCAATACCTGCCTTGGTGGTGACCATCCAAGAAATGAGAATTTCTATTAATGTCCTGAAGAAGATTGCCGTTGTGGGTAGATTTGCAGGATTCTGTGCCCGGTTTTCTGATGGGTTCACTGTGCGCCAGAAACAATGGTCAGCTGATCACAGAAGAAAGGGGCTTGAAAATAGTGGTAAGACTTCGTCTTTGTTGACCAGAAATTGCCATAATCTACGTAGCAATTGCCTTATTTTATATTTCCTTTTCAGCCATTGTCCCCAGGGGATCATGTAAGATGTGTTTAGGTATCAAGTCCAGAGAAGGTGTGGTTTCTGTAGTTACTGCAGTACAGTACTATATTGTGCCACAGCATGTCTATAACCTTTCAACTAAGCTTTCTCTTGCATTGTACACAGGTTCCAACAGAATTGGTATTGTGTCTACCTTACAGTGGGATATGTCAGGCATAGATCTTCACGCAAAACATGACATTGGTCAACAGATATCTTCCCTTGCTCGCACTGTTTTCTCTGTCAGTGGAGACTCTGATAGAACTCCTGTGGTCACTGGTACACCTCCTGGAGGTGAGCCTGTAGGGCCATCATCAAAGCTGCCCCATGTGGAACCATCCCTAGCTCCTCCTTTGAATGTTATGGAGAGGAACTTGGGACAACAGGGAAGAAGAGTGCATCAAATGAAGTACGTTTACTGTAATGCATAGATTAGTCAATACCTCTGTGTATAAATTCTGTGTATGCGGTCTAATGCAGGCGAAAAGGTGGTGGGATTGAGTACATTGAACAACTTACCACCTTGAGGGAAATGGAACGTGACACAGTTCGCAAGCTGAAAACAGGAAGTATGAAGGATCGCAGACTGTCTGTTCTGAACTTCAAAGATGCCTTTCTAAAGTCCTTGGCATCACGTCCGTCTGACCTGCCGAATGAGGATGACCTTGCTGAAAATAAGATGGGTGCTCAAGGAGTGACCCACTCTACAGTGACTAGTGCGACAAGTCCAAGGCCATCTAGTAGGATTCAGCACAGGCGAGCCCATTCAGAAATATTGTCGGATTCTCAGATGAAATGGACCTCAGAGCGTGAACCAGCCATGCTTTCAGAGGGACTAGCAGGAGCTGAGCATAAGAAGGGAACATCTTCTATTCAGGATTATATATTGGACGTGGATGTGAATATTTCAGTAAACATTGCTAGTGGATCTGTGTCTCTGCACATGGCCTCTCCTTCAGTTGCTTCCTCTGATATTCCGTAGGTGTTTTGGGCCAGAACGTTATTACATACAGTAACATTACAGCCTCAATTTGCACTGTGTGTGTCTACAGTCGATAGCTTTGATGCATTGTTTTCTTCCATGTTTATGTTTCATGGTAGACTGCCCTCATATGTGGCATTGTGCTACATAGTTTCACCTTATCAGTTGCATGCAGGGTAAATGTGTGTTGGAATGTTCATAAAGGCTTACTGACTAAGTAGTTGACTAGGTTTCTTAGAATGCTATTAGGCAGATATTGTACTCATTGTATCAGTACTACGTAATACCATGTATGTTTGAAAGGGTGGCTAGCTATGAGTACTTCACATCTGTTGAACTGTGTGCATCCTGTACAGCTATATTGTGAATGACATGTATTGCTTACCTCTATTGCACTCACTGTGAACCTACAGCATGGGAAGTATGTACATAATGTTTAGCTCATTTGCTGCAGGAATTACATCAGTCAGTTCTTAATTGTACTTGCAGATCCACTGCAGTCCTTAGCCATGTGTCTGGTATAGAAGAAAGTGTTGGCTTCTGGTCCCCAGCTGTACCAAGAGCAGCCAGATCTGCAGGTCCGTCGGCACATCTGCCAAAGAGAGGAGACATCATGGTGGTACTTTTGCCTGCACTGAATGTGCGAGCTAATTATGCGTCAGATTTTGTAAAAGGATTGGATGACAGTTCAAGCCTTGACAGCAATAGTGATAACCAGCAAAGAGAAGGCACACTCATTTTGTCTGTCTCTGTCCAGTCCTTAGAGAGAGAAGTAGTTTTGTCACCCTCTCTACCTGTCTTTCTAGAACAGGTTGCTCAGCCCATCACCTCAGCAACAAAAGACTTCTCATCTAAAATGGACATCACCAGTCCAGATGAGGAAGATGGTGATAGCTCTGAAGCCTCAGAAATGAGCAGTCTTACTTTCCCAATTCACGTGTTTATTCAATTTCACCTGAAGCCTTCAACCATTATCTTATCATGTGAGCCCATCTCACATGTTCAGTGCTCAATTGGCATCCCGGATGTGTGCCTTGCTAGTTCATTCTCTCTTTTTACTGAGAAAGAAATGGATATCAGTATGAAGGAGTCATTGGAGCCTCAGTCCTATGTAGCAACCTTCAATGATTTTTCAGTTACAGGCTGTTTATCATCTTTCTACGTGTCTCTTACCTGTCCGCCAGTCTCGTCTTCTGTACTGCAACGAATGAAGGCTGAGTCAGTGTTGAGAGGCCCCAGGAAGGTGTTCAGCTTGCAAATGGGCTTGGCCTCCCTGCATATCTCTAGAAAGACATTTATGGCGAAGACTGGTGCAGTCATTCATGACAAGCAATACATATCTGGTGAGCTGTACTGTAATGTTGTAGTGGCTAATTGTACTAGAGCTCAATACAAGCCTGAAACACTTGAGAGCAAGAAATGTAGCAGACAGGAACAGAATGTTTGGCCTTGAGCTGCTTAACTAAACGACACAGCAGATGACAAAGGCTGTTATGGTAATGATGTGTCTTGCCCGCCTAATAAATTAAATACTTAAATGCTGTTACTGTGCCAAGCTTGCTTGTTTCTGATGATCAATTGCAAAGCACAGCTAATTTCATGTCTCTAATATTAGCACTCGGGGAAACCACACTTGCCAATCACTTGAAATAGATTCCAGACGTTTCTGTCCATTCCAGAACCTTCATCAGTAGAATTAAACACTTACAAAACTGTGTAAAAGTTTGCTAACAAAACAGCTTGAGGAAGGTGGCGACTGAATAAAAAGAACCATGACCTACGCTCAGTGGGCAGCTAGCATGTGCATCAGCCTGCGAGCCTGAAGTGGATGATGGTGCACTGTGCCTATCTCTCTGTTCATCATCTGAGTGTTATGCAAGCTGGTGTGTAACTTGTACAAGTTTGCTAACTGCACAACTTGAGGAAAGTGGCATGGTGACTGGAGAACTTACAAAACTGATGTGGCAGACTCAATGTACATAAATGCGCAAGAATAAGGTTTGATAAAATGTGTTTCTAGGGAATGGCTGTTTACATGATAGTATTGCATAGCATTCGGTAGTACTGTTACTGAATGGAATATGCATGTAATGGAGTAAATACATGAGGCAAGTCCTGTTGGTGAATGTCATATATAAAAAAGAAGAAAAATGTAGCTAATGGAGTACAAAGAGACCTAAACATGCTGACATGCAGTGAATAGTGTAATAATCAGGATAGGTAGTTGAGTCGGTTGTATGCAACTGGATGAGGGCCTTCATCACTATTAATCTTGTGCCACTCTGTCCTGATGTGCCAGGCTTCCAGGGTGCTATGGCAGTACCGGAGAATGTGGTCCACTACTCCCGCATCCTCCCATTTGATGTTGTGGTCCTCCTCCATGGCATGCTCTGCTACCACAGATTTTGCTGCCTCACAGGACCTCAGAGCTCTCTTGTGCTCTGTGAGAAGGTGCTCTAAAGTCCTGATGGTCTGACTAATGTAGACAGTTTCCACAGGCAATCCTGTAGACTACACCAGTTCTCTGTGGTGCTGGGGTTGGGTCCTTCACTTTGACCAGTGACTGTCGCAATGTGCAGAGTGGTCGGAAGCAGGTTCAAATCCACAGCTGGCTGAAAATCTCCAGATACACTCGGATAGATGCCAGATGTAGGGGAGGGTAACAGTGGCCTTGGGCAGGTCAGTGTCAAGGTTGTAGGGTGGGGATGTTGCCGGGTGCCAGTCCCTGGCAACATAGCTTCTGGAATAGCCATTGTTGCGGAGGACCTGTGCAACATGTCTCTTCTCTTCCTCTCTATCTAGTACATCAGTGCAGATCTTCTCAGCTCAATAGGGTAGAGTGCGTGCCACAGACACTGTGTGGTTTGGTGTGATAGGAAGTCTAGATACCTGTCTGTGTGCATGCTCTTACAAAATACAGTAGTCAGGGAACCGTCCTTGTGGTGGGAGGACAGAAATGGTAGGGTATTATACGATATAGACCTGAGTGGCTAGGAAAACTCATATTGATCGATTCGTTGTTACATGTGAGGTGTACTTACCGACCAGCGGTGTAAGGATGGACACCAGAAGTTTGGATAGCTCATATGATGGGGAATTCAGGAAAGACACAATTGGTCGAAGAGGGATCTCCGGCTTGTGTATCTTGGGTAATCTGTACAAGAGAGGGATCTTTCCTGCTGAGCTCTACAGTCGATTGTACAGGGTAGTTGGGATTCCCCCTTCCTGTGTCAGGGAGAGGAGCAGGGCTATCATCTTCCTTTCCTTTCCAGTGCTGGTGTTGGGTCTCGGGGCAGGGTCTTGTATGTGTCTGCATCAGTCAATTGAGTCCTGAGTTTCCCATCATATGTAATGTGGTCCATCCCTATGGTTGCGCTAGGGTGATGATGATGCCTTCAGCTTGCTATAGGCTTCTGGTGACGTTCTGTTCTGCTGGAGAAAGATTGGTGGGGGTGTCTTGCCTTGGACAAGCATCCCGTTATTCTTATCCTGGCCAACTGTGCTTCTGCAGAGCCAGTCTTGCTGAGACCCCCTTCCCACTGCTGCTACGATATCTGGGACTGGAATTCTTCTGGGGGCCACCATAGACGCACCGCACCGCCATAGCCGTACCCTATAAGAATGGCACGTCAAGACAGAGTGGCACAAGATGAACAGAGCTGAGGCCCTCTTCCAGTGGTGTGCAACCCACTTATCTCCCTATCCTCATTATTAGACTATGCCACTGCATGTCAGTATGTTTAGGTTCCTATGTACTCCATTAGCTACATTTTTCTTATTTTATATATGTGCCATTTACTAATAGGACTTGCATCATGCATTTACTCCATTGCATTTATATTCCACTCAGTTAACATCACTTCCTCATGCGCTGCATTATTATCATGTACAAGCAGTCATTCCCTAGCAACGCATTTATTCACACCTATTCCTGCTCTTTTAAAGTCTGCCATATCAGTTTTGTTAGTGTTTAATTTCACTGATGAAGGTCAGGATTGGACAAAAATGTCTGGAATCTAGTCCAAGTGATTGGCTAGTGTAGTTCTAATATGCGAGAACCTAGCCACGCAGAAGTTCTTCACACAATATTAGCACTGCAGGAATGTTACAAGCTTTACACCACTACTTTGTTGACTTTCATTTGCACAATAGGTATTTTTATTTGCATTTGTTGCTGTGCTACGCTAAACTGTCTCTCATGATCTATCAATGCACAGTTGTTGCAGAAGTAGCAAGTGTGTTGCTGGGATTTGACATGCGTCAATTGAATAATGCAACAGCATTCAGAAAGTGCTGGTACAGAAAGAGTCTTTCTGAAGCTATTTTGTTTGGAAACAGATCAGCCATTCCCTCAGAACCGAAATCAGGTGAGCATAGCTGTTGGTTGCTTTCAGTATTCTTCTACTCTCAGCAATTCATGAACCTAAGAATACAGTTGCTATTTTTCATACCTTTAATATTTCTGCAGACTCTTCCAGTGTAGGAGAGCCTGTGTCAGCTACTGTTATTGTGTCTGCTGACATCAGTGATTTGACTTTCTCAGCCAATTTTGCACAAGTCATGGGAGATGCTGGGTAAGCTGTGCCATAGTGGATCCAGCTTAGCTAGTGCAACATATTGAAATGGGATGTTGTATGGCTGCCATGCAGTTGCACAGACACTTGACACCATTGGCAGCGAACATGTTTGTGTATCAAGCGCCCTGAGCATGCTGATCACATATCCTGATCCTGTGTGATGTGATAATTGTGCTCAAACCATGGCTGAGAGAGTCATCGAGTTCATCTCCCTGCTCGGTGGGATATTTGAATGCTAAGCATCAGTTAGTGTGATGGATAGCTAGCGTTTTGGCATTTGATAATGGGATTTTGAACTACAGCTTCTATCATGAAATGTCATCGCCATTGCTGTGACGGGCAGACTATAAAAAGACCTACATATTTGCATGCTTCAATGAAAGTATTTTTGAAGAATCCCATTATCAAACAGTTTTGTGTGACGGTATGAGCTATCAATTGATGATAGCCTGAGCACAACAGTTCACAATCAGCTCACTGGCGTGGCAAAAAATGATTTCACATACATAGCCCTCAAGATGGCTGTGATTTAGTTTGTTGCATTCATCCTACGGACAACAGTGATATCCTGAATACTACCTAGGATTGACCAATGGAGAGAAGAGTGACCAAGCATCTCAGCAATCATGATCATTTGCTGTTGGTCTGCTGGAGAATCTTCTTGTGGGCACTTTGAATATCAATGGCTATTGTGGAGGCGCTTGGGCAGCAAACAAAGCTAGACCCTTATTCACGAAGAATCCCGGACAAGATTGCCCAAAACTGTGGAACAATCTGAAAGATTCATGAAAGCCACTGTTTTAAATTTGCTTTGACTATGGGTGTGGCAGCCAGCTTATTTGCCATTATGCTGAGTTCATTTGTTAGAGGAGCTGTGTGAATGGATGGTTTTGCCAGACAGCATCTTGGCAACTTGCATGATTTGAAGCAATGAGCATTTCTATAGTCATCACTATACTAAATACATTAGGTGTCTCCTTTTCCCGAACGTATGCACATTACGTATGCACTATGCTATCTTTGTGACACGTTTACTTTTAACACATTCTCCAGCCAATTTCACGTTATGTTATAGATGTGAAGTTTTAGTAGGCATTGACACCATGGAAGATTGTACTATCAGCATACATGCACATGAAAACACTTGTAAATATGGACACTTGGGGGTCTTACAGTACATAGTTTAGATCTATCTGTGTAGGAAAGTACATGTTTTGCACGACATCGTGCACACATGCTGTGTCAATATGATTATGCAAATGTCATACGTTTTGCTTTGTAGGATTGTGCTGACTCACTTTGAGTTGCAGAGTCATGCTGACATACTACGAAATGAGCTGGTCCAGTTCATTTGTAGAACCTCTGTTCAAAGTGTTGATGTGGATGCTAAAGGAGGAGTCGTGGCAGGAGTTATTAGTGTTTCTAATGCAGAGTTTGGATGTAAGTAACACATCAATTTTTAAGGCATTCATGAAAGTGACATGCTATAATCATGTGCACTTTCTCTCCTTTGGCATGTGTCACATTGTGCTGTGCAGTAAGTACAAATAGCCACGAAGGCCAGAAGCCTGTGCATGATGCATATGCACAGGTAGGCTGTATTGATTGCCGAGTGGACTACATGGGAGCCATTCAACTGATGGGAAAAGCCACATGCACGGATTTTCATATTTGTGAGCAGTGGCAGGGCTCTTCTACTGATGAAGGTCAGAGAGGATTGCCCGGTGTAACAATTGTAGTCACCTTCAACTGGGACTCAGTGAAGCTCATTATTTGCAAGTCCACAAC
>MKWU01006058.1_pt1 | contig 12573 bp, 10 predicted proteins | sample 809101 | NCBI WGS metagenome assembly MKWU01 (sample SAMN05860141, study PRJNA318959) | sponge metagenome | host: Aplysina aerophoba | place: Slovenia: Piran, Adriatic Sea, Gulf of Piran | collected 2013-05-07 | reverse complement strand
CTCAATAGCCCCGCCCGTTCGCGCCCCTGTCAACGCTTCACCCGCCGCCTCACGGCGACCGGCGCATGACTCGGGGTGAAGGTGGTCGGTTACGCCTTCCTTCCGCCGGACTCTCACCGGCTATCCTGCGTCAGTTTGCCTGGCGCACCACAACTCCTCGACGAACGCATCGAAGCCGGAATCCGCCAGGACCCGGTTCAGCCGCTCGAAGTTAAGGATGCCCGTCGCTCGTCGGGAGGTCCGACGTGTCCACCCACATCGGCGACGCCTGGCGCGCCGCCGGTCTCTTGCCCATTGCCATGGTCGTTCAGTGTGGCCCTTGAGGCGTTGGGTGTCGGACCCATCCGCCAGCCCCTTCTTGGCCAGCGAGACGAACGCGGCGGCGCCGAGTCCAGATTCGCGGAGCGTCCGGGGATGACGAGGCGCTGGGTCAGCGTCGAGCAACGCTAGCGATTGGACTCTTGTAAGTACCTGACAAAAAAATGGCTTGCCGTCTTCCGTCCGGTTGCACTTCCCTCGTTGTATCCCTCATCCGAGTCGAGATTCTACAAGGCCGCCCCCGTCCGCGGACTGGATCGGAACCGTGCCCATGCCACTCTACAACTGCACCGACGAAATCGCGCAGCGGAGTTTCGTCAGGTGTTCTCGGAAGGGCGTTGCCGGTTGTCCATCGATATTGAGTGGAGGGTCAATCCTCTTGAGCACTTTGCGCTCAGTTGCCTTGAGGGTATCGCGTTCTGGCCATGGCGTGATCACGACTCGAAGATTCTCCTTGATCCACGTCGATACTCTTCGGTTGTCTTCCGGGAGGAGTCGTCCTGGCTTGGCCACCCCCAGGTTCAGCGGACCGGCCAGAATCGCCGAGAGCGTGAGCCGAAACGTAGACGATGACGCATTCCCACCGATGTGATTCGACAGGATTCGACTCTTCAGAGTTGCCGTGGACTTCTTCCCCGATGGCCACATCGTCGCGCCAGCTTGACCGACGTAGATCAGATATGGTGGCTGTACGTCTCCTGGGAGTTGGGACAGCAGCTCTGTCGCCGTGGAGTCAGCCCACCACGCATAGAGTCCAGCATCGTCAGCGGCGGCATCGTCCGTCGGGAATGCACGCGGGGCTACCGCCTGCCCGAAGTCTGAGAGGAGAGCGACGAGCCGATCAATCTCTTCAGACAACTTCGTTCACCTACCTATGGAGCCGGGCGCCCCGCCAGTTGGACCGAAGACGACCCTGCTCTGCGCGCTAACCAGCCGGCACGCCCCCGCGATCATCCGTTGTACCCGCTTCGACCGGGCAGGTAGCGGCCCACAGGCCAGCACCGAGGTCCTTGCGGCGGAAGAGTGAGCGCGCGAGACTCCCAGCCGCCCGACAGGTGACGGCATCGATCGTGCCGCCGACTATACCTCCGATCAACGGGACGCCCTTGATCAAGTTCACAATGCCTCTCTGCCCGGTCTTCGTCACCAACCGGAAGCCGACCTGCTGGTTGATAGCAATCAGAAGACGACCGGGGATCTGCTTGAGGACCTCCGCACCCAGCTTGATGCCGATCTGCTCGGCAGCTTTCTTCACGGCATCGAGGGCGAACTTGCCCAGGACCGACAGCAAGACAAATGTCTGCACTCTGTCCTCACGGGGATCGTGGCCGTAGATGCGGGCAATGGCGGCGGCCATTCGAGCCTGCACGACCCACGCGGCCACCAGCGTTCCGGGGAGCGAGATCGGAATCGTGAGCACCCCCCCAAGTCCACCCAAGAAGCCAGCAGTGAAGCTCTTCGATGTCTCCCACCGGATCAGCGCATCAACCCGTTCAGCATTGTCCCGATAGGAACCGTCCCGCAGGTATTCGTCAGCCAGTTCCAGCGCCGACGACAGGCGGAATCCTCCTGGAAGTTCGGGCGTACCGCTGATTGCTACGTCCACCAGCCATCTCAGGAATCGCTCGGCTCGGTCCGAGTCCGATGCCTCCGCAATCTTCGGCACTTGAACCTCCACTCGAAACGAATAGTCCTCGCCAAGGGCTGCATCGCGCACCCCAGTCGTCGCCGATACGGTCCGTGTCCTGCCGGCCGGCGCTACCCGGTCTCTATGCGGCAGTCCAGCCTGACCGCGTCCATGCGCACGCCGGAAAGCGTCGCAATGCGTTTGCGCGCCCAATCCATGACATCGGCGATCGTCTGCGGCTCCCGCGTCGCGGGAGTGCCGGCCGTATCTCTGTCCTCCGGCACCGCGGCCGGTTGGGCCGGAATCTCCGCGGTCAGCTCTTCAAGCGGGAAGGTGGTGATCGGCGGATACACCGTCGCGAGCCCCGCGCCGACGCTGGCCGGGAGGCCGCGGTCGTCCTCGTCGAGATTCAGCCACATCCCGAAATCGTCTCGCACCGTCTGCCCGGCGGCGATCCTGGCGGCATAGGACGCGTCGAACCGCCTTCGGACTTCCGCCGCATCGAACTTATGGACCTCGACGTTCCGGGGATCGTCGCGATCATCGACCGCGGCGACGACGACGATGTCCACGTCGTCAAGCGTCTTCCATTTCGTTCCCTTCTCCAGAGGCGGGAAAGCGATCCACCTGTCCTTCGTGGTGCGGATCGAGACACGCTTGTGCCGCCCGTTCTCTTCAACCTCCCAGATATTGGCCCGGCCGCGGCCCGGCACCCGCTTGGGAGCGAGTCCGGCGCCGCCCAGTGCGCGCGTCGCCGCGCCTACCAGTAGGCTCCATGCCGGGGAGTCTGTCGATCCGTTTGATTGGTCTGGCAATTGGTGCGCTCCTTTTGCATTTGTGTTTGCACGTTACGAAAGTAATTATAAGCATCCCGTGAAGTCTCCGCAAACGATTATCGAACGATGTAGAGGAGGTAGAGCTGCACGATCCGCTCGCAGGTGCCGGCATCGACGAGCAGGTCGACGCCGACGCAGCACAGCTTGCGGGCCTTGCGGACACGGCGCATGTGCTCGCGGTTGGCGAGGCGCTTGCGCAGTCGCCGCAGCCATTGCCGGTTGCGGGGGGTGGACGCGCACCCCGGGGCAATCATGCGACGGCGCGGCTGCGGGCGATTCTCTACTAACGGTCGTGCCCGGGCTGCTGCTGCTGCTGCGCCTTCTTGGCCGCGCCGGCCGCCGGGGCCGGCGGGCGCGGCGGGGCAGGCGGCTGCTCGCGGTGCGGTTCCTCGCGGTGCGGTGCACCCTTGGACCGCCATCGCTCCCGCTGTTTCCGCCTGACTTCTTCGACGTCCACCCAGTCGGCCGGATACGCCTGCTTGAAGCGGGCGTACTGCGCGCGCAACGGCTTCACCCACGCCGGGGCCAGTCGGGGGCCGACGACCACCTCCAGCAGCTCCAGATCCACGGCCTGCAGCACCAAGCGCTTGACGCCGTCCCCCGCGTCCATCCGCTCGAACTGCGAGCGCACCCGTGACAGGCGGGAACCGCCGGCGCGCACGGCGCCGATCAGGTTCTCGATCAGCGGCGCATGCGGGCCTGCTTCGCGCGAACCGGCGCGCGCCGCAGCCGCCGGGCGCTCCCGAGCGGGCGGCTGCTGGCGAACGCGGGGAGCCGGCCATCGTCGCGACATGGTCGACCGCCGCCCCCGCATCCAGCTCGCGCACGATCCGCTGGATCGCCGGAATCACCGCCGCGGGATCGTCCTCGCTCGTGCGCACGGCGAAGTACATGGGCCCGGTGAGCGCTGCGGCATAAGGCAAGTGCCTGAGGTCGATGAACACCTGTGGGCCCGGATCGTGATCGAGACCGGACTGATGGACGTCCTCGATCACCCCCACCACCTCCCAGGGACGCAGCCCGAGCGCGTAGACGTGGCGACCCACGGGATCCGGTCCCAGCAGACCGCTCCGCTCCAGCGTCCGGTTGATCAGCAGCACCTGCCGTCCCGGACGGTCACCCTCGTCGAAGCCGCGTCCGCGGCGGACGGAGGGTGTCCAGCGTCGCCGCCCAGCTCGGGTCCGCGCTGGCGCGCCGGTCGAGACCCGGGAAGGTCCAACTCGCCGAGCGGCCGTTCCGGTCGCCGTCGCCGCGTCGCGCCAGCCGCTCCGCACCGAGGAGCTCCAGCGCGCAGGATTCATCTTGCTTACCGAGAGAAGCCGTGGTAGTTTTCACGGTAACCGAGAGGAACAGCCCAATGGCCATTCCGCCGACGCGCCGCCCGCGTGGATCCGCTCGTCGCGCTCCGTGCGGAGTGATCGAATCGACAAGGAAACCGACGGAAGGAGCCTCGGAATGAGCAAGCCATCGAACCTCGTCCAGGGAACCCTGGATCTTCTGATTCTGAAGGTCCTCGACCTGGAGCCGCGGAGCGGATGGGCCATCGGCCAGCGCCTGAAGCAGGTCTCGAACGAGGCGCTGCAGGTGAGCGACGGCTCGCTGTACCCGGCGCTGCACAAGCTGGAGCAGCAGGGCTGGATCAGCGCGGAGTGGCGGAACACCGAGAACAACCGGCGCGCGAAGATCTATTCGCTGACGCCGCCCGGACGCCGCTACCTCGGGCAGGAGGCCGCGAACTGGGAGCGGCTGTCGCAGGCCATCACCCACGTCGTGCGCCTGACCGAGGTGTGAGGCATGCCCTGGGAGCGGTGGCTGTACGCGTGGCGAGCTCGGTTGCGGGTGTTCCTCGACGGCGGCCGGGCGGACCGTGAGCTCGACGACGAGCTGCAGCATCACCTCGCGCGGGATATCGATGCCCGTTGCGCGCAGGGCGTTCCGCGCGCCGAAGCCCGCCGGCAGGCGCTGGCGGCGCTCGGCGGCCTGGCGTCGACCACGGAACAGGTCCGCGCATCGCGTTTCGGGGCGTCTCTGGAGGCGGGGCTCCGGGACGTCCGCCACGGCGCGCGGTTGCTGCGCCGGCATCCCGGCTTCACGGCGGCCACGGTGCTGACCCTGACGCTGTCGATCGGCGCGACGACGGCCATCTTCTCCGTCGTCGACGCCGTGCTCCTCCAGCCACCGACCTTTCCCGAGCCGGAGCGGCTCGTGACGCTCTGGCAGACGGATCCAGACCACGGGAACCGACCTGTGCCGGTCGGTCCCGCCGATTTCCTGGACTGGAGAGATCGGGTTCGGAGTTTCCAACGCGTGGCGGCGATAGAGCCGTGGTCGCTCGACTTCACCGGCGCCGGCGAGCCGGAGATCTTCACCGGATCGCTCGTCACGGAAGGCTTCTTCGAGATGCTGGGCGTCAACGCTGTCCACGGTCGCACGTTCCTGCCGGAGGAGTACCTGCCGGGCAGCGGCGTGATCGTCCTGACCGACGGTCTGTGGCAGCGCCGCTTCGGGGGCGAGGCGGACATCATCGGGCGCCCGCTCGTGCTGGAGGGCGAGCCCTACACCGTGATCGGCGTGCTCGGTCCGGACTTCGAGCTGGGCCTCGACCGACGCGGGGAACGCGACTTCTTCCTCCCGAAGACGTTCTCGGAGTACGAGACCTCGAGCCGCGGCCCCGGCTGGTGGCGCGTGATGGGACGGCTGCGCTCGGAGGTGACGCTCGCCGAAGCACAGGCGGAGATGGACGCCGTCGCGGCCCGGCTGGCGCAGGAGCACCCGCGCACGAACGCGGATGTCGGCGCGCGGGTCATCCCGCTGCAGGCACGGCAGGTCCAAGCGGTGCGGCCGACGTTGCTGCTGCTGCAGGGCGCGGTGCTCTTCGTATTGCTGATAGCGTGCGTGAACGTCGCGAACCTGATGCTGGCTCGCTGCACGCGACGCGCTCCCGAGTTTGCGGTGCGGATGGCGGTCGGCGGCGGCCGCGGCCGCCTGCTGCGGCAACTGCTGACCGAGAGCGCCGTGATCGCGGCCCTGGGCGGCGCCGGCGGCTTCGCCTTCGCCGCCGCCTCGCTCGAGGCGATCACGTCGTTCATGCCGGCCGACGTGCCGCGTCTGGGGCAGGTCGCCCTGAACCCGCGGCTCCTCGGGTTCGCCGTCGGCCTCGTCGGCGTGACGACCCTGGCGTGCGGGATGGCGCCCGCCCTGTACGTGGTCCGGCAAAACGTGCACGACCTGCTCCGCGGGCAGCGCACCGGCGCCAACGCGGTGCAGCAACGGCTGCGCCGGGTACTGGTGGCGGCGGAAGTCGCCCTGGCGCTGGTGCTGCTCGTCGGTGCGGGCCTGCTCCTGCAGAGCTTCGTGCGCCTGGTGAACGTCGACCTGGGCTTCGCCCCGGCGAACACGGTGGCGCTGCAAGTGTTTCATTACCGCGACGACGGGCTGTCGGCCACCGCCAACTTCTTCCGCGAGACGCTCGACGGCATCCGCGCGCTGCCGGGCGTCACTGCCGCCGGGGCGGTATCGGCCTTCCCGTTGGGACTGGCCGACGTCACCAGGCAGAGGCTGCTGCAGCTTGATGACCGGCCGCCGTTTCCGCCCGGCGAGGAGCCGTCGGCCGCCGTCTCCACTGCGACGCCCGGGTACCTGGACGCGATGGGCATCCCTCTGCGGGCGGGCCGCTGGTTCGACGCGCGTGACGACGCAGAACGGCCGCCCGTGGTCGTAATCAACGAGGCGCTGGCGCAGCAGCACTGGCCGGCTTCGGACGCGATCGGCCGGCGTGTGTCCCTGTCCGTCGTGTTCAGGGGAGACATCGACGCAGAGATCATCGGCGTCGTGGGCGAAATCCGCCCTGGGGGCTACGACACTCCCCCGCGCGCGGAGCTGTTCGTCCCGCACGCGCAGGTCCCGGACGGCTCGATGACCTACGTCGTGCGGACAGCCGGGGATCCGGCGGCCAGCGTCGCGGCGATCGAGGATGTCGTCTGGGACGCCGACCCGCTGCAGACCTTCTACAGCGTCGCCACCGTCGAGCAACTCCTGTCGGACACGCTCGCGGCGCGCCGGTTCACCACGACCTTGCTCACGCTGTTCAGCGTGGCGGCTCTCGTGCTGGCCACCCTCGGCATCTACGGGGTGATCGCAGTCGCCACGGCGCAACGGACCCGCGAAATCGGGCTGCGTCTGGCGATGGGCGCCGAGCCCCGCCACGTCGTGGGGATGGTCGTCCGCGGGGCGATCGGTTTGGCCGGCGCGGGTGTGTCGATCGGCCTGCTGGCGTCCCTGTTCGTCTCGCGCTCCCTCGGCAGCCTGCTCGTTGGCGTTGGCCCGTTTGATGTCACGACGCTCGCGGTCGTGTCCGCGCTGCTGCTGCTTGTGGCCGCCGCTGCCGCCTACGTGCCCGCGCGGCGCGCCGCGCGCGTGGATCCGCTCGCCGCCCTGCGGATGGACTAGGGGCTGTTAACACTATTGGGCGGTTCGTGTGATATCGTTGCTGGATGGAGCTCACCGAGACGCAGTACGCATGCATCGAGCCCTGCCTCCCGCGACAGCGTGGCAATGTCAGCATGCCCAATTTGCAGGTGCTCAACGCGATCCTGTACGTCGCCGAGCAGGGGTGCAAGTGGCGAGGGTTGCCGAAGCGCTTCGGGAACTGGCACACGATCTACACCCGTATGAATCGTTGGTCCAAGAACGGGGTGCTCGACCGGGTCTTCGAACACCTGCAACGCGCGCAGTTGATCCGTATCAAGCTGGAGGCGGTGTCGCTGGACAGCACCGTCGTCAAGGTCCATCCCGACGGCACGGGGGCTCGAAAAAAAACGGCCCCCAAGCCATCGGCAAGTCCCGCGGCGGGTGGACCACCAAGATTCATCTGGTTGCCGCGGATGCTCGAACGGCACTGACGTTCGCGCTCTCGCCCGGCCAGGCCCACGACAGCCCGGAAGGCCGAAAGCTCCTGGCCAGCATGGGGCCGCAGGATGACAATGTGGCCTTGGTGATGGACCGCGCGTACCAGGGCGACGAAACTCGCCAACTGGCGCTGGACCTGGGGTTCACACCCGTGGTGCCGCCGCTCAAGACTCGGACGGACCCGTGGGAGTACGACCGGGAGATGTACAAGCGACGTAACGAGCTCGAGCGTCTGTTCCGCCGGCTGAAGGGCTATCGCCGGATATTCTCCCGATTCGAGAAGCTGGATGTGAGGTTCATCGGCTTCATCCACTTCGTGCTCATCTTCGACGCGCTGAGGTAAGTGTTAACAGGACCTAGAAGATCAGGCGCCACGGTCTGAGCTGGCCCAGTTCCCCTTGCTTACCGAATGAAGCCTGCTAGGCTATACACGGTAACCGAGAGGAAATTTCCCATGGATATCGCCCGCCCCGATCTCGCCCGGAAGAAGCGGATGCGACACAGCCTCTACAGCGTCTCGGCGCTCATCGTGATCGCCTTGGTCACGGTGGGGGTCTCGCGCCTGGAGCCGGCGGCGCCGCGCGTCGACCGCGACACCATCTACCTCGACACCGTGCAGCGCGGCCCGATGATGCGGCAGGTGCGCGGCACCGGCACCCTGGTCCCGGAGCAGATCCGCTGGATCCCGGCTACCACCGACGGGACCGTCGAACGGATAGTCATCCGGCCGGGCGCCTTGGTTGCACCCGACACCGTGATCCTCGAGCTGAGCAATCCCGAGCTGGAACAGTCCACGCTCGAGGCGCGCTTGAATCTCGAAGCGGCCGAGGCGCGCTACAGCAACCGGCAGGTGCAGGTGGAGCGCGAGCTCCTCAACCAGCGGGCGACGCTTGCGACCACTGAAGCGCAGCTCAAGACGGCCCGCTTGCAGGCGGACGCCGACGGGCAGCTCTTCACGCAGGGCCTCGTCGCGTCGCCGCAACTGCAGCAGTCGCAGTCGGCCGAGCAGGAGTACGAGACGCGCTACGCGCTCGAGCGGGAACGGCTGCAGATGGCCACCGACACCGTCGACGCGCAGCTTGCGGTCGAGCAGGCCGAGGTGGACCGTCTGCGGACGCTGTTCGAGCTGCGGCGGCAGCAGGTGGACGACCTGCGCGTGCGGGCCGGGATGCCGGGCGTCCTGCAGCAGGTGCCGCTCGAAGAAGGTCAGCGCATCACGACCGGCACGAACCTCGCGCGGGTCGGTGACCGTCCAGATCGGCCAGACGGCGGCCATCGACACCCGCAACGGGGTCATCCCGGGACACGTCACCCGCATCGACCCGGCGGTGGAGAACGGAACGGTGACAGTAGACGTTGCGCTCGACGGCGAGTTGCCGCGCGGTGCCCGCCCGGACCTGACGGTCGACGGCACGATCGAGCTGGAGCGGATGGACGACGTGCTCTTCGTCGGCCGGCCGGTGTTCGGGCAGGAGAAGAGCGTGGTCAGCCTGTTCAGGGTGGAGGAGGACCGGGCGCACGCGTCCCGAACGAGGGTGAGCCTGGGCCGCGCCTCGGTGAACACCATCGAGGTGCTGGACGGGTTACGGCCGGGCGACCGGGTGGTCCCTTCGGACATGTCGACCTGGGACCAGTTCGACCGGGTGCGCATCGAATAGGGCCGCTCTATTCCGTTGAGGAAAGGGGCGCGATCACCCGTGAACGGAGGGATGTCGAGATGAGCGAAGCGTCAGCCCTGCTTCAGTTGCACAATGTCTCGAAGATCTTCTACACCGACGAGGTCGAGACACATGCCCTCGACGGCATCGAGCTGTCGATCCACCCCGGCGAGTACGTCGCCATCTCGGGCCCGTCGGGTTGCGGCAAGTCGACGCTGCTGTCGATCCTCGGCCTGCTCGATTCGCGGACGGCAGGCGACTACACACTCAACGGCTGGCCGGTGGCGCAGCTCGGCCAGGCCGACCGGGCCCGGACCCGCAACCGCGAGATCGGCTTCATCTTCCAGAGCTTCAACCTGATCGGCGACCTGACGGTGTACGAGAACGTCGAGTTGCCGCTCACCTACCGCGGCATGAAGCGGGCCGAACGGCGCGAACGGGTGACGGAGGCGCTCGAGAAGGTGGAGATGGCGCACCGCGCCAGGCACCTGCCGAGCCAGCTCTCGGGGGGCCAGCAGCAGCGCGTGGCGGTGGCGCGCTCGGTCGCCGGGCAGCCGTCCATCCTGCTGGCGGACGAGCCGACCGGCAACCTCGACTCGAAGAACGGCGAGGCGGTGATGGGACTGTTGCAGGCGCTGCACGACGAGGGCTCGACCGTTTGCATGGTGACCCACGACCCGCGCTACGCGGAGCACGCCCGGCGGGAGATTCACCTCTTCGATGGGAAGTGCAGTCCGGATCCGATGAGCGCGGCCCGGGTCTGACGACCAGCCTTCCATCAGGTTCCAGACTGGAGGGTGATCTTGCCGACTCAGGTTTGTGCTTTCGCCTTCGCGCCGCTGCTGGCCGCTCTGATGCTGGCGACGGCGGTGCGCGCAAACTACGCCCAGAGCCTCGACACCGTGGTCGCCCGGAGCGTTGCCCGAGTCGCGCGGCATGCAGGACAGCCGACCCGCCGCTTCGACCTCACCCTGGACGCTACCGTCCAGCGCGCTCTCGAACGCAACCTCGACATCGCCGTCCAGCGCATCCACCCGCTCGTGCAGGACATGCAAATCGTTGCGGCCAACGCGGCGTTCCTGCCCTTCGCGTCATCCGGCTTGATCTTCGACCAGGCCACCGCGCCCAACCGCTTCGTGTTCGACGGCGGCGGGCTTGCCGGCCAGTCCATCGTTACCGATCTGGGTGTCTCCGACGTCGCGATCGGTCAGCAGATGAAGTGGGGCGGCGGCCGGTACGACGTTGCCTGGGACAGCACGCGGTGGGAGTCGACCAACATCTTCTCGACCTTCAACCCGAGCTTCGGCGCGAACATGACGCTGCAGTACACCGAGCCGTTGCTGCGCGGCTTTCGGACCGATTCGCGGCGCACGCAACTGGTCGTCTCACGCATCAACCGGGACATCTCCGACATCGACCTCGAGGAGACCGTCGTCAACACGCTGGCCAGCGTGAGACTGGCGTACTGGGATCTCGTCTATGCACGCGCCGCGGTGGGCGTGCAGCGGCAGGCGCTGGCGCTGGCCGAGGCACTCGTTGCGGACAACCGGGTGCGGGTCGAGGTCGGCACGATGGCGCCTATCGACGTCGTGGCGGCCCAATCGGAAGCCGCGGCGCGACGCCAGTTGCTGGCGCGCGCCGTCGAGACGCAGCGCACCAGCGAGCTGGTCTTGAAGGAGCTCATCGTAGGGGGCACGTCCGATGAGCTGTGGAGCGCGGAGCTGAACCCGACGGACCAGCCGCGGATCGAGGCCACGCCGATCGAACTGGAAGGGGCGATTCGCATGGCGCTCGACCGGCGCACGGACGTCTCGCGTGCGCGACGCCAGCTCGACGCCAACGAAGCGACCGTCGACAACCTCCGTAACAGCACGTTGCCCGCGCTCGATTTGGTCGGCAGCTACCAACTGTCCGGTCAGGGCGGTCCCCGGCGGGTTCCGGCCGGGAACAGCTTCGAGGACATCTTCGCCGGCGCTGGCGGCGTGATCCCGGGCGGCTACCGGGAGGCGCTGCACAGCATCGCCAACGCCGACTACCCGGTCTGGCGCGTCCAGCTACAGATGACCTACCCGCTCGGGCAGAGCGCGGACCGGGCCGCGTACGAGCGGGCCCGGCTGGAGCTGCAGCAGAACCGGGCCCAGATTCGGCGCATCGAGCTGCGGATAGCCAGCGAGGTCACCAACGCGGCGCTTCGCATCGAGTCTATTCGCGATCGGATCGCAGCCGCGACGGCGTCGCGGGAGCTGGCCGAGGAACAGCTCCAGGCGGAGGAGAACAAGTTCGAGGTGGGCCTGTCGACGAACTTCTTCGTCCTGCAGTCGCAACGCGACCTCGCCACCGCGCAGGATGCCGAGTTGCGCGCGATCCTCGACTACCAGCGGGCGCGGATCGAGTTCGAGCGGACGCAGCGCGCTTCGTTCGGCGGCGCCGGGATCGCGCTGGTCGGCAGCCCGACGGCCGGCGGCGTTGCGGGCCCCGCAGGCGCCGCACCGTCGGGGCCGTTTCTGACGCCGCAGCGTTGAACCGAGCGGGAACAGGGACAAGACGTCCGAAAGGAGAACGCACGATGAGACGAATGCAGCCAATCGCCGTGCTGGTCCTGAGCCTTTCGATGTCCGTTGTCGCGAGCGCGCAGGAGAGAACGATCGAACGCACGGTTGCCCTGGAACCGGGCGGCAGCCTGTCGCTCGACACCTCGCGGGGCTCCGTGCGTCTGACGACCTGGCAGGAACCGAGCCTGGAGATCCGGGCGCGTATCGAGGCGCCGCGTGACATCGATGTCGACCATGCGCGAGAGATCGTCGATGCGACGCACATCGACGTGCAGGTTGCCCCGGCGCGGGTGCAGGTCCGCACGGACCTCAGCGATGTACGGCAGCGGTGGAACCGCGGAAGCCGCCGAGCGATGCCTCGTGTCCACTATGAGATTCGGTTGCCCCGCGAGACGGATCTCGACCTCGACCTCGATCGAGTGGCCGCGACGGTGCGCGGCGTCGAGGGAACCATCGCCCTCCACCTCGACCGGACTGATCTCGCGGCGAACGATCTGAGCGGGGAGATCCGTATCGACAGCGACAGGGGGAACATCGAGGCGGTGCAACTGCACGGGTCGTTGCATGTTGACGTCGACCGCGGCAACGCCGCGATGCGCGATGTCCGGATCGCAGGTGATTCTCGCGTGGCTATCGACCGGGGGGACATCGACCTGAAACTCGTAAGCGAGCAG
>MKWU01006056.1_pt1 | contig 12574 bp, 14 predicted proteins | sample 809101 | NCBI WGS metagenome assembly MKWU01 (sample SAMN05860141, study PRJNA318959) | sponge metagenome | host: Aplysina aerophoba | place: Slovenia: Piran, Adriatic Sea, Gulf of Piran | collected 2013-05-07 | reverse complement strand
ATGTACGTAGCAAACATAGCATCCAATTAGTGAGATGCTACAACCGCAACGGTCTCCAGTTGCTAGCATCAGCATCAGTCAAAACATTCAACTATAAGTACATTTAATTAGGCAAGAAAAGATGTAACAATTATTGTGGATGACAGCTTGTAGTATAAAGTGCAGAAAACCTCAAAATGTACACAATAGAGTATAATACAATAGAGAGTATAGTATAATGTAGAAAGTAAAATATAGAGTCTATGTGGATGATTCAGCTGTAAGTGTCTATAAATCATTGAATCGAATGCGCACTGGCTCGTGTGGACGCAACACTGCCAGACCTTTCATCCTCAAGTCCGTCTGATCTGTTCGTAGTTCAAAGTTGCGAGCAATCTAATAATAGAAGTATTAACATATCCTTATCAGATACCCACAACACAAACACAACAAAAATCTACATACATATACACAGTCTCATGTATATATATATGCATGTCACACTTCACACGTCATACATAGATAGGTACGTATGCACATAAAATGCACCACGCAAACAAACAAATATTGTTTATGCACACATGCATAATTTATACAGAAACATGGCATGCGTGTGTAACTTGCACACATTCATACAAAAATAGGCATGCATACACACACACAAAGCACATACCACACACCATACACTTATGCAGACACACCCTCGTACAGACCTATCACAATGCACACCATTACATACATATATACAGCAATAGACATGAGCACACACACCTGGACTAAAAGCAGAACTAGTTCAAGCTCTGCCAATCTCCTCCCTGCAGACAACGCGAACAGAAGCACTGCCTCACACAAAAGTACACAAGCAATGCCATGATGAGGAGTTTGAGATGCAATAAACATAGCACCTATTCTCCACTTTATAAGGCCAGCTATGTTGCTACACAATGAATAGCCAGGAGTACACAGCTGCACACCAAATGTGCCCTCACCGTAGCACGCTCTTGGACCAAACCCAAAGGGAAGGTGCGCAAAGGCCTTCTCCTTTCTACCCTCCCTCGTCCAACGGTCAGGGTTGAAGAGAAGTGGGTCCTCATATATTAGTGGATCACGGGACATGGAGTATAAGTCCAAAAACATCCAAGTCTGGACAAATAGGTAGGAGATGCGCAGATGCAAGATTAAACTTAAATTAGGAACAGTGACATCAAGTTTGTAAGCGCATGATACTGTGTTCCTGCATCACATAGCTAACTGAGTATAGACTTCAAATAATATCCAAGTCTAAATTTACTCTGAAGAACATCCAGTTACTTCCAAATTCTTGATTATGTTTTGCATGCAATACTACACAAAAATTTGCATTTATCTTCTTTGCCAGTAAGTGTTATGCAAGCTGGTGTTGTGGCATACTTGTAGACATTAACCTATTAGCTGTTAAGTCTTTATTGTTACCTGATATAGTACACTACCATTAAGTGTTGTGTTGAATGTAGATGTATACTATTTCTGTAACAATGCTCTTTGTTCTGTGTGTATCCTGATTGGTTATTATTGAGTCTTGCCCAGCGAAGTGAACCGGTCCGTGCGCGACATAGTACAGGTGTAACTTGTACCAGCTTTGCTAACTACACAGCTTGAAAGTGGCTAGAAAAAAAAGAACCACAACCTAGCGCCTGAACTCATATACATGCATTGAAGACAAAGATTTGTGGCCACATTGGTGGCTCACGTGGCAGAAACTCCGTGTAGGTAGCAAAGCTTGTACAACTTACTCCTTTGGGAATCTTGTGTCCATCTAGCACAATAGGAGAGTCCAGTTCTCTCATATTACCAGCCCCCAGGGGACGAAGCCTGCAGGGGTGATGCCCAATACGTACACATACACACATGCACAAACACACATTCATGCAGAAACTGACGAACATATGCATGCAGGCACATAACATGCACGCACAACATACCTTAATGTTTCAGTAATGATGTTCTTTGCGTAGTGCAGTTCCTGCAGTTGTTTGCCAGTGGGCATGGCAGAGGGTCCCAAAACGGACAGGACCTCTTTCCTCAGCCTCTGCTGCACCTCAGGTTTGAGAGCCAACTCGTGGAGCATCCACGTGGCCGCTGCTGAGGTCTTTGGTAACAGGAGAGGATAAAAGGATGAGCAGTAAAGAGGATAGAATGAGGGAGATAAGGAGTGAAGGAGGGACAGATTAGGATGGGGATTGGAAATCTAGTGACAGCAAACACTGTTCGTACTTACCGTGTCAATACCAGCAGAAAGGAAGTCCCGTATCAAAGAAAAGATCTCTTCTCTACTGATTGTGTCATCCAAAAGCCACTGGTCAAGGAAAGAAATGGCTTCAAATTCCTCATTGCTCTCAATCTTTTGCTTCAGTTCTGTCATCCTCTCTTCAGCAAGTTGACTAGCAATAGCCTCCAAACTAAGAACAACATTCTCAAACCTAACACTTGCTGGAGTAGGAAAGAACTTGTACCAGGGAATGACTCCCATCATTGGTACTAGGCCCTCAATGAAGCTGAGTCCAGCTGACTGGAACTCCTTCATCCTCGGGGAAGGGGCGGTGAACAAGTTGGTGCGTCTTCCCAAAATGAATATACTAATTCCTAAAAAAGTGAGAAGACAGTGGCTGACTATGCAGCATCATGTGTTAATAACCTGAAGGTTGATGGATATGAAGTGATTGCACCATTTGAAGCCCAGCCCATTGAAACCTTGTAAAATTGGTCAAATTTTACAATGCACCGATGAAAGCAGTCATTGCAGATACAAGCCAAATGGTTGGTCACACTGTGCACCATTAGGAGAGGTAACTTTACATTACTAGTAACGTCACCTTTGAAGGCAAGATGGAAAACATCCCAGTGATTACTGCATTTATGATCATCATTGAAGCTAGTTTTACATGCTAGACATTCCGGCTTTGGGCCATGATTGCACAATAATAAGCCCATGGAGACTACTTTGATGTATCCCACACGTAGGGGTGGGCACCAGTCATGAGACATGGACATACCTATATATATATATATTTATAAAGCAAACACTGTTGAGGGTTGACTGTTGTGTCAAACACAACAAAAGTAAGTACGTACCAATACAGATGTCTATACTATATATGACATTGCATGCATTCGGATTTCATCAACCAGTATTCCAGGTAAGTACACTGCACTACACTTCGTCAGAATTGAGCAGTCACCATTTGTTTGTTCCACGCTTGTCACGGCTTTTATAGTTTCACTCAGATGTCATAATACATTCACAGAATTGATATTGTGATGATCATGTGCTGATGTGCTAAAATCACAAGGATGCACAAATGTGTGGATTTAGCAATGAGGAAGTCACACTATATATGATGATCAAATCAGGTATGTGGAAGCTAGGAGTTATGCCTTCTCCAGCTGTTAGCCCCACTGTGGACACCATGTGTGGTCTGCCTGCCCAGCCAAACACAATACACATTCAGCAAAATAGAAAGCCGCTATATCTGTCACCTTCAAAGCTCCAATCTGTAAGAGGTGTAAGGACATCATTCACTGTGTTGTCCAGTCCTCGGTTGGCCCTGAAGCAGTCCATTGCATCCCCCGACACATCATAAATTTCAGGAGTGAATTCCAGGATCTTCCGAGGCACAATCTGCTTGTTTGCCTTGCTGCGGAGGCTACGCCACTCATCCCAGTTACTGCAATGATTGGGAGAGTGGTGGTGGGGAACATTTGCTTGTGCCATTAATTAATACCGACAATGGTACAGTAGATGAATGAATAAAAAAACACTATTAGAGAAGATCCATGCGTGCTGCACGGGTTTAGCATGTCAGAACAGGACGTTGTATGGCCGGTTTCATCACTCCCATATGTGAATGAGTGCGGCCGGTGGGCAATGCTCAGTCAGGACTATGAATTGTCAAATGACTTAATAGGAGAACATAAGTGTCTGGATGCAGCAAAATCTTGTGCGTCTGAGTATCTGAGTGGCCCAGTGAACTCACGAAATCACTATTCCCTTCATAAATCCCTTTTCCACCATAAACTGTTCAAAGTCGTCCAATGATAGACGACAAGGAACTTCTCCTTCGTTCCTGAAAATTTCACTGACGTGCTTTGGAGAGCTCGTTGTGACCAAATGGCGACCAAAGAAAGGAATGGGAACACGGTAAAGTTTGCCAGTTGACAAACTGGCCTCTAACTGGTGCTCATGTTGGTATTCGGTAGGAAGTGTCCAATTCTGCAAGATTTTCCATGTGTTGCCTGGTGTAGGAAGGTCTTCAACTGATTTCAAGGCAACGTCGTTCGTGGAGTGTTCTCTGTCCTCCCCAACGTCTCCTGCCAGTAGCCGTCGACTGAAGTAGTCCTGTCTCACATAACGCAGGAGAGACATACTAATAACGTAGTCACTGTTTGGATCTAGCCTCGCGTAGCCAGACCGCCATTTTATTTCAGCTCCGCCTCCACGGCCGACGGACCGTGTCACCTAGATAATCTATAGGCTATAATTATACGTCGTATATAAAAAAACACGTATATATGGTGTACGATGCGATACGTGCTATGTACCAGACAGCCATGTACATAGACTAGGCTACATGGGAAGTGTGGTCACTCCACCCTATTGTCAATAACACCAGTGTCTAGTGATCATCTCCCCGGTAATCCCAAACTAAGAGATGGAAGAGCCACCACAGACAGTTGTTTCAATTTGGGGGGCTTATCAGCAAATGTAGCTAGGTCTTTTATGATCCACAAAATGAATTAAAATTAATGTATACATGTAATTACTAGGAAATACAATCATTGGTTTTCTTGCTTATTAATGTTGTCAGTTGAATCTTTTGACATTAGCTAGCTAACCCTTGTGGTTGTAGCATCTCACTAATTGAGCCATGTCATTGCTACTTGTATGCTAACGAGCACCAAGTTTGCTACAATGCTATAGCATGGCACTACACCAGATCAAATATAACCTTTCAGATTGAATGGGGATGGCATGGAGTGAGGAGGGAGTATGGGATATGCAATGAGTGTGACACTGGGGAGATTGAGGATGTGTGCCACTGGCTAGTACAGTGCTCTGCATGGAACTACTTGAGACAATCTCTACTGGAAGCCTCTTCTGGTATGGTACACTTTATTATTGATTGATTGCTGCTTGAACATGGATGTTAAGCACAGCTACAAAATGATCCGGCAAAGCTTGACAATTGTACAAATAGTAGCTAGTTGTGAACATGATATTCATTACTGTTATTGAAGGAGGGCAACTGATTGCTCAGAGTTTCACTCAACTATTGTAGAAGATGCACATGCTTCACTCTGTATATCAGTGTATGCAAATGAAGTGCCAGCGTCCTGAGGCTCAAAATTTAAATGTTCACCCACATGTCCACACTGGTGAACTGAAACTCTAACCGTGATGCTTTACATTCTAAGCATAATGTATTTATCATAGCAAGATGGCTTTACAAGGTGGTAGAGATTATATAACCCTATAACAACATATACAGTCACGTTAGAACCTTTCAAAAACTGCACAATCGCTTCCGGGTACTGCTACTGTTGGCAAAAGGATATGTAGACATTGGCAACCGCGCTTTTACGCTGTAGTTCAAGAGTAGCTAGTGGACGATGTCCGTGAGCTGCTGCTGTGTGAACTGCACTAACTGTAGGTTGCACAGATTTCCTGTGCCATAGCTGACTGGTGCATATAGGTTTTATAAAAATAATAATTTGTGCATTGAATCTACTATGGCTACTTTTGTCAGTGATAGTGGACTCATTTTAGGGCTGCCAGTGTTTTTATTTGTGTCGTCGTATGGCTTCATGTTACGGCATACGGCATATAAACTAGCATATAAGCCCACGGGCTTCTCTGTTACGGCGCTTCATCGACAGCGTTTCGGCGAAAGTGCTCTGACACCAGTGTTTTATCGAAAGCACTTCTAATGTCAGCTTTGTTGATTCCAGAGAGTTGGGCAACTGAAGTAAGGTCATGCCCTTGGCCACAATGTGACAGCGCTTCAAATTACGTGCAAGGCATACATGCATATAATGATTGGACTTGCAAGGCATGCATGAATGTACATGAACTTGTCTATGTATGTCCACTTGTAATTCAGTAGCGATGTGGCGCGCGGTCGACGTCATTTTGCGAAAGCACTCTGTGTGGCCAGCCTGTGTGTTAGGCGCCTAAGCAAGAGCCGGAAGTGTGAGATAAGCAAAAATGGCTGTCGGCCGAGAAGGAAAAACCGGAAATGTCATGATAACCCCCCGAGGTGGGCGATTTCAACCCGCAGAGGACCTTTTTCAGGTCGTTCTTTGTAATTACTGAGCGTTAGGCGTCAATTCGTGCGGCAGTTTTTCCGTTTGTGCGAATTGCTCTGTGTTAGGCGTCTAGGGTAAAGCCAGAAGTGCAAAGAAAATAGGTAAAATCACCGTCGGCCGTGAGAGAAAAACCAAAAATTAAACGATATATCTTCCCGACAACACTAAGACAGGCGATTTCAACCCGCAGAGGACACTCTCCGGGTCGTTCTTTGTAATTCCTGAGCGTTTGGTGTCAATCCATGCCGTAGTTTTGGCGTTTACCGTGAACAAACAAACAAACAAACATTCTCAATTATATATACTAGCAGAGGCAGCCCGCCTTCGGTGAGCTTCAACTGCTATGGCGCCCCGTTAACAACATTTCCACGACGGCATTTTGATGATGGCGTTTCCACGATAACAATTCTGGTAGATATCATTATGCTGGGACAATGCATGCTTCTAGTCATTGCTTCTGACATAGTGAATCAAATGCCTTTACCTGGTCTGATGGAGTGTAAAGCTTCTGATTGTGCTGAGTCTCATAGCAGTAAGTAGGGACATGCAAACAGAGATTAATTTTGTTGTTACGTGCGTTTTTTACGTTGCTGTCAATATTGCACAATAGCCAAACCGGATATTGGAGGTCCACAGTTTCGCCATCGAGCCGTTTTCCTTCTCCCAGGATGCATCACTTTCCGCTATATAGTTTATATCACTCACAGCCGCATACATGAAACTGCAACGACAGCGAAAAGGCCGTCGCAGCATTGGTCCAGGAGGAGTTCTCGAACAACCGTCTGCTTTGCAAAATCCGTAATTTCTCTGTAAAACCTACAGCAATCACCAACCTGCTCCACCAACATACAAGAGCTTGCAACAAAAGCCAAGACAGAAGCGCGGAAGACCTGTCGACAACTTGAGACACATGCTGCATCTGAATTGGCGGACAAGCTTCCGAATGCCATGCAGAGAGCTCTCAAGGCCACCAGCGAGAAGGGCTCCTCAAGCTGGCTGCCCACCCTGCTAATTGCTGAACAGGGATTTGCCCTCCACAAAGGGGCCTTTCGAGATGCTCTCTGTCTTAGGCATGGATGGCACCCGTCAAACCTGCCTGTCAACTGTGACTGTGGGAAACCCTTCTCAGTAGAGCATGCTCTGAGCTGTCCCCATGGTGGCTTCCCCTCAATCAGACACAATGAGGTCTGTCACAGTGTTGGCACAGAACCCACACTACAGCCACTGTCCCAGGAGCAACTGACGCACAAGACAGCCAACAGGGATGATGGAGCCCACCTTGACATTGTCGCTGAGAGTTTTTGGGGATGCGACAGACAACTCGCATTTTTCAATGTCCGGGTCTTCAACCCTTTTGCGCCGAGTCACCGCAACACCCCACTAGCCCAATGCTACAGACGGAATGAGCAAGAGAAGAAGAGAGCCTACGATGAAAGGGTGAGAGAGGTTGAGCACGGCACATTCTCTCCCCTGGTCTTCACAGCATCCGGCGGAATGGGACCCACCGCAACAGTGGTGTACAGACGAATTGCCTCCCTCATTGCTGAGAAGAAACAGCAACCCTACAGCCAAACCCACTTCTGGATGCGATGCAGGTTGAGCTTTTCCCTGCTGCACTCCGCCATCATGTGCCTCAGAGGTGCACGCTCATCCCTCCACCACCCAGCCAGACCATCGACTGGCGAGCCAATCAACTTGGCTTGTGCAGAAGGACGAGTCCCTCTGCAAGATTGACAATATCATGACACCGTATAAACATATATGTACATATGTATCTATGTATATAGGTGTTTCAGATACTTGTAAAACCAAGATGTCGCCCTGTAGTTAAGCATAGGCAAAACGTCGAAAAATCTTCATTTCGCAAGCTAACGATGGAAATGCCCATCGAGGTCACCCTCTGGACAGCGCTTAGTAATTTTGGTCATTTCCGCTACGAATTCTTCGGTCAGTTTCGGAGAATAGTGCAAACAAAAATTCGGCCTAGCTCCATTATATATAGATACATACCGTATGGCCGGAAATTTTGGCGGGAAGATATTTTGGCGGATTGCTGAAAATATTTCATTTGGCGGAATTACTTTGGCGGCTGAGCCAGTCTTAGCCATAATGATATTCATAGCAAAATGGATAATCGAACGTGCTGGGAATTTAACCGGGCCGTGAGCTAGTTTCCGCTGAGTTAGGACGAAATCGATGATTAAATGCAACTGAAAACTTAACAAATCGTTATTACGCTTACACTGGACTGTTTTCGTACCGTCGGTCTATACAGTGACCGTGTACACTTCGTTTGGATTGCCTTCCTCGCGTTGACAGACAAGCCACCTCTTTTGGTGTACAAAACTCTTTGGAGAAGCGATGTCCCTGTACGCAGCTTTCAATGGTAAACTCCATGCCGACGATTAGACTGGCGCGTCTTGCTGTAGTCTATTACACGAGCTATGATTTCGCAATAATGATGACATCACACTGTGAAGTTTTTGGCGGATGAAATATTGATAGAGTAAAGATTCATTACCACGTGTATAAATAGACAGTTCCTTGGTTTTCGAGCGTAAGACACGTGGTAGATAGCTTCGTTTAGCAAGACGTTTCGGCCCCAAAATATTGGCGGATTGCTCTCAAAACCGCCAATCCGCCAAAATAAATTCCCTGCCAAAATTTCCGGCCATACGGTATATATAATGTTGATGTTGCGATAATATAACTGTACTAGAATTTATATATATATTTATATGAGGAGGTGGTGAGGGTGTTAAAGAATGGGCTGGAGGAAAAGAAAGTGAAATGTGGGGCCAAGAAAGGGCAGCCATGGTTCACCAAAGATCTAAGGCAGATACGGACGGAGTTTCATTGGGCAGAATTAGAGCGGCTGAGGAGTGTTAATCAGGTGAAGAGAAGAGAAAAGAGGCTGAGTTATGTAGAATAAAGAAGGGTGTACAAGAGAGCGGTGATGAGAGCAAAGGTAGCATTTGAAGAGAGGAGATGTATGGAGCTGGAGAAGGTGGTGAACAACCCCAAGAACTGGTGGAAATTGGCACAGAAGATGAAGGTGGTCAATAGGAGAGGCGATAAAGTGGATGTGACCAAAGTGTACGACAAGGACAGAAATCTCAAAACAGGAAGTGAAAAAGCTACGGGTGTAGATACGATAAGTGACCATGGTGGGTCTCTGGATGAAGACTTCACAAGGGAGGAAATTAGGTGGGCACTGAGAGGACAGAAATCTCAAAACAGGAAGTGAAAAAGCTACGGGTGTAGATACGATAAGTGACCATGGTGGGTCTCTGGATGAAGACTTCACAAGGGAGGAAATTAGGTGGGCACTGAGAGGCCTAAAGACTAAGGCAGCCCCTAGTAGGGTCGGTCTGACGGCTGAGATGGTTGACAGAGAAGTCTTGATAGACCTGTGGTGGAAGCTGGCCAACCTGTGTTGGAGACATGGTTTGGTTCCATCTGTATGGAGGCAGGGTACGGTAGTGCCCGTGCTCAAGAAGAAGAGCAAAGGAATCTGTGAAGCAGACAACTTCCGTGGCATAGTTCTGGTATCAGTGGTGTATAAGGTGATGTGTGCAGTGGTCCAAGAGAGAGTGGTGCCGATATGTGATAGAAAACAGTTGTTGGCAGAGGAACAGGGGGGGGTTCGGAGGGGGAGGAGATGCAGAGACCAGATTCTGTCTTTGACCCTGTTAGGACAAATGAAAATGGTGACAAGTAAGAGGGGGATGTTGGCAGCATTAATTGATTTTCGCAAGGCCTACGATAGTGTGGATAGGAACAAATTGTGAAGATGTCTGGAAGACCTGGGCCTGCAGGGGAGATTGGTAGGGTTTCGGCAGCCTATATACACAGAGCTGAAGTGTGTGGTGAAAGTTGGCGAGGAGTAGTGACCCTTTTTCGGTACAGAATGGTTTGAGGCAAGGATGCATTCTGTCACCCCTTTTGTTCTCGCTGTACACCAACTCGCTGATAGATGAGATGAAGAAGGCAGGGGTGAGGGTGGTTTGTAAGGATCAGCGTATCTCAGCTTTACTGTATGCAGACGATATGGTGTTGCTTGCAGAGGATGAGGAGATGCTGAGGAAGGAGCTGAAGATCCTGGGAGAGTGGTGTGTGAAATGGGCTATCAAAGTGAATGTAGAAAAATGTGGTATAGTACACTTTAGGAAGAGAAGGGTGAAGAGATGTGAAGAGGAATTTGAGTGAATGGAGAAGAAATTGGCATACTGACAGAGTACAAGTACCTTGGCTGTGTGATAAGTGAACATCTGGACGGCAAGCGGATGCTGGACGAGAGGGCTACAGCTGGAGCCAAGGCCCTAAGTGCTTGGCTAAAGAGGTGCAGAGCAATGGTAGGATTGGTAAAAGGCGAGTCTTTCACTAAGTTGTGTGGGGCATTGGTTGAGTCGGTGCTCCTGTATGGTGCTGAGGTGTGGGTGTGTGGAAGGCATGCTACTCTGGTGGAGCAAATACAACTGCGGGCAGCGAGGATCTTTCTGGGGGTGGGTAGACTACACCCAAAGGCAGCACTCCAGTACGAGATGAAGATAATGCCCGTGACATGGGAAGCTAAGAGACAATGTATTGAGTTCTGGTTGACAGTATCAAGAATGAGTGATGACAGGTTGGTGAAGAGGGTGGTGATGGAATCATTGGAGATGGTTTGGAAAACTGCATGGCAGAAGGACTTGGAGTGTGGATTGGAGGGGTTTGGCTGGAGAGATGTTGGAATAGAAGGCCTGGGAAGGCTGTCTATGACAGAAATAGGACACATGCTGAGAGACACTGCACGGGGAGAGGTGAAGGAGTGGGAGGCCGAAGCATGGTAACGATCGAAGTTGGACATAATGCGTGGTCTGCTGGCAATTGATGGTAAGAGAAGATGTGGAGGAGGATTTTGGCAAAGCTGAAGGGAGGGACTGCAGCCCTGAGGATTGAGACCGGTAGATGGAGTGACTTAAAGAGGGAGGAGAGGCTCTGTAGGCAGTGTAGACTGGAGGAGGTGGAAGATGTGGAACATTTTCTGCTGAGGTGTGAGGGGTGGGCACAAGAGAGGGAAGTGGTGATAGCGTGTATGGAGGATCTGGCAGGAGAGCCCTGTACGACCGATGACAGGAAGGTGGCCCTAATCCAAGCTTGAGGCAGTGAGAGAGTAGGGAAGGCGGTAGAGAAGCTGTGGCAATGCAGATTTCTGCAAAGTTCCCAGGCCTGATGTCCCTGACTGTGCCGTAGTTCTCGTTAACAGATTTCCTTCTGATTATCCCTCTCTTGATTTTACTTAGTATACATCACTCTGACAGTTCCCTCAGGTTATTTATTTATCCCTGCATAGTGCTGCATGGGACACCATGTCCTAGTGTGCTCGCACATGGTGCACTTGAATAATATTGAATATTGAATATATTGTAAAGTACAAGCAAAGTATTGTGTTCGGTAGCATTTACATTGGCGGCCATTTTCTTGGCTCTCATGTGAGGGAGAAGGCCACAAAACACCCCAGACAGGCCCACAAGTCGCCGTTTGTTGTCGTTTCGAGCATCATGCTGTGTTCATTGGATGTCAACATCAGCGCTATCCACAGTACTGCCTCGGACAAGGGACAGGAGTGATGCTATCCTTGGAAACGCGCCCGTATCGTTTGCAGCGTGTCCAGTTTGTGGCTTCCTGACTTACAATCTTCACAGCACTGCCGAGAATAATGGACAGACCTTATAGTAACGCCAAGCTTGGTGAGGGTGTTAAACCTCTATTCTAAGGTTTGCTAGCTGTTTTTGTGCAGGATAGCTTAGCATGAAGTAAAAACGTAGCTATAGGTAACTGTTGTCTCAGCAGCGCGCGCTGTTTGTACTCGAATTCTCTTCTGCCTTGACTAAACACCTGCTACTGTGTCCATATATGGCCTGTCTGTCTGTACGTCACTGCATTCTTAATTGTATTTGTCTTAACCCTTTAGCCGCGGATGACGCATAAAGTCGTCATGAGTAATTTGCACGTAGCCGCGGATGACAACTTTATACGTCATGACGAAAGGCACGATTTACGAGTGCTTTTCTCAGCGCAACAGTCTCCAAGAGCAACGTCGCTTTCAGTGCACACGCACTAGTGCCAGAACCTTCCGTTAGACGCGTCACTTGGTCTTCTGGTCTCGCCTGTGGTGCGCAAGCGCTTGTAAACTTTGCGCAAGTTTACGCAGCGTCTTCTTCGACGGACGGTAGGGCTGACTCCACGTTAGCGAGCCCAGAACAACTTT
>MKWU01006055.1_pt1 | contig 12575 bp, 8 predicted proteins | sample 809101 | NCBI WGS metagenome assembly MKWU01 (sample SAMN05860141, study PRJNA318959) | sponge metagenome | host: Aplysina aerophoba | place: Slovenia: Piran, Adriatic Sea, Gulf of Piran | collected 2013-05-07 | reverse complement strand
CGCCCTCGCCGCGGTCCGGCAGCCCCGGCACGTTCGGCGGCGGCTCGGGCGGCGGCGCCCCCAGGATGGTCTCGAGCAGCCACTTCCCGCGCACCACCGGCGACGTCCGGTTGGGGTAGGAGGTCACCATCAGGAGCCCGCCGTGGCCCAGGAGGCCGCCGCGCGGATGGTCGGGGTCGAGCGTCACCCGCCGGAAGCGGTCGCCGTAGATCCCGCGGATGCCGTAGTGCCGCGCCAACCGCTCGTTCACGAACGTGTAGTTGGCGCTCAACAGCTCGAGGAGGCTGCGGTCCTCGCGGATGTTGCTCTCCACGAACAGCTCGGTCTCGCGCCGGAACGCCTCGCGCAGGTTCTCGTCGAACTCGGGATAGTCGGCCGATTCGCGCTCCTGCGACTCCAGGTTGCGCAGGCGCAGCCACTGGCTCGCGAAATTGTCGACGAGGGCCCGCGAGCGGTCGTCGGCGAGGAGCCGCCGCGTCTGCCGCTCGAGCTCCGCCGAGTCGCCTAGCCGCCCGGCGGCCGCAGCGTCGAGCAGCTCGTCGTCGGGGATGCTGCTCCACAGGAAGAACGACAGCCGGGACGCCAGCTCGAGGTCGCCCAGCCGATAGGGCGTGCCCGGCGCGGCGTCCTCCGGATCGCGCTCGACGCGGAACAGGAACTCGGGGTCGACCAGCATCCGTTCGAGGGCGAACTGGATGCCGTCGTCGAAGCCGCCGTCGCGCCGTCCGGCCCGGAAGAAGTCGAGCAGCGCCCCGACGTCGCCGTCGTCGACGGGCCGGCGATAGGCGCGGCGCGCCAGCCGGTCGAGGATGCGGCCGGCGCAGGCCTCCTCGTCACCGTCGATCGCGGCGTCCGCCGCCGGCTCCTCGCCGGCCGTGGCCGCCGCCGGCTCCTCGTCGGCCGCGGCCGCCGCCGGCTCCTCGTCGGCCGCGGCGTCCGCCGCCGGCCGGCAGACGAAGATCGCGCGCCGGCTCGGCGTGTCTCCGGGGCCTTCGACGGCGTAGGGGCCGCCAATGGCGACCTGCTCCACCGCCGCATGGTCGTCGTAGCGTTCGTCGACGAAGCGGCCGTAGCCCCGGTTGCGCGGCTGCAGCACACCCTCCTGCTCCGCCATCCGCCGCACGAAGGAGACGCCCACCGTGCGCTGGCCCGCTTTCGCCGCGAAGCGGACCTCAAGGTGGGAGTCCCCGGTGTTCATGTAGTACTCCCAGTCGGCATCCCCGGCGATGTTCCCTGAGAAGCTGAGCGGAGCCATCTGCCCGACCGAGTCGGCGTCGCCGACGGGGAACCGCGTGACGAGGGCGCCGTCGACGCGGACGTCGAGCTCCTGCGGTGCCGCGAAGCCGAGGATGTAGTCGGAGAAGTTCCGGTGCAGGCGGATCCGGACCGTGTAGTCGCCGTCGACCGGGAAGTGGTGCCGAATCGCGATGCCGCCGCGCGAGCCGAACGAGAGCAGGTCGTCCTGCCGGTCGTCCTGCACCAGGCCGGGGTGCACGCGGTAGGTCGCGACGGCGGGGCCGATCGGGGGAATGCCGACGGCGAGGCGACTGATGCGGCGCGCGGCCGACAGATACCGCGCCACCAGGTCCGGCGAGATGGAGAGCACGTCGCCGTTGTTGTCGAAGCCGTGCTCGAAGGTGTCGTCGGCCGGCAGCAGTTCGGCGACGTCGACGTCGACCGCGAGCAGGTCGCGGACGGCGGCGTGGTACTCCGCCCGGTTCAGGCGGTGGAACGTCTCGCCGCGGCCCGGGTCGGGATGGGCCAGGGCGACCGTATCGATCGCCGTCTCGAGCCAGGAGGCGACGGAGCGGTACGTGGCATCGGCAGGCCGCGGGTTGCCCGCCGGCGGCATCGTCTGCGAACGGAGCTTGACGATGACCCGCTCCCAGAGCTCGGCGTCGGCCCCGACGTCTGCGAGATCGTGGGTGTCGAGGGCCAGGTCGGCCGTGCGCAGCCGATCGTTGTGGCAGCGCACGCAGAACCGGTCGAGCGCCTCTCGCACGGACGCCGCGGAGGAGTGCCCCGCGGGCTCCGGCGCCTGCGCCGCGGCGACCTGCGGCAGTGCGAACGCTGTCAGCACGCCGGTCAGGGCCAACAAGGTCCGGACGCTCGAAACGGCTCTCGCCGCCATCAGCGCTTCCATCCGGCGATCATAACGCCGAACGCCTGCGTTCGCGCCCTTCTACCCGCGCCTCTTCAAGCGCCGGCGAGACGGCGGGTCTGTAGGCGCTGCGTCATATGGCGCACAGCGAGCCACCTGCGCCGTGGAACGTGCCGTGGAGGACTTCGGTGCGAGTGCAGACTCCCGGCGCGCCCGTCACGGCGCGCGAGCGCATGGAGTCCGAAGCACCCGCCGCCGGGGCAGTCTGGTCGGCGGGGGATGCTTGGCTCGCCTACCTGCCTGCGCTACACTGCCGCGGTCAATCGTGCAAATCCAACTTCGGGTCGTTCCGCATCGACTTGCCACGCTCGGCTCCGGCCTCCGGATCGCCGTTCTGGCACTGGCCGCCAGCGTCGGCACCGGCGTCGCCGCCCCCGCACGGGCGCAGGAGTTCCCGACCGCGGACCTCGATCACTTCGAGTCGAAGATCCGCCCCGTCCTCGCCGAGCGCTGCTACGCGTGCCACGGCGCGAACCCCGAGCGCATCCAGGCCGGGCTGGCGCTGGTCGACGCCGCCGGGCTCCAGGCGGGCGGCGACAGCGGCGCCGCCGTCGTGCCCGGCGCGCCGGACGAGAGCCTGCTGATCGACGTCATCCGCTACGACGGGCCGATCAAGATGCCGCCCGACGGCCGGCTGCCGGCCGCCGTCGTCGCCGACTTCGAGCGCTGGGTGGCCCGCGGCGCGGTCGATCCGCGGGTCTCCGACGCCCCGGTGGTGGTCGCTCGGTCCGACGGCGGCGCCGACTACGATTTCGGTCCCGGCCGCGAGCACTGGGCGTACCGGCCGATGGCCCGTCCCGCGCCGCCCGCCGTCGGCGACGCGGCCTGGGCGCGGAGCCCGATCGACCGGTTCATCCTCGCCCGGCTCGAGGCCGAGGGGCTGGCTCCTGTCGCCCCCGCCGGCAGGCGGCAACTGCTGCGGCGGGTCACGTTCGACCTGACCGGCCTGCCGCCGACCCCGGCCGAGATCGACGCGTTCCTCGCCGACGAGCGCCCCGACGCCTACGAGCGGGTGGTCGAGCGGCTGCTGGCGTCGCCGCGCTACGGCGAGCGCTGGGGCCGGCACTGGCTCGACGTCGCCCGCTACGCCGACTCGAACGGGCTGGACGAGAACATCGCGCACCCCAACGCGTTCCGCTACCGCGACTGGGTCATCGACGCGTTCAACCGCGACAAGCCCTACGACCGCTTCGTGCAGGAGCAGATCGCCGGCGACCTGATGCCGGCGGCCGGCGACGACGAGCGGTTCGGCAATCTCGCCGCGACCGGGTTCCTTACCCTCGGCGCGAAGGTGCTGGCCGAGCAGGACGTCGACAAGATGGTCATCGACATCGTCGACGAGCAGGTGAACGTCATCGGCCGCGCGTTCCTCGCCGAGCCCGTTGGCTGTGCCCGCTGTCACGACCACAAGTTCGACCCGATCCCGACCGCCGACTACTACGCGCTGGCCGGCATCCTGCGCTCGACCCGTACGATGGCCCCCGAACGCCTCCCCGGCCGCTGGGTCGAGCGGCCCCTGGTCGACGAGGAGACGATCGCCCGCTACGAGGCCGCTCAGGAGCTGGTGGAAGAGGCGCAGCAGGCGGTCGACGATCTCGTCGACGAGCAGAACGATCAGCTGCGGCGGCCGCGGCGGCAGGCGCTGGCTCGTTATCTCCTCGCGGCGGAGGAAGCCTACCCGGCCTGGGGCGACGACGAGGCGGCCCAGGCGCGGACGGCCGCGGAGATCTCCCGTATCGCCAGTCGCGAGGGCCTCGAGGCGGCGGTGCTCGAGCGGTGGGTCCGGGCCTTCTTCCGCTACCGCGAGGGCCCTCCGGTGCAGGGCGACGGGCCCAACCCGAGCGTGGTCTTCCAGATCTGGAACGCCTACGCGGCGGCGCCCCCGGCGCGCTACGAGGAGGTCACCGACGAGCTGCGGGCGCTCATCGCCTCCGAGAAGGTCCTCATCGCGCCGCTGACCCGGAGCCTGGTCCGGGGGCCGGCGCCCCGGAGCCTCGAAGATGTCGCCTGGCGCTACGCCAGCCTGTTCGCCGTGATCGAGATCGCCTGGGACCAGCACCTCCAGCGGCTGGGCCTCGAGGACGAGGAGGAGCTGACGGGCGCCGACTTCAGGCTCCCGCGCGAGCAGGAGGAGCTGCGGCGGCTCGTATACGACGGGCGGCTGTGCATCCTCTGTCTCGACCAGGAGGCGGAGGAGGCGCTCTACCCGGCCGACGCGGTGGCCGAGCTCGCCCGGCGGCGGGCCGTCGTCGAGGAGCGCGCGGCGGCGTCGCCGCCCGAGCCCCCCTACGCGATGTCGGTCGAGGAGGGAGAGATTGTCGATCTCCCCGTCCACATCCGGGGCAGCCATCTGAACCTGGCCGACACCCCGCAGCCGCGCGGGTTCCTGCGCGTCACCGATCACATTGTGCCGCCGCCGCCGATCCCCGCCGACGCCAGCGGGCGGCTCGAGCTGGCCCGCTGGATCACGCATCCCGAGCACCCGCTCACGGCGCGGGTCATGGCCAACCGCATCTGGCACTGGCACTTCGGGCGCGGCCTCGTCGACACGCCCAGCAACTTCGGCACCACCGGCTCGGTCCCCACCCATCCCGAGCTGCTCGACTGGCTGGCGCGGCGGCTCGTCGACGGCGGCCGGTCGGGCAAGGGGCCGCACCCCGAGAACCTGCTTTTCCCCCCCCACCCGCCCCCCGCCCGGCGCCACCCAGGGGCCAGGGGTGGAGCCGATCCGCGACGCGTTGCTGCAGTTGGCGGGCACCCTCGACCTGACGATGGGGGGGCGCGTGGAGGAGTACAGCCCGCGCGGCTACGTCTTCAGCGAGGGAGGCACGTTCGGGCGGTTCGACTTCTACGGGGCGCCGCGCCGGTCCATCTACATGCCGGTGGTGCGCAACGCCATCTACGACATCTTCGCCGGCTTCGACTTCGGCAACGCCAGCGATTCGGTCGGTGCCCGCCCCGCGACGGTGGTGCCGTCCCAGGCCCTGCTGATGATGAACAGCGCGTTCGTCGAGGAGCGGGCCGGCGAGTTCGCCGGGCGGCTGCTGGCGATGCCCGTGGCGAGCGACGCGGCGCGGGTCGACCGGGCGTTCGTCGAGGCCTACGGGCGGCCGGCCGCCGAGGTCGAGATCGAGGAGAGCCTTGCCTTCCTCGGCGCCATGCGCGAGACCGCGCCCGACGGCGAGGCCGAGCGCTTCGCGTGGACGCGCCTGTGCCACGTCATCCTCGGCGCCAGCGAGTTCATATACGTCGACTGAAGCCGGGAGTAAGAACGCGCGGGTCGAGCCCCACAGCGGGAGGGTCTGGCACCCGGCACCGGGAGAAACGATGCGTCATCCCCACTACCAGGCACCGCCGGTGACGCGGCGGGACATGCTGAAGGCGTGCGGCTGCGGCTTCGGCGGGCTGGCCCTGTCGTCGCTGCTGCAGCAGGACCTGCTGGCCGCGCAGGACAACCCGCTCGCCCCGCGGGCGCCCCACTTCGCGCCCCGCGCCAAGCGCATCATCTTCCTGCACATGCACGGCGGCCCGTCGCAGCACGACCTGTTCGAGTACAAGCCGCTGCTCGTTCGCGACGACAACAAGCCGCTGCCGTTCGCCAAGCCGGACGTGCAGTTCAACGAGACCGGCAACCTCTTCAAGAGCCCCTGGGAGTTCCGGCAGCACGGGCAGTCGGGGCACTGGGTGAGCGAACTGCTGCCCAACCTCGCCGGGGTGGCCGACGACCTCTGCTTCGTGCGCTCGATGTACGGCACCAACGCCGCGCACGGCGGGGCCATCCTCGCGATGAACACGGGCAGCGATCGTTTCGTGCGGCCGTCGATGGGGTCGTGGATCTCGTACGGTCTCGGAACGGAGAACGAGAACCTGCCCGCATTCATGACCATCTGCCCGTCGTACCAGCACGGCGGCGTGCAGAACTACTCGGCCGCCTTCCTGCCCGCCGCCTACAACGGCACCGCCATCGGCAACACGCGGATGAACACCGCCGAGGCGACCATCGACTTCCTCGAGAACCAGGTGGTCACCCCTGCCGTGCAGCGGGCCGAGGTCGATCTGCTGCAGCGCTGGCAGCGTCGCCAGCTCGCATCGACGGGGCCCGATCTGGCCCTCGAAGGCCGCATCGAGTCGTACGAGCTCGCGTTCCGCATGCAGACAGAGGCCCCCGAGCTGATGAGCGTCGAGGACGAGTCCGAGGCCACCCGGCGGCTCTACGGCCTCGACGACCCGGTGGCTGGCGACTTCGGCCTGCGCTGCCTCCTCGCGCGGCGCTTCTCCGAGTCGGGGGTGCGCTTCGTGCAGGCCACCCACGGGCCCGACACCAAGTGGGACCACCACTCCGGGCTCATCACGGGGCTGCCCCGGAGCTGCGCCGAGATCGACCGCCCGGTGGCGGGCCTGATTACCGACCTGAAGCAGCGGGGCCTGCTCGACGAGACCCTGGTGCTGTGGGGCGGCGAGTTCGGCCGCACCCCGGGGGCCGAAGCCGGCGCCCGCAACGGCCGCGACCACAACCCCCACGGCTACACCATGTTCATGGCCGGCGGGGGGGTGAAGGGCGGCCACAGCCACGGCCGCACCGACGACTACGGCTACTACGCCATCGAGGACAAGGTCCACATCCACGACCTGCACGCGACCATCCTGCACCTGCTCGGACTCGACCACGAACGCCTGACCTACCGCAGCCAGGGGCGCGACTTCCGGCTCACCGACGTGGCCGGCGTCGTCGTCGACGACATACTCGCCTGACGTGCGGGGCGCGGCGCCGATCAGCGGAGCAACCAGCCAGGTCGCAGGGTGCGGTCAGTGTGCAGTCGCTGGCCGATTGCGGGGGCGGTCTCGCCAGTTCTCGACTCGGAGGCCCGAGACGCGGCTCATGTGGGCGACGTTGTCGCTGACGAGGGTGGCGTCGAGCGCCAGCGCGTGGGCTGCCACCGCTACATCCAGGTCCTCAATCCGAGTCCCCCGGCGTTCGAGGTCGGCCTTCGTCTGGCCGAACGCATGGCTCACCTCGTCCGTCCAGACCGCTCGGGGCGTTTCTTCGAGCAACAAACGGAACCGCCTGGCGAGCCGCTCCCGCTTCTTCGACTTCCGCAGGCGGGCGAGACCGTACTCCACCTCGGCGATTACCGGCTGCGGCAGCAACACGTCGGTGCGGGCCTTGGACAGCAGGCGTTCGCACACCGACGGCTCACCCGCCATGGCGAAGGAGACCGTGTTCGTATCCAGGACGTACGTCACAGCGCCGGCGGCTCCTTGCGCGAGCGGTTGGCCGCGATGGCTGCCCGTAGTTCAACCAGAGCCTGCCGCCCTTCTGAATCGGCGCCGGCCGCGGCGAGCTCGTCGACAAGCCTCGCGCTCCACCTGGACTCAGTCGCCACCGCGCGCTCCAGAGCGCGAACTATGTAGCGGTTTCGGCTCAGGCCGAGTCCCTGTGCCTGCCGGTCGATTGCCGCCAGCAAGTCGGCCGGCAGGTGAACAGTAGTGCTCATGGCGAATAGAATAGGATGCTATTCGCTGCTGGAGCAAGTCGAACCCGGATCGAGCCGGAGGTGGACAGGCTCCCCCCGCGATCGAGACGCGTCAGTCGCGCAGCGTGACCTTCTGGACGCGCCAGGTCAGGAGCTCCGCGACCCAGACCTCGTTCGCCGACGGGCACGCGAGGGCGTGGATCCAGCCGAACTGGCCGACTGCCTGCCCGTCACGGCCGAAGTAGCCGAGCACGGTTCCGTCGAGGGCCATCTTGTAGATGCGGCCGGGGAACATGTCCTGCGTGAAGATGACCGGATCGGGGCCCGGCGTGATGCAGATCGAGTTCGGCCACAGGGAGTTGTAGCTGCCGTCGGGCAGCCGGCCGAAGCTCGCGATCTGCGGCGCGTAGTCGGCGGGCACGGGGGCCTGCCGCCGCAGGTCGGCGAGCGTGATCTGGCGCACGAACGTGCCGTCCGACTCGAACACCTGAATGCGGTTGTTGGACCGGTCGGCCACGTAGATGCGGCCCTGGTCGTCGGCGGCGATGCCGTGCGGCAGGCGGAACTCTCCCGGTTCGCGGCCCCGCTCGCCCCAGGAACCGACCCAGTTGCCGTCGGCGTCGTACTTGGCGACGCGGGAGTTGTTGTAGCCGTCGCTGAAGTAGACGTTGCCCTCGGGATCGAAGGCCACGTCGGTCACCTCGTCGAAGAGGCCGTCCCGCGCCGGCGGCGGAAGGGTGTCCGGATTGGTGTAGTAGGGGGGCCGCAGCGAATGCGGCGGGCAGTTCGGTCCCGTGCAGCGGGGGTAGCGGGCGTGAGTCGATTCCGCACGGCGCCCGAAGACCTGCAGCAACGCGCCGCCCGGGCTCAGCTTGACGGCCATGCTCGAGCCGTTGTCGATCAGCCAGATGTTGTCGTCGGCATCTACCCGGACGGCGTGCGCCCATGCCTTCGAGTAGAGGTTGCCGCCGATCTCGCGGACGAAGGTGCCGTCGGGGGCGAACTCGTAGAGCGAGGCCGCGCGCGGCGCGATGATGGTGGCGTCCGTTCCGGTGCGGGTGTACACGAAGATGTGACCCCGCGAGTCCACTGCGACCCCGGCGGCCTCGCCCAGGTAGAGATCGGGCGGCATGCGCAGCGGTGCCGTCGCGTCGTACTCGAGCTCCGGCGCCGGTTGGCCAAAGGCGGATCCGATGGGGAGGAGCAGACAGAGCGTCGCGACGAGAATGGAACGGCGCATGTGAGGGACCTCTTGCTCTTTCGTTGGATTACCGTCTGCGCAGGCCGTTGTTCCGGGCGCGGGGAGCACGGCGTCGAGACGGTGCCGGACGCCTTCGCTTCCCGCGGTGCCGGATGTGGCCGAGTCGTTCGTCGGGGCGTCCCGTGCTCACGGCACGAGCCGCCGGATGACGCCGTCGCGCTTGTTGAGCAGGAACACCTGCCCCTCGGGCCCCGTCCCGAAGCGAAGATCGGCCCGGGTGGCCGGCTCCCGCCCTTGCGTGGCGACCTTCTCCTGGATCACCTGCAGGAACGTCTTCGTTCCTTCTCCGTCACGGAACAGGACGCGTCGCATGGCGTCCTGTCCGCCGTCCGGCAGTTCGTCCGCGGAGACGTAGAAGACCTCGCCACTCGGGCCGTCACCGAAGAGAAGCCGGTCCGTGAGTTGCGGGACGGCCGTGTCCCGGTAGGCGACCACGCCCGTGGCCGCGGAGCTGCGCTGCAGCAGCGGGTCGAGCTGGCCGTACTCGACCACCGGGTAGCTCAGGCCGGGCTCGCCGCGCGGATCGACGAGGCTGACGGCGCGGCGGCTGAGGAAGCGGAAGCTCCCTTCCCAGTCGTTCCAGCCGAGGTCGGCGCCGGCCGTGACCAGGCTGACCTCCTCGACGATGTTCTGGCCGATGTCGGCGACGAACAGGTTGCCGTTCGCCGCGTCCCAGGCGAAGCGCTGCGGGTTGCGCACGCCGGAGGCGTAGATCTCGCCGAGCGTGCCGGGGTCGCCGTCGCCGGCGAACGGGTTGTCGGGTGGGATGCCGTACTGCCCGTTGGCGCTGTCGGAGCCCAGCGGGTCGATGCGCAGCATCTTGCCGAGAATCGACCCGAGATTCTGGGAGACGTCGAGCGGATCGCCGCCGCTCCCGCCGTCGGCCGAGCCGACGTAGAGCAGGCCGAACTCCGGATCGCCGGGCGCCGCGAGGGGATTGAAGCCGAGCTGGCCGCCGTTGTGGTTGCCGAACGGTTGCTCCACCCGCAGCAGCTCGCGCGGCGGGCCGCCGTCGTAGACCGCCGCCGCCGCGTCCACGGCCGTCCATTCCAGCAGGATGGTGTCCTGCGCGTCGCCGCCGCCGCCCGGCACGAAGTCGGCCGGCGGGGCGGTGTTGCTGGTATCGGTGTAGGCGTAGAGCTTGCCGTATCCGGGCGTGCCCGGTTGGCCGAACTGCGGGTGCACGGCGAAGCTTTGGAACCCGCGCTCGCGGCGCGACGCCTCTACGTCGAGGTTCCAGCGCGGCTCCCGGAGATCGAGATACTGCGTGACCGTCGCCCCGTCGTAGCTCACGGTGTAGACGATGCCGTGCATGTCGTTCACGAACAGGCGGCCGGTCCCCGGCTCGTCGACCAGCAGCATCATCCGCGCCGCCTCGCCCTCGGCGTCGGGGAGGGTAGCAAACTCCTCGATGCCCACCGTGATGACGCCGTCGGCAGTGGGAATGGGGTCGGGGAAGGGGTCGTCGGTGGTCTGGGCGGCTGGCGTCGTGCCGGCAAGCGCCGTTGCCACAGCCAGGGCTGTCGCGGCGGACGATGCCGAGCGGGCGAGGGGGGCGAGACGCACGGCTGTCCGTTGTGACGGTGTCATGCGTTCTCCTGCATCTGGTCCGCGTTCCGTAGCGATGGGCGACAACGAACCGGCGAGACCGGCCGTTGGAACCGGCCTCGCCGGGGTACTGAGCGCCGAAGCCGGCCGGGTGCAAGACCCGACTCGTGCAGGGCAGTTTCCGCGGCGCAGATTCCTACCGGCCGTCGAAGACGTACTGCACGGTCGTCCGGAGGCTCTGCTCCGGCGCCGCGAAGTCGCTGTACTCGTCGGGCACGCTGTAGGCGGCGACGACCTCATCCACCGAGCGGCCGGCGGCCTTGCCGTTCTGCGCCTTGCTGACGACGTCGTTGTAGAAGCCGCTGAAGTCGACGAACTCGGCCCAGGTGACCGGCGTCGGGTTGTGGCCCGGCATCACGATCTCGACGTCGGGGATGCCGGCGACCGCCTTGCGGAGCGTGCTCCCGAACCCGGTGGCGCTGCCGTTGCCGTTGGCGACGTCGATGAAGGGCAGGCCCTTGCGCTGGAACATGTCGCCGGTGTGGAGGGTCTGCGCTTCCTTGAACACGATGAACGTGTCGCCGTCCGTGTGCCCGCGGCCGAAGTGGTAGAGGTCCACCTGGTCCGGTCCGGCGAAGAGCGACATGCGGTCCGAGTAGGTGGTCTGCGGCAGGTACTTCGCGTTCTCGCCCTTGAAGGCGTCGCAGTTGGTGACGGGTTCGCAACTGTCCCGCGCCATCTGGGCGCGCGTGTTCTCGTGGACGACGAAGTTCACCGTGTCCGGGAGCTCCGTGTTGCCGCCGCTGTGGTCGAAGTGGGTGTGGGTGTTGATGACGGTCGTGATCGGCTTGTCGGTGATCCCGGCCACCGCCGCGATGATGTCCTGGCCGTAGCCGTTGATCTTGGTGTCGACCAGCACGACGCCACCGTCGGTGACGAAGATGGCCGTGTTGCCGCCGCCGCCCATCCCCTGCACGGACGAGTCGTTGGCCAGCATGTAGAGGTTGTCGGCGACGTCCTGGACCTCGAGCGGCACGCGCTCGTCCTGCGCCTCGTAGGTCGCCACCGTCAACAGGACGCCGGCCAGCGCCAGCACCCCCAGCGTCGTGAAACGTCTCATGGGTCTTCCCTCCCTTGCGTCGGATCGCACGGCCGCGACCGCGGCCGCGAGGCCATTCTAGCCCACCATTCGTCGCCTGACGGCTCCGCATGGTGCCCAACCAACCCTGTCAGGAGTCGGCACCGTTCTACGGCGCAGACCCGTGGCCGACCGCGCCACGCAGGCGGTCCGGGGGAGGATCGCTCACCGAGGCCGGCGCCAGGGCGGATTCCAGACACGGGCCAGATCGACGGCGACGCCCGGTACCCCGTCGAACGCCACCTCGTCGGCGAAGAGACCGCCCGACTGCAGCGCGTCGCTCTGACGGCGATACTTCTCGAGGTTGCGCCCCACGGGATCGACGATCCAGTACTCGCCAACGCCGCCGCGCTGGTAGAGGGCCAGCTTCACCCTGCGATCCACGCGCCGGGTCGATGGGGAGAGCACCTCCACGACGAGGTCCGGGGGGCCGATCACCTTGCGTTCGTGCAGGCGATCCGCATGCTCGGCGAGCACCACCAGCAGATCGGGTTCCACGATGTCGAAGTCGGAGAGCTGCACGGCGGTGGGCGCGTTGAAGACCTCGCCCTTGCCCTGCTGGTCGATCTGCTCGTAGAGCTGGAAGAGGATGTCACGCGAGACGCGCTGGTGGTCCAGGGCGGGGGAGGCGGTCACGTAGTGCTCCCCGTCGACGATCTCGTGGCGCCGGCCGTCTTCCGGGAAGGCGAGGTAGTCGTCCCAGCCGAGTCTGCCGTCCGACCTCGGTAGCGCCGTCGCCATGTCCACACCTCCAACGCGAAGCAAGAATGCCGCCAGAACCTTGCCGGAGCCGGGCCGGAGCCTGGCCGAAGCCTGACTCCGAGACCGCGGCGCGTGGGCTGGCGCGCGCCCGCTCTGCGCGTCCGTCGCGTCGGCGTGCGGCGGCGTTAGAATCGCACCGCTCGCGCCGTGCGCATCGCGCGGTGGGACGCGAGGGGAGCGCCATCCATGGACCGACAGCGACTGGCAACGACCTGCAGGCGACGGTTCCCG
>MKWU01006054.1_pt1 | contig 12578 bp, 9 predicted proteins | sample 809101 | NCBI WGS metagenome assembly MKWU01 (sample SAMN05860141, study PRJNA318959) | sponge metagenome | host: Aplysina aerophoba | place: Slovenia: Piran, Adriatic Sea, Gulf of Piran | collected 2013-05-07 | reverse complement strand
ATCTCTATTTCGTCAACGGAGCACCTCTCACTGTAGGAGAAGTTTTTAACCCCGATGTCCTGCTGCCCACAAATCAACTCTATCGGAATAATGGTGACGGCACCTACAGCGACGTGACGCAACGCGCTGGCATCGGCGACACCGGTTACGGTATCGGTTGTTGTGTCGCCGATTACGATAACGATGGCAACCCTGATCTGTTTGTTACCAACTTCGGGCAGAATGTCTTCTATCGCAACAACGGCGATGGCACTTTTACGGACGTAACAAACGACACCGGTCTTTTGAGTGAACCGTGCTTCTCAACGGGGTCTGCCTTTGCCGATTACAATAACGACGGTTGGCTTGATCTCATCGTTGTCAACTATGTATTGGTTGATTTAGCGTCCGCACCGGATTGTTCGCAAGCCGGGATACCCGCATACTGCCGACCAGAAGACTTTCCTCCGACATCAGATGTGCTTTACCGAAACAACGGCGATGGCACTTTCACCGATGTAACGCAGGATGCTGGGCTTACTGCACTCGGCAGAGGATTTGGTGCAATCTGGACGGATGTTGATAACGACGGTTCCCCTGACCTTTACATCGCCAATGACCGAGAACCTAATTTCTTGTACCGAAATAACGGCGATGGCACTTTTACAGAACTCGCTGAATTGCACGGCATTGCACGCAACGAACATGGCGATGTTGAAAGCAGTATGGGCATTGATACAGCCGACTATGACAACGATGGCGATTTTGATGTGATCCTTACCCACTACCAAGCCGAAACGAATACGCTCTACCAAAACGACGGAAACGGCGTCTTTTGGGATGTCACAGCACAAAGCCATCTGAGTGAACCGACGCTCCTACCCTTGGCGTGGGGCACCGGATTTGCCGATTTTGATAATGACGGTTGGCTGGACCTCTTTTTCGCGAATGGGCATCTCCACGATAATATCGAAGAATTGGAAGAGATTGGGGTTTACAAACAGCAAAACCAACTTTTCCGCAACCGAGGAGACGGGACGTATACTGATATTTCCAGCATATCTGGCGACGGGATGTTAATCGAGAAGTCCAGCCGTGGCGCGATTTTCGGCGACTACGACAACGACGGTGATTTGGACATTCTTGTCGCGAATATTGCCGATACACCCGATCTACTTCGGAACGATACGCCACGGGCAAATCACTGGTTAGGGATTAAGCTCGTCGGTGAAAAGTCAAATCGCGACGGCATAGGGGCGAAGGTGATGCTTCAGAGTGGCGACATAAACCTACTCAGAGAAATAAAAAGCGGGGCAAGTTATCTCTCACAAAACCCACATCGGCTCTTGGTTGGGTTAGGCACAGCAGGTCAAGTTGATCAGATAGTTGTCCACTGGCAGAATGGCGTTCAGGAGGCCATTGAAAATGTTCAATGCAATCAGATATTGACAATTCGAGAAGGTGAAGGTATCATATCAGATTAAGTTAGTTAATTGAACAAGTTTCCGATAACCTTTATGGAGGAGAATCTAATGGATAGCAGGTTCTTTGTTACGATCCTTACGTTTGTGGTAGCATTTATGCTCACTGCAAATCCGTCTGTACTGGCGAAAGTTGACCCGGCAGATCTTGTGGGCATGTGGCTGTTTGAAGAGGGCGCGGGTGATGTCGCTAAGGATACTTCCGAGGCAGGAAACGATGGGACCATTGCCGGACCCAAGAAGTGGCGCGACGGAAAGTTCGGACAGGCACTCGAATTCAATGGCAATGATGTTTATGTAGAAGTAGAGTCCAACAAGAGCATTACGCTTGAAGAGTTAACGATTGTTGCTTGGGCGAATCTGGAGCCATCAAAAGGCGCCCGTTGGCAATCTATTATGATGCGCGGTCAAAATCCACGGAACTATTTGCTGGCTGTGGATAAGGATCGGCAAACACTTCAACTCAGTATTACCAAAGGGGCACCAGGGGCATGGGCGGGTCCGATTGGGGGGCCCGTCGTCACAGGTGACGGATGGCATCACCTTGCAGGCGTTATCGGCGAAGATGCCGGATTGGTTATCTACACCGATGGTGAGGAGGTCGGCAAGCAACCGTACTCAGAACCGAGTCTCGATGCCGATCCAGGTCGGATGCGGATTGGGGACGGATCAAACGGTGGACACCAATGTGAAGGCTTACTTGATGAGGTCGCGCTCTTCAGCGTTGCGCTTGAACAGGACGACATCAAAGAAATCATGGATGAAGGACTTGAAAACGCAACAGGCTTGTTGGCAGTGGAACCCGAAAGCAAATTGGCAACAACGTGGGGGAAACTGAAGACCGGTTTATAGCTTGCTATTTTCGTTCTTGACGGATCTCTGCCAAACCTTCTTGATAAAGCCGATTATCAGGTGCCAGTTCAATCGCCTTTAAAATCGCTGTTTCTGCTGCATCGTATCTCCCGACCTTATAGCATAACCACGATAAAGTGTTGTAATAAGGAGCGGCATCGCGGGATAATTCTGTCGCACGGCGTGCCAATTCAACCGCTTTTTCTAAATTCCGATCGTGTTGTCCATACAGATACGCGAGTCCGTGGTACGCCACTGCCGCTTCCGGTGCAAGCGCAATAGCGCGCTGGTAATGTGTCTCTGCTTCGTCAAATTTATTCTTCGCCGCATAGAGCGCGCCGAGCATCGTCAAGGTTTCTGGCAAATTAGCGTCAATCTCAAGCGCGCGATGGAACTGCTTTAAGGCGTTTTCCCCATCTCGGTTCTGCATGTAGGCGATGCCGAGGTTGTGGTAAATCTCTGTGGTCTCTAAGCCGAGTTCAATAGCACCTTTGTAGTGTGTGATCGCTTGCTTTGGGTTGCCTTGGTCGAATGCGATTCTGGCGAGTCCAGCGAACACTTGTGCAGTTTGGGTATCCGATGTGCTATATTTATCAATACGCTCGAACGCATGGGCTGCCTTTTCGTATCTTTCGTGTTTGAGATAGGCCTTCGCGAGTTTGAGCAGTGCCTCGACTTTTTCGTCGGTATCCGAAACGAAAACGACTTCAAGTTGTTTCTGGATTTCTGTGTCCGCTGCCTTTAAAGCGCGAAACCGCTGCATCGCTTTTGCTGCTTCGGGTATATTGCCAGTTTGCTGGTAGCATCGGGCGAGTTGGTAGTAAGTATTCGGCATCGTTTGTGTTAACGCAACGGTTTCCTGATACGCTGCGATCGCTGCCTGCCAGTCTTGCTGACGGCTGTAAAGCACGCCGATCTGATAATGTGCCTCGGCAAGATTGGGGTCTTCTGCAATGGCTTGCTGTTGTGCGGTAACTGCCTTCTCAATCTCTCCACGTCCCGCATAAATTCTACCGAGGTTATGATGTGCCTCAGCAACACCTGCTGTGTCTTGCTTCACTACTTCCATATAGAATCGGATCGCCTCGTCGAATTTACCTTGTCGGTAAGCGATGTAACCCAACCCCAACGATGCTTGTGACATTGCAATCTCGGTCTCCGCGGTGTGCTTTTCACCTACATCCGAGCGAAGAACGTCTTGATAAGCGCGAGTAGCCTCCGCGTAGCGACCGAGCTGGGAATAGGCGTATCCTAAACGAGCAAGCACCTTTCCACTTTTTTCTGCGCTGGTGAAGTGTTGGATGGCTTCTTCGTAATTTTCGAGTTGAAGTGCCGATTCCCCGAGTTCGTAAGCGTTTTGGGCGATAGCAGAGTGCCCACCTAAGACATAAAGGCATAGTGTGATAGATAGCCAACGAAGTGAGGTTTTCATCGTTATTTTCCGGCGTACGCGAAGAAACACCCCAGCAAAAACCCCAAATGCGACATGCATTCACCTGACGAGACAAAGTAAATGGGTTTAGTCAAACCCCAACCGTTTGACCTCTGTCTGCAGAAAAATCCCTGTCTTTTCACGGACCTGCTGTTGGATATATGCGACTAACTTCAGCACATCTTCTGCAGTCGCATTGTCGATATTAAGGATGAAATTTCCGTGCACCGTGGACACCTCTGCACCGCCGATACGATAGCCTTTCAATCCACTAATGTCGATCAGCCGTCCAGCGGAATCACTGGGTGGATTCTTAAACATACATCCCGCATTCTCTTCAGCGAACGGTTGCGTTGCGACTTTCTGCTTGTAGAACGTTTGCATCCGTTCAGTGATAGTGTCAACATCTCCAGGCTCAAGTGCCAGCCTCGCACCTGTAACACAGAAATAGGCATCTAAACCGCTGTGTCGGTATTCAAAGTGTGCTTCATCGTGGGTTAAGTTAATAATGTCTCCGGTGTCGTCCATGACCGTGACATCTGTAACGACATCTCCGAAACTGCTTCCCCAGGCACCGGCGTTCATAATCAGCGCACCGCCAACAGAACCGGGAATACCAAGCGCAAATTCCACACCGCTCAAGCCATGTTGCGACATTGTTTTTGACAGTGCTGGCAGCGCAAGTCCCGCCCCCACGGAAACGACTTTCCCGGTAACCTCCAGTTTCGCCAACTCACCGACTAATCTGATACCGATACCTTTGAAGCCAGTATCACTCACCAGCAGATTAGACCCGCGACCGATAACCGCAATCGGAACGTTCCGCTCTTTGTGGAAACGCGCCAATGCCGTTAATTCGGAGACCGTGCTAACTTCAATATAAGCCGTCGCTTCACCACCGATACCGAAGTGGGTATGTTTTGCAAGCGGCTCTCTAAACCGGAGCCGTGAGCCGGGTTGCGTTACAATTTCCGGTAGTACATCTTTCCAGTCCATTCTCTCCTCCCGTTCTTTCTATTATAGCATATGCGTTGGCGGTTGTCAAAGTCTGTGAGGCGAACAAAAGGCATAGAGTCTCATGTTTCACGTTTGCGAAAAATAAAAACGAACCTTTTGTTGGCAGATTTGACTAAACATGCGAAACTAAAATGTGAACGCCTTCGTAAAAACATTAGAGGTATTCACACAACCCAAAATATTATAGGAGAAATGAAAATGAAGCAGAAATTTTTTGCAATCAGCGCAATCGCAGTCCTCGCAATCGTCGGTGTATTTATTTTTGAACATGCAACGTCGGCACAACGTCCGGACCGGAACGCTCAGAATCAACAACGTGGAAATCGTCAGGGTGGTGAACGCGGCAATAGAGGCGGAATGCAGGGGATGATGAACCCCATGTCTATCGTTGACAACTCTTGGATTGACTTGACGTTTGCTGTGAAAGTAGACGATGAGACACTCGTAAAAGCACGTCCTGTCTATCAGACGACTCGTGACAAATTTGCAGCGAAGATGACAGAATTACGCGCCTCCGGTGATTGGCAAGCGATGCGGTCCGAAATGCAGAAACTTGTTGCGACAGTCGGACCCGAATTCCAAGCAGGTCTCAAAGAGGTGTTAACGGAAGAGCAGATGGCTAAACTCAACGAATTGACGAAAAAGCGTCAGGCAGAACAGCAGCAACGTGGAAATCGTCAGGGTGGTGAACGCGGTCGTCGTGGCGGTGGTAATCAGTAGTTGTCGCTCAGAATCAAACGCGAGTCTCATTCGCGCATCTATATCGGGGTCGGGCATGTTGCCTGACCCTTTCTTTTTATAGTAAAGCCCGAAAACATCTGAACACTGCACATTAGTCATCTCCCACTGCGTTCTTCGACCCACCGAAGAATCATTTCTCGGTTTTCCGTGTCGCCGTGCTGCTGGAACCAGTTCGCGAGGTATTTACCCGTTTCAATGAGAAACACGTCCATCGCTTCGGATTTAGATTTCAATGCGGATTGATATTTTTCGATCGCCGCATTCGTCTGTTTTCGTCTGATTAAGGTAAGGGCAAGTGCACATCGGACCTTCGTGAGGGTATCACTTTTCATTTTATCAAAACGGTGTCGGATCAGTTGTGATTCTAACGACAATAGATTCCTGAACGCTGGCATATTAATCGGATCTTTCTGGAGAACGATTTCAAAACCCGCAAGTGCTTTCTGGTGTTCACCCTCCACGAGATAGAGATAACCAAGCGTGTTGTAAATCTCAATGTTTCGCTTAGATTCAGGGATCCCCTCGAATTCAGCGATAGCGGCACGGTATTGTCGTTGTCCCATGAGCGAATTCCCGCGCCGGATTCGGAGGTTAATCTCTTCCTCCTTCGCTTGCGCGTTCTCCGGTTCTTGTGCCAAAACGCGCGACACCTCTACAGCGGCGCGTTCGTAGTTCCCCGCACCTTGATAGGCGTTTGCGAGACTTAAACGCAAATTCAGGTCGGTCGGCGCGAGTCGGAGGGCTTTCTGAAGCAGTTGGATCGCTGTGGTGTACGCCTCCGTATCGCTAAGGCTCTGGGCATAATGATGATACGCGGCGATGAGATTATGTAGCGCGTGCTCAGCGTTCGGATCGGTGTTGTAGATGTGTTGGAATGCAGATAGTGCCTCAGCATAGTCGCCTTTTTTCAGATATAGCTCCCCAAGTAAGTTACGGATCTGCATTTCGTTTGGATGGAGTTTCTGTAATTCGAGATAGGCGTTCACGGCTGCGTCTAATTCGTCTGCTTCGGTGTGCGCGTTCGCTTTTCGGGTGAACACATCGCCTAAATTTGTACGGGCAATACCAAGCGTCGGCATTAGTAACAACGCGTTACGATACGCATCAATTGCCGCATCCCATTCGCCACGATTTCGCAGGGTGACCCCGTAGTTGTTATAGCATTCTGCAAGATGATGCTTCGTGAGGGCATCGACAGGGTTAATATCAATCGCTTTCTGGTAATAGTTGATCGCTGTTTCAAATTGCCCGACTTGCGCGTATCCGTTGCCCATCAGTTGATAGGTCGGGGCATCGAGCGGATCCATCCGAAGCACCCTTTGAAAAATAGGTGTCGCGGTCTCAAAGTCTTTCACCGCTAATGCTCTGAATCCTTTAGCTCGGAGGAGTTTGTGGAGATTTTGCCGTGCAGCTTTGTGATACGGTGCAATATGAAGTGCTTTTTCAAACGCCTTTATCGCCTTTTCTGCCTCTTTTCTCTCATAGTAGAAGATGCCGAGCGTATTGTAATCCGCTGGCGACGGTTTCTGCGTTATCCGTTTCTCAAGGAGTGCGATCGCGTCATGCGTTTTTCCGGTTTCATGGTAGACTTCAATCAGTTTCTCTATTGCGGGTTGAAACTTAGCATCTAACTGCCTGCAGGTCAGAAAACTTCCGATTGCAGATGCTGTATCGTCTTTATCGAAATAGACGGTTCCGAGCAAATAGTGATCTCGGAGACGCTTTTGCTTTTCTGCGTAGGGTTTCTCTGCAATCTCGGATTTCAATACCCTGATAGCGATATCGTGTTGTGGTGTATGAAGCGGTGTATTGTAGAGTTTACGCAACGTGGTTATATCGCGTGTCGATGGCTGTTGCACTGTTGCTGTCGGGTAACTAACATCACCGGGGTGCGGGCTGTGTCCCCATAACCCGATGGCGTGTCCAAACTCATGAAGACAGACCGTCCGCATCTCTTCCTGTGATAGTTCACCAATAGTGCCATCGCCTTCCAACATAAGTATAACCTCGACAGTAAACGGAGGCGAGGCGTTGGGTTCATCCGGTTCTTGTGCAACTATCTGTTTTGTATCCTTGAGGCGTGTGAGTTCCGCACTCCCGAGCCTCATGTCCTGAAAGTCGGTGTGAAGACCGCTGTGTCCCCAACTGACGCGGATATCGGCGTTCTGAGGTGCCTCAGTTTCTTCAAAGCGGATGTCGCCATCGCTGGCGTCGTGCCATTCTTGCATGGCATATCGGATTTCGGGTAGATACGGGCTGTCTTTTAAAACAGGCGAGATATAGACCCGAATCGGCATCTGCGTAAAACGGGTGATTCTGCCTTGAGAAAAAAGTGTAATGTGATCGAAATAGTCCGTATAAACTGACCCATGGGCATCTCGTGCTATCGCAGTTTGAAGGTTTCCTGTGTTAAATAGTATGAGCGTGAGACTGATTAATGTAAGGTTCAAGATGTTTTTAGAACCCGTTTCGACCTTAACGAGTTTTGACAACAACCTACGCCAGAAAGTGTATTGTGTCCTAATTTTCATTCAAAGGTTTCCTTTAACTTCGGCTCGCGAGTTTGTTTGCGAAGATACTGATTAACCCACCTAACATCACATACCCAAAAATCACCTCTAAAGTGACGAGGAAACGCGCAGCGGTATTATCCGCTACCACATCACCGAAACCGAGTGTCGTGAAAGTAACGACGCTAAAATAGAAGCAGTCCCAGAAAGTTAACGGCTGCCCGCTATATGCCCCTGTGATTTGATGAAAGTGTGGTGTGATATCTGCTAACCATAACGACATCCACGCTGGAAACGGGAATCTGTACGCAATCGCGAATAGAAAAACGAAAAGGGTGGACCAAGATGCCCAGAGTGCTAAACTCCGTCCATAATCGGAACTCCATCGCCATAAATGCGCCAACACCGGATTCGCTTGGTTGAAGGCACGAATGAACTGTTGGTCGGCGACGTATCGTTTGAAGAAAGGGTTCTCGACCTCATCTACATGTTGACTATCTAAATAGAATTCGGTCGCACGATGCCGTTTTTTCTGAAGTTTCGCCTTGATAGAAGGGAAAAGAGTGTTTGGGACATACTGAATACCGCGAAAGGCAGCGACACCCACAAACTGAGCGGCGGTAAAGTTAGCCGTGCCGAGGAACGTGGCATTATTGAACGCTGTTGTTTCAGAGAACCATGTTCCGGTGCAGTCAAGTATACCTTGGAACAGCGCATGCCGAAAATTAACCGCATTGTAGAAATAAGCCTCATGAAATACTGCGTTTCTATGGAATTCAACCCTATGAAAATCGGCGACGTTGTTAAATCTCGCTCGCCAAAAGCTTGCACTCTTGTGGAAGATCGCACTGTGAAAATCGGCGCGCCTCTGAAAGATAGCCTCACGGAACGCACAGGAACCATGTAAGATGGCTTCATCTAAATCAAGATCTGCCTCAAAGAGCGTACGCCGAAAGTCCACATCTTTTTGGAAAACAACCGTCCGGAAATTGACGATGTTTTTAAACGTACACCCCGTGCAAGAGAGACTCTTGTTGAAGATAATTCGATCCTTTTCGTCACGTTCCAATTCAGCAGAAAAGATATCAACAACCCCTTCAATGGTGCAATTTGTGAATGTAATGGATGTCGCGTCGCTTTGGAGTGCTTCAAGGAAGACTCGCGCTTTAATTGTTTCGTTGTGTTTCTCGTACATTTGTGTCTCTTACCTTGTATTTTATAGTGAGGTGGGTATTGATACTGATTGTGGTTAAAGAATGCTGGCAGCTGCCGAAGCACTACTTAGAATTCTGCAAGGAGATCGGCAAGCGGGTTTTCGAGAACGGGGTCCGCTTCCGACTGCACAATGGCATGGCTTATGCCGTCTTTAAGATGGTAAACCTCAACATCATCCGGATTTAACCAACATAATTTGGGCATGAGTGCTTCCATCTCTACAGCAGCCTCCGGTTCTTTTTCTGACAGTTGTCCTGCGGTTAATAGGTTTTTAAGAACCGCTAAAAGATAGGGACTATGGGTTGTTATAACAATCTGACTATCGATATGATTCCGCATCAGGGCAATGATATGCATGAGGTGTTTTTGTGCGATCGGATGTAGGTGTGCTTCCGGTTCTTCAATCACTCGGAAGATGACTTCATTGTAAAGCACGTTCATAAACATATCTTGTAGAATCCGTATGATGTTTTGCTGTCCGGTTGATGCCCTCTCTAAGAAAGCTGCGTTCTCGCCAGTTGGATGCGAAAAGAGTCGCGATTCGGAGATCTCACCTATAGTTTCGTATTCACTCTTTAAGATACATGAGATCTTTTTAAGGAGGAATTCCATCATCGGTTTATCGATACTCTCTGATTCCGCTTCCGCTTTTTCATCGAAGATATTGTGAAAATTCTGTGTGCTGAAGGTGTCAAGGAATTCCTCGTTCTTTTCCAAAAAGCGTGCGATGAGATGTAGGTTCACACGCGGGCGAGTCGCAGCACGCGTGTGGAGATCGCTTTTTATACCGCCATAGAAGATCCTTTTAAGGGCATCTGGATAGTTGACAGCGATATTTCTATCCGCAGGAATAAAAAGGCTGTCCCGGTACGTACCGGCTAACTTCTCAGTGATGTCGCTTATCCCGATTGCCATTTTTAAAATGAAAAAGAACCGCTTGCTCGTTTTAGATTCCTGCTCGCTATCCGCTTTTGTGGGTGGATCCGCAGCGGAATCGGGGTTGGAAACCCCTCCTACATGTTGTTTTTTATCAAACTGTCTTAACTTTTCTTGTAAGGCGTGACAGAGCGTTTCAACTTCGTCCATAACGGTGGGCAGCTGGATATCAAGTGTTTTTTCAGCGTCTAATGTCAGCGTGATTCTGCTGTCCGGTGTCCAATGGTAGGCAATTTCAAACGGTTTTATAGCATCGCCATTATCTGTGATTAGGGCTAATTCGCTTGCATCGCCAAAAAACTCCCGAAATTTATACGAGATTTGTGCGCGAAATACCGTTGACAGATCAGGTGAATCGGGTTTTAGTTGTTCCGGCGGGTAAGCATTAATTTCTTTGATGTATTGCCGGAAATCTCGGATTAATTCGTGAAAAAAGTAGAGCAATTTCGCGAGAACGCTTTTGCCGCTGGCTGTCGCGCCAATGAAAACGACTAAGGTTTTATCCATGTTGATTTCTGCTTCTCGGATATTTATAAAGTTTTTGACAACCAGTTTAGGCATAAATTTTCCATATTAGGTGGGGAGCAGTTTTCAGTACGATTTTTCTCCGAAAAATCTTTCAGTTGTCAGTTATCAGTTAAGAGGTGGGTGAATCAGAATCCTCTTTAACCGATAACCGATAACCGATAACTATTTCTCTGACAGCCGATGGCTGATGGCTTCTTTTGAAGTTAATCCGGAATTTGTGTCCATCCGTTGCTTCCCCGGATTGCGTCAATGGCGATTTGGTAACGCCAACCGTCTTGAAATGTTAGATACGGGTCGTGTGGACGGTCCTCAATATCCGCGAGAAAATCTCGGACAAGCGCGACCCATTTGTTTTGGATGTCGTCCCCGATACGCGGTAGATCCTCTGTTAAAGTTTGTGGAACAGGCAATTCCTCAGATGTTTCTCCAACGTGTTTTGTGATAGGCGATAGGATATGTCCACCGCTGCCAACAAGCGTTCCGTGCGTCCCATAGAAATACCAACCACCAGTTGGCGCGCGGGTCGGTACACCGGGATGCGTCCGCATTGTTACGAGGATACTGTTTTCAGTATCTGCCGTTTCAGGAGCCGCCAATTTGAAGAACGCCGAATAATCCCATTCTGCATCACACACCTGCCATTCAAGTTTTGATGCCTCTTCCGTTGTAATCTCTCTGCTCCGCCACACTCGAAAGTCGCGAATCTCTGGCACAACGGGTGCTTTTCTAATAGCAGTTTTGGCTTCACCAACAGTCGAGATGACTTTCATACCGGTCATCCGTTCCAGCATACCGAGCCGATGTGTAAGTCCATTGTTCAATGCTCCGCCGCCGTGTGCCAAAGAACTCATCCAATTCCACGGTTTCACTGTCTTTGAAGAGGTATTGTGTGGAATCCGACGGCTGTATCCGATATCGACTGCTGTTAGTTCACCGATGATGTGCTGCTGCGTCAGCAGTTCTCGTACGTAAGCGACGCTTGGGTCGTATAGATGCGTTGCGGCGAAGCCGTGTTTCAACCGTGTGTCTTTGATAAGATTGTAGATATACTCGGCTTCCGCTGCGGTGAGTGCTAAAGGTTTCTCGCTGATGATATGACACCCGAGTTCGACTGCCAATTCGATGACCTCGGTCCGTAAAATCGCAGGCGTTGTCAGCGCGACGATATCCGGTTTATGTTTCAGCAGACTCTGTCGCCAATCCGTTGAAGCCTCTGGCACGTCTAACTCGGAGGCAACTTTCTGGACAATATCTGGTTTTCTGGCACAGATAGCCAACACTTCAACACCGTAATGTTGAAAAGCCTTTGTGTGTCCTTCCGCCGACCACCCTGCCCCAACAACAACCGCTTTCAATTTTTTCATGCTAAAATCTCACTGACAACTTGCGCTTTCTCTTCAACGCCAGTTAGGCGATGATCAAGTCCTTGGAACTTATAGGTCAACCGTTCGTGGTCAACGCCGAGTTGGTTGAGAATTGTAGCGTTTAGGTCGCGAACAGAGACGGGGTCTTTGACGATATTGTAGCTGAAGTCATCGGTTTCGCCGTGGACGATCCCACCTTTGATGCCACCGCCAGCCAACCACATCGTGAAACATTTTGGGTGATGGTCGCGCCCGTAATTATCCTTTTTGAGCGCGCCTTGGCAGTAAACGGTGCGTCCGAATTCACCACCCCAGATAACGAGGGTATCGTCAAGCATCCCGCGTTGTTTCAGGTCTTGGACGAGGGCTGTCGAGGGTTGATCAATGTCGCGTGCTTGGTTACGGATGTCGTTTGGTAGGTTGCCGTGCTGGTCCCACCCGCGATGGAAGATTTGAACGAGTCGGACATCGCGCTCCATCATCCGCCGGGCAAGGATACAGCAGTTGGCAAATGTACCGGGTG
>MKWU01006053.1_pt1 | contig 12581 bp, 13 predicted proteins | sample 809101 | NCBI WGS metagenome assembly MKWU01 (sample SAMN05860141, study PRJNA318959) | sponge metagenome | host: Aplysina aerophoba | place: Slovenia: Piran, Adriatic Sea, Gulf of Piran | collected 2013-05-07 | reverse complement strand
CGGTGGCCGGCGGCAATGCCATCATCGCCCTGAAGTGCTGCATCCTCAGCAACCGCTTCGAGGACTTCTGGGCGCGCCGCGCCCGCCCGGCAACCGATCTGATAGAGGATTCATTATCAGACGAAAATGCCCAATCTACCGGGCTCAAACCGAAATCGCGACCCCTAAAGGCGGCCTGATGAAGGAAAATCTAACAAATCTGACGTACACCCCCTCAAGAGAGTATGAAGAACCTTGAGCCTGCCGTTGTCGAATGCATTAAATTTTCCGATGTCCGTTTTTGCGGTCTTCCCGAATCAAAATTTCGGAGGGCGTTTGCTTGCGTCCAGCAGTGAGACGCCTTAGCCTCGCCGACAATTTCCGGAAAGACTTTCGCTTTCTCAGCATTTCATCGTTTGATGTGGCCATGAGAGCGCTTCTCCTCACTTTCTAAAAATGTTAAACAAAGAGAGTCTATTCGACTAGATCCGGCATAACGATTTCTGCTTCTGCCCAAAAGGATTCATCCAGTTCGGGAATATCACTGAAGTCGATATCCTCGTCTTCAATCTCCGCGATCTGTTCAGGGGTGAGTGGCTTGCGGTATCTGGCCATTGTCCATTCTCCTGCCCGTTTGCGGAATCTCAAGTATGAAAAGGATTAGGTTTTCGCCGCAGCATTCTACTCAACCGGCACTGGGGATGTAAACACGAACCGGGCCAGACCGTTTCCATAATTGACCGCACAACGTGGCGGCAGGGATTGCAGCATGTTGGTGTCCACCAGATAGCGTTCCGACTGGCGCAGGCTGCGAATGTCTCGCTCGCGCTCGGCGAGAACCGTGTTGGTCTCAAGGCTGCGCACCTCGTCGTCGACCAGAATGTTCCCGCTCATGCGGGCTAGCCACAGTGCTGTGTCCGGATCATTGACTTGGTAAGAGAATTTCAGGCCGCAATTCTCGGTCACCGAGGACACCACCTGCTCCGGGTCCAGATCGCCGGGCACATTCCGCAGATCGTTGACCGTCTGGTGCGCCAGCAACAGATGCGCTCTCTTGTCCCGGATGGAGGCAAGTGCCTCCAGCACGGGCGCACTGACCAGATAGCGGAATTCATCCAGGAACAGGCAGACCTGACGGGCCTCCTCGCGAGCGCGTCGTTCGCAGTGCTGGATTACCGACAGCACGAACATCTTCTGCAGCTTGAGGATGCGGGAGTGGCGCAGGGAACCGCGCACATAGACTACTGCGCCTTCAGAAATCGCCTGGGCGATATCCAGCCCCTCTTCGGCGCGGACTGAGGGAGTCGCTGAAATTTCTTCCATGTCGTCGACGAACTTCGTCGCCTTGCGCGCAGCGGGCTGGCCGCGAAATGTCTCCAGCAGGATCGGCAGAGGTTCATCGTCGTACAGCTGCGCGAATTCCCGCGCGGCGCGCCGGTCGTTGAGGCGGTAGAAATCCGCCTCGGTGCCCCGCTCTCCCAAACCCAGACTCGCCACCAGAAGTTCCTCGATCTCGTCCGCCGTCTTGCCTTGAAGAGGATGCCACTGCGCCGTCTCGGCCATGAGGTCCAAGCGGTAGAACGGCACACCCGCCTCGCGGGCGGCGCGGGCCATCACGCGCGGCGCATACTCGTCGTCCTTGGGGTCGACCACCACCACCGCTTCGCCCTGCCGCACGGCCTGAGTCAATAGCACCCCGGCCAGGACCCCCTTTCCGCTGCCGGTCATGCCGACGATATCGACGTGGGATCTTCGCCACAGGGCTTGATCGATATGAACGGCATTGCCGTCCGGGTCCATGCCCAGGAAGAGCCGGTCCTCCGACTCGCAGAAGGGCAACGGATCGTAGACGTCATGGGCTTTCGGCAGGACATCGCCGACCGTGCGGATGTCGGTCCGCACATCTCGGGCCAACGGGCTGCGCTGCATCCAGCGCCCGCGCCAACGCTCAAACAGGCTGGAAGTTCGGCGTGCCGTAAACGCGCCCACCACCACCCCGATCAGGAACTCCCCGATAAACAGCGGGACATGCCAGCTTGGGCGGCTGGTTCCCGCCACATGCGGTGCCAGAATCACAAGAACGGCCAGCACGGACAGCATCAACATCAGCAATCCGAGCGCCCGCGGCGCCCGCAGCAGGCCAAAGACCAGAAGGATTCCGCTTGGAAGGCCGAGCCAAGGCCAGCCCCAGCCGTAAAACATGTTTTCCGACAGACCGCCGACGAGATTCCAAAACCCCATAAGAGTATTCCATCAACGTGCGTCTGGCGGAGAGGGAGGGATTCGAACCCCCGGAACCTTTCGGTTCAACGGTTTTCAAGACCGCCGCATTCGACCACTCTGCCACCTCTCCGCATGACGTTCCGGCGGCCAGCAGCCGTCTCAATCTAGTCTAGCACCGCCAGCACATCCTGCATCGAATACAGTCCGGGTGATCGTCCGGCGACCCAGGCCGCCGCGCGCATGGCGCCGCTGGCGAAAATCTCCCGGCTTCCGGCCCGGTGCACCAGTTCCATCTGTTCGTTGTTCCAGGCGAAAACCACCCGGTGCTCGCCGACGACGTTCGCCATCCGCATGATGTGATATTGGATCTTGTCCGCATCCCGTTCGTCGCCGGTCGACAGGGCCTTGAACGAGGCACAATCCGGGAATGCCTGCCCCCTTCCCTTCGCCACGGCCTTGCCCAAGGCCAGTGCCGTGCCGGACGGGGCGTCGTGCTTCTTGCGGTGGTGCAGTTCCACGATGTCCGTATCCGTCTCGTCGCCGAGCGCCTTCGCGGCCTCAGTGACCAGATTCAGCATCAGGTTGACGCCAATGCTCATGTTCGGCGCTATCACGATCGGGATCTTCCCTGCCGCCCCAGCGATAGCCTCCAACTGCTCCTCGTCGTGCGCGGTCGTGCCGATCACCAGGCCTTTGCCTTGCTCCGCGCAGTACCGGGCCAGTTCCACCGTGTATTCGGGGCAGGTGAAGTCGATGGCGACGTCAAAGTCCTCGTGGCAGTACTCCAGCGATCCGGAAATCGCCACGCCCGACTCTTCCCCTCCCGAGAACAGCCCGGCGTCCCGCCCGACCACCAGTTCATCCTTGTTGTGCGAACTGGCCGCGCCCAGCACAATGCCGGGGGTCTCCAGTGCCACCCGCACCAGAGTGCTTCCCATGCGGCCGGTGATGCCGGCGATTCCTACGCGAACTTTCTCCATCTCAGTGCAGCCAGGATTTCAGGTTATCTACGAAGTGCCGCCCGCGCTTCAGCCACGAATCGGCACGGGGGGAGTGTACCTCATTTCCGGTCAGGGACTCTTCCAGTTCCTCCAGAATCCTGCGTTGCTCCGCATCCAGGTTCACCGGGGTCTCGACGACCATGGTGCAGATCATGTCGCCTTCGCTGCGGCTGCGGACCGAACGCACGCCCTTTCCGCGCAAACGCAACGACGCGCCCGTCTGGGTCTCCGACGGAATTTTCAGGTTTACGTGGCCATCCAACGTCGGCACCTCGAGGGTTCCGCCCAACGCCGCCGTGGCGAAACTGATCGGCACGTCGCAATGCAGGTCATCGCCCTTGCGCCGGAACAGGCGGTGCGGGCGCACTCTCACTTCGACATACAGGTCGCCCGGCGCACCGCCACGCATGCCGGCTTCGCCCTCTCCGGCCAGGCGAACCCGGTCTCCCTGATCCACGCCCGGCGGAATCTTGACCCGCAACGTCCGGGTCTTGCGCACGCGTCCCGCACCATGGCAGTCATGGCAGGGCACGCGGATAGTCCGGCCCTCTCCGTGGCAGCTCGGGCAGGCCTGGCGCAAGGTGAAAAAGCCCTGCTGGATCACCACCTCGCCCCGGCCTTGGCAGCTCGAGCAGGTCTCCGGTTGGGTGCCCGGCGCACAGCCGGAACCGTCGCAGGTGGAACACTGCGTCGCCATGTCGACGCCGATCTCGCGGGTCACCCCGAACACCGCCTCTTCCAGATCCAGATCGAGCCGGTAGGCCAGGTCCGTGCCGCGCGATTCCGTGCGGCCCCGACCCGTCCGGCCGCCGAAGAGATCGCCGAACATGTCGCCAAACACATCCTCGAACCCGCCGGCCGCCCCTGCGGCACCGGACGCGCCCGACGACGCGCCGACCGCATCATGGCCGAAGCGGTCGTAGAGGGAACGTTTTTGAGGGTCGGACAGGACGCCGTAGGCTTCCTGGATCTCGCGGAACTTGCCGTCGGAGTCGGAATCGTCCGTGTTGCGATCCGGGTGGTGCTTCATGGCCAGCCGGCGGTAGGCCTTTTTAAGATCCGCCTCGCTAACCTGGCGGTCGACGCCTAATACCTCGTAGTAGTCACGCTTGGCCATCGGACATGCGGCAGTGAGCCCCCCTGTTCATTAGGTGGACTTGCCGTTCCCCTTGTCCGAGTCGTCGACCTCGTCGAAATCGGCGTCCACCACGTCCGCATCGTCTCCGGAACCGGTCGAGGCCTGTTCGCTGGCATTCTCTTCCTGCTGCGCTTCCTGGTAGGCGCGCTGGGCGATGTCGCCGCTGGCATCGGCCAAGGCCTTCGTCTTGGCTTCGATGACTGCCAAGTCGTCTCCTTCCAGTGCCTCCTTCAGGTCGTTCACCGCGCCTTCCACCTGCGCGCGCTCCTCGCCCGAGACCTTGTCGCCAAGATCTTCCATCGCCTTGGTGGTGGCGTGAACGAGGGCATCCGCAGTGTTGCGTGCCTGCACCAATTCCTGGAACTTGCGGTCCTCTTCGGCATGCGCCTCAGCATCCTTGACCATTTGGTCGATCTCGTCCTCCGACAATCCGCTGGAAGCCTTGATCACGATCGACTGCTCCTTGCCGGTGGCCTTGTCCTTGGCCGACACGCTGAGGATGCCGTTGGCGTCGATATCGAAAGACACCTCGATCTGCGGCATGCCGCGCGGGGCCGGCGGCAGGTCCGTCAGGTCGAAACGACCCAGCGACTTGTTGCCGTCGGCACGTTCCCGCTCGCCCTGCAGCACGTGTACCGTAACGGCAGGCTGGTTGTCCGCCGCCGTCGAGAACACCTGGGTCTGGGTGGTCGGAATGGTGGTGTTCTTCTCGATCAGCTTGGTCATCACGCCGCCCAGGGTCTCGATGCCGAGCGACAGCGGGGTCACGTCCAACAGCAGGACGTCTGTGACGTCGCCGCCGAGCACGCCGCCTTGGATGGCCGCACCAATCGCCACCGCCTCGTCGGGGTTGACGTCCTTGCGTGGCGCCTTGCCGAACAGGCCTTCAACCGCCTCCTGGACCTTGGGCATCCGGGTCTGGCCGCCGACCAGGATGACGCCGGAGATCTCCCCGGCCGACATGCCGGCATCCCGCATTGCGGTCCGGCACGGCTCCATGGTGCGCTCGATCAGGTCTTCGACCAGGGATTCGAGCTTGGCGCGCGTGATCTTCGCGTTCAAGTGTTTCGGCCCACTGGAGTCGGCCGTGATGTACGGCAGGTTCACCTCGGTCTGCTGCGCGCTGGACAACTCCACCTTGGCCTTCTCGGCCGCCTCTTTCAGGCGCTGAAGGGCGATCGGGTCATTGTGCAGGTCCACCCCGTGCTCCTTCTGGAAGCCATCCGCCAGGTGATCGATCAGGCGCAGGTCGAAATCCTCGCCGCCCAGGAAGGTATCGCCGTTGGTGGCCAACACCTCGAACTGGTGCTCGCCGTCGACTTCGGCGATCTCGATGATCGAGACGTCGAAGGTTCCGCCGCCGAGGTCGTACACCGCGATCTTGGTGTCGCCGTGCTTCTTGTCCATGCCGTAGGCCAACGCCGCCGCCGTCGGCTCGTTGATGATGCGCTTGACCTCAAGCCCGGCGATGCGCCCGGCGTCCTTGGTCGCCTGGCGCTGCGAGTCGTTGAAATACGCCGGCACCGTGATGACCGCCTCGGTCACCTCTTCACCGAGGTACTCCTCGGCCGTCTGTTTCATCTTGCCAAGCACCCGCGCCGAAACCTCCGGCGGTGCCATCTTCTTTCCGTGCGCCTCGACCCAGGCGTCGCCGTTGTCGGCCTTGACGATGCCGAACGGCACCAGCTTGATGTCCTTCTGCACCTCGCCCTCGTCGAAACGCCGGCCGATCAGCCGCTTGACGGCGAATACCGTGTGCCTCGGGTTGGTCACCGATTGGCGCTTGGCGGTCTGCCCGACCAGCACCTCGCCGCCATCCTCGGTGAACGCCACGACCGACGGCGTGGTCCGGTCGCCCTCGCTGTTCTCGATGACGCGCGCGCCGGAACCCTCCATCACCGCGACGCAGGAATTCGTGGTCCCTAGATCAATGCCGATAATTTTTCCCATGGGGTCTGACTCTCCTAAGATCGGCCGCCATCGGCCGGTTTACTCATAAATGCGGATTAATAGGTGAAAAATCAAGCCGGATCCGCGGATTCGCCCGCAGGTCCGGAATCGCCTTGTTCGTCCCCGCCGTCCGGGGTCTCGGACGCCGGTTCGGACGCCACCACGACCCGGGCCGGGCGCAGCAGCCGATCATGCATCTGGTAGCCCTTCCGGAGCACTTCCATCACGCTCCCGGGAGGGAATTCCTCGGTGGGCTGCATCGCGACCGCTTCATGCAGTTGCGGGTCGAAAACTTTTTCTTTCGGATCAATCACTTCGATCGAAAATCGGTCGAAGACCTGCACCATGTTCCGCAAGGTCAGCGCCTGTCCCTCGCTCACGGCATCCGGGACATTCTCCTCCTGCGTCATCGCGTTCTGGGTCTCTTCCATCGCATCGAGGATTTCCAGGAGCTCTCGTGCCAATGGCTCGACCCGGTAGCGCGCCGCCGTCTCGCGCTCGCGCTCGTGACGCCTCTGCAGGTTCACCAGCTCCGCCTGCGCTCGCGCCAGTCCGTCCTGAAGATCCTGCACTTCCTCGCGCAGGCGCTCGACCTCCGTCTCCTCCTCCTCGGACTGATCCGGCGGGACATCCTCGGATTTCGGCTGATCGGGCTCGGCCGCCTTTTCAGGCGAGGCTTTCTTTGATTTGGAGGGTGTCATGGGTCGGAAACGGCGAATTGCCGTTAATTATTGGGCGCGAATTGTACAGATTCAAGGGGCTGGCCTGCCACCGGCGAATCCTGCATTGCAGGGATTACAATACTTGCACCTATCACCGGACATATCTTCTGATGGCCGAATTCGGGCACATCGGGGTCGTCTCCCGCCCCAGCCGCAAAACCACCGCGGAATCCATCCGCCGGGTAGCCCGGCTGGTCGAGAAAAAGGGATGCGAGTTGCTGGTAGACGAACAGACCGCCAGCGTGCTCGAAATGCCGGAATGGCTGGAGCTGCCCGAACTGGCTGAACAGGCCGACCTCGGCGTGGTCGTCGGAGGAGACGGCACATTGCTGCGCGCGATCCGCCACATGGCTCCGCAGGGAGTTCCCGTCTGCGGCGTCAACCGCGGTCGGCTGGGCTTCCTGGCAGACATCTATCCGGAACAGATCCCGAGCGTCCTGGGCGCCATTCTGGACGGGGAATACGAAACCGACCAGCGTTCGATCCTGGTCGGCGAAGTGCTGCGCGGCGAGGAGCAACTGTGCGTCTCGGATGCGCTCAACGATGTGGTGATACACAGCTACCGGGACCTGCACATGATCGAGTTGCAGACCCTGATCAGCGGGCGCCCGCTGAGTGCGCTGCGCGCGGACGGACTGATTATTTCCACGCCGACCGGCTCCACGGCCTACGCCCTGTCCGGCGGCGGCCCGATCCTGCATCCGTCACTGCAAGTGCTGGTGATGGTGCCCATCTGCCCGCACATGCTGAGCAGCCGCCCCATCGTGATCGACCTGGACAGCGAAATCGAACTGGAAGTGATCGGCCGCCCGGAAAGCCGCGGGGTGGTCTCTTTCGACGGTGCCGCCAACCAGGAGTTGACGGTCGGCGACCGCATCCGCATCCGCCGGCAGGATTACCCGCTGACCCTGATCCAGCCCGCGGGTCACGACTACTACGAAATTCTGCGGCGCAAACTATCCTGGAACCTCTAGCCGTCGATGCTGCGCGCCCTGACGATTCGCGGTCTGGCCGTCATCGAAAAGCTGGACCTGGAGTTTCATCCGGGCTTGAGCGTCTTCAGCGGGGAGACCGGGGCCGGCAAATCCATCCTGGTCGGCGCGATCGGTCTCGTGCTCGGCAATCGTGCGACCCAGAACCTGATTCGCCGCGATGCCGAACGGGCGGAAGTGACTCTGGAATGCGATCCCACCGCGCGTCCCGAAGCCTGCGCATGGCTTGAGCAGCATGAATTCGACTTCAGCGACGGCTTGCTGCTGCGGCGCGTCATCTCCCGGGGCGGCTCATCCCGCGCCTACATCAACGATACGCCCGCCTCGGTCGGCACCCTGCGCACGATCGGCCAGCAACTGATCGAGATCCACGGCCAGCAGGAACACCAGCGCCTGTTGCGCCGGGACCAGCAGCGAACCATCCTGGATGCCGCCTGCGGGCATGGCGAGGCACTGGCCGCGCTGGACGACTGCTACCAGCGCTGGAACGAGACGCAGGCGCGGCTGGCCGCGCTCAGCGGGGATGCCGAGCGGCATGCCCAGGCCCTGTCCCTGTTAAAGTTCCAGGTTGAGGAACTCAACGCCCTCGGCCTCGAAGACGGGACCTACGAGGATCTGGATGCGCGACAGCACACGCTCGCCGGGGCGGACGAATTGCGGGCGCTTTGCCAGGAACTGATCGACACCCTGTACGAGAACGACGAACAGGCCGAATATGCCCGGCTGGCCGCGGCTGCGGACCGGTTGGAGCAGGCGGCGCAAATCGACCCGAAGCTGGAATCCGCCCGGGAATTGCTGCCGCAGGCGATGAACTGCGTGGAGGAAACGGTCGGGCTGCTGCGCGCGGCGCTGGACCGGGTGGACCTCGACCCCGAGAGCCTGGCCGAGGTCGAACAGCGTCTGGGCTCTGTTCACGATCTCGCCCGCAAGCATCAGGTTGCGCCGAAAGAACTGTGGCGGCAGGCCCAGGACCTGAACGAAAAACTGGAGCAGTGGCAATCTCCGGAGTACGATGCCGAAGCGCTGGCCGAAGAGGTGGCCCGGTTGAAACAGGATTATCTCGCCCTGGCCAAAAAGGTGCATCAAGCCCGTGCCAAGTCGGCCGAGCGAATTTCCGGGCAGGTCACCGAAGTCCTGCATCGGCTCGGCATGCCGCACAGCGAGTTCCGGATCGAGGTGAGCCACGACCCGCAGCGCGCGTTCGGTCCGCACGGGCTGGACGACATCGACTACCGCCTTGCCACCGGGCCCGGGCAGAACCCCGGCCCGATCAGCGAGATCGCCTCGGGCGGTGAACTGTCGCGCCTGTCGCTTGCGATCCAGCAATCGCTGACCGGCGACGACGAACCACCGGTCATGATCTTCGACGAGGTGGATGCGGGCATCGGAGGCGGTGCCGCGGAGATCGTCGGGCAACTGCTGGCCCAACTTGCCGATCGCCTGCAAGTGCTGTGCGTCACCCACCTCCCGCAGGTAGCGGCGCAGGCTCACCACCAGTATTGCGTGCGCAAGCACGGCGGGGTGCGCACCGAGGTCGCGCTGCTCGACGAGGACGGCCGGGTGGAAGAACTCGCCCGCATGCTCTCGGGAGTCGAGAAAACCCGCACGGCGCGCGAGCATGCCGAAGCGTTGCTGCGGGCGCAGCCGCGGTAATGCCTCACTGATAGAATTGGAGCCATGGAAATTTTTTCTGCCCGGTCGGGCCTTGCCCGCCTGACGCTGCTGTGCGGCTGCGTGATGGCGGCGGGTTGCGAATACATACTGCCGGAAGGCTTTGAACTGGGTCAGCATCGGGTCGCCGTGCAGCAGGGCAATACGTTGACGGAGGAATCGATCCGCAACCTGCGCACCGACATGGACATCAGGCAGGTACTGTTCCTGCTGGGAGCGCCCATGGTCATGGATCCGTTCCACCCCAACCGCTGGGACTATCCGCTTTACGTGGAAGCGGTGGAGACCGGCGAGAAATCCCGACTGGACGTAGTCAGCCTGTACTTCAAGGATGGCAGGCTCAAGGAGGTCCGCAGGCTGGTGCGGATTGATCCGGAGGTGGCGAAAATCGAGCCCGGCGGCGAACTTGACGCAGAGGCCGAATGGTTCGAACCTGGCGACGCCCTGGCCGTGGAGGAGACGTCCGGAACCGAAGTTCCCACTCCTGATGCGCCCACCCCCGAGATGATCGAGGATGAGGCGGTTGCGGAACCCGAGCAGACGCCCCGAAACTGAGAATAGCTAACAAGAAGAGCCCACCGTTCAGCGCTCATAGCAAATGGTATGGATGCTTCGTTCATTTGGCAGAGCATTTATTGCCCTACCAAAGAATTGTAAAAAGGCTAAAATAAACACAATCTCATCCCCAGAAAGGGTCAAGAGGAAATTATGGATAAATCGAAGACCCCAAATGCGGCAGAACAGTTGCGGGAAGTGTCACGGCAGTTGGAAGAACTGATTAAATCGGGGCGCACTAAGAGACCTCCCGTCGAGCATAAGAAGAAACTACATTCGCACCCTGCTCCTGCCGAACGCAGCTAATTTGACCGCGTCGCCTTTCGGACTGCCCGCAAAAATGCGGTTGTATCCAAGTAGTAGTTCGGATATGCAGATTTAAGTGCGGCAAGAGAATCGACTGACACGAGGACAACTTGTAGCGACGGGTTGTCGCGCGCTTTTTTCTCGAAATGGAGGTAGGACTTGGATGCTCCTTCAGCATTATCGTGTGCAAACGTCCTGACTTCGATGCGTTTCTCGTCCGTATTTAGAACGAGTAGAGACTGCCCTTTCTGGTACGGTTTCTCCCACTCTCCAATCTTAGTGATCTGAAGAGTCTCTCGATATCCCATCAACACATCCATCACCTGGAGACTCTCGCACAGCGACACGAGTTCTTCTCTTAGTTCAACTTTCGTGAGGGGTATGCCATCAACAAGATACGGGCGTTCCTGTCGCGCAATCGCTATTCCCATCAGCATAAAAAATCGCTTCCAAGCATCTGTGCCGATATCCGACTTCAAGGCTTGGCCCGTAAATGTTGATACTGTTTCCACTGCGGTTGCCCATGCATGTTGCAAACGCGACCTCAACTGAACCTCTATGCGCAGCCCGTTGTATTTCCTGCTCTGCTGTGATTCACTCCAGTATTTGAAAATCAGATGGAAACTACGGTATCCGTCAGGCTTGGGGTTATTGATGTAATCGTGATGACCGACAAGTTCTATGCGGCTTCTAGGGTTCTTCTTGATTCCACCAACATAGATTTTAGCCAATTGAGCCACCTGATTTACATTGCTCAGAATCGCCCGGCACCCACCGATGTCTTGCATGCGCGAAAGCTGCATTTTCTCGAACCGCTTCAGCTTCAAAGATATTGAATCCAACCGCTTCAGCCGTTGGGCCACCAGTGCCTTTTCGTCAACCTTTCTCGCCCTTCTCAAGAGCGTCTTTCCCATCATGTACAAAGGATAACCATGAGACGAGCGCCAGTTGTTGATGACAGCTAGCGCTTGGTTCCATTCCTCGGGGCTTACCGAACCGGTTTTGTCTGCATCCGAAGCTAGGAGCCGACCAGCCTTGTCGACCCGGCTGCGCGAATATTTGGGTTCTGTCCAAGCCATGATGTTGATCGCGTCGGTTCGGAAGCAATTATGCACTACCCGCTTGCCGGGGACCTTCGCTTCTTCGATGCGCTAACGCTACAGAAACCTGTCCTTCCACAGCATCATGGGCTGGACGCCGAAAACTGAGGAAAGAAAGTTCGGAGGGCTATAAAGATTACTATAATAGACTATATAGCATATTAAATTTCGGATAATAAACATTATGGGAAGGGTTAGTTTAAATGAAATGGCCCCTGAAATGGCCCCGATTCCAGTCAGGCGGGCCTTACGAAAACTCGGAAAGGATATTCGCAATGCTCGACTCAGACGGCGTATTTCGACCGCCGTCATGGCAGAGCGAGCATCCATCAGCCGGACTACCTTGAACCGGATAGAAAAAGGCAATCTCGGCGTTGCACTCGGCCACTACGCCATCGTTCTCTTCTGCCTCGGAATGATTGATCGCCTAGGAGATATTGCCGATGTCAGGAGCGACCCTCTAGGGCTTGAACTGGATGAAGAGCGACTGCCACAGCGCATACGCTATCAGCGCAATTCCAAACCTTCCAAAACCTGATAGAGAGTCGCTCGGGCTAGATGGCTCCGAGCGTATGATTCAGCCTTTTCAATCTTTGTCCGCTGCCGCCCGGCGGCGACGCGCCTCCTGCGGCGACATCTCCAGCGGCGGGCAAATCTCAAGCCGGTCACCCTCCTGCAATACATACTCGGCGGAGACTCTTGACTTCGACGGTTTCCGGTCCTCCTAACCGGGGCTGATTTCATATCCCCTTGTATGTATTGGGTTTCCGGGGGGTCTGGCGCGGGCCGTATGTTGTGCCTAGTATAGTGCTTTATGCGTTATCTTGTGGTATGATGCCGGCATGTTCGTGCGTGTCAAGACCTCCCCGAACAGCCCGCGGCGGTCCGTCCAGCTGGTCGAGGGCACCCGCGTCGACGGAAAGGTCCGCCAACGCATCGTGCGC
>MKWU01006052.1_pt1 | contig 12582 bp, 9 predicted proteins | sample 809101 | NCBI WGS metagenome assembly MKWU01 (sample SAMN05860141, study PRJNA318959) | sponge metagenome | host: Aplysina aerophoba | place: Slovenia: Piran, Adriatic Sea, Gulf of Piran | collected 2013-05-07 | reverse complement strand
CCGCAACGCCCCATCGGTTGTAGCGGATCACCCAGTCGCGTATCGTTTGCAGCGTCACTCCCTCCGCCTCGGCCGCTTCGCTGCGCAGCTTTCCACCGACGACCATCGCCAAGGCACGCACGCGACGTGCCTGAATTGCGTCCTTGCATTTGTTGGCGTATCGTTGCAACTGTCTGGCCGTGCGGTCGGTCCTCGTAATCTTCACAGGTGCGGGCATGTCGGAACCTCCTAATATGTTGGTGATGCACCATAATGGACTGGATCCGAACCGACTGCACCCAAAAAACCGACGCTTCCTTCGCTCCCTGCCAGTGTTGAATACGACCAGGAGCGGAGCATTTGCCATGAGTCAAGAGTAATACGGTTTGGTATAACAGGTTGAAATCCAATTCCCTGCACATATGTAGGTTGACAAGTGGGCGCGCAACATAGACATGGCTTCTTGGCTTGCTCAGGGCAATTGCCAGTTTCTACGAGCACCAGCCTAATCCGACATTCCAAGCGGAACTTACACAGGCAGCTTGCTGGACGACATCCCGGCTTGCTGTCTCCTTTACAAACATGGGAGAGCAAACGATGTCGATAACTCCTGCCGAAAAACAGGCCTTGATTGCCGAATATGCAACAGGCGAAGGCGACACTGGTTCACCTGAGGTGCAGGTCGCAATTCTGTCGAAGCGCATCAAAGCGCTAACCGAGCATTTCAAGGTTCACAAGAAAGACAATCACTCCAGGCGAGGTCTGCTCAATCTGATCGCCCGACGTCGCAAACTGCTGGACTATGTAAAGCGGCGTGACGAAGCGCGATACTTCTCGCTGATACAGCGACTGGGCCTGCGCCGCTAGAAACTTCCCGCCGCTTGGCTGATCAGCCTCAATTCTCCATTCCCCTGTTGGGAGTGGCGCTTTGCAGAATGTACCTGCGACAGGCGATCACAGACTGCGCGGCCTCCGAAAATCACATTAGGTGTGCCTCCGTCAGGGAGACGCTCCACTGAAAGGAACTACATGTTTAACGTTACAACGAAATCCATCCGCTGGGCAGGAAACTTGCTTACTCTCGAGACCGGCAAGATTGCCCGCCAAGCTGACGGGTGCGTCCTTGCGACATTGGGTGAAACCTCGGTCTTGGCGGCTGTTACCTACGACAAGTCGCCACACGAGACCGCAGACTTTTTTCCGATGACGGTACACTACCAGGAGCGTTACTACGCTTCGGGAAAGATTCCCGGAGGATTCTTCAAGCGTGAAGCGCGGCCATCGGAAACCAGCACACTCACGTCTCGGCTTATAGACCGGCCCATCCGGCCACTGTTTCCCGAGGGATTTCGGTATCCAGTTGATGTTATTTGCACTGTGCTCTCGCACGACAACGAGAACAACCCGGATATCGTGGCAATGATCGCTGCGTCGGCAGCTCTGACAATCTCAGGTTTGCCCTTTGAGGGGCCAATCGGGGCGGCTCGCGTCGGATTCAGGCGTGGCCGGTATGTGCTTTGCCCGTACATGTCGTCATTGAACGACCTGAATGACAGTCCTGAAGAAAGGCTGGATCTAGTTGTGGCCGGCACCCAGGAAGCGGTGATGATGGTGGAATCCGAAGCCTACGAGCTGACCGAAGAGGAAATGCTTGGAGCGGTTTCATTCGGGCACAGCAAGATGCAGCCTGTAATCTCGATGATCAAGGAACTCGCCGACGAGGTTGGCAGACCACCCTTCGAGTTCTCGGTCCCTGACCTATCCGCAGTGACTGGGCAAGCCGAGGAGATTGGGCTGGACGCAATGAGCGAGGCCTACAGGATTTCGAACAAGTTGGAGCGACAGGATGCCATCGCCAAAGTGTATGAGTCCATCGCCGAGGAAATCGGAGGCGGAGACCGCAACGGCGCAAGCGTAGCTGCTGCGGCCAAGAAGCTTGAAGCCAAGGTTCTTCGCGGTCAGGCAATCACCGATGGAACACGCGTAGACGGACGCAACCTAACGACAGTTCGAGACATTGAGTGCGAAGTCGGATTTCTTGCCAGAACCCATGGCTCGGCGTTGTTCACTCGTGGAGAAACACAGGCCATGGTAGTGACCACGCTAGGCACGGGAGAGGACGAGCAGATCGTGGATGCATTGCACAGGAACTTCAGGGAACCGTTCCTGCTTCATTACAATTTTCCGCCCTACTGCGTTGGAGAAACTGGCCGCCTAGGTCCTCCGGGACGGCGCGAAACTGGGCACGGCAAGTTGGCATGGCGGGCGTTGCGGGCGGTCATGCCACATTCTTCCCAGTTTCCCTACACCGTTCGGGTTGTATCGGAAATTACGGAGTCGAACGGTTCGTCTTCAATGGCCACTGTTTGTGGCGCTTCGCTTTCGCTCATGGATGCGGCCGTGCCCTTGAAGGCACCCGTGGCCGGCGTGGCAATGGGCCTGATTCTTGAGCCTGACGGCAGCTACGCCGTACTGACCGACATTCTCGGCGCCGAGGACCATCTGGGAGACATGGACTTCAAGGTGGCTGGAACGCGAAAGGGCGTAACATCGCTTCAGATGGACATAAAGGTGCCCGGAATCACTGTCGAGATCATGTCCAAGGCCTTGGCACAAGCCAGAGGGGCAAGACTTCACATCCTTAAGGAAATGGCCAAGGTTCAGTCTTCCGTCGGAGAGTTTTCCGCCCATGCCCCGCGGATCAGGTCGATGAAGATTCCAGTTGACAAGATTCGCGAAGTGATTGGCAGTGGAGGCAAGGTTATCCGCGAGATCGTGGAGTACTCCGGTGCCAAGATCGATATTGAGGATGACGGAACGATAAAGGTTGCTTCGCCGGATTCGGAAGCCTTGGACAAGGCTTTTGAACGCATAAGCTCGATTGTGGCCGAACCCGAAGTTGGCAAAATCTATACCGGCAAAGTGGTTCGCATACTGGATTTCGGTGCATTCGTGAACATCATGGACAAGCGTGATGGATTGGTTCACGTTAGCCAGATATGTGACAGGCGCCTGAGGCATCCGTCAGATGTTCTCAAGGAAGGTCAGACGGTAAAGGTCAAGTTGACCAGGATCGACGATCGCGGCAAGATGCAGCTGTCGATGAAGCGGGTTGATCAGAGGACCGGAAGACCACGATAAGGCAGCCATGTGTGTTGGAGCTTCGAAGGTATCGCTGCTGTGTTGCGACTCCTCGAAGCCTTCGCCCACTGCCCATTCAAGCCAGACACCTCGCGCCGAGACACTCGCGGTGATTGCTGATGTGTGTTCCTGACCGCAAGCAACGGGGCCTTCCGCTTGCGGTTTGGGCTGCCTACCAATGATGAATTACCGGACTCACCGGCAATTCGACTGGTCCAAGGGCATGCCGAGTCGGCCCAAAAGCCGATCTTTTGCACAGGGGAAGCGCTGACAAGGCGCGCATGCCGATCCGCATCACTTGGTGCTCAGGTGCGATATCATGCTTGCGTCTCCGCGTGCCGCCGCAACGGAGCAGCGGACCCGGGGTTTGTGCCGGGTTTCCCTTGATCTCATGCACCTTGAGTTGCATTGCCCAGCGATGCTTCCATTCCGCATGCACGGACACTTAACGGTGGCGCAGGGTGGAAAACCTATCGGCCCACCGCATTGGCCATGTTCTGAATGCCAGCGGGTTGGTTCGGCAGCAAAGACAGAATCAGTTCGGTTGCACGAGTCATGGGCTCGTTGCTCCCGACAAAAATCTGCCGCGCCGCCTCTACCATCTGAGCATGAACTGCCGGGTCCAAGGCAGCTTCGACCGCGCATGCCAATTCGCTTGGCGTGCCAGCCAGAACCGAACCGCCGCCCGAATGCAATTCTGCATACACTTCCTGAAAGTTCTTGGTGTGCTTGCCGTGAATGATCGCACAATCGCAGCTTGCAGGTTCATACGGATTGTGACCGCCGATCGGCACCATCGAACCGCCAACCATTGCGACCCGGCTCAACCTGTACCACAAGCCGAGTTCTCCCCAGGTATCTGCAATGTATGCGTCGGTGCTGCCCCCTGGCGATTGACCGCTTGAGCGAACGAATGGACTGAATCCCAGTTCGCTGGCGGTCACCACGATCTCTTCGGTTCTCTTTATGTCTCGCGGAACAATGATGAGCAGCGTGTCCTTCAGTTTTTTCCGCAGCAACAGCTGCGCCCGAAGCGCGATTTCCTCTTCCCCCGCATGCGTGGACGCTGCCACCCACACGTTCCGGTTCTTCAGGTTTTCTTTTTGGATTTCGTACTCGCCGCTATCGTATGGCAAAGAGGTGGAAGTTTTCTTGAGGGTGCCGGTGACTTCCATTTTCGAGACGTCAAGCCCCATCGCTGAAAGTGAATTCCATGTCTCTTCGTTTTGCACATGCACTCGATGGAAGCGACGAAGCATGGACCGCGAAAAACGTGGAGCAAACTTCCACTTGCGCACCGTGTTGCTTGAGATGCGGGCGTTGAGCAAGACCAACGGAACGCCGGAGCGATGCGCCTCGCAAATGTGGGCAGGCCAGAATTCGCTTTCAAGCCAGACTCCGACCGAAGGTTTCCAGTGACCCAGAAAATTCTGAATTGCAGGTACCACATCATAGGGAAAAAACTGATGCATGGCATAGGGCGGCATCTGTTTCGCCAGTATCTGTGCCGATGAAACGGTTCCCGTGGTCAGCAGGAAACTCAGGTCCCGCCGCGCGTTTCTGAGATCTTCAAGCAGCGCGGTTACAGACTTTGCTTCGCCAATGCTCGCCCCATGAAACCAAACCAGCGGTCCAGGCGGACGGTTTCGCGACGGCTGCCCCAAACGCTCCTGAAAACGTTCTGAGTGTTCCTTCCCGCGTCGCAGACGCGAATTAGCCACGAATTTTGCCACGCCTGCCGCATTTCGCGAGATCAGCAGGTAGCAGGTCAGTCCGAGAGATTCCGTCACGTTGCCGAATCTCCCCCGACGCAGTGGGCAACGCAATGCGGTCCGTTCAACGCAACAGGGATTGACGCCGGACGATGTTCCGGGCACCGGAGAACCCTCGCGCTCACTACCATGCCAGTGTCAACCGGCATATTGAGAGGCCCGGTGTGCCAGTGGAAAAATCACGCTCCACACGAAATCCCGCTGCAAGAAAACTAGCTGCGACCTAGTTCACGCGCGAACTATCGGCAGCACGGAAGCCAAGTTAAGATTCTGGCCGGAAAACTTCCAGCACACAATTGCAAATTCCAACCTATCCGCAAGCACTTTCCTCCCGAATCCTCGCCTTTGCATTGCGATTGAGTTGTCAATTCCGATCCAGCGTCGGGCATTATGCCCCTCGCTCCAATGCCGCAACGCCTGATCGCAGTTTCCATATGTTTCCGTTCGTTTCGGCAACGCTGGCCGGTACATCGCAATGAAAGGCAACAGCAATTCACGTCAGCGACATCTGCATGCGTGTCACGGAAGGGCAGCCATGATCGGCGACCACCGGTGTGGCATAGTCTGGCCGTCCCGCTTTCGCTCCCGACAGTTCGCTGGCCGTCTTGAAGCGGTCATGAAGGGCGGATCCCTGCCAAGGAAGTGACCGTGACATTCGCTATGTGCCGTAGTCACCTCGAACGCGCCGCTTCCTGGGATCAAAATGTGGAAATGGAACTACCTGTGCACGTAGCCGCTTTTGCAGCCCATCCAACTGTCCTACATCCAATTCGGTTCCCGGCTTTGCATATCCCGAATCGACGCGTGCAAGGGCAATTGACTTCCCGAGGATTGGCGATCGGACCGCCGAGGTGACTTCGCCCACCTGCGCCTTTCCCCGCCTGACACTGGATCCATTCGCTGGAACCATCTTCGATTCCATTTCGAGGCCAACCAACTTCCTTCTCGGATGCGCCTTTCGTTCAGCCAGTTGCTCGCGACCGATGAAATCGTCGTTCTTCGTGCGCAACGCAACCGTGAATCCGATGCCCGCCTCGTAGGGATCGGTTTGATCGTTGAATTCCTGCCCGGCAAAGGCGAGACCTGCCTCGATGCGCAGCATGTCCATTGCAGCCAATCCCAGCGGCACAATTCCGTATTCCTGTCCGGCTTCCCAAATCCTGGAGAACACCTCGTCGCAGTCGCGTGGATGGCAAAACACCTCATACCCCAGTTCGCCTGTGTAGCCGGTGCGGCTGACGACGCAGGCAACACCCCTGGCGCCGCCCAGCCGGGCCACACTGAATCGAAACCAGCCAAGATCCTCGATCGATGCCTCTGTCGGTCCGGTCCAAAACACTTGGCTCAACAGATCGCGGGACTTGGGGCCCTGCACCGCCACATTGTGGAGCTGATCGGTGGAATTGCGCACCCATGCGTCCAAGTTGCGCTCGCTTTGTTGCTTCTGCAGCCACAGGCCGGAATCGTCGCTTCCGCCCACCCAGCGAAAGTTGTCTCGCAATCGGTAGACGGTGCCGTCGTCGATCATTCCGCCATGCTCGTAGCACATGGCAGTGTAGACAACCTGCCGGTCCGACAATCTGCGCATGTCCCGCGTCACACACAGCTGCATGAGTTCTTCGGCGTCGGGTCCGGTGATCTCGTACTTCCGCAGCGGCGAAAGATCCATGATTGCCACGTTTTCCCGGCATCCCCAGTACTCGCCGAGCGATCCCAGCCCGGTGATTGTGTTGGGAAGCCAGTAACCCCCATATTCGACGAAGTCACCCGTGTGCTTGGCAAACTGTTGATGAAACCCGGTCTTCTTTGTCGTATGCACTTTCGCTCCCACAGATTTTCGATAGGCGCTGCCGGGCGCGAAGTCTTGATCAGCCTCATAGGTTCGCACCTGTATGTCGGTCGGGTCCCACCCGTTGGCCGGATCGATGTCGCACGGGCATGCCGAGGATACACAGACCAGGTCAGTGAGCGCTCTCAACAGCACATAGTCGCCAGGTCGCGACCAGGGATCGTCGAAGCCCATCGCGTTTGTGTCGTCGATGGCCGTATTGAAGAAGAAGTTGATGGCCGGCCAGCCAGCCCGTGTGCGAACTCCGTAGGGCTTCAATCCCGAGCTGATGTTGTCTGAGCAGTTCAGGTGCCCTGGATAGCCCATGTCCTCGTAGTACTTGGCAGTGCAGGCCAGACCGAACGCATCGTGCCGCCCGCATGTGTCTTGGACGATCTGCACCAAGGGTTCGAAATCGACATTGAAGTATTTCGAATAGATTCCCGGAACCGGATATGCTGAACCCATCAGGCTCCGTGTGGCGGTGGGGTCGATTTCCCGTTCCAGTCCACTGTCCAGGTCCCTTAGCGAGAACGCCTGGAAGTCCGAACACTCGCGCCCCTGGACGTCCAGTATCTGAATGTACTGCCCCTTCCGAACCTCGTAGATGTACGCCTGACCTGGCTCGACATTGGCATCAACGATGGCCTTTGCCAATGGTGGCGGTGGTGCAAGCCTGTCCGCCTTCTCACCCGGCCGAGCTCTGCGAATGTACAGCGCAATCTCAGTCGCGGCATTGTGTTTGTGAGGCTGCATGGCGCCGCCAGGAGCGGATACGACCAGCAAACCGTTCTCGTTCGCCGTGAACCGCTTGATTGCTCCCGGACGCGAGCCTTCGCCGAAAACCCTGACTGCGTCGGCGCCTGCCAAATCCAGCCCTGCTCTGTTCAGCGCCTCCTGGATGGACCTGCCGGATTGACCTCCGCCTCCAAGCGTCTGGATAGTGGCAACAGGACAATGCTTCGAGGTCGTGCCAAGAAGACCTGCGTCCGATCTGCCGTCCATTGCAAACGGCACGACTTCAACCGGCTGGCATCCCTCCAGGTCGAGCAAGAGAATCTCGTCTCCCTGGGCCACCTGGACCGTCAGCGACCCATTGCCGTCAATCAGGTAACGCTCGGTTCCGTGGGGAAGAATTGGCATCCCGGGTGTCGTGATGCCTCGGCGTTCGAAGGGCACATCATGTCTTGGAGCCAGATTCACGGCAGCCTCACTGTGTTCTTGAGGGAATCCGGGCTGTTGAGATGCACTTCTCCGAGCATTGCGCATCCCTCCTGCGCAACAAACGGAACATCCAACGCGACAGCTCCAACACTAGCGACCAACTCGTGCTGCGGAAAGGCCAATTCTCGCCTGCGGCCAAACAGGACGAAACGCAATTACCTCGGCATCGGGATCCAGCCGAGGATTGAACAGGTAGTTGTGCCACCAAACTTCCTCCCGTTCCAACTCTCCGCCCCGCAGTCTTTCGACACGTGACGGAAGATCATAGACATGCACCCTATCCCGAAACCTCAGGCGGCAAGTCGCCAGAGAGCCAATCGCTGACATATAGGCGGACCCGGCCGCAACACAGGCGGACAGGTCGCCGGTGAAGTTCCCGACATTTTGAAAGTAGCTGGCTGACATGAACTGAACCGCCAATCCATGGCGTTCAGCAGGATCATGTGTGCGCTTTGCCATGTGGATGATTTCCGGGAGAACTGAAGCATGCACTTGCCGGCACAATACCGTAACCAGCGCATACCGAGGGCTGTTGTCTTTCAAGTTCGGCGTCACTTCGGCAATCATGCTACGATCAGGCTTGCCGCCCTGCATTCTCATCGCATTCTGGCGGCTGCGGCACTGCCAGCGAAGGAATCGCAGCTTAAGCTGGCGGCCGTCGGCAACCTCGTTCGGAGCGAAGGAGGCGACGGTCACGCAGATCCCTGCCGTTCTTGGAAAATCGAAAAGTTGCGCCCTCTGCTGAGACTGGATATCTTGCGTCGTGTTTGAACAACGAGATCAGTGTCTATCTCCGCAAACACAACGCCGGAACGATCTCCGCCGTCGGCAAGCACAACTCCCCATGGATCGACTATCAGCGAATGGCCGAAGCATTCCCCGCCTCCCGGCACATTGCCGATGGCGCCGGGGGCGACAACATAGGCGCCGTTCTCGATGGCGCGGCATCGATTCAGCACATGCCAGTGAGCCTGACCGGTAACCCTTGTGAAGGCAGCCGGAACCGCCAGGATGTCCGCTCCCTCCTGGGCCAATCCACGATACAATTGCGGAAACCTCAGATCGTAGCAGATTGACAATCCGACCCTTCCGAATGGAGTGGACACAACCACCGCCCTGTTGCCGGGCGACACGACCGCGCTTTCCTGAAACCTCACGCTCGACGAAAGCTGTATGTCGAAAAGGTGTATCTTGTCGTATCTCGCTACAATATCTCCGGCGCTGTCCAGCACATACGTGCGATTCAGAATCAGCCCGTTTTCCGCCGTGATGGCAATCGAACCGACCAGAATCCAAATTCCGCTCTCTGCCGCAAACTTCTGCAGGAACTCAAGCACGGGGTGCTGACCCTCGATCGTCGCTGGCGGTCGGAACAGCGGACCGTCGCTGACCAGGCCGCCGCAATATTCCGGCAGGCAGAGCAACTGCGCTCCGCCGTGCACGGCCTGCTCGGCCAGCGGGCGCAGTTCGGCTATCGCCTCTTCGTAGGTAGCTCTGGGCCTGGTTTGAAGGCAGGCGATACGCGGCATGGGCTCAGAATTTCTTGTAGACCCTTCGCAGCGCAACCAGCGGATGGCGGTCGGACATCTGGAACTTGATCAACAGTTCCCGCGCTGCCATGTCCCTGTCCTGCTGGTTGTCCGCCAAGGGAATCGAATCGGGAACCCTGACCCAGCCATTCACGTTGCGGTCAAACACTGCCGGCTTGCCGTCTTCATACCCCATATGGACATCCTCAAGCCAGTTCAGATCATCCCAGCCCATGAATTCCATGTACTCTCGCAGGAACGGCGTCAGCCGATCATAGTCCGGCACCAGGTTTACGTCGTATCGGTAGCCGATGTGCTGACCAATTTCGATTTCGCGCTCGCTGCCCAGCCCATCCTTGTCCTCGATGAACTGGTCGATGTCTTCGATCTGCGAACCGCGAAAGGCGGATCCAGCCATGGGGCTTCTCCCTAAAGGTGATGGTAGTCATCGACACCCACCGTATGGTTGGTGCCTGCAAGCGGAACTCCCGCCATGGCGGAGGCCTCCATGGTCAAAGCTGCCAGGTCTTCAACCTCAAGCGAGTGAATGTCGGTCTTTCCGCAGGCGCGTGCGAACATTTGCGCCTCGATGGTCAGCGTGTGCAGGAAGTTGTACACCCGTTCCGCCGCCTCGTCGGGGTCCAGCCGTCGGCGCAAGTCGGGATCCTGGGTTGCCACGCCAACCGGGCAGCGTCCCGTGTGGCAATGATAGCAGTACCCGGGGTCGACGCCCATTTCCTCGGGGTAGTTGGCTTCAGGTATGTCCTTGTTGCAGTTGAGAGCCATCATCACGGAGTGTCCGATTGCGATGGCATCCGCTCCAAGCGCCAATGCCTTGGCCACATCCGCGCCGTTGCGAATGCCGCCGGCGTACACAAGCGAAATCTGACCGCGCATGCCCAGATCGTCTATGGCCTTGCGTGCCTGGCGGATTGCCGCCATTCCCGGAACGCCTGTGTCCTCGGTGGCCAGATGGGGACCCGCTCCGGTTCCCCCTTCCATGCCGTCCATGTAGATCGAGTCGGGATTGCACTTGACGGCCATCCGGACGTCGTCATAAACGCGTGCGGCGCCGAGCTTGAGCTGGATTGGAATCTGCCAGTCGGTGACTTCCCTGATTTCCTGTATTTTCAGCGCCAGGTCGTCCGGGCCGAGCCAGTCCGGATGCCGGGCCGGCGAACGCTGGTCGATCCCTGCCGGCAGCGAGCGCATTTCGGCAACCTGGTCGGTTACCTTCTGGCCCATGAGGTGTCCGCCCAGTCCGACCTTGCAGCCCTGGCCGATGAAGAATTCGCAGCCGTCGGCGAGAATCAGATGATGGGGATTGAAACCGTACCGGGACTGAATGCACTGGTAGAACCACTTGGAGGAATAGCGCCTCTCGTCCGGGATCATGCCGCCCTCTCCCGAGCACGTCGCAGTTCCGGCCATCGTTGCACCGCGGGCCAGAGCCGTCTTGGCCTCGTAGGACAGCGCGCCGAAGCTCATTCCAGTTACATACACGGGAATGTCCAGTTCAAGTGGCCTCTTGGCGCGAGGCCCGATGACGGTGCGGGTTTCGCACTTTTCCCGATATCCTTCAATGACGAACCGGGTCAATGTGCCGGGCAGGAAGGTCAAGTCATCCCAGTGGGGAATCTTCTTGAATATCGAGAAGCCCCGCATGCGGTAGCGGCCAAGCTCCGACTTGATGTGGATGTCGTCGATGACATGCGGCGGAAACACGTACGACTGGCCCAGGACATAGGGATTGCGTTTCAGCGGAGGCTTTGCTTGTTGGCCGTTGCCCGACATCTTTCGGTCTCTCCGTTCGTTCACAGGATCAGTTTCTTTTCGGTCGGTTCCAGATTGTCGTAGTTCCACAACTGCTTTCCGGCAACGACCTTCGTGAAGTGTCCGGCTCCCCCTTCCGGCAGCAGGCCGTACATGTGCAGCTTGCGCTGCAGCCAGGCGACGTCAAGGTCCGTGAGCGGAGCTTCGACCGCGTCAACGCCGAGACTGCGTATTGCGCCGCCGACAAAAATGGTCCCGTCGTACATCGAGTCTCCAAGGTTCCTGCCGGCGTTTCCGCAAAAGATCATGCGGCCGCGCTGCATCATGAACCCGGAAAGAGCGCCGGTGTTGCCGCCCACGATGATGGTGCCTCCCTTCATGTCGATGCCGGTCCGGGAACCGACCGAACCCTTGCAGACAAGGTCGCCGCCCCGAATTGCCGCTCCGAACGTCGACCCGGCATTCTTCTCGATGACGATAGTGCCCGACATCATGTTTTCGCCGCAGGACCAGCCCACTCGGCCGTTGATCCTCACATTTGGGCCGTCAATCAATCCAGTCGCGAAGTAGCCGAGCGATCCCTCGAATATCAGATTCAGCCGGCTCAGAATGCCCACGCCCAGAGCGTGCTTGCCGCGTGGATTCCGGATAACGATTGTGCCGTATCCTTCCTCCATCAACTCCCGAATGCGCAGATTGACGCCAGTTGCCGTGAGTTCGTCGGCATCGATCGCCGTGCGCTTGTTGTAGTCGACGTCCGGCGCCCAAGGATAGGCGAAGCGAGTTTCCTCCTCCGGATCGAACTCGATCGCCATGGTTCGTCCGGTGAGGTGTTCGGAGGTCATTCCGACCGCTTCGGCGCGCTCCTCCTGCGTCAACCCGGCCAGTTGCGCGTCGGTCAGGTTTTCCACACTCGCACCTCTTCCTCGTATGGATCGTAGGTATCAATTTCCTGGGGGAGGATTGCCCGAATGGCAACCTCTTCGGAAGCAAGGGCGATCAGGCTGTCGCTTTCGTACAGCACGAGCGGCTTCGCGGCCATGACGTCCTTGGCCATGCCAAGCTCGTCCCGCGTGGCGACCAGGTAGGTGAACACGCCGTCAATTTCGTGGACCGACCTTTCCAGGCTCTCCTCAAGCGACTCTCCGTTGGCCAGATTGTCTGCGGTGTACACGGCCAGCAATTCGGAATCGCAGTTGGACATGAAACGATGTCCCTTGCGTTCCATCTCGCGGCGCATGATCCAGTAGTTCGTGATCTGCCCGTTGTGGACCACCGACACGTCGTTGTACGGAAATGCCCAGTAGGGATGCGCAGACCGGATATCGACATCCGA
>MKWU01006050.1_pt1 | contig 12594 bp, 12 predicted proteins | sample 809101 | NCBI WGS metagenome assembly MKWU01 (sample SAMN05860141, study PRJNA318959) | sponge metagenome | host: Aplysina aerophoba | place: Slovenia: Piran, Adriatic Sea, Gulf of Piran | collected 2013-05-07 | reverse complement strand
AGACGGCGGCCGCTTCGCACCGCTGGACCTACCCGGCCCGACCGGCGAGTCCAACCGGCTCTCGTTCGCGCCCCGCGGCGTGGTGCTCTGCCTCGGCCCCGGCGCCGACGCGGTGCGGGCGCAGGTCGCGGCGGCCCGCGAGGGGGGCAAAGCCGCGGGGGGGGGGGCCGGGGCGGCGGGCGGGAGGGGAACCGCCGTGGTGGCGGTCGCCGACGGCGCGAGCGCAGCGCTCACGGCTCACGCCACCGATCCCCTCGTGGTCGTGCTCGACGGTCAGGTCGCGCCGGACGCGCTCACCACCCTGACCGGTATCGCCGCCGTCGCCTGCATCGCGGATCGCGACGCGCTGGCGGCAATGCGCGCCGCGCTCGCCCGTCGCCCCGGTCCGATCCTGCCGCTGATCACGGAGCCCGGCGCGCCCGAACGCTACGTGCTGGAGCGCCACCTCTGCGTCGACACCACGGCGGCGGGCGGCAACGCGTCGCTCCTCGCCGAGGCGGGGGGCTGAGCGCCCATGATCGAGGCACGAGCCGCGATCGCGTAAGCTGCGCCCCGGCGACTGAGGGAGGTTGAGGATGACCAGCGGCACACAGCGCGATCCCCGCTTCGACGTGCTCTTCGAGCCGGTTGCGATCGGCCCGGTGACGGCGAAGAACCGCTTCTTCCAGGTGCCGCACTGCAACGGCATGGGCTACCGCGACCCCACGGCGCTCGCCTGGATGCGGGGCGTCAAGGCGGAGGGCGGCTGGGCCGTGGTCTGCACCGAGGAGGTGGAGATCCACCCCACGTCGGACGTCAACCCCTATATCGAGCTGCGGCTCTGGGACGACCGCGACATCCCGATGCTCGCGCGGATTGCGGACCGCATCCACGAGTTCGGCGCGCTGGCGGGGATCGAGCTTTGCCACAACGGCCCGCACGCCGCCAACCACTACGCGCGCGAGGTGCCGCTGGCGGCCTCGGCGACGCCGGTCGCCGGCACCGGCTGGGAGCCGCTTCAGGCCCGAGCGATGGACAGGCAGGACATCCGCGACCTCCGCCGCTGGCACCGCGCGGCGGCGCTCAGGGCGCGGCAGGCCGGGTTCGACCTCATCTATGTGTACGCCGGCCACGCGCTCACCGTCCTGCACCACTTCCTCTCCCGCCATCACAACCGACGCAGCGACGAATACGGCGGCTCTGCGCGCAACCGCGTGCGCCTGCTCGAAGAGATCATCGGCGACACCAGGGATGCCGTGGGCGACACCTGCGCTGTGCCGTGCCGGATCGCCGTCGACGAGCTGCTCGGGCCTGGTGGCCTTGAGCGGGCGGAAGCCGAGGAGCTGATCGGCCTCGTCGCCGAGCTGCCGGACCTCTGGGACCTGTCGCTGGCGGCCTGGCCCAACGATTCCATGACCTCGCGCTTCGGCGCCGAGGGCTGGCAGGAGCCCTTCGTCCAGGGCGTGAAGACGCTCACCACGAAGCCGGTGGTCGTCGTCGGGCGCTACACCTCGCCCGACCGGATGGCGTCGGTCATCAACAAGGGGATCGCCGACTTCATCGGCTGCGCGCGGCCCTCCATCGCCGACCCCTTCCTGCCGAAGAAGATCGAGGAAGGCCGCCTCGACGACATTCGCGAATGTATCGGCTGCAACATCTGCGTCTCGGGCGATTTCACCATGTCGCCGATCCGCTGCACCCAGAACCCGACCATGAGCGAGGAGTGGCGCAAGGGCTGGCACCCGGAGCGCATTCGGCCGCGCGAGTCGGAGAAGCCCGTCCTCATCGTCGGCGCGGGGCCGGCGGGCCTCGAGGCGGCGCAGGCGCTCGGCAAGCGGGGCTACGAAGTGACGTTGGCCGAGAAGGGTACCGCACTCGGCGGCCGCGTCGCGCGCGAATGCGGGCTGCCGGGGCTCGCCGCATGGGTCCGGGTCCGCGACTACCGCGAGCAGCAGCTACATCAGCTGCCCAACGTGCAGACCTACTTCGATTCCGAGCTCGACGCGGCGGCCGTGCTGGAATTTGGCGTGCCCCGTGTCGTGGTCGCCACCGGCGCGCGCTGGCGGGCGGACGGCGTCGGCCACCACTGGGCGTGGCCCATGCCCATCGCGGCGAGCGCGCGGGTTCTGACTCCCGACGACATCATGGCAGGCACCGTGTCTCCGGCAGGGGCGCGCGTCGTCGTCTGGGACGACGAGCACTACTACATGGGGGGCGTGCTGGCGGAACTGCTCGCCGACAAGGGTTACCAGACGTCCTACCTGACACCGGCGCCCGAAGCCTCTACCTGGACTCGCAACACGATGGAGCAGCACTTCATCCAGGCGCGCCTCCTGGAGAAGGGCGTAACGATCCGGAGCTTCACCAATCTCGACGCCGTCTCGGAAGGCTCCATCACGGCCTCCTGCGTCTTCACCGGGCGCACGGAAGAGATCGCGGCGGACGCCGTGGTGCTGGTCACGTCGCGGGAGCCGGTAGACCGCCTCACCCGCGAGCTTGCGGCGCGCGCCGATGACTGGAAGGACGCCGGCATCGAAACGGTCACCACTATCGGCGACGCGCTCGCGCCGGCGACCATCGCCCACGCGGTCTACGCGGGGCGCCGCTATGCGGAGGAGTTGGACGGCCCGGCGGTGAGCAACGACGAGGTTCCCTTCAACCGCGAGATCGCCGAGCTCCTGCCCCTTGTCTAATTCGTCTCTCCCTACGGCGCGCGGCGCGCGGCGATCAGGAACTCGGTATTGCCGTCGCGGCCCTTGATCGGGCTCTCGACCAGTCCCGTCACCGGCCAGCTCTCTGCCGTAAGCCAGTCTCGGATCGCCGCGCAGACCTCCGCGTGAACGGCGGGGTCGCGGACGATACCGCCCTTGCCCACGCGCTCGCGCCCGGCCTCGAACTGCGGCTTGATCAGGGCGACGAGGCGTGCGCCGTCGGCTGCGAGCGCGAGCGGGGCCGGCAGGATCGTGCGCAGGCCGATGAAGCTCGCATCGCACACGACGAGGTCGATCGGCGCCGGCACCTGCTCCCGCGAGAGGTAACGCGCGTTGGTCCGCTCCAGCACCGTAACGCGGGCATCGTCGCGCAGGCGGGCGTCGAGCTGGCCGTAGCCGACATCGACCGCGTAGACCCGCCGTGCGCCCCGCTGGCAGAGCACATCGGTGAAGCCCCCGGTAGAGGCGCCGACGTCCAGCGCAGCCAGCCCGCTTGGGTCGATTTCGAAATGCGTGAGCGCGTGGTCCAGCTTTTGGCCGCCGCGCGAGACCCAGGGGTGATCCGCGCCCCTGACCGTGAGTGGGAGCGCGCGGTCGACCTGCGTGCCGGGCTTCTCGAGCCGGCGCTCGCCGGAGTAGACTCGGCCGGCCAGCAGCAGCGCCTGCGCCTTGGCCCTGGTCTCGGCAAGGCCGCGGGCGACCAGCAGGGTGTCGAGCCGTTCCTTGCCGGACGCGCGCCGGTTCAGTGGCGCCGCTCCACGATATAGCGGGCGGCGGCGCGGAGCGGCGCGGCTTTTTCGTCGAAGGGACTCAGCGCCGCGATGGCGTCATCCACCAGCCCCTCCGCCCGCCAGCGCGCTTCCTCCGCGCCCAAGAGGCCCACGAAGGTTGCCTTCCCGGCGGCGGCGTCCTTGCCCACGGCCTTGCCCAGGTCGGCTTCCGTGCCCTCGTGATCGAGCAGGTCGTCGGCGATCTGGAACGCGAGCCCGATGCAGGCGGCATAGTCGCGGAGCGCCGCACGCGCCGCACCGTCCTCCCGCGCGAGGATGGCGCCGGCCTCGCACGAGAAGCCGAAGAGAGCACCAGTCTTGAGTCGCTGCAGCCGGATCACTTCGTCGAGTCTGAGATTCCGGCTCTCCGCCGCGAGGTCGATCGCCTGGCCGCCGGCCATGCCGTTCGCGCCGGCGGCCTGCGCCAGCGCGCAGGCGAGTTCCACGCGCACCGCGGCGTCGGGATGCCCCGCCGGCGTCGTCACCGCCTCGAAGGCGAGCGTGAGCAGTGAATCGCCCACCAGGATCGCGGTCGCCTCGTCGAAGGCGATATGGCAGGTGGGCTTGCCGCGGCGCAGGTCGTCGTCGTCCATCGCGGGCAGGTCATCGTGGACCAGCGAGTAGGTGTGCACCATCTCGATGGCGGCGGCGGTATTGACGGACCAGGCGCGCGGCACCTCGAAGAGGTCGGCGCCCGAGAGCACCAGGAAGGGCCGGAGCCTCTTGCCGCCGGCGAAGAGGGAATAGCGCATCGCCTCGACGAGGCGACCGTCGGCCCCGTCAGGCGCGGGAACCAGTGACTCGAGGGCTTCGTCTACGGCGTCCGCGGCCTCGCGGAGCGCATCCTCCAGCGAACTCACCCGGCGTCCTCAGCCGGTCTCGAATGGCTCCGTGCGGACCGCTCCGGCCGCATCGCTATCGATCTTCTCGACCCGGAGCTCGGCCTGCCTGAGCTTCTCTTCGCAGAACGTCTTCAGCTTGACGCCGCGCTCATAGGCCGCGATGGCCGCTTCGAGGCCGGTCTCGCCGGCCTCCAGCTCGTGCACGATCCCCTCGAGCTCGCGCATCGCGCCCTCGAAGGTCTGCGCCTCGCCGTCGTTCTCTCCGCCCTCGCCCATGCAACGAGTCTAGGGTGTGCCCCAATATGCGGCAACCCGCTGAACCGGCCCGGAATCAGCACGTCAGGCGCCGATGTCCTCGAACAGCTCGTCCGCGTCGTTGAAGCGCTTGCCATCGCCCACTTCCAGCTCCTTCATGGCCTCGACGGTGGAAGGGTTCGGCGCGTCAACTCCGGAGGGCAACTTCTTCTCATCGTCCACGACAATACTCCGCTCCGTTTCCCCGCCGCCGGTTAGCCCGCGATGCTCGGGCGGGCGGAGACCTCGGCGTGCCAGCGCCGGGTGTTGGTGTGATCCTCCGGCAGCCCGACCTTGGCCCCCTTGGTCGCGAAGTCGACGATGCAGAGCGCGGTGATGTCGGCGACGCTGAAGCGGGGGCCCGCGATGAACCGGTTGTCCGCAAGCTGACGCTCGATGCGACCGTAGAAGCGGGCGAGCCGCTTCTTGCCGCGCTCCACCAGGTCGGGGATCTGCTCGATGGGCTCTTCGAACCCCGGCAGGCCCCGGCCGGCGAAGGCGGGGGTGGCATTACGGAACACCTCGGCTACGCCGTTGAAGCCTTCGTTCTCGGCGCGGCGCTCCCACATGTCGACGCGCGCACGGTCGAGCCGGTTCACGCCGAAGAGCGGCGGGGCCGGATACGCCTCTTCGAGGAACCGGCAGATCGCCATCGCCTCGCCGATCTGCGTGCCGTCGTCGAGCTCCAGCATCGGAACGATGCGCCCGTCGTAGCGCGCGAGGAAGTCGTTGGTGAGATGCGCGCCCTCGCCGACCTCCACCACCGGGATCTCGATACCCTTCTCGGCCATGTAGATCAACACGCGGCGCGGATTGGGCGCAGCCCCCCAACTGTAAAGCTTCATTGCGTCCTCCTTGCGGCTCGGCCTTTGGCCCCTAGATCGCGGGCCGCTTGCTCTGCCAGGGCTGGGTCGCGCCCTCGAACGCGGCAGCCGCGCGGAATACGGCGAGGTCGTCGTAGGGTCGGCCCACGACCTGCATTCCGATCGGCACACCGTTGGCGGAGAACCCGGTCGGCACGCTCATCACCGGACATTGGCTCACCTGATTGAAGCCGTAGGTCGCGATCCAGCCGCCGTAAGCCATGACCCGTACCCCGTTGATCCGAAAATCCGGGTTCGCATTGTCGTGGTCTGCCTTGACTGCCGGCACCGTATTCGTCGGGCAGATCAAGATGTCGTGGGACTTGAGGATCGGCTGCAGCTGTTGCCACATCCGGCCACGCACCGCGTAACACTGGTACAGGCGGGCGGCGCTGAGCCTGAGGCCCCGCTCCACCAGCCCGACGACGAAAGGGTCCATCTCGTACTGCCAGCGAGGCAGGTAGTCGCCGACGAGGCCCGCGAAGATGCCCTCCCACCAGGTCACGCAGATGTCGAGGGCGCCGTAGTCCCAGCCGAGATCGACCTCCTCCACCTCGCAGCCGAGATCGCGGAATATCGCAGCAGCGCGCCGCGTCGCCTCCTCCACCTCCGGGTCGACCTGGAGGTAGCCGAGGTCCATGCTGAGGGCAACCTTCCAGCCGCGGATTCCCTCGTAGGTGGCCGGCAGCCGGACCCTGCCGGGCAGGGAGCGGTGATCCTCCGGGTGCGGACCGGACATGACGTTCTGCATCAGCGCGGCGTCGGCCACGCTGCGCACGATCGGGCCGTAGTGCAGGATGGTCTCGAAGGGATGGTCGCGATCCAGCGGATTGCGGCCGAAGGGCGGCTTGTAACCGAAGAGGCCGCAGGCCGCGGCCGGAATGCGGATTGAGCCGCCGCCGTCGGTGCCGTCGGCAAGCGTCGTCATGCCGGCGGCGACCACGGCGCCTGCGCCGCCGGAAGAGCCGCCGGGGGTGTAATCCAGGTTCCACGGATTGCGCGTGACGCCCCAGAGCGGACTGTGGGTGGCTCCCGAATGGGCGAACTCGGGAGTCGTGCTGCGCAGGTGCATGATGGCGCCCGCACGCAGCAGCCGGTCCACAGTGGGTGCCGTGTAGTCGGGCCTGAAGTCCGCGAAGATCTTCGAGCCGAGGGTGGTGATCTCGCCCTTGACCGTGTGGAAGTCCTTGATCGCGACTGGCACGCCTTCGAGCGCGCGCAGCCGGCCGTCGGTCTTCCCGTACTTCGCCTCGGCCTTCTTCGCCTGCTCGCGTGCCCGGTCGAAGTAGTCGTAGGTGATGGCGTTGAGCCTGGGGTTGACCTCCTGCGTGCGTGCGATCTGCGCGTCCAGCAACTCGACGGGCGAGAGCGTGCGCGCCTTGAAGCGCGCCAGCGCCTCGCTTGCCGAGAGATAGCAAAGCTCCAGGTCCGCCGATGCCAAGCCTCACCTCCAACCGCGATGCCGCCGCGCGCCGTCCTCGGCTATGCGGTTCCGCCGCTTACGCGCGGTACACGACCCTGCGCGCCATCGATGGCCGTGCTGCGCGCGCCCTAGATCGCGGGCCGCTTGTCGCGCCAGGGCTGGGTCGCGCCCTCGAACGCGGCGGCCGCGCGGAGCACGGAGTGATCGTCGTAGGGCCGGCCCACGACCTGCATGCCGGTGGGTACGCCGTAAGAGGAGAAGCCGGTCGGCACGCTCATTACCGGGCACTGACTCAGCAGGTTGAAGGGGTTGGTGCAGATCCAGCCGACATAGGCCATCACGCGGACCCCGTTGATCTGGAAATTGGGGTCCGCGTCGTTCTGGTCGGCCTTGACCGACGGCACCGCCAGCGTCGGGCAGATCAGGAAGTTGTAGCGCTTGAGGATTGGCTGCAGCTGCTCCCACATCCAGCCGCGAAACACCTGGCACTGGTAGAGGCGCGCGGCGCTGTGGGTCATGCCCTTCTCCAGCAGCCTGACCACGAAGGGGTCCATCTCGTACTGCCAGCGGGGCAGCAGGTGGCCGGCGACCCCGGCAAAAAGACCCTCCCACCAGGTCATCCAGCAATCTTGGACGCCCCAATTGAAGCCGACGTCGACCTCGTCCACCTCGCAGCCGAGGCTGCGCAGCACGTCCGCCGCGTGCCGCATGTTCGCCTGCACCTCCGGATCGACCTCGAAATAGCCGAGGTTCATGGAGAAGGCGACCTTCCAGCCGCGGATGTCGTCGTACGTCATGGGCAGCCGGATCTTGTTCGGCAGGCTGCACAGATCGTCCGGATGCGGGCCGGACATGACGTTCTGCATCAGCGCCGTGTCGGCGACGCTACGGACCATGGGGCCGTAGTGCAGGATGGTCTCGAGCGGATGGTCGCGATCCAGCGGATTGCGGCCGAAGGGCGGCTTGTAGCCGAAGATGCCGCAGGCCGACGACGGAATGCGGATCGAGCCGCCGCCGTCCGTGCCGTCGGCCAGCGTGGTCATGCCGCCGGCGACCGCAGCGCCCGCGCCGCCGGAGGAGCCGCCGGGGGTGTATTCCAGGTTCCAGGGATTGCGCGTGATGCCCCAGAGCGGGCTGTGGGTGTTGCCGGAATAGGCGAACTCGGGCGTCGTGGTGCGCAAATGCATGATGGCGCCGGCGCGCAGCAGCCGGTCCACCGTCGCCGCCGAGTAGTCGGGCCGGAAGTCCTCGAAGATCTTGGAGCCCAAGGTCGTGATCTCGCCCTTGACCGGGTGGAAGTCCTTGATTCCCACCGTGACTCCTTCGAGCGCGCGCAGCCGGCCATCGGTCTTCCCGTACTTCGCCTCGGCCTTCTGCGCCTGCTCTCGCGCCCGGTCGAAATAGTCGTAGGTGATGGCGTTGAGCTTGGGATTGATCGCCTGCGTGCGCGCGATTTGCGCGTCCAGCAGCTCGACCGGCGAGAGCGTGCGCGCCTTGAAGCGCTCCAGCGCTTCGGTCGCCGTCAGATAGCAAAGCTCGAGATCTGCCGATGCCATGATGTGCCTCCCTTTGGGCCTTCCCTTACGAGCCTCGCCGCATCGCCGCGTCCCTCAACCGAGGTGCACGACCTCCCTCCGCTTGATGCTCTCGTCGGCGGCGATGACGATGCGCAGGCTGTTGACCGCGCTGTCCATATGTTCGGATAGATCGAGGTCCTCGCGGATCGCCTTGAGCAGGAACGCCTGCTCACGATCGCACAGCTCCTGATGGGTCGGCTCGTCGGCCATGTCGACCCATTCGTCCTCGTGCACGAAGTTGTTGGCCTCGTCGATCTCGCTCGAATGACAGAGCAGCGCGTTGGTCTTGGTGTGCGAGTCAATGTCGTCCGAGGCGGCGTGGTCCTGCCCTTCCTGCGGCATGACGATGCTGACGCAGCCCTTGGGTCCCACCACATCTTTCACGAAGAACGCGACCTCGCTCATCATCGGGCCCCAGCCGGCCTCGTACCAGCCTACCGAGCCGTCGTCGAACTCGACGTGGAGGTGGCCGTAGTTCTGCACCTTGGTCTGGTCGGTAAGCTGGGCGCCGACGCCGTGCACGCGAACCGGCTGGGCGCCGGTCATCTGGCACATGACATCCACATAGTGGACCCCGCAATCGACGATGGGCGTCAGCGATTCCATCAAGTTGCGGTGCCAGTTCCAGGCCGGTCCCCGGCTCTGCTGGTTGAGGTTCATGCGCATGACCAGCGGCTTGCCGAGAGTCTGCGCGCGCGCGATGAACTCCTTCCAGGCGGGGTGCACACGGAGGATGTAACCGATGACCAGCTTCTTGCCGGTCGCCCGCGCCTTGTCCACCACCGCCTGCGCACCCTCCACGGTGGTGGCGAGCGGTTTCTCGACGAAGACGTGGCAACCCGCATCGAAGGCCTTGAGGCAGAACTCTTCGTGGGTGTTGGGATACGTGTTGATCGAGACCGCATCGGGCCGGGATTCGGCGAGCGCCTCGTCGACGTTCTCGTAGCGCGGCAGCGACGCGAGCTCGGCCGGCAGATCGTTGCGCCCGCGGATGCTCCGGCTGCACAGCCCGACGATCTCGAAGCCCTCGATCTTGTCGTAAGCGAGCGCGTGGCTGAGCCCCATGTTGCCGACGCCCACCACGAGCACTCTCACTGCTTCGTTCTGCATGACCGCCTCCCGTTCTCCGTCCGCCCGCCGGGCGGTGCACGATATTCGCCCTTGCTCGTTCTTCTTGTCGCTTATTGTGACGCTGCCCGCGGACCCGATCAAACGGCCGGCAAGTCTCTCAATCGCCGAGCGGTGTCGCCACCATGCCCTCGATCTCGATCAGCATCCCGGGATGGGCGAGCTCGGTCACGCCGACGAGAGTGCGCGGCGGCGGGTTCGCCGGGTCGAAATGCCGGGCCGAAATCTCGTTCACGACGTTCTGCCCGGACATGTCGGTGAGATAGATGTTGAGCTTGACGATCTGGAAGAAGTCCGCCCCCGCTGCCTCCAGGATGGTGCCGATATTGGCGAAGGTCTTTTCTGTCTGCTCGCGGATGCCGCCTGCCAGCCACTCGGCCTCGGCCACCGGATCGTGCGGGTGCGCGTGGTAGATCGGGATCGGCCCGCACCCGGAGAAGAGCAACAGCCGCGCATCCTCCACCGCGAAGGCGGCGCTGAAGGGGCTGCGGTATTCCGGCTTGAAGGGGATGTGATGGATTGGCGTGATCGGCATGGCGATGTCCCGTGGTCGGCGATGGGGCGCCATGCTATCCCATCGCCCGTCATACCGGAACGGCATCGCAAGGGCTTGGTAGGCTGCCGGGAGCAGACGCGCGGGCTGCCCATGACCACCAAAAACTGGGGCGGTCCCGAGGACCGCCCCAGCTGGAGGACCGACCAGTCGTTTTGGGGACAGCGGGAGGGACGAAGCGCTTCACCGTCACCCGCATTCTGATTTAGCGACCGAATGTGGCATTGATATGGCAGGTTCGAGCGTGACAGGACAGCAGCCGGGCCCAACCGGGGGGGGCCTCGGCGCGCGCGTGGCCTCGGCGGCGGTGCTCGCGCCCCTCGCGCTCGGCACGGCCTATCTCGGCGGCCCCGTCTTCATCGCGGTAGCCTGGGCCGCGGGCGTGCTCGCCTGGCTGGAATGGCGCAGGCTTCTCGGCCGGCCAACGGTGGACGCGGCAAGCGTGGCAGGCATCGCGGGCCTGGCTGCGGCCTGCGTGCTCGTCGCCCTGGACGGGGCGGTAGCGGCTGCGGCCGCCGCCGGAGCAGCAGCGCTCGTCGTCGCGGGCGTGGAGCGCGGCGGGCTGCGGGTGCGCGCCGCAGGCCTGGCCGGAGCCGGGATCATCCTCTTGCTCGTCGTCGCCACGCTGATGCTGCGCGGGGACGGCCCGGCGGGTCGGGCGACGGTCTTCTGGCTCTTCGCCGTGGTCTGGGCGAGCGACACCGGCGCCTATCTGGCCGGGCGAGCGATCGGCGGCCCGCGCCTCGCACCCCGCATCAGCCCGGCCAAGACCTGGGCCGGCGCAATTGGCGGCGTGGCCGCGGCGCTGGGCGCGAGCATCCTGCTCGGCTGGCTGATGCCGCTCGCCGGCTGGGTGGCGGAGCGTCCATCGTTCGCTCCGCTGGCTGCCGTCGGTGTGCTCGGCTCGATCGTTGGTCAGCTGGGCGATCTTGCGGAATCCGCCCTCAAGCGGCGGGTCGGCGCGGATGACTCGGGCCGTCTGATCCCCGGTCACGGCGGCATTCTGGACCGGGGCGATTCGTTCGCCGCTGCCGCCTTCGCGCTGATTCTGGCGACCGCGATCAGCGGGGGCGAGCCGCCCTGGTCCTACGCCCCCTGACCGCGCCGCCTGCCGCGTGACCAGTGCCGGAGGCCGATGGCGAGCGTCGCAGCCGCGGCCACGAGCAGGAGAATGGCGAGAATCCAGCCCCCGAGCCGGGCCGTCGGCGGCGGCGCCTCAAGCGCCGGCGGCAGCGGCGCGTCGAGCACGCCGATCTCCCCCAGCCCGAGCCGGCCCACCACGCGGCCGTAGGAATCGACGACGGCGGAGATGCCGGTGTTCGCCGCCCGCACCAGCGGCATGCCCTCCTCGACGGCTCTGAGGCGCGCCGCCTGAAAGTGCTGATAGGGCCCGGCCGTGTGCCCGAACCAGGCGTCGTTGGTGACGTTGAGCAGCCATTGCGGCCGCTCCGCCGGCGATAGATCATCGGCGACCACCTCGCCGGGGAAGATCGCCTCGTAGCAGATCAGCGGGCTGAAGGGCGGCACGCCGGGCGGCCTGAGCGTGCGCGGGCCCGGCCCGGCGGAGCTGTCGACCGCCCCGGTGGCCAACGCCCGCAGATTGATGATCCCGCGCAGCGGCATGTATTCGCCGAAGGGCACCAGGTGGTGCTTGTCGTAGGACGCCGTGATGGTGCCCGCCGAGCCCAGTACATGGAGGCTGTTCCAGACGGCGATCGTGCGCCCCGCCGAGCGCGTGCGCCGGGGTGCGCCGGTAATCACGTAGCCGCCGAAGGGCGCGGCCCGCGATACGAAGGCCTGGAGCGTCGGGCTCTCGTCCAGGAAGAAGGGCGCGGCCGTCTCGGGCCAGATCACGATGTCCGTCTCGTCGAGCCCCGGCTCGTGCGAGAGCACGACGTGGTGCGCGAGACCCGCCTCGCGCAATCCCTCCTCCCACTTCCGGGATTGATCGATACTCGCCTGAACCAGGCGGAGCGTCACTTCGGTCGGTGCGTGATCGGGCGCCAGCGCGAGGCGCGCCTGGCCGCCGAGCCAGACTGCCGCCAGCAGACCGAACGCGACGGCGGGCAACAGCCAGGGCCTGCGGCCGGGGTGCTCGTCCGTGCCGGGCGTCGCCAGCGCCGCCGGCGCCGCGGCGGCAAGGACGGTCACGAAGCTCAGCCCGTAGACCCCGACCACGGCAACGGACTGGATCATGCCGACGGACGGCATCCACACCGTGCCCATCAGGTTCATGGGAAAGCCGGTCAGGATATTGCCGCGCAGCCACTCGGCGGCGGTCCAGGCGATGGCAAGGGCGAGCACGCGGCCGGCGCGCGGGGAGGCCCCCCGCCCGGGGAAGCGCCGCAACCCCCGCCGATAGCCCGATCACCGCCGGTGCCACCATCCAGCCGAAGCGGGAGGGATCGGTCAGCATGGCGGCGCCGATCCAGTAGATGCTGAAGAGAAAGTGAG
>MKWU01006049.1_pt1 | contig 12594 bp, 16 predicted proteins | sample 809101 | NCBI WGS metagenome assembly MKWU01 (sample SAMN05860141, study PRJNA318959) | sponge metagenome | host: Aplysina aerophoba | place: Slovenia: Piran, Adriatic Sea, Gulf of Piran | collected 2013-05-07 | reverse complement strand
CACCACTCCCTGCAGGACTGCCCACAAGCCCACCACTCCCTGCAGGACTGCCCACAAGCCCACCACTCCCTGCAGGACTGCCCACAAGCCCACCACTCCCTACAGGACTGCCCACCAGCCAACCACTCCCTGCAGGACTGCCCACCAGCCAACCACTCCCTGCAGGACTGCCCACCAGCCAACCCCTCCCTGCAGGACTGCCCACCAGCCAACCACTCCCTGCAGGACCACCCACCAGCTGCTGTCTACAGTCACCCATGACCCACCTGAACGACCTTGTATCACCGATGGCCCGGTTGATAGGAATGGTATCACTGACAGCTTGATTGAACTTGTTGCGCTTGTAAGGGTCTTCATTCCCAACCAGAGTCTTGGCAGACAGGTATGCATGTTCGTCAAACCCCTTCAGATTAGGGCTGTAGCTGTCATTGCCGGTGCCGTGTGGATTAATCACTATAAAGGCTGCCTTCCGCTGGTTAGTATGGTCATACTGCATGGAAGTCACACACACGTCACACACACGTCGCACATGGGAGAGACAGTGAAGTCACATGGAAGTCACATGGGAGTCACATGGAAGTCACATGGGAGTCACATGGGAGTCACATGGCACCATGAACTATACATTGACCTCAAGATGGTGATACCTGATACGTAATCCTGTGATGTGAATCACTGTACAAGAGCACACTCCAAATTACTGCCAACATGATGCAGTTATGGGTCAATTCTCTAAAGTTCTGGGCACTACATACGTATGATAATTCTACTACCATACCTAGTTTAAGGAAGAAAGGAAAATGATCCCAGTTACGTAGTTCTGTGAAGGAGCCCGAGTGTAGCCTTGTGGCAGAACACAACTACTGCAGCATGATTTGTAATGATATAAACTAGACATTTCATGAACAAAATGCGCATAATACCTCTCGTTCTCAGGGCTCCAGTCACACACCGTATGGGCTTAAATTTTCGCGGGACTAAACTTTTGCGGTTTTCGCGGTTCAGAGGACATCTGCGAATAATTTAATCCGTGAATATTTCAAGCGAAGTGTTGCATAACTGTATAAAATGGACGCCGAATGTCGCCAACAATGCCCCTTGTTCTATTGTCGCCTTTGTATCGACTAGAGGTGCAAATACTGATGACGATTAGTTACGCAGGTTTCCTGGCATTAAGTGGTCAAATATGTTGATTCGCTCGTACTTTACCGTCAAGAAGCGCGATGTGCTTGATGGCAAGCTGGAAGAAGTTGTTCCTGCTTCCATGGCCCAAATCTGTGAAAGCAGAACTGGAGCGCACAGCAGGAGTGAAGCGCACCATTGATGGAGAAGGTGGCTCAACTGAGAAGAAAAGGGGCGCTTACGAAAAGATCACCCCCAAAAATAAGGCGAAGATCACGAAGTACGCAGCTGAAAATAGAATAGCAGCAGCTATACGCCACTTCAACAAACAGCAGGCATTTCACAATCTGAAGGAGAGCGCTGTCAGAGGGCGGAAGAAAGCCTACTGCGAGGAACTCGGAAGAAGGAAAGCAGCTGAGGATAGAGTGCCTAAGAAAAATGTTGGACGCTAACTGATGCTGGGACAGGATGTGGAAGAAAGCGTCAAGAAAATTATTCTTTGCATCAGGGAATCAGGTGGTGTAATCAACAATTCTGTTGTCATTGGGATAATCACCAGGGTTCTGCGCATATTGACAGCAACCTCTTGTCTGAAAACGGTGGACCTATTCACGTCAATAAAGCAGTTGCTCGTTGCCTGCTGATGAGAATGCAGTATGTGAAAATGAGAGGGACAACTAAAGTAAAAGTCATGCCTTCACTGCAGACTCTTCTACTAGTCAACATTAGGACAGTTGTGACTTTTGAGCAGATTCCAGCAAGTCTAATTTTGAACTGGGATCACACTGGCTTGCATTATGTGCCAACATCGTCCTGGACACTGGAGGCCAAAGGCTCACAAAAGGTCCCAATTACAGCAATCGATGACAAACGGCAGCTAACTGCAGTTTTTGCTTGGTCGCTTGCTGGTGACTTTCTCCCACCACAGGTCATTTATGGAGGGAGAACACCAGCATGTCTCCCTAAAGCTTCATTTCCAGCAGACTGGCATGTCACCTACACCCCAAGTCATTGGGCTAATGAGGAAACAATGATGGACTATGCTCATAGCATCCTTTTGCCCTACGTGGGTGCAAAAAGGAAAGAACATAAACTGTCAAATGACCATCCAGCCCTGGCAATATTTGACCAGTTCAAGGGGCAACTGACACTGACTTTTCGAAACTTCTTAGCTGCAAACCACATCATCATCATAGAGGTCCCATCAAACTGTACAGACAGACTGCAGCCACTGGATCTTAGTGTGAATAAGCCTATCAAAGACAGCCTCAAGACAAAATTTCAAGCATGGTATGTATGCCGGAAACATAGCCCAACAGCTGAAAGCCCAATCTGCCATCAAGCTTGCAGATCTATGCCTATCAGTCATGAAGCCTTTGGGAGCAAAATCGCTGATAGAAGCTGTGGAAGATATGAAGCAGCGAAGAGATATGATTGTCAATGGCTTCCGCAATGCGGCATTTTGGACACTGCTAAAGACTTGCTGTGATTTCATGCATGCACTCATGTTGAGTATATTATATACATTTCAAAGTTAATGAAATATACATTATATAGTTATGTAATGTGTTATGGTGAACAGTTGATTTCACCTATTCTACCTATGCATAATGATACTACTACTAATAATAATAATAACAACACCTGTATAATTATGCGATGCTGTCAATATCTAAAGAAGTTCACATAGGAGTATCATGGAAAGAACTCCAAGTGCTGATCTGGAAGCATGTGAGGAGATGACTGCGCATCTTCTCTTGGGAATACCTGCGCATACTTGGGTCATCACCAAATGCAATGGAAGTGGCAAGTGCAAGGGCAAAGAGCCCACAATCAACAGCACCTACTTGTTTTTGACAAGAAGAAGTGGGTGGCTCACTTTCCTTTTTTGGCTCTTCCCTTGCTCTCTCGACTTTAACTTTGGCTTCTTCTTTAATTATGGTCGCAAACTGAACTTTCTGTGATTCGTCATCATATTCGGTGGTTGGAGCACAGTTGTCTGATCCTTGAGCACAGTCCTTACTTCTATCATCAGTTGTTACAGCTAACTTGTCGGCAGCGCTTCGTCGGTCTCCCTGAACGACAATTAGCACTAGCAGCAGCCTAGCCTCCGTATTCAGTGCCATTTTGTCCATACCCATTGCTACAGCCACAGGATCAGATCTGTGGTTAGTTCGCGAAGCTAGGGACGGCCAGTACGTGCGAGCATCAATGTAGCCCGCGAAGGGATACCAGAGCAGGAAGACTGAAATGACAGATAATTGCGCTGCGACTATAGCGGAGGGAAAGCACGGCGACTTTGCAGAGCATAATCATCTCAATGCTCTTACTTTCCGTGCCGCTTGTGTGCTCATCGCTTTAAAAACGACGTTGATAGTCAACACCATTCTGCTGATCCTTAGCGTTCTAATAGTACAGATATATAGTCTATATATATAATATGAATGACCCTTCATCCGCGAAAATAAAAACCGCGAATATAGTGAGAATCTGCAATCCGCGAAAGTTTAGTCCCGCAAACATTTAAGCCCATACGATATAAGTGGGCACCAGGGAGCGCCAAATTCTGCAATATATAATCAACCCTAACACTAACACTAATCCACACAGTACATACTGTGTAATGAGATTCATCGTTGAATCCCCCTTATATGTTCCATGACCCGTTCTAAGGTTCTATGCACAAAGTCACATAGGGGTGGGCAATATACCGGTGTCACGATAATTATAATCACGATATTTGGGATAGGTGATTATCATATCGCAGCTCTTTCGTTGTCACTATAAATTGTTTCACCAGTATATCGTACAGAAACAGAAGTAAATATAGGTGAAGCGACTCTACAGCTGACAAGGCAGCTAGCCACGTGCGATCTAGAACTTTTCGTTCGAAGAGAAATGGCTGAATTGCCTTCTACCTTGGTCAAGAAGAAAAACGCCAAGAGCGTGGTGTGGGTGTACTTTGGTCTCACGGAGAAGGGTGTGCTGGTCCCTGGTGAGGAGCACAGGCCAGTGTGCAGAACGAGTAAGAAAGCCGTGATGTGCAAAAGAGGGAACACCACCAACCTCTTTGTCCATCTTCAAGACGCTCACCCCAACCTTCACAGAGGCAACATAAGGTTAAGACGAACAAGTATAAGGGAAAGAGCTCGCGGCAACTCAGCCTACACTCACTACCGTCATAGAAAAGGGAAGGCAGTACAACCCAAAGAACTTGCCAGCTCGCCAGGAACTCGATCGTTTGGTCACGTACTATATTGCAAAAGATATACAGTCTTATTCCATCGTCTAGAGTCCAGGCTTTAGAGCGTTAGTCAGCAACTTAAACCTGCGATATAAGCTACCTTCACAAAAAATACTTCACCCAACGAAATCCCAAGCCTGTACACTAGTGTTAAGGAGTCAACAGTGAAGCCCAAGCTAGCAGAAATCGAGTTCTTTGCTGTAACGACGAATTTGCGGACCAGTAGGGCAACCCATCCCTACCTCAGCTGCACAGTGCACTTCATTGATCGTAGCTGGGAGCTGCACTCACTGTGCATTGAAACCATTCCTCTCTTTGAAGACCACACTTGAGAGAACATCACCGAGTCTCTGTTAGACACCATGACAAACTGGAACCTTTCACCAGATCAGTTAATTGTAACCACCATTGACAATGGTGCTAATTTTGTTGCAGGCTTCTGTGACCGTGGCTGGATGTACCTTAGCTGCTACGGTCACAATCTAGACCTGGCCATCTGCAAGGGCCTGAACATGCCACAACACCATCCACAAATAGGTAAAGCACTAAGCCGCTGTACGTAGGTCTCTAGTAGCTGCTTTCAGCTGGAGCTGGAATAAAAATAGGGACCTTAGAGAGAAGCAGGCTCACCTTGATCTACCAGAGCACAAGTTAGTTGGAGCAGAATATCTACACGATGGGGCTCAACTTATGATATGGTGACACGAATCATTGAGCAGCACCAGGCCATCTCAGCTGTTCTTGCGGAGGACCGCAACTCATGGCACCTCGTGCCAAGCAGTGCTGAATTCACTGGAGGCCCTTGGTGAGGTCTTAAAGAGCTCATCTGTTGTCACTGATGCTCTTTCAGGGGGTAAAGAAGTGAGCAGCTCAGTGCTTCGGCCTATTCTTAAGCATGTCCTGGATACTTGCCTTGCTGCTAAGCCAGACGATGACCATGTGGTAACAAAATGAAGTCAGCAATAGCTAGGGATCTCAGCACAAGCTACGAATCGGCTCTCATTCACAGCTTCTTGACAACTGCTCGATCTTGGACCCAAAATTCAAAGCTACCTACATTGCTGACAGAGTTTGAATTGCAAGCCGAAGTCATCTATCCCAGTGACACCTCAAATGCCCAGTGTGACCCAGTTAGCCCTTCTGCCTCAGATTCTGCTACCTCCTTTGGGGATGCAGCTCCTCCAAAGAATAAAGAAAGCAAAAGGTCTAGGAGCCATTTTAGCTGCAATACCAAGAAAGAATCCAGCAAGAAGAGTCTGTCCTTGGGTTAGCAATTCAGCAAAGAAATGAGCATGTACCTTGAACAGCAATGTAAAGAATAAACCAGTGATCCACTTTTGTGGTGGAAAACTCACAAAACTGCTTTCCCCCATCTGGCAAGAAGTACCTTTGTGTATCTGCTACAAGTGTGCCATTAGAGTGGATGTTCAGTACGGAGGAAATTATTGCTGACCCCCTTCGTAGTCACTTGTCACCTGAGCATGTTAACACGCTTGTTTTCTTATCAAGGAACATGCAATAGTCCCATGGGTTATACGTATAAATGTACATGTAGTAAAATGGTGTACAGTTTGAGTTCTTATGTAGCAACACACACGTCACATTGCTTCTGCTTTAAATGATGTCATTTTACTGAATTATCGTGATAATACCGAATATCGTGATAAAATGTGGGATGATAATCGTAGTAGTGAAAATTCATTATCATCCATTCCTAAAGTCACACATGCCATGTAAAAAATTGAGAAAAAATCATCGACCACGCACAACAAACTGATCAATACGCATACATCGTGTTCGTATGAAAGAGTATTCAGAGCTATTCAACAGCTGCCATCATGCTATCATGGTATAGTGAAACCTGATAGTTCAGTGTAACCATGGTGAAACGGGCCCCTGTCCTCTGCTGGGACCGCCATTTTCCCTCTACACTCATTCAATGTGCAGACTCACCACAACTTGAGCCCTGGGAAACAGCCTCTCCCCAAATAATAGCTGGATCAATAGGAGACAAAGGAGGACCCACACCGTCGCAACCGCCACCAAAGCTCTCTTCAGTGTTAGCTTCATTTGGCGGATAAACGCCTTTCGGGCGCTTTTACTTCTCTCCACGCACACGTGCATGCACGTGCGTACACTTCCTCGCGAGCTCTACCCCGCCCCCGGGCCAATCACCAACTACTACTGAATCAAGATCTACTATATATATAGGCAATGCGCAAACACATGCCTCTATGGGGCGCACCTCAACCATGCAGCAATTTATGAATTTGAAAGATGAGTAATAACAAAGACGAGATACGCGAAAAGTGTGAATATGCGTTCAGTAAGCTGATGATGGAAAGGTACATGTATAATATGCAGAAGAAATAAAGAAAGGAATATGCAGAAGTCGTTCGGCTGCCAATCCTTCTTCCCTCTGTGCGGCAGTCTGGCTTAAGCTTCGCTTCCTGTGTCTGGTAGCTGTACGCGTTGCAAAAAATCCAGCTAATGAAGCCGCGAAAGCAAAAGTCACTTATGCATGCACCAGGACGACTCCATTAATGCACTACTGGTCAGATATTTATTGGGTTGGAGCGATATCCTTTGATGAGAAATAGCTGGCTAGTGTGTTTCTTGAAGAAACGTAAGTAGGCAGGCTACTACATCTCATTGTCTTGCAATATATCTGGATATGCTGTCACCTCTGCCCTTGCATAGTTCTGGGTGTACAGTGTAATAGCCTCAGGCCTGCAATGATGCACATACTCTGTGCATGACTTACAAACAAGTCTGAATGAATGCATATACAATGATAAGAAGTTCCTCATGTATATTGTCCAAAGATGCAATGCATAGCTATAGCTCGCCATACTACACAAAAACAATAATTCCAATATTATATGATGATACCTACACATTTGCATAGGAACACAGGTTAGGGGAATACTGGATATGTGATTGTTTCCAACGCTACACCTGTAGTCGTGTACACTTCCTACACAGTTCAGCATGCACCAGCTATTTTCTAAGCCCCTTCCACTGGCTTCCTGGCACTATCAGCTGAGCAAAGCATCCTCTTCCTGAGCAAATCAAACAGTCTCGTCGGTAGCCATCATATGACGTCATCATCTAGTTAACCAATGGCAGCAGATCGGCCGGAGTGGAGCGCGCGCTATATATATAGCGCGCGCCGATGTCACGGTTGTTCAATTAATGCTTAGGTGATCACAATCACACCCGCCCCCTTGGCTATGAGCCGTCTCACTGTAGGGCTGCCAGTACTATGTCTTGACAGTCTCTTGCTGCTATTTAATTGATCATGCAACTGTCAGTCTCTGCAGATAAGCGCCATATGTGACATCTGGAAATCTTGCTACTACACCCTGCAGGAGAGACCAGCAGGCAGCAAACGCAATGGGTGGTCCAGCATTCTTCGTGTAGCTAACTACCAATAAAGCCCAACTCTACTCAGAGGCAACAGCAGCTCTTATGTTATAAAATGCAAGGGGGCTACAACATACATTGCTTCCCAATACAATTTAATTGGGCCCGTGCAATAGGTTTCAAAATGGAGTGGCTTCCTCCCCTTGCCCCCTTCCACACTCTGGTGCTGCATGCCCCTGGACCTGGAGCTACCTGAAGGTATACTGGACAGGGAGAATCAGTAGGACAGACACTGTAGTGGCTCCAGTCCACAACATGCTACTTTATGGCTGCAGGGAAGCCCCACTGTGAAGGTGTTAGTGACCATTCAGACCTATGGGTCTTGTCCACAACAGATTTCCCACTCATACTGCTTCCCCTACCATCTGTGTACTGCAGTGCCTCAGACTGAAGCCACATTCCTCACAGGCATAATAATCACACTTAAAAGTCACTGCCACAGATGTACACAACAAACATCATTTGGAGAGGAAGCAGGGGCCTAGGAAAATGGCTGGCCCACTCTTCTGCTCTCTAGTGTTCATTGTACTAATCCCACTGACAACTGGGACATTGACTGTTGGGACATTCAATACTCTGCTCTTTCGAGGTGCCCCTGCTTTCCAAGAGAGGATGGACACCATCATTCAGCAGGTTAGAATGCAGAGCTTTCCACCACCAAGTGTAGCTACGTATGTGCTATATCTACATTATACATATGACTGTATACATCTCCTACAGCTATCAGCTGATGACAGCTTGCCAGATGTATTGTGCCTGCAGGAGGTATTTGCAGCCAGCGATCAAAGGCAGCTGGTCGGAAGTGTCAATGGAACCTACCCCTATTTCGCCTCCCCATACAATGTCTTCAGCCCACCAAGCCCCCAACGTGCTTGTGATGCAGCCCTTGTCGCACAATACTCTGCATGTTTTATTCCTAACTGCTTATTTAACCCTGCTGTCAACCCCGGTGGCAATAGCCGACTTACTCAGCTGAATCTGCTGCAGTGTAGTCAGAATATTTGTAGGCAGGTGTATACACCCATCTCGCAGAGCTGCATTTCTTGTGTCAGCTATCACTTTGGACTAGTCCAAGACCCCTTTACTCACTGCGCAACCCAAGTGTCTCACAGTGAGTATGAGTTTCCCAACGGTCTTCTGCTGCTGAGCAAGCACCCCCTGAAGGACATCAAAGTAGTCAACTACATTGAGAATGGTACACTGATTAAGGAACCTTTAGTACGAGCATACATCACCGCAGAAGTGAGTCCAACTGCGAAGCACAGCATTAAAATTTGCTACTGGTAGCTGCAGATAAGGTGTATAAACACATTGGTCTTGTCTAACATAATACATCACACACAATATTATTATAGTCACTATCGATTTAGCAACAGTATTGTATAATTACGTGTGCAATTATATGCTATGACTGTACTCCACACATCTCTTTTCATAGGTGAGGCTCCGCAGAATGCGTGTACAAGCGGTGTGTACTCACTTGACTTCTATTGTCCCAGGTGCTCCTTATAGTAAGTCATTCCTAATTAAAAAGCTTATTATAACTATGGTAATAATATTATTTACAGTTTATTTATACATTATGTCTGGTCATGTATATCCCTGATTCACTGGTCCACTTATCCCAACACTATGCCTACCCCTCAGCCGGTCCTGAGCTATATTCCACCCCTCAAGAACAGCAGCTAGCAGAGGTGTACCGTCTGCTGGATCTCGTTGAACAGCATGACAACATCATCTTGCTTGGGGACTTTAATCACGGCCCAGCAGTGCATAACACCACTTGGAGAGCACCTTTCAACTATGGCCTAATGAATGCTAGAGGCCTGATCAGTGTCAACAGTGTGTGGTGTGCACAGTGCACAATCTGTAAGGAAAATCCCTTCTCAGCTGACCAAAACATCCAAATAATAGATCACATCTACGTCCCAGTCACCTGGCTGAGCAGGGTTTCACGCGTCTCAGTAAGCAAAATGCATGTGAACGTCAACAACAATTATTGTGAAATCCATATGTATGTATGTATGGGTCCGATATATATTGGGGAGGTAAACAAGGTATATATTTGTATATCAATTAATAGTATACGTACTAACAAACACCATTAAAGTTCCAACAATGCTGACAGAAGCTAAATGTTGGATACACTGCATGTAATTATTTGCTAGGGTGTAACCACTCCATCAATGGCGCCTATACTATGTGCATGTACTGTTCCATTGATTTGTCTGCAGATGTTGTTTGACACTGTACGCACTCCTGGACAACTGCCTCTGTCAGACCACTTTGGAGTGCAAGCCAAAATTAGGAAACTAAGAAGTGCTCCTTTGCGTCGTGTCTGCTCTGGAAGTCCCTTCCAAGGACAGAAGCTGCCTTTCTCTGCCATGAATGACCAGGAAGAACAGTTGTCGAGCATTTGCACCAGCAATGAGTAGCATAGACCACAGCACAGGAAACAGCAAAATTATTGTGTTTCCAAATCTAGATTTTAGACAAGCTCACAATATTTAGCAAGACTTAGTGCTATAGTCATACTCGTAGGGGACTTTACATGCATAAGGACTAGCAGTTACAATGTTTGAAGTGCTTTTCATACAGATGTTTGAGGGTCTCACATGCCATACAGCACTGGAATTCATTTCGATCCAATGCTTTAATCATGTGAACGCGCGATTGCCGTGTGCAATGTGCAAACAGGATCAATGTTCAATGCCTGAATAGCTAGTGCATGGAATAAAAGTATGTACGTAATTCAGTATAGTCGTGAGATCATGAGCCGTAACTCACCTCAAGCATGCATGCAAAGGGATTTGAAGAAGTACAAGCTATAGTAGCAGATAAACTTGCTGTTGCAATATGGAGTTTCATCACATATACAAGAGATGCATATAGTTACATACCATGGACATGCATGGATTGGTAGTATGAGGAAATGCGCATGCGTGCAGTCCTGCATGCACATTTCATGTATAGGCTATTGCTATTGCACATAGCTTCTTGCATTGAACATATTTAATAGTACACAAGCATGCATGCAGCTGCGTCTTGTGCCTTGGATACGTGAATAACATACGTAGTCACTGTGTTGGGGTACACAACAAAAGGGCGTATACTATACAGTATATGCATTCCTACTAGTCCTAGGGCTCGGGCCATCCCAGAGATCCCACTGTGACAGTAGAGAGTAAAGTCTAATGATCAAAAGGAATTGGTGGAAAATGCCACCAAACTGTACCCCCATTTGACCTCCCCATATCATTATACGACCTTCTCAGTCCACCAATACTTCAGGATGCTTATCATGCGCGCATGCATGCGTGCGTAACCCCGCTGTCAGTGCAGGTGACACACATGCAGGCTACGCTCACAGGGTAGTAGACTTTCAGTTGGGAGATTTGTATATATATCCTCTGAACCTTTACTCACTGTGCAACCCAAGAGTCTCACAGTGAGCATATGATCTTGTCAACAGTCTTCAGCTACTGAGCAAGTACCCCCCGAATGACATCAAAGTAGACATTGAGAACACTGCACTACTAAAGGATCTACAATAATATACGTATCCATGCTAGGGTGAGACTGTGAAACTGCTGACTTGTTGATTAAACACAAAATGTAGGGATATGACATATAGGGCCATTGTATTGCACTGTCTGGTACATGCACGGCAGATGACATCTGACAACAGTGAAATTGTTGTCATGCAGATATCAATGCATCACAACAATGCTAATATATAGCTACATCTGGCCCCTCCTGCCGAGCAATCCATGAGCTGGAATAGGACTTGTGCACACTCTGTCCTTATACATGAACCTGTTAGCGCATGCCAGTCTCACTGGCGTGTGAGAGGGTAACGTAGATAGATACACTCAGAATGATTCCACCATGAAGAAACTCATCAGCTGATAGACTGTATAGACTGTTGATAGACTCAGTGCATCAGTTGACAAATGTCTTAATGGCCAAATTGTGCTTAGCAAATCTTGCGCTGTTCTTCCCCACTAACGTGCCAGCACAAGCATTAGTACTCTGCAGACAGCAGTAAACCTCTACACTATCATTTGCTTGGCAAACGTACTTATATGCTAATACATGCATCCTAGCTGTTCTTGTGGCTGCACAGCAGCATCTCCTTTAAAACTATATTCCATCCGAGTCAGTGTGTATCTGCTTCAGTGATGTTCCTATCAAGGTCTCTCATGAGGTCATCCAGAGGGTGTACCTGGTGTGTTGCCTTGGATGTCATTACATGGTCATCCAGTCCCCCAGCAAAACTCCCAAAGATTCCACCTGTACAGAGTATATAGCCAAATGATATGTACAAATGATTAATTATTATCAGAAGAATGAATTACTTTCTATATAAAAGTCCTCCTCCAAACATACGTACACCCTGACACAACCTGTCATGTAGTGCCTCCTTCCAGTGTACCTGTATGTACAAAGAGCACCCGCCGTCCCTTGAACTGCTCAGGGCGCTGCGCCATCTCCTCCAGCATCCCCTTCACAGCCTTCAAAGTGTACACTGGATCTAGCACGATCCCTGTGGTGCTGGCCACTTCTGTTAGGAGACCTGCACATTGCATCACACGCAGTGAAGCTAGTGAATGACCGATATACTTATAGATGCAACGTATAAAGTATGAATCTGCAAAGGGAAGTCTCGCTGACAGGATAACATTTCTATACCACACAGTGGTCAATCACAGATCATGGGCAGGCTCCAGTACAGTAGCAGGCATGCAGTTGTACTGGGTGGGGTGCAGCAGGCAGCCACAGCAGTGAGCCGCACAGCCACT